>Ga0131853_10025277_pt1 | contig 10704 bp, 7 predicted proteins | sample TergutLab28metaG_FD_92764 | JGI IMG/M metagenome (GOLD analysis project Ga0131853, IMG submission 92764) | Labiotermes labralis P1 segment gut microbial communities from Petit-Saut dam, French Guiana - Lab288 P1 (version 2) (version 2) | ecosystem: Host-associated > Arthropoda: Insects >... | reverse complement strand
TTAGGATTTTATGGAAAAAACCCATGTCCGGGGAGGGTCTAAGTATTTTTTAAAAAAAGAAAAAAAAAGGATTTTCTTTTTAGGGTTAAAATTTGAAATTTTTGGATTTTCCCCCCCCCCCCCCCCACACACACACACACACTTTCTTTTCCAGCTTCTGCAAACCTCACTCTGATATTAGTCATGGTTAAATAGCTGAACCATACAAGTTATTCCAGCTAAAAAAAATAGGCCTGTCTCTCTAAAAATTCAACAGTCTGTGCCTACTGAATTTGCTTGTATTACTGGTATATGCACCCTGGCCATTTTTATTTTCTTGCCTGTTAAAAGAGTGGGAAAGTAATAAGTCCTTACTGCAGCCAAAATCAAGGACATAAACAAACAAACAAAAAAGGAGGAAAACATGAAGTATTGATTTCAGTATTTGCAAAATAAATGTGGTTTGATAGGTATACAACTGCTTGAAAAATGTCGAGGTTAAAGGAGTATTTTACTGTGTATACTGAAGATTATCCTGGCAAGCTTAAGTGTGCTTCATTGGATACTGAAATATGCATAAACTGGCTAAGAGATTGACACTTTTTATTTCATTTAAATTTTTAGGTTCTATTTGTCGCTGGATGTACGTGTGAGACCTGTGATTTTATTTCTGAAACACTGGGCCTCCCTTCATAAATTAACGGGGCCATGCAACATCACCAACTATGCTCTCACATGGCTTGTCATATTCTACCTCCAAGAAGCATCCGGTTTTGGTCTTCCATCTGTTGAATTGTTACAGAGACTTCATACTGGACCAGTGAGAATTATTGCTGGTGAGTAAAATATGACAGGTTTTAACAGCAATTTCAAGCTTTGAGGCTTATAGACCTCATTATATGTAGTGCTTAACTATGAAAGATTAGTAGCATTCCTCAAAGTCCTAATCATTTTTAATTAAGGTCATCACATCTAAAAATTTTAAATCAATCAGTTTGTGTTGGTTTGTTGTAATCCTTTCTTTGTGAAGTAATAAAATCATGGCAGAATGGCTTGGCTTCAAGTTCAGATATACTGTCACATATTCAGACACTCCATCCAAGAAAGAAATTTTCTGATGAAGTAGAGTTGTGGCTAAAGACAATACAATGGGATTGTTTTAGTCTGTGCATCATTCAGGCCACATGTCATGGCCTATATGTCAAGATACTCTTCTGGCATTATCACTACAAGCTTATAAAAGTCACAGTAGCTGGTAATTCATGTATTGTTTTAATATGTCTGTAATCTACAATGACCTGCTTGTTTTTACCCTGTAAAATTCAAGTGCATATTGTGATCTACTGTACCTCATGCTCCAGTATATACAGTAAACTTCCCCTTTTAAGTACTTCATACCTCTTCTAATTGATTTTTCTTTCTGACAGGATGGGAATGCAGTTTTGGCAGAAGCATACCAAAAGTACCAGTAATTAGGAGTACACAGACCGTAGTGCAATTACTTCATGGCTTCTTCACATACTATAATAAGTTTGACTTTTCAAATAATGTAGTGTGTCCCTTAGTAGGATATCCTGTAGGTAAACAGTACTTTTACAAGCCACAGAATCTTCCACATGCAATGGATAATTATGTGTCTCGAGTGATGAAGTGCAAGCATGCTGAAAAGTTTCGCACAAAATGCAGCATGTGTGTCCAGGATCCATTTGACCTGAGCCATAATCTTACAAAGGGTACTTCTCAGGCCATATTAAATAAATTTAAGGTTCTTTGTAGCCATACAGCAGATCTTTGTGCTAAATTTTGCCATTGAACAGAAACCTGTTTTCTCCATTGTTACCCCTTATTTATTTCAGTCATATTAGAGGGCAGCTTATGAATCAGTACAGTTTGGTAGTAGTGTTGCATGGCATTCATATGTTTTGTTTGGAAAGTGATATACTCAGTGCATAAATGAGTTGTTTTTTTGAAGAGTCTGTGTTAAAAGACTCATAATACTGGCACTGACATTATTAGTAAGTCACAGTATTTATTGCCAGATGAGATTTCTTCTTTAACTTGAGGTATGCCTACTTACGCATATTTATTTTTGCATATATGTAAGTTGTTGTGGACTCTGTTTAAATGTTATGTTCAGTACCTTCAGTGTTTCAGTTTAAAGGGACTTAAAATGTATAATGTCACGCAGAATAAAACTTTCATGTAAGACTGCAGGTTCCCTGGTTGCAGTTACACATTGTGGCCCATACTATGGGCTGACATAAAAATTAGTAGTTAAATGTTAGTGTATGTATCTGCAGTATATTGACATACATGTAATACTTTGTGATTTATACCTATATCTGCTCTTTTAACTTTTACTCACTACTGATTTTCGTATAGAAGTGTTTTTTTGCTGTAACTTTTCTAACGTTAGTGATATAAAGAATGGATAAGTATTTTCAGCGAGTTAGACCAAGGTTTTGTACACTTGCATCTTGAGTGTCTTACACCACATTTCATAAACTGGGCCTGTTTTCATCTCCAGGCAGAAAAGGCACAGAAGGATCCTGATCTGGTGAGCTAGTGTTATATATATATATATATCACTGTAGCGCCTTCAAATGAACTGAATGAATTATAATCCTTATCCTTTTCCACATGAAGGTGAAAATACACCTGGTTTTCAAAATGTGGTATATGAAACCAAAGATAGTGGTAAGAGTTCAAAATGCAGGGTACACTGTATTGCACTCTACTACCACCAGACTCCCACAAGGATGAATATCAGTGTTGCCCTTAATTTGAAGAGCACAGCTCCTTCCATTTTATTGCATATTTGAACATACTTCCCCTTAACATTCAATTATAAGGTTACAGAAGTCCCAAAGATATGAACATCTGACTTACAAATTAAATTGTCTACCTGCCTACCTTAATACATCAGTAACCGAGTTGTCAGTTCATACATGTGAATCATTTATTGTTTGTAGGAAGTACTTGTGATATCAGAGTGCGTGGGGAGGAAAGTGTAGTATGCATCATGGCTTGTATAATCTAAATATTACAAGCAAATATCCTATACTTGTTTGAGGTGTTTGGACATTACACCACAGTTGTGTTCCTGAAAAAGTGGACATAAATAAAAAATGATATTCCTGTAAGAAGTAATGGAATATGTGGGAGTTAATGTGACAGAATGCAGCCAGCCCAAGACCTTTAAACCAAAAATAAGAGGGTGTAAATTCAGAAGTGTTTATTGATACAGGACATAATGCAAACAAGGCAGATAACAAAGGCTACATGTATGCAGTCATCGGGAAACATTATCATAGGATCAACATTCTACCCACTTAAAGATATCCATAAGAGTACATGGAGGTCACCTGATGGTGTAACATTCAATCAGACAGATCATCTTTTAATGTACAGAAGATATAAATCTGTCCTAACGAATGTCACGTCATACCGAGGTGCCAATATTGATTCTGACCACTATTTGGTTATTGCCCGTCTAAGAGGCCAACTATCATATGTTAAGAAAGTAACTGGCTTTAGAACCAGTAAATACAATATATCTTAACTGACATCTTCTGAAGTGGCAGAACAATACAGGCAACAAATAGAAGAAAAGTTAAATTATATTATAGTCACTGAACAGGACATTGGAGAAAAATTGTGGGAGAGATGTAAAACAATCATTAATTCCATGGCTGAAGTAGTGCTGGGCATCATGGAGCCAGTGAATAAAGGAACATGGATTGATGGTGAATGCCAGGCTTCCACAGAAGATAAAAACAAAGCATATAGGAAGATGCAACAAATACATGGTACCAGAAGCTTAATAGAAGAGTACAAGGAAAAGAGAATAAAAGAAAAAACAATTCATACAAGAAAAAAATAATGGATGAACGTGGAATTAGAAAATATGGAATTGCTATGGAAACAACATGAATGCAGAAAATTTTACATAGAAATTAACATGGCTAGAATGCAATTCAAGCCAAGAGTTAATATATGTGGGAATGAGGATGGATCATTAATGAGCAATTAACAGGAGACATTCGACAGATGGGTAAGACATTTTGACAAATTATTAAATGGAAGTAAGGAAAATGAATGTGTTACTTTTACTTCCACAAGTAGTAATCAAATATCGCAAGGAAAGATACAGGACACATACTGCCACTACTGAGGAAACTGAAACAGCTCTGAAGAAATTAAAAAACAATAAAGTTCCTGAGACAGATAATATTCCACCTGAATTATTCAAGTTTGGTGGTGCGAGACTAAAGCAAAGGCTGTAGCATATATTTTCATCAATATGGATTAATGAAGAAATCCCAAGAGAGTGGCCTAAAGGAATTACATGTCCACTGCATAAGAAAGGTGACCAGTTGAAATGTGCTAACTGCAGAGGCATCACTCTGTTAAATGTAACATACAAGGTATTTTCTAATGTCTTGTACACAAGACTCCTTCCTCGTGTAGAAAACAAACTTGGACAATACCAGGTGGGGTTTTGCCCAATAAAATCGATGATAAATCAGATTTGTGTATTGCAACAAATTTAGGAAAAGATTAAAGAATTTACAATATGCATCCACCTACTTTTTATTGATTTCAAAAGTGTGTATGACAGCACTGATTGGGAGAAGATATATGAAGCCATGAATGAACTAAATATTCCAATGAAATTAATCAGGCTGGTTAAAATGATAATGTACAGTAGCGCCAGATCAGTCAAAGCTCTCCACACCTATCATAATACACAAGGGTGTTCAACAAGGAGACGCACTGGCACGTCTTCTTTTTAATATAACATTAGAAAATCAGGCATACAAGCAAGAGGCAACATATTCTACGAGTCGGTCTAGCTTTGGTCTATGCTGATGACTTGATTGTCATTGGCAGGTCTTCAGCATCAAAGAAAGAGGCCTTTCAGTTACTTGAAGAGGCAAGTAAGGAAGTGGGATTAGTCCTCAACCAAGGCAAAACTAAATATATGGTAGCAGCAAACACCCAGAATTGCAGCAAACCCCATGCCATTGAAATAGGAAGATACAACTTTTTCAGAGTTGACAGCTTTACCTATCTTGGTTCAGTGGTGAGCGGCGACAATAACGTCTCAGAAGAAATCACAAACTGCCTTACAGCTGCTAATAGAGCACATTTGGACTAAAAAGTCACCCTGGGTCACAGGTACTTTCCAAGAAGACAAAAATTCTTATATATAAAACACTAGTAAGACCAGTATTTACATACACCACAGAAGCCTGGACTACAACAAAAAATGATGAAAGAAGATTGAGTATCTTCAAAAGGAAAATCCTTCGCAGAATATATTGTTCCATATGCAAGAGAGGACACTGGCCAAAGAGATACAACAGAAATTTAGAAGAGCTTTACAATGAACCAAATACAGTTAATGTAATCAAATCCAGTAGAATGAGGTGGACAGGCCATGTGTGAATGGTTGAAAATGAATTACCTAAAACGATACTATGGACAAAGCCTGGAAGTCAATGAGGATGTGGCCGACCAAAATCAAGATGGACTGACAGGGTAGAGGGAAGACACAAGGAAACTGGGTTGTAGAAATTGGCTGGCAACTGCCCAGGATAGGGGTCGCTGGTGACATTTTGCTTGAGGAGGCCAAGGCCCACCCAGGGTTAAGCTGATGATGATGAATCTCATGCTTCCACATATGTTTCAGGATACGATGTCTTGCTTCCAGAGGAACTCTTGCTTGTATGCTGGGCCCTTATTACAGCTTTGGGAACAAGAGTAAATTACCAGTGTTCCCCAATCCACACTTTTCTCTGTACTATCAAGTCCCAGATAATTCAACATTTGAGGCAGAACCTACAAAAGTTTCAGATATAAAAGTCACAATTTTTGTTTTGCATGCTTCACTGGTTACAAAGATTAATGAGACAGGATTCATCTTCACAACACATTGATGCCTTCAATTCAAAATCCATAAAATACATTGAATCTTAATATGAGTTGAGTAAATTCTAGCAATACTTCTAACTACCCATGTTCATTGCTATATAATTAATTATTTAAAAAAGTAAACTTTAATATAAGTCTCCCTTAGAATTGGTTTAAAAGTGAATTTTAAGAAACAAAATTCATTAGTAACATGGTATTTGTTAAGGGGGTGGGGGGGGGGATGTTTTAACTGCACTTAGTAGCGCCAGACGAAATAAGTGAGGGAAGACAATTTTATAATCCTTCCTGATATGCGGAATAGATAAGGCAGATCGCTTCAACAACCTGCTGGTTAGGGCTGACTGTAAAACCACTGCTGTTTTACCAGTTTATGAACTGGACAAGGTTCGTCAACATAGATATATTATGTGCATAAACACACACACCTGAAACATTACAAATCTAATTTTCAAATGATTACTCAAGCCTGGAGTGTCTTCATTTCTTAAAATTGTGGCCATGGAATTGATTTCACTAACAAGCAGATAGTGCAGTGACTCTCTACTGACCTGAAACTCAAACTGGCGATGCTGTCCACAATACTCGCAACAAGGAATGTCATCCTTATTTGGTATGTGATGCGAAGATATCCAGAGAGGTTCTCCACCTCTGTTATATCGCAACACTTGATCAGGATTCCTTTTTATCCTCGAGCTGAATTTACAAAACTGTCTGTCTTCAGGTAATGTTACCTTCTGTAGTTCATCAACTGAAATATCTGCATAATAATACAGGAATAAAAGTAGCTCATATTCATCTTGAACACAACACAGTGACACAATTCCAATACAAGCAATGACAACAAACCTTGTAATGTTGCTGCCTTGCCCTCCTGAATCATTTGTTCAAATTCCTGCAGCCTTTCTTCATTAGTTTTTAAATCATCAGACAGCTCTCCTCCAGGTGTGCAGTCTTCAGCCTCTATTACTATTTCAAATTGGGGCAGCAGACCCCCTTGTCTTGTCTCACTTTCCTTTTCTCCATGCCCATTTCCTGTTTTTACAACATACCATCACTTATAATGATCATTCAATGTCACACATACTGGTATTAACGTGTACTCGAGAAGAAGGTCCATATCAGAACAGAATGAGTGGGAGATTAATAACACAATATTCTTGTTCATATCAGGTAAGTAAAGGTACAATGTTCCCACCTGCACTTTTCATTTCCAAAACTATTCTACATTATTAATGAAGTGGTACAAAGGCTCTATATCATAAGTTATGAAGCAAATCTTATGTTTGTCCATGTTCATCCCTAATGTACATGAAGGTCAAACTGACTTTTACATTCTCAAAAATATCTTCAGACAGTAAATTTGACACAAAAATACCTCATGTCTGTGCAGTGCAATAATCCTACTGAGTAACTTTATCTGTTTCTTAATTTAATTATGGTTTTAACAGCACTGCCCATTGCTCATACAGTATGGTGTCCAATGATAGAATGATCAGAGATAATGAATTAGAAATGATGTGGTAGTGTCATAGCCTAATTTGAGGTCCCATCTTATAATTTGCCTGCAGAGACTTAGGAACACTTATATGTCAGGACAGTTGATTTTTTTATGTGTGACCAAAATTTTACAGCAGGAGTACTAACCACTCAATGACATTTAGTATGTAACTTTGTGAACTGTAGAACTTAACAATGCTGCATTGTACTACCTGTACTGCTGAAATATCTGTTATCAGCAGATTTATACCTATTAAATAACACTATGAAGACCAATGGGAATGTAAAATCACAAAGACTGTTTGTAGAATATGAGTACTATAAACTGAAGTACATTTTTCCAGCCTTGTCTTATGACAAGGCAGTGTAGGCTGTCATTAGTTGCTAAGGCTAGATGGGCACAACGAATATCTTAGGGACTGGTTCAGCATTGTATTATACTGGCAAGTGTCTCTCCCTTAACAATCAGATTCCTCTTAAAATTGTAAATAACATATGTAACATTTAGGCTGTTATAGTGTCTTGCAGGGTGTACTAAACTTTCATGGTCAGATTGTAGCAGAATGAACACAATCTTTCTTCATATGAATTTCATTTCCATTAATTAAATAATTTAATAAAATAGAGTCTGACGCAACTTTATATTAAATACTGTATGAACTTACAGCTTTTAATGACATGTTTTTGCTTTTTAGAGCCATCTTCATGCTGAATCTAGGAAGGTGTATATACATATTGCATTGCCATAAAAGACGAGATCTCATTAATAATAAGTTGTTAAAATGTGATATACACAGAGCTGTTGTGGTTTTTGAGTTCTGATATGAGGAAACTTGTGGGTGTTGCAAGTATGTCTTCATGGTGAACATATTATTGTAAACGAGATGTCATCTTTTATGGCATTGCAATATATATGCACCTTCCTAGATTCAACCTGAAGACGGCTCTAAAAAGCAAAAACATGTAGCTGAAAGCTGTAAATTCATGAAATATTCAATAAAAAGTTGTCAGACTATATTTTATTACATTATTTGATCAAAAGAAAAAACACAATGGGGGATGCCTTGCCTTAAAATGCATTTCCATTGTTTTCCAATTAATGCCTTTAATAATAGTGAAAATATGTTTCAGAAAATTATTACAAATAGGAATGCTTGGACTAGACAACTACAGAGTCATTGTAATGTTATGCAGTCATTCCACAAATATGTAAATAAGATCAGGAGTATGCTGTTGATTCACACAATCTGCATATGATTGGCATGTTTGCATGCATGTAGTGCTATTTGTATTGACAATAACAAAATTAAATGCTGCGCACAGTTTATGTTCCTTTTAGCATGTACTGTGTGATACTAGGAAATGATGAGGTACTTGCACAAGTGGAAAGTGCAGTGATGCAAGCAGTTACACTTTGTTAAAATGAATACCATACACTGTATTTATGAATAAAACAATGACATAATGCTTTGTACAAAGGAGGTTCAGGAAGGAAAGGAAATCTGCATGATATAGGGGTGTAAAGCGATATGTACACAATATATGGCCTCCTACACCTTGACACTAAAAGTCACATAATGCAGTCTTCATCATAAATGATGTACTGAAAAACTCACACTAAAATGATAATCATGCCAAATGGGGACAGTTGCCACTATCCTCCAAAATACTGTCCTCACAACATAACCATTACATCGAGCGTGGAGGAAGTGCTACTAGTAAATTTAAAATATGTTCAATTTTTAACTGGAACATTATGTCACACAGTGTTACTACTCAATAAATAAATGTTCAAATACAGCACAACAAAGTAAGCTAAGTTCAAGTGTGACTTTTTAAGTTTAAATAATATGTTTGTTTAACATTTCAACCGGCATATAATAATTACAACATTGCAGTTTAGTTGGCTTTAAACCCATTAACAATCTTCTATTTACCATGTGCAATATTGACTATATGCCACAAACATCAATACACCTATGCATGAATTACATTATAGCCAGCTTTCGTCTACACAGCAATTATTCATGAGGCCATGAGTGAGTGTGTGGTGACAATGAGATATTCCATTTTTGCAAAGGTGGCATATTTTTGTTTTCACAACATACTGAACAACACAAACATTTTCATGTTAAATGGGTATAGGAAATGTGAAATGAATAGTGTCCTCTAACAACTAACCTGCTGAACATCTTTCTTTGTGACCTGATTTCCAGTCAAGTTTTTGGTGTTCTTTACTACAATAATAAGCCACTTTACATTTCCCACAGTGACTATCACTCTTCACACCACAAATATAACATGTTTTACACATATCAGGTATTACATCTTGTTGCCAGTTTTCTTCTTCAATGGGAGGTTCAGGCGAATAAAATCTGTTTATTCTACCCAACTGACATCTGTACACTATAAAATTGTTACTGTCATTAGATATGCAACATGCAGGATCTTTACAGAAGAATACAAATATTGTTCTGTGAAAACAACACTCTTTCTCTTCGAATGGGGCATATATTTGGCATAAGAAGATGCATGGTTTCTTACAATTTCCACAAAGAATTTTACTTGGTACATCGAATAAGTCTAACCATGCTGGTTTCCCACCCACTTTACTCGGGAAAAACCTACTTTCTAATTTCCATGCAACACACTCTTCTAAGTATCCTAAATCTACAATTTGAACCTCTCTCGGCTTTTCTGCCATCAGTCCTATGCACACAATGTTTCTTCTGATATTCCAAGCTGTATTGCGTACACTTAACCTCTAAGTTCCACTCCCTGCCGACACCGCCGTACATATTCCTATCATCTTATTCGTGATTATGTCAATGATTATATCGGTGAAATCCATCACGGATAAGAACTAGGCAGAGGTTATTACAGCTTTCGTTAACCACGAATTCCCGAAAGGAAAGACGATTGGACTACGAAATGTAACCTACTGTGAAGTTGTCGCTTTACATTTGGCTGTACACTGTGATTACAGCGGCGGAATACTGATCACGAAAGAACGCAACCAATCACGCACTTATATTCTCTGTGATCATTCACCTAACCAACCAACCATCTGTTAAGCCAGTTGCATGCGCTAATCTGTGGCGGTGAATGATGGATCGAAGCATGGATCAGAGTAATCTGTGGTGGGAAGTTTGTGTTCAATGTGGTGTATCATTCATTCATTTATTTTCATTCTGTAGATCCGTACCGGGTTAAGTCAACCCTTAGGATATAGAACATGTCATAGGTAATAGCTTTACAATTGTCTTACATTTTAATATACACAATTAGCTA
>Ga0131853_10025273_pt1 | contig 10705 bp, 15 predicted proteins | sample TergutLab28metaG_FD_92764 | JGI IMG/M metagenome (GOLD analysis project Ga0131853, IMG submission 92764) | Labiotermes labralis P1 segment gut microbial communities from Petit-Saut dam, French Guiana - Lab288 P1 (version 2) (version 2) | ecosystem: Host-associated > Arthropoda: Insects >... | reverse complement strand
TGACCCACGACGCGATCGAGGTGGGTCCGGAGTTCGACTTCTGGCGGTTCACCGTCGACGCGCTCACCCACGGCAAGCGGATCGACTACTTCATCTGTGACGAGGCGCAGTTCTACACGCCCGCGCAGATCGACGCGCTCGCCAAGATCGTCGACGAGCTCCAGATCGAGGTCTTCTGCTTCGGCATCCTCACCGACTTCCGTACCCGCCTCTTCCCGGGCTCGGCGCGGCTGGTCGAGCTCGCCGACTCCACCCAGGTGCTCCAGGTCGAGGCGCTGTGCTGGTGCGGCAAGCGGGCCACCCACAACGCCCGTGTGGAGGACGGCATCATGGTCACCGAGGGCGAGGTGATCGTGGTCGGCGACACCGACGAGTCGCTGCCGGCGGTCGCGGCCCCGATGGGTGTGGGGGAGCCGGCCGTGGTGTCGTACGAGGTGCTCTGCCGTCAGCACCACCGCCGCCGGATGACCGCCGGCCGGGCGCGGGCGGTCTCGCTGGGCGCCGAGCCGCTGCCGTTCGACTAGGTCGCCGCGGACAGGTCCGCGTTTGCAGGTTTCGACCAGGGCCGTGCGGGTACGAGTCAGCCATGTCCCTGCCGGTAGACCGCCCCGCGCTGGATCACGCCCATCGCCAGGCCGATGTCTTCCACGACGACCTGGCCGACGTGCGCTGGTCCGGTGGCGCTGCCGCGCAGTTCCAGACGGCGTGGGCGCAGTGGCGCCGAGGCGTGGCCGACCTGCTCTCGGGCCTGCGCTGGGAGGGCGATGCGCTCGCACTCACCCGCGCCGAGCTCACCGACACCGACGAGCCTGGCCCCCGAACCGGCGAGTCTGGCACCTGACCTTTCTCACCGGGACACGCCGATACGGCGTACGAAAGGTCAGGTACGCGGGCTACTTGCTGGGGCCGCCGAACATGATCTCGTCCCAGCTCGGGACCGACGCACGGCCACGGCGCTTGGATGCCGGGCGACGCGGCGCCTCCGGCTCGGGCGCCTTCTCGGGCTCCGGCTGTGGGGTCTCCGCGACCGGCTCGGGCTGCGCCTCGATGACCGGCTCCGGCTCGACGACCGGCCGGGGCTTCTTCGCCGGCGTCGGCGGAGCATCGAAGAGGTACGCCTCGACGGAGACCTCGGCCTCGACCGCCGCGAGATCGGGCACCGGGACCGTCGGCTCGGTCGCGCTGACCTCGGCCTGCTCGGCCGCCTCGACCGGAGCCTGAGGCACCGGCGTCTGGGCGATCGGAGCCGGCTCCACCGGGGCGTACAGGTCGACGGCCGGGACCTCGACCGGCTGCAGCCGCCGCAGGCGGGCCGCCTCCAGGTCGTCGCGGACCGGCTCGGGCGCGATCGGCTCGGGAAGGACCTCGCCGACCAGCCAGCGCGCGTCGTCGTTGTCCAGGGAGACGTAGTTGCCCGGGATGTCGAAGGTGAGCTCGGCGATGCCGGCCCGGCCCGGCAGGTCGTACGTCGCGATCAGCTTCCAGCGACCGTCGTGGCGGCGGTAGGAGTCCCACACCACCGACGCGATGGCGACCTCGAACTCGAGGTCGAAGCCACGCAGGTGCGCGGCGACCGCGTCGCCCAGCGTACGGGCCGCGGCGGCCTCGCCGGGCCGTCGGCGTACGGACGCCTTCTGGGCTCGTGCGGCGGTGTACTCGCGCTCGGCGAGCGCGGGACCCGCGAACGGCATGATCTTCTCGACCGTGCTGCCCGCGGCCTCGGCGACCTGCTCCGGGCTCTCGCCCGCGCGGATCCGTGCCTGGATGTCACGGGGGCGCAGTGCGCTTTCCATCGGGACCTCCGTCCGGCGGCTCTGGGACTGGGATGCGGCGGGTCGCCCACGCGGGTCGAGCTGCGCGCTCATCGTCGGGTCGAGCGACAGGGTGAACTCACGACCCTGCTCGTCGACCAGGATGGCGCGCCGCCCATCGCGGGAGACCGAGGCGAGTGTGACCGAGACCGGACGCGTGTCCGCGTCCTGCTCCAGCGGTGAAGCCGGGGTCGTCAGGGGCATCTCTTCGGCCGACATGATGCGTGCAACCCTACGACACGTCCCGCGCCGATCGGGTCCGGCACACCGGCGTGCCGGATTGCTTTCTGCGGCAGGTGACCTGGGAGCATGGCGCCGTGGCAGCAGATCCGTCCCTGACCGTGGCGGTCGCCGACTACGTCGGCATCTTCGTCTTCGCGGTGACGGGCGCCCTGGTGGCGGTACGCAAGGGGCTCGACATCTTCGGCGTCCTGGTGCTGGCGGGCACGACCGCCCTCGCCGGCGGCTTCCTGCGCGACGTCCTCATCGGTGCCACCCCACCCGCGGCGCTGGCCGACTGGCATCACCTGATCGTCCCGATCGTGGCGGGCCTGGTGACCTTCTACTTCCACCCGGCGGTGAGCCGGCTGGAGAAGGTGATGAACGTGTTCGACGCGGCCGGCCTCGCGCTGTTCTGCGTCGCGGGCGCGCTCAAGGCGATGGACTACGGCCTCGGTCCGCTGCCCTCCACGATCATGGGCATGGTCACCGCGATCGGCGGCGGGATGATCCGCGACGTGCTCAGCGGCCGGATCCCGACCGTGCTGCAGCAGCAGATCTACGCCATCCCGGCCGCCGCCGGGGCAGCGGTCGCCGCCTTCGGGTACGAGGCCGGTCTCTCCCACCTCCTGCTCGGCATCGCCGGCGGCATCCTCTGCTTCGTCTGGCGGGTGCTGGCGATCTGGAAGGACTGGCACGCTCCGCTGCCCCGCGGCTCCGCCTCGGTCTAGCGCGTCACGGGCGCGGTACGGGGACCACCTCGACCAGCCCGTCGAGGCCGGCGAAGTCGTCCGGGTTCGTGGTGTGCAGCGGCAGGCCGTGCGCGCCGGCGACCGAGGCGATGAACAGATCGGCCGTACGCCGTCGCGAGCTGCGACCGAGTGCGGTGGTGGCGGCGACCACACGCCCGTAGAGCCGGGCGGCCTCGTCGTCGAACGGCAGCGGATCGAAGAGGGCCTCGACCCGCTGGAGCAGCGAGATGCGTCGCGCGCGCTCGGCGACCGCGTCAGGGGCGTCGTCGCGGACGGCGTGCACACCGGCCGCCAGCTCCGCGAGGGTGATCGCCGAGATCGCCATCTCCTCGGGAAGCAGAGCCACGTCGAGCCGCTCCTCGAGGATGACGATGTTGGTGTCGAGCAGCCCGCGGGTCGGCTCAGCCATGGCGGGCGAACGGGTCATCGGCCTCGGGGTCGGTCAGCTCGTCGAGATCGGCACGGAACCGATCGAGGTCGACGCCGAGCCGCTGGGCGAAGAAGAAGTCGGCACGGGGCACGAACCGGCGCTTGCGGCGCAACGGCACCAGCTCGGCGATCTGGTGCCCGTCGCGCGTCACGGTGAAGGTCTGGCCGGTCTCGACCGCGTCCATGATCTCCTTCGACCGCAGCCGAAGATCGCGCTGGCTGATCTCGGGAGGCGTGCTCATGCTCTCGACGGTAGCACCCGGTGCTACCGGGTGCCCCGAGATGCGGAGGCGGTCACGCGCCGAGGACGCGGCGCAGGTAGTCGTTGGCGAAGACCCGGTCGGGGTCGAGCCGGTCGCGCAGCGCGGTGAACTCCGCGAAGCGCGGGTAGCGCTCGGCCAGGGAGGCGGCGTCCTGGGTGTGGATCTTGCCCCAGTGCGGCCGGCCGCCGGCGGCGCGCAGGATCGGCTCGACCAGAGCGAAGTACGCCCGGTGCTCGGCCGCCCGGTGGGTGTGGAACGCCAGGTAGAACGAGTCCCGGTCGTACGCGGTCGACAGCGCCACGTCGTCGGCCGGCGCGACCCGGATCTCCACCGGGAACGAGATCCGCTGGTCCGAGGCGTCGATGACGCGGCGGCACTCCTGCAGCACCGCCAGCCCGTCGGCCCGCGGGACGGCGTACTCCATCTCGCGGAACACCACCCGGCGCTCGGTGGTGAAGACCCGGTGCGCGATGTCGGAGTAGGTGCGCGGGGAGAGCAGCGAGGCGTTCATCCGGTTCATCCGGGGGATCACGCCGGGTGCGAGGTTGGCGGCGGCGCAGAGCGCGCCGAAGGCGGTGTTCTGCAGGAAGTCGTCGTCGAACCACGCCTTGGCCCGCGACAGCGGCTCGATCTCGTCGAGCGAGGCCAGCCGGCTGTTGCGCTTGGTCAGCAGCCGGTCGGTGTGCGGGAACCAGTACGCGTCGACGTGGTGGGCGTCGGCGGCCATCGCGTCGAAGGAGTCGTGGAACTCCGCCCACGACATCGGCTGCTCGACCGCCTCCAGCGCGAACAGCGGCTCGACCTTGAACGTCACGTCCACCAGGACGCCGAGCGCGCCCAGGCCGACCCGGCCGAGCGCGAACACCTCGGGGTTCGAGGCGGCGCTGCAGGACAGCACCTCGCCACGGCCGGTGACCACGGTGAAGCCGGCCAGCTGCGCCGCCAGCCCGGCCATCACGCCGCCGGTGCCGTGGGTGCCGGTCGAGACCGCGCCGGCCAGGGTCTGCTCGGCGATGTCGCCCATGTTGTGCAGCGAGAGCCCGAGTCCTTCAAGAGCCAGATTGAACGCCTTGAGCTGCATGCCGGCGCGAGCGGTGACGGTCAGCGCCTCCCGGTCGACCGCCAGGATCCCGGTCATCCCGCCGGGGAGCAGGTGGGTCCCGTCGCCGGGCGAGGCGATCGCGGTGAAGCTGTGCCCGGTGCCGGCCGCCTTCAGCGTCGAGCCGGCCTCGCGGGCGGCCGCGACCGCGGCCACCACCTCCTCGACGGAGGTCGGCGTCACCACCTGCGAGGGGGTGGCGTGCTCCAGCCCCGACCAGTTGCTCCAGCTGCCCCGGGGGTTGTTGTCGCGGCCCATGTGTCGCAGGTTAGCGCCCGGCAAATACGATGATGAGCATGGACGTATCGCCGTTCGACCCCCGCCCGTACGACGCCCTGCTCTTCCTCTCCTTCGGTGGCCCGGAGAAGCCCGAGGACGTGGTGCCCTTCCTGGAGAACGTGACCCGGGGCCGTGGCATCCCGCGGGAGCGGCTGCAGGAGGTCGGCCAGCACTACTTCCTCTTCGGCGGCCGCTCGCCGATCAACGACCAGAACCGTGGCTTCCTGGCCGCCCTCCGGGCCGACCTCGCCGACCACGGCCTCGACCTCCCGGTCTACTGGGGCAACCGCAACTGGGACCCCTACCTCACCGACGCGGTGGCGCAGATGAGGGCCGACGGCATCACCCGGGTGGCGGTCTTCACCACCAGCGCGTACGCGTCGTACTCCTCCTGTCGGCAGTACCGCGAGAACCTCTTCGCCGCGCGGGAGGCGCTGCGCGACGCGCCGGGCGGTACGGAGCCGGGCATCGTCTTCGACAAGCTCCGGTTCGACAAGCTCCGGCCGTACTTCAACCACCCGGGCTTCACCGAACCGGTCGTCGACGGCGTCCTGGCCGCGCTGCAGGAGCTTCCCGCCGAGCACCGCGCCGAGGCTCGGATCGTCTTCGTCACGCACTCGATCCCGACCTCGATGAACGACGCGTCCGGTCCGCGGGAGCAGGGGGGCGGCGCGTACGTCGCCCAGCATCTCGACGTGGCCACGGTCGTCGCCGACCGGGTGGCCGCGGAGACCGGCATCCGGCACGACCACGAGCTGGCGTACTGCTCGCGCTCCGGCGCCCCGCACATCCCGTGGCTGGAGCCGGACGTCAACGACCGGCTCGAGGAGCTCGCCGCCGCAGGGGCGAAGGCCGTCGTGCTCTGCCCGATCGGCTTCGTCTCCGACCACATGGAGGTCGTCTACGACCTCGACACCGAGGCGCTGGCGACCTGCGAGCGGCTCGGGATCGCGGCCGCCCGCAGCGCGACCGCCGGCAACGACCCGCGCTTCGTCGCCGCGGTCCGCGACCTGGTCCTGGAACGGGCCGCGGTCGAGCGCGGCGAGGACGTCGCCCGTACGGCCGTCGGCGCGATCGGCGCCCTCTGGGACCGGTGCGCGGTCGGCTGCTGCGCCAACCCGCGTGACCCCCAGCCCACCCTCACCGGCATCGGAGACCCCGCATGAGCACCCCGTCCGCCAGCCCGACCGAGCTGCTCGCCCTCGCCCAGGAGGCGGCCCGTGCCGCCGCCGACCTGGTCCGCGACCGGGCGCTGCGGGTGATCGAGGTCGCCGCCACCAAGTCGACCGACACCGACGTGGTCACCGAGGCCGACCGCGCCAGCGAGGAGCTGATCCGCCGGATGGTGCTCGCCCAGCGCCCCGACGATGCCTTCCTCGGCGAGGAGGGCGATGACGTCGAGGGCAGCTCCGGGGTGCGCTGGATCGTCGACCCGATCGACGGCACGGTGAACTTCCTCTACGGCATCCCGCGCTACGCCGTCTCGATCGCCGCGGAGCGCGACGGCGAGGTGGTCGCCGGTGTCGTCGTGGACGTGCCGCACCGGGTCGAGTACACCGGCCACGTGGACGCCGACGGCCAGGTCGTCTCGCGCCGCGACGGCCGTCCGATGACGGTCGCCGCACCGGCGCCGCTCGGCAAGCGGCTGATCGCCACCGGGTTCGGGTACGACGCCGGCCTGCGCCGGCTGCAGGCGCAGTGCCTGGTCCGGCTGCTGCCTCGCGTACGGGACATCCGGCGGGCCGGATCGTGCGCGCTGGACGTCTGCGACGTGGCCCAGGGAGCCTTCGACGGCTACCTGGAGGAGGGCGTCCACCTGTGGGACCACGCGGCCGCGGCGCTGATCGCGCGGGGTGCCGGAGCGCGTACCGAGGTGGCCGTCGGACTGGGCGGCGGCGAGCTGCTGCTGGTCGCTCCGGAGCACGGCTTCGAGGAGCTCCGGGTGGCCGCGGCCGAAGCGGGGTACTTCGCCGCGAAGTGACCTCGTTCCTGTGGTGTAGACCACAGGAATAGTTGTGCTTCACACGATGTTCACGCGTCTATCTCGGTATGGGCGTGCATGACTCGGCGCCGATGAGGCACAATCACCGCCCGACCGGTGCCGTGGGGGCCGGTCGAGCAGACGACGCTCGGGCAGGAAGACGAAGGGGAGTGGCACATGGCGACGGACTACGACGCACCGCGCAAGAACGAAGAAGAGCAGTCCGAGGAGAGCATCGAAGAGCTCAAGGCCCGCCGTCACGACAAGAACTCCGGCAAGGTCGACGAGGACGAGGCCGAGGCGGCCGAGTCCTTCGAGCTCCCCGGTGCCGACCTGTCGCACGAGGAGCTCGCGGTCGAGGTGAAGCCGAAGCAGGATGACGAGTTCACCTGCATGAGCTGCTTCCTGGTGCACCACCGCAGCCAGCTGGCCGACGCGAAGAAGATGATCTGCCGCGACTGCGCGTGACGTACGGACATGACGAAGGGCCCCGCCGAAGCGGGGCCCTTCGTCGTTCTGAGGCCTTTCGGGCGGTGGCGCCCGGGATGGCTACCTGCTCTTCTTGGCGAGCTGCGGAGGGCGCTGTCCGGTCGACTTGACGTAGTAGCTGGCGGCCCGGCGCTGGGCGAACATCTTGGTCAGCGCGACGCCGGCGCCGGTCAGGGCCGACCAGGCGACCGCCTCCCACAGCGCGACGTCGGGGTCGGCCGGGTTCGACGGCGGGTTGCGCTTGGTGCTCGTCTTCCAGAACCTGTCCAGCAGCAGGTTGGTGCCCTTGGCGGCGGCGACGCCCGACACCATCGCCATCGCGGCCCAGGCCTTGGAGTTCTTCGGCCCGCTCGCCTTCTTCTTCCCCATGGATCCCACCCTAGCGGCATCCACCGGCTACGCTCCCGGGGTTCTGCCGCACAAGGAGAGTCGTCGATGAGCCACCCCGTCCTCGAGCTGAGCGAGGTCACCTTCCGTCGTCAGGGGAAGGAGATCCTGCACGGCATCGACCTGACGGTACGCGCGGGGGAGCAGCTGGAGCGCACGTACGCCCTCATCGCCGACGTCGGCCTGGCCGGCCGCGAGGAGCGGCGCTGGCCCACCATGTCCCAGGGCGAGCGCGGCCGGGCCCTGATCGCCCGGGCGCTGATCGCCGAGCCGCAGCTGCTGCTCCTCGACGAGCCGTCCACCGGCCTGGACGTGGCGGCCCGCGAGCAGCTGCTGGCCACGGTCGGCGATCTGGTCCGTACCCATCCCACGCTCGCCTCGGTGCTGGTCACCCACCACCTCGAGGAGCTGCCGGTCACCACCAGCCACGCGCTGGTGATCGCGCACGGCCGGGTGGTCGCGTCCGGTGAGGTGGGCGCGACGGTCACCACCGAGAACATCAGCCGGGCCTTCGAGCACCCGATCCGGGTGGAGCGCGACCGCGGTCGCTGGAGCGCCCGCTCGGCCTGGCACGACGTCGAGGACGACGCCGACGAGGAGAGCGTGGCCTAGGCGCTCAGCGGGTGCCGGTGAGGGCCGTGATCGCGGCGGCGAGCCGGTCCGGGTCGCGGGTGCTGATCAGCCAGTACGGCGTCGGGTCGGCCGGGTCCTCGATCCGCACCCGGACCGCCCGCTTGAGGTAGGGCCGCAGCAGCAGGAACGCACGGGCGTCGGCCTCCACGCCGGCCGCGCGACGGGCGGCCTCGGGGTCGAGCGACTCGGCGACGCCGAGGTAGCCGGCCTCGATCTGGGCCCGGCCGGCGCGCAGCATGCCGTCGCCGACCATGACCCGGGCACCGCCGTACGCGCTGAACCCGAGCGCCAGCAGCGCCATGATCGCCGCCGTCAGACCCCAGGCGAGGGCGGCCGGCATCGAGACGATCATGGCCAGCCAGAGGGTCGCCACGAACATCGTCCCCTGCACCCACCAGCGCAGCGGCACGTTCAGACGCTCGGCGTACGCGGTCGTGCTCCCTGTGCTCACGAGGGGAGAGTTTTTCATCCCCGCCTCCAGAACCCACGATCCGGGGTGCCGCGATAGGGTCCGGCCGTGTCCGAACCGACTCCCGACCACACCGTCGAGATCGCCCTGCGGCGGCTCGATCCCGAGCTGCCCGCGCCCGCGTACGCCCATCCGGGCGATGCCGGCGCCGACCTGCTCACCACCGTCGACGTCACCCTGGCGCCGGGGGAGCGGGCGCTCGTCCCGACCGGGATCGCGATCGCCCTCCCGCACGGGTACGTGGCGCTGGTGCACCCGCGCTCCGGCCTGGCCGCGCGGCACGGCCTCTCCATCGTCAACACCCCCGGCACCGTGGACGCCGGCTACCGCGGCGAGATCAAGGTGCTGCTGATCAACCTCGACCAGCACGATCCGATCGTGTTGCGCCGCGGCGACCGGGTGGCCCAGCTGGTCATCCAGCGGGTCGAGACCGCCCGGTTCGTGGACGTCGAGGTCCTTCCGGAGTCGGTCCGCGGCGCGGGGGGTTACGGTTCTACTGGAGGGTTCTCGCAGGGCTGAGCCCGCGAGACGACCCACGACCACAGAGAGAGCGTTGCGTTGAAGTTCCGTCGCAAGTCCACGACCGAGGCGATCGAGATCGACCTCGACGCCATCCCCGACGACGAGGAGATCGACGTCGACGCGCTCAGCGCCACCACGGAGGCCGAGGGCGGCGGAGCCGCTGTGCCGGCCGACGGCCCCCGCGGCCCGTACGACATCGACGAGATCCCCGCGGACGCCCCGGAGATCACTCGCATCGACCTCGGCTCGCTGCACGTGCCGACCGTCGACGGTCTCGAGCTGCGCCTGCAGATCGACGAGGCCAGCGGCCAGATCGCCGCGGTCATGCTGGCCGGTGAGGAGGGCGCGATCGAGCTGCGTGCCTTCGCGGCGCCGCGCAACGGCGACCTCTGGGGCGAGGTGCTGCCCCAGCTCGCGGCCGACGTCCAGGCCCGCGGTGGCCAGGTCGGCCAGCGCGACGGCAGCTTCGGCCCCGAGCTGGTCTGCCAGCTCGCGGTGACGATGCCCGACGGCGAGCAGGGCGTCCAGCCCTCCCGGATCCTCGGCATCAACGGCCCGCGCTGGATGCTGCGCGCCACCTTCCTCGGCCGTCCCGCGGTCGAGATGGAGGTCGGGCAGGCGTGGGAGGGCGTGCTCCACCACGTCGTGGTCAGCCGCGGCCGGACCGCCATGCCCAAGGGCGAGGCGCTGCCGATCGTCATCCCGCCGCAGGCCCAGCAGGTGCAGCAGGCATGAGCAAGCTGCGTGATGCGCTGACCTCGTGGGCGAAGGACACCGACCAGCCCGGTGCGGCCCCCGTACCCGTTCCCGAGGAGGTCACCGCGATCTCCGAGGCCGGCGACCGGGACCGGATCCGGCTGCGCGGCACACTGCGTACCGTCACGATGCGCCCCCGGGGCGGCGCGCCCGCCCTGGAGGCCGAGCTCTTCGACGGCACCGACGTGGTGACCGTCGTCTGGCTGGGACGGCGCCAGATCACCGGCATCGTCCCGGGCGCCTCGCTGGAGGTCCAGGGCCGGATCGGCCGCCACGAAGGCGTACGCACGATCTACAACCCGCGCTACGAGCTCATCCCGTGACCGACCCGGCCGACGCTGAGCAGACCGCGGCCGAGCACCCCGTCGACCACCATGTCGGCGTCGACACCGTCGAGGCGGTCGTACGCCGCCAGATGGCCGAGTCGCTCGGCGGCCGCCGCGGCATGCTCGAGGCCGCCCTGCCCGGCCTGGCCTTCACCCTGGCCTGGCTGGTCGCCAAGGACATCCGGCTCGCGCTGATCTCCGGCATCGTGATCGCCGCGGTCGCGCTGGTCTGGCGACTGATCGAGCGCTCCTCGATCCAGTACGTCGCCAACGCCATCGTCGGCATCGGC
>Ga0131853_10025272_pt1 | contig 10705 bp, 8 predicted proteins | sample TergutLab28metaG_FD_92764 | JGI IMG/M metagenome (GOLD analysis project Ga0131853, IMG submission 92764) | Labiotermes labralis P1 segment gut microbial communities from Petit-Saut dam, French Guiana - Lab288 P1 (version 2) (version 2) | ecosystem: Host-associated > Arthropoda: Insects >... | reverse complement strand
TCGCCAAAACAATAACCAACAAACAAAACAAGTACCAAGAACTGGCGAATGAAATATGTGCTATGTGGAAGCAAAAGGCAGCACAAGTGATCCCGATAGTAATATCATCTACGGGAGTAATTCAAAAGCCACTATCACAAAGTCTAACAAGACAACCTGCACGCGAATACATATATACAACTGCAAAAATCTGTAATTCTTGGCACACGTTCAATTGTAAGAAACTTTTTAAACTACAAATAAGACCACCGAGCCTAATCCTGTTGATTACTACATCCCTGGATAGGTGAATATTTCCCAGCCAAAGCTGAGAAGTGAAAAATTCGATGATGATGATAATAATAATATGATGTAAGGAAATACTGTTAAATTTAGACAATGAACACCGGTATAAGCACGTACCAAAATTAATACAAAACTGTCATGAAGGTAAGTTAACTATATTACGGAACCGACCAGGGAAAACCGTCAGAACCATCCTTAACAATCAACCGGTCATCATATTCCGTGATAATGAAAAAAGGAACATGTATATTAATAGATGTTGCAATTTAGGGAGACAGAAATGTGATCAAGAAAGAAGCGAAGAAAAATCTAAAATATAAAGACATCACAACTGACATACCATGCACGTGGAATGTAAAAACAAAAGTGATACTAGTAATAACTGGGGCTACTGGAACCATCGCAAACTCCTCCAGAAAATATCTGACCAACATACCGGGAAACACAAAATCCAGGAACTAAAGAAACAACCATATTATATATACACTGTACACATGCTGCGGAAAGTACTGATGTGAATATACAAAAAGTACGGCATGGGAATGAACATTAAATGTACTATAAAGTGTACCTACAGAGCAGCTGCAACACTATATACCCTAGAAACGCGGTCTGTTTCAGGCACATAATTCTAAATACCTTGGATCATCTATAAAGTTTATACACCAACAAATGCACTCTTTATTAAACTTGATAACGTTTTAAAATTTACATTAAAAATCACCTTGACTCGCTCCTACATGTTTCGGTCTTTACATACGACCATCATCAGGGAGCCTTCACTAGATCCTAGCTAAAGTTATATTTAGGTTAAAATTCGGTACAAAACTACGTCGTTATGTGTTACGCGGTAATGTGGCAGCATGCTGCCTACACAGTGCCACATGAGCGGAATGTCGTTACGGCTCGAAAGCGAAGAGTTTTGATCGTCCTTGCAGATGCCGTGCAGAATGTTCTCGAGCTGTTAATATTAGCAGACTTTTTTTTAAAGAAATTTATAGTTTTCACGCTTCTAGATCTGCCTGTCAATTATTTCATTTTCTTGACAAATTCTGGGGAGATAAATTTTCCTACATATCTCTAAACTACTTCACATCTAAAATGTTTCCAAACCAAGTGACTTCAAACCTCGCACCAATCACAAACTTTTAAGGCATTCCTGCATGCAGTACAGAATGGTGTCACAATACTTTAACATGATACCACAACTCCCAGTATTAACCTTCAATGCTGGCCCCCCTCGTATTGTGCTAACTGCCTCCGTGCAACATACAGTCGTGAATGCATTAAAGGACACTATAAATGTAAAATCCCTATATCTAGGGCAGAAATTCTGATTTAAACACCAACGTCATTTAGGGGTTAAAATATAGCTACAATGCTGAATGTGTGAAATATCGCGAATGCACACAGCAAACTGGCATACTCCGACTAACCTCACTGAGGTTTTTCCGTGCTTTTTCCTCAGTTGTAAGGCAAATGTCTAGGTATATACCACGCAAAGAGGGGGCACGGTCCGCACTCTTCCCAAATTAATTGTGTTGTTCTATGTATTGTTTGTGCAGATTGTTGTTCTATGTATTGTTTGTGTGTAAATGTGAACTGTACTACCGCCATTGGGTTTCAACCCAATTGCAGTTAAATATATATCATATCATATCAAATAAGAACACAAACTTGAAAACACATGCTGTATTCATGTTTTGCGTCTCTCACTTTAACAATGTGCGAGGCTGGGGATATTTTCGCGAAATACGAAACCCAGTTTGGCGCCTCCTTCAGCTCGGTGTCCTGGGCGAACGCATATCTCGCCAACTCGTGTTTGTAGTCAGCTCCACGCAAATCTCAGGAAATAACGCAACAGGTCCTGTAAATTGCAGAAGCCGGAGGCAAGCTGCAGAACAAAGACGCCAGAGCGCTGTAACTGCTGGGTTTCAAGCTACGAAAGTATCAAGCAACCTTTCCTTGTACTAGTTTATAAAATAAAATACGAACTGGGGTGCACAGACCACGCAATGCTAACTGAACAATGGTGTACAAACTAACTCAGACTCCATGCAGAACGTACAGAAATTCCCGAACAATATACTCACGTGCAGTTGCCCTGACAAAGCCAGACCGCTTGGTATCACCTCTGTCAATGGCTAACATTCCATACAGGCTGCAGTTTGCGCCACATTAAACTGATATCCCGGAAACTACGTTAAATTTGAGGTTCTCACCAGAGGGAATATAAAGACGGCGGCATTTTGGGATGCAACACCGTGCAGTCTGGTAAATACCAACATTTCAGGAGAAAGTGCTGCACCTTGTTTCTGGGTGGACGAAACTGGAGCCGAAAGATTCCTCCAAAACAGAGCCAAATGACGCGGTATTACGTTCCGGAAGGCGCTTCCTTGCTATGTTCATCACGTTTACTGACTACCACTGACTCAAGGCCGCAAGCTCGCTATGTTCATGTTTAATGACGACTGTTCCCTTGTCACGGCCTGAAGGCAGCACCTTCATGTTCATCATGTTTATTGATAATCATTTTCTTTGTCCCCACCGCATGGCGAACCCTTGCTACCTTCATCGTGTTTACTAATAATCATCTCCCTTGCCCTACCGCATTGCCGCACACAGACTGCGGATTGGGCAGGCAGCCTCTAGACATGCGGAATACTTGAGAATACGCTAGAAGTGTATGCACACTGCCGAAAGAGGTGGTTTTCCAGCTTGGGAGTTAGTCCTGAGCTACCAACTCCTCGGGGTACAAATGCCACATACAGCTCTGGGGTTGGAAAGGTACATTGTCACGAATCTTTCAAGACTTGAGGTTTGGAACTTGGAAAGTCAGCAGCCTCTAACGATTAAGGCCATTAAAGTCATTAGCGAACTAGGACCTGTAACTTAAGATTTCACGAGAATATTGGCTGTCATCTGGTAAAACAGCGGCACTGAACCAGCAGAAAATTATGGCCTTTTTCTACGGAAAGTGAAAAATGTTGACGGTCAAGGAAGGACTTCTTTCTACATACGGAAATCATTCCGCAACTATGACTAAAGTGTCTGTTAGTGAGATGTCACAGAACTATATAATTTATAATAATAATAATCCCCAACAAACCAGACATTATAATCCGTGCTAATGAAAAGGGAACAAGTATGTTAATAGACGTTGCAATCTCAGGAGACAGAAATGTTATTAAAAAGGAAACCGAGAAGATTCCAAAATATAAAGACCTTACAATAGAAATACAGAGCATGTGGAATGTAAAACCAAAGGTGATACCAGTAATAATAGGGGCGACTGGGACTATTTCAAAGTCATTTAGAAAATACCTGAGCAACATACCAGGAAATCATGAAGTCAAGGAACTACAAAAAACAGCCATATTGGGCTACACACATACTTCAGAAAGTACTAACGTAAAAGTACGATAGATTCAACACTAAAACTAATTATATAAGCACCGTGAATAGTAATAACAGAATAGCTGCAACACTGTATTCCCTAGGGACATAGTTTGTCTCAGGAATATAAGTATAAATACCCTGCATAAAGGAGATTATGATGATGATGATGATGATGATATATTTGACTGCAAATGGGCTGTCACCAGGTGGCAGTGGTTATTATGCATGTACATAAATATGAAATAAAGATAACATAAACATGAAGTAAGAATCTAAGAAATTTAAGTCGGGAGGGCTACATGAGAAGCATGCTGTAGCAACTTGGAGTCTTGGGAATCATCCTAGCATTCGCTTATAGGCACAGGGAAACCAAAAAAAAAACCCCAAATTTCACTGGTACAGTATTACTGTTCCGAATTTGCATACTTGGAAGATGTGGAAGATGTTGAGGAAAAACGGGAATGCACAATAAGAAATAGGAAATAAAAATGAATAATGGATTTAAGTGACAGAGCAGCGAGTCGAGTGGCAGCCTTTTGCATATGGCAATGGAACTTCGGCTTTCATAAAATGACAGTAGTTTCTTGACCAGCAGGGCGACTGTCAACTGCTCATAAAACACCCAGTCACAGCGAGTGTGCGAACTTCACGCAACCCTTTGTTCTGTGTTCTTGAACAGAAGTCAACGTTCGAACGTCTCACGCCAATCAAGAAGCTGTACTCACCTTTTGGCATGCCGCATGGTCCTTTAGTTCTCGAGTTGTCCAAGAAGTCGAGATCATACTTTCTTGCAGCCGGGTACGTCAAAGATACGTGGGCTACTGTGAAGTCACACGACGCCAGAAACACCAAGAACAGCGTCCGAAAACTGTACGCCATATCATGAACAAGTCACTGCGTCATGAACACTCACGAAAGGTACAGCTTCACACTCCAACTGCAAGAAAATGAGAAACTGCTCAGATTCGGTGAAGAACTTCATGTTCACGGTGCACAGCCATTTACTGAACAATCGGTGAACTTGAAGCGTAATTCGGTGACTTAAGAAGGCTTAGTTGACAGCTGATTCCCATTATCCTAAAAGGAGAAATCAGATTTTATCCTGAACCATTGTAATCTTGTTCATCTAGTGTGGTTTTCACGTTATCAGACGGCGTAACCTGGTTTCATGGAAGTGTTCTCTTTTAGTTTTGTCGAGAAAAATTATGTGCACATTTCTTACTGCGATACGCTTGCTGACGCCCCACCAGTCTCCTGTTTGATAATTTTCACAGTTACAAAATTTGGCGAAAGGCAGAATTCAGACAGCTGTCTTTACTCTCAAATATCTTCGTTCAAACACACCCCAGGCTATACGCAGAGTGAGATGTGTGCATGGTTTTCTGAATTTCACAATTTTGGTACTTCAAATATATCAGGACCGACTCCTTTTTTCACTTAAAGTCGTATTCCCATCTCAACGACACCAGTAAAGGTAAAGGTAAAGCAATCCACGTACAGGTCTATTACAGACCCACTGGGTTCCAGGAATTTGAGGCTCCCACATTTCTAGACAATAGGCACACAAAGGTGGTAAGGTTGTCAGCCCTAAGCACCGACCGCCCTTAACCCAAGGAAATATTGATGGTACTCATTTCTGCTAGAGGCTGGGTCGAACCCAGGGCAATAGTGAACATTTCCAGTGACACCATCGGGAATCAAACCCGCGACCTTCCAGCTTGTAGTACAGTTCGCTAAGATTATGCAATTAAAGAAGCGTCATTAAAATACAAAGATGTACAATAACCATACAGTGGGTTTATCTGTTTGCACCGTACATAACTTCAACACCATGGGTAAAGTACGTTGACCGGATAAACCTACCAATCCTTCAAATTTTACCTAGTCAGTGCAGTAAAGTATTGTAAAATATTCCAAGGTTATATTCCACTGCATTATATCCTTAATTACATGTCTAATTTGTTATGGATTGTTTAGTAAACATTTTCTGGAATCTACAACTATTTAGCGAGAATCGGTACTGCCTGGAGCGACAAAAAATGTCGGAGAAGAATACTTGTAATTAAAATCAACAAAGAAAGCTGCGCTTCCCACGCCACTTTCTCTCAGACAATTGCATTGCTGCGTCATTTCTCTGACCAGTCAACAGCTCATAATGTAAAGCAGTCAGACAGCCAGTTGTTCTCCACATTTTCTGTAGTCACGGGCCGCTGAATTTTCTGACCACTGGTATTTGTAAGCCTACAAATAACATTCCACACACACACACACAAACACACACACAATTACCGGTACTGGTACTTTTACGGTACAACTTAGAAAATTGTATGTAGTCAAACACAACTGTGTCACATGAGGTATATTTAATGACTATATAATGGACAACTGCATGTTGTCTTAGGGGAACTGAAGATCTTACTATAAGCATGCACGCGCACGTGGTGTAGAGATCTCTACATAGGGCATTATTAGCAAAAACAAAAACAGGAATCTAATAAAAACAAAACAAAAACAGATATAGAAAAATAAAGCTATTGTGGGGGGTGCTAATAAGGCCCGTATGTAGAGATCTCTACACCACGTGCGCGTGCATGCTTATAGTATGATCTTAAGTTCCCTTAAGACAACCTGAAGATGGCCACTACAGGCCGAAACATGTAGTTGTCCATTATATAGCCATTAAATACACCTCATGTGATACAGTTGTGTTTGACTACATACAATTTTCCAAGTTTCACACACACAACGGGGATGACACACTTCCTTGATTTACGGTACAAATGTGTGTAATAGTGCACACATCTAATTACTAGCACTTTCAAACATGTTTATTTAGGATAAGAAGGGAGTGACTTCATGGTATTGAAACTTTTGTGGCATGAGTCACCTATGGGGATCTGCAGTAGAAAGGTTATGAAATATGAGATGTGAAACAGCCTTTCGAGATTTGCTATCCTCACCGACAAACGAAAAGGAAAACTAGCCAAACGGTTCAGTTTCATTTACTCTGGGATGTCACTTCGTGTTGACTGATAACTGCGAGTAATTAGCCAACGTTGCAAAGGAGCATAGTAATTTCTCTTCGTGATCAGGGAGGCTTTTCTAATACTGCTTGGCGCTGAAGATGAAGGCAATACGCTTCACAGACATGTCGGTAAATATTTACCAGTCGACACGGTGTAACATCTCGGAAAGCCTGAATCTCCATCAGCGCCGCTGTGAGACTATCAAATTTCTCGAAGTCACGCTCGAATCATATTTCTGAAAAACGAACGGTACTGGCAAATGCACCCTTGGGTTGGACTCATAAGGTGCGTTTTTATAAGGGCCCCATACACTCTAAGTTAAACTGTGCAGTTTAACTGTGTAAAAAAAAAACTGCACGAAAACTGAACTGAATGTTCTCTGGCACAGCACAGGTTTCCCATCAGGTTTGCCAGTTTTTTTTTTGTCAGTTCTGTGTGTCTTCTTGTGCGTGTGACTGTGGTGGATAAAAACAAGGCTGTCGTTTGCTGTTTGCTAGCCACATCGGCCATAATGTCATCCGAAAAGAAAGCGTAAAATGTGGAGTAAGAAGTAGTATTTGAAAAGGAATATATCATGCGATGCTCATTTGCTGAATAAATTGCTAGAAACGGATGTGCCTTGAGATGATGCCATCGTGGTGTCGGCAGGTAAATTGAGGAAAGTGTGGGATTCCCTGTGTGAACTGCGCAGTTCTCTGTGCCTGTCAAAACTGCGCAGTTTACTCAGTTTTCCGTCAGGTATGACCTCACACAATAAAATCGCTCAGTTTAACTGAGAGTGTATAGGGCGCTACACGCATGACGCGTGCCTTCCAGTGGGTTTCTAATACGACTCCACATCCCCATTCCTGATAGGTGCAGCGACCAAACCTACTCCTCTTCTTCTTCCTCGCCGCTCGGTTGGAAATACAAAGGAAACGCAGGAGACAATTTTCAGTCGCTAACAGACAATACAGAAGGTAAAAGTAAAAGGTAAAGTGCACCCTTGTACAGGCACTGAGGCTCTGTACAGTCCGCACGGCCCATAGGGGGAGTAGAGGTATAGCTCTACTCTTTCTTGGCCACGGCACTAGAAGGGGGTGAGGGGTCAGCGTCACGCCCCGGCCGTTCTTTACCCCCGGGAAAGACCCGGTACCCATTACAGTATAGAAGACGAACGTATAATTAACACGTTCGGATTTATTGATGACCCTACGCCTACTTAGCGACATATTACGTTTAAATTGTACACTCTTTCTTTGGCCTTTTGGCCCTGCACGTTTCTCGTAAACTGCGAGATATCGTATTCCTTGTATCAGTATCTTATACGGCGAGATATCCAAATAAACGTACGTATGGTTTCATGTGCAGTGCCTAGTATTTAAACTGAATCAAACTTTAACACCGTCGCCATTTGTTAGTATATTTCCATGCGAAAAGACGAGAGGACGGGCAGATACGGTGAAGCCAATTGTCGCCTCTCGCGGTGTACTGGGAAGGTAATCGAAACACACTAAATAAACAGAATCAGAAATAGCCACATATTTTCTGCAAACTATGGCAACGTGTCTGTAACGGACCCTTATTTGTGCGACAACTGTCATCATTCACCACCAGAACTCCGCCACGCGTGAGGGTGGTCGGCTGAGTGGGCTGACGGTTGTCAGATAAAATAATGGCCCTACATAATATTCGTGTAACTGTAACTTCAATTTGCACAAAACATACACGATGAGCAGCGATCCGCAGACAACAGCTGGGAAACAAAACATTGCTGTAGGTGCAGCACATTCACTATGGTTTACGAAATGCAACGTTCCTAACCGGTACTCGTAGGAAATTATAAACAATATGTCTTTGTCCACAACAGTCAGTTGTAGTAAACACTCCACCGTCTGTCCTTGTGTGTGTATTGGCGCCAGAAGAGGGCATAAGCATCAATGGTCGCTTGTTCAACAACGCTAGTGTCATGGCGACAAGGCAGGCAGCGTGAGATGGACACGTAGCACGTATTTAACTGTTAGTTTGCAAGGTTGTTTGGTAAGAATGATTATGTTAAGTCACTCTTGTGTGTTATTCGTGCATAACCAGTGTGATCCATACGTTTTTAGTGCTGATTTTTTTTTTAAATAACAGAACTAGAGCGATCTATCGGCCAACCCACTAACTGAGTACCATCAACCAACATCCGTTCACACACCGAGTTTCGTTTGTTTATCTTCGACAATGTATGAGTTATAACTTGTCTTGTAAAGTCGGTTTTCTTTATACGTCATGGATGGCGGAAATGAACAGAGAGTTGCCATAAAATGTTGTTTCAAAACCGGTCTATCTGCGACAGAAACACTAGTATTGGTGCAAAAGGTTTATGGGAATGAGACTCTGAACCGATAAAACGTTTTTAGGTGGTATTCTCGATTTCGAGACGGAAGGGAGCTGGTAGAAGATGACGAGTGAGGTGGACGTCCAAAATCAACTCGAACTGACGTAAACATTGCTGATGTTGCTGGTTTGGTCAAAAATGACCGTCGAATCGCAACAAGAATGGAAGCAGAATCTTTGGACATCCCAAAAACTGTAGTTCTTCGGATTCTGAGAGAGGATTTGGGAAAGAGAAAGCTCTGTGCACGTTTTGTTCCACACTCCTTGACACCTGGGCAAACGAAAGACCGAGTCACATCTTGCCAAGACATTATCGCGATGGCCGATGCAGACAACATTTTTTTTAACAAAATTATTACGGGAGATGAGATCTGGTGTTTTGCCTGTGGCCCTGAAATAAAGCGAGAGAGCTCTGAATGGGTTGGTGAGACATCCCCTCGGCTGAAGAAATTGAAATTCCGAAGGTCCCGCATCAAGACCATGTTGATAATTTTTTTCGACTATCAAGGCGCAATGCACAAAGAATTCGTACCAGAGGGAAAAACGGTAAATGCAGAATTTTATAAAGGAGTAATGGATCGCCTCCTGAAGCGTATTTAACGGGTTCGTCCAGCTGCGGTCTGCTCTCGATACTTTTTCTTGTCGCACGATAATGCGCCCGCCCACAAAGCCGCAAGTGATTGCCAATTTTTGATCCAAAAAAAAATTTTACAACCCTTTATCCCCCCCCCCCCCCTACTCCCCATAATTTTTCCCTCCACACTTTTTTTTTTTCCCCTTTTTCCCCCCCCCCCCCGTACTCTCCAGATTTATCTCCTCCAGACTATTTTCTGTTCCCCATCTTCCTACGCAATGGATACCGACAGATATTTCGCCGGGGTAAAGTGGACGGAGCGTGACGACTCACCCCCATCTAGTGTCGAAGTTAATAATAGGTGGAGATAATCACACTATGTGCCTTCATGGAGTGCAGAGAGACAACTTTACCTTCACCTTCTTGGGTATGTCAACCGGACATGATTCCGGACAACTTAATCATAAGGTAAAGTGATCCCGTTACAGGCCCGGTGTGGCCCAGATGGTGGGTAAAAGTATAGCTCTACTCTTCCATGACCGCGGCACTAGAAGGGGTGAGTGGACAGCAGCACGCCCCGGCTGCACTTTACCCCCCGGGAAAGACCCGGTACCCATTTTACACAACTTAATTACTAACCTTTTAAATGCCTGCCCTGACAAAAGCGAGCGCACGTAGGAAAAATTCCTAGAAATTAATTTTGTATAATTAGGAAACAAAGAAATTTACAGAATTTTTAGGGCACATTGCATAATCTATGTTTTATTTTCCAAATACCGTTAATTTCATAATTTTAACTTTTGCTGTTCGAATAAAACTCTCGTTTTTCATAAACCATTCGCTAAAATTTAAATAAGCGCCCTGGTGGGATAAAGGTTAAAATGAAGACTGACTGCTGGTTGCCGGATGGTGCAGATTCCTGGAAGAGGATTGATTGTCTCCTCGCCACGAATAGGCGTACACAGAATTTTGGGGGGGGGGGGGGGGAGGAAACAGCCCCTCCGCGTTTAGCAAATTTGTTTTTGTTTCAAAAAAAAAGATTATGAGATTCCCAAAAAAC
>Ga0131853_10025271_pt1 | contig 10705 bp, 6 predicted proteins | sample TergutLab28metaG_FD_92764 | JGI IMG/M metagenome (GOLD analysis project Ga0131853, IMG submission 92764) | Labiotermes labralis P1 segment gut microbial communities from Petit-Saut dam, French Guiana - Lab288 P1 (version 2) (version 2) | ecosystem: Host-associated > Arthropoda: Insects >... | reverse complement strand
TACTACTACTACTACTACTACTACTACTAGTACTAGTACTACTACGACCACTACTACCAACACCACCACCATTACCACTACTATTAATACTACTATTACTATTAAGTGACCACACTGCGTGTGAACTCCTGAAGGGTCTGTAAATACGCACTCTTTTCTTGTATTTTTTAAATACTTACAAAATGAAAAGATTTTTCAGGCAAATATTTCAGGGCTGCAAGAGATCAGTACTTACTGGTGAAAGAACCAATTTGAAATTGAAGCAAAAAAGTTCCTATAAACTTTATATCCTCTCTTTTTTCCCCTTTATTCCTTTATTCCATTTTATGCGTTCTACAAGTGGACATACGTGCCATCGAAACCATTAAGGATTAACGCCTACTGTCGGGTGCTGACAATAAATACGCCCTCCAAATGTGCAAGAATGCATTCACTCAATCAGTCCTAAAATATGTCTTTACACCTGTATAAGTTCCGTGCCTCAATATTGTGCATGATGTACCATTTTCGAGAAACTCAGCTTGAATTGAACTCCATAAAGGACTGGGTTCATATTCCACTGCCATCATTTAGAATTAAATTGGCCCAATAACGTTTAGTCCACGTACCCAACACCGGATTTCTTCATATATTTTCACTGGTTTCGGATATGTGCAGTAAGCTACTTACTGTCTGACTGACAGGCAGCCACACAGTCAAGGATCCAAGCCACTAACCTATTTGGAACCTACTATATGAGTCAAATACTAGGTTTAGAATTTGTGACCAAAGAAGCACTGCAAAAACACGTAAGCGAAGAACGTAAAAGTAAAAGTGTAAATGAGAAAGATATTATTGTGTCTTCTGAATATGAGTTAAAGGAAAAAGCAAGTGTGTTTCGCATGTAATCAAGCACTCCATGAAGGATATCCATGTGCCTAGTTAAGAACATAATGACGATTTATCGCTGAATAATAAATATATTCGTACCTCTCACACTGAAGTCATATTCAAACGGGTCTATGCTTAACATCTTCTTCAAAGACTGCACTAACAGTATTACTTAATTTAACCATATCCAACAAGCACCAAACAAAGTTTTTCTCAAGTTCTGGACTAAGGAACAAACATAAATAAATGTATATTGACGGGTACACATGGGTAATAACACAGTACACTAGTACGTGCCAGGTACAGAAGCATGACACATATGAACCGAGTACAAAAGTATAACCCGTGAGAAAATCCAGAAGGGAATGAATAGAAGAGAACATTTGAGGTAAGCAAACAAAGACTGTCAGATGAAGATGTACCCTGACATAGAAGTACATGATACGGAATAAATTCATACATATAAAGAGATGAACAGATATGCATGAAACCCTGGAAGAGCTGGTGAACTCCAATAGTGCTATGACAGGCGGAGTGCAGATATGTTTATACTAAGGTATATGCATTTATATCTTTCCTACTTCATTTGTTAATAAAGGCTCTGTATCAACAGATGAGGGTATGTAAATATATAGTGATTTGAAAGAGACGTGGGAGGGCTGTGGGACCTACTGGTATTATGTGTGTGCTGATAATACAGTATTGCAATTGCCTGGAAGGATTAAAAAATATTAACATGTGATCATGCTTGTTTATTGTATAGATCTCTATCTTCGGGATCTAGATGTACAAAGAAGTGGCAACTGCTGCATGGAGGCAAAAAGTTACCTTACCTAGTTCACGGGTATTACAGATTCTGAACTTTTATCAAACAGAGAGACAACACTGAAGGCCGTAAATGTTTATTCCGCAGTGCCTGTACCCGCTCCAGTACTTTCCGATTTTACCTTTGTAAGTGGATTTGATTCCACACAGTGCAGATCAGCCAAATTTTGAGTAACACGGCGCAAGGGCCTAAGTGCGTGGATAACTTTTGTACTTAGTTCCTTAGTATCGAAAATCTCAAGAATGTTACTAAAATGTAAGTGTCCATGTGTTCTGTCATTACTTCCTCTAAATGACCAAGATACAAATCACTACTGCAACACTAAAGGTCATTCAAGTGACTGGAAATGCAACGTGACAGACGGAGAGTCAACAATTAAAGTAGGCTGCTAGACGGACGGGGTCTCAACAGTAGACCTATGCAAATTCCTGGAAAGAACGTATCAAAATTGACAGCAATATTGGCCTCGACATTTTGCTCTAAGCTACTGGATGAAGCCCATGTTGGCTTTTCGAGAAAAGGAAAGTACTATCTTTCGTAGTTAGGACGTTTGTAAACTTGAATCGTTGTTTCGAATCCTGTTACAGTCACGGAAATAGTACACGTTCGTGTTTTACTTTGTTGTTTTCCTTTGAGGAACCAATATCCTGTCGAAGAAGTCTTATCAGTTGCCGATTTCAGACTGGCTACTGAACTGGAGCGGGTCAGAGGAACTGGCTCATGAAAGCTGACGGAGAACTGATGAATAAAATAAGATACACACACACAAACCTGGAGAATGGCAAGCCACGTTAACAAAGTGAATAGGAATTTGAATAGGGTTTAAGAGAATCGCGAAAGGGAGGATGGGAAGATAAGTGAATAGAACCATCAATAGACAAAGAGGGGAAGCTATACATCTGAGACTCAGGTACGCGAATGCCGGTCAGTTGTAATCGAATCTACATTATCACTCCAGTCTGTCACGTGACGAACGTTGAGACCAGGTGACGTCACTCTACCTCCATGCAAATTCAATTACCCTTTTTTTATCCGTTTTCTCTCTCGCGTTTCTTCAACTATCTTCCCCCCTTTTCCCGAGGGATGCAATCCCAAAGGCACCTCCTCCCTCGATTAATTCTGCCTCTCAAGCCAGAAAGCTTCATTGCTCTAAAAAAAAAATTGCACAGCATTGTTGGGTGTTCCCAGAAACGAGATAACAAGATGCCAACAGCACATACTTCTCAAATAAGAAAACATTCAGAAGAAATCACCATTTAATTGTTGAAAGTACGCACAATGGCTACAAAATATCTGAATATGAAACGGAGACTATGAATAGTTAGATATTTGACAATAGCTGCCATGTTACTGTAAATTAACGAACACGTCAAAGCACATTATTTGAGATATTCTAACACCTGACAGAATTTGGGCGAATTTAAATAAATTAGAAGCAACTAAAATTCTACAAACTCATATTCTCCTTACACTATCGTTGTTTCGAGTTGAGTTGAAGGAGGTTAGACTGAAGTAACCTTCTGGAAGCCAACAACTCTAAGATCTACCCTAAGATCTATTCACTTTTTGGCACTTTTGCAAAAGTGTGAAAAAAATATTAGCTTCTTCATGTCTGCCTCTCTGTCTGTCCGCCCGCATGGAAGAACTCGGTTCCCATTGGACGATTTTCATGAAATTTAATATTGGAGAATATTTCGGAACCTTGTTGAGAAAAATCAAGTTTCATTAAAATCCGAGAAGAATGGCGGATAATTTACGTGATGACCTTTGTAAATTTATTACAATACCTCGCTGAATTCTTCGTATAATGAGAAATCTTGCACACAAACCTCGTATAGAAAATTCAAACATATATTTTGTGTTCAATAACTTTTTTCCCGGAAATCGCGCCATTTATGGGATAATGTGGAAAAATAAGTTGGAGCCGGACAGGCCACAGATGACAAAATAATATGGCGCTTGTGCTGTGCATGTTGGGTAAATAAGGCTCGCTACAAACAGACACTCAGAATATGTAACACTTATTGCATTCCACAACAACAGTGATTAAACGAACGCGCCTCAGTGTTACGTTTGTACGAACATTGCCTGTCTCGTTCCTGCCACCCTTTGATAAATGTGAATGTTTAGGCTGCCACTCCGGCCTCTTTAACCACGGGTAAAGGGTCTCTTTACCAATTCAAAAGAAGGCGCACAAATTTTATATTTATTATTGTTTACTTTTGAAACTCTGCATAAAAATTATGTTATTTCTCAATGCGAAGAGAATTAATGCCTTTAAGCCTGTCAGAATCCTACACAGTCACACGCTAAGATTAAGATTTAAAGCTTAATAAAGTTTGCTTGAGAGTTCTCTTGAAATTTTCCGCGAGTAGACAAACACACAAACACACACACACTTACGTACGATCATGAGAATCATATGCACCAAATACTGGGTCCATGATTCGTAGTCATTTCTGAAGACGTGGATAAGAGAGGCTCAGGTTTTAAAGAAACTTCCTTCTTTTGCGTAAGGCCAGGCTCCGGAAGAGAATTCTGTGCATTCTTCTTTCATAATTAGAAATATTTCGGTAAGAGCTACAAAAAGTGACTGGAATGTGGCCACACAGAGAACCATAAGAACGACGTGAATTATGAATGAGTTCATTGAACTAAATATGGGAAGTCACAAAATCTCAAATTCTAAGTTACAGCCTACGTTGAAAAAAAAAACATAAATATAAGGCAATGCAATCACCATGCGCATCTGTGACATCTCTAACCAAGCTGGGAACAGCTTTAGGCCTACACGTGTAGAGGTGGTGAATACTGCCGTGTAATACAGTACTGGTAATGGACAAAGCAGATACTGCAACAGTCTTCAATACTTTATGTACTACTGGAAGTTTCCGTTTTGTGACGGTGCGATTGAGAATCCAATATCGCTGTTGACCATGAAGTATGAAACATTTATTAAAATAACGTATAAGATGCACGAAATACTACATAAAATAAGCTGGCCATGACTAGTACAAACGTTTGTAAAATTACTTCCGCATAATACCACTTGACCCAGACTGAAACCCATGTGGTATTTGTGTCTTATTTAGCTATGACTTCGATAGTCAGGTTATGTAGCCTACAGTGTCGACTGTGATGATAATTAGTGAATAGATAATTGTAAATTACTTGTAAGGAGCTTTCCCAGTCTAATGTGAGACTTCACGTAAGTTAGCTCGAGGGACTGAGAAAATATTAATTTTTTTTCAGAATATCTGCCCTCTGTACCCAGATATGGTCTAGAGAACTCCCGAAAACAAGGCTGCATAGTTAGTGTCTCAAACACGACCTATGCAGTACTGCAGAGATGAAGCACATGAAGTTTCGCTGCATTAGCAACCTACCAGTGACGCAGATCTATGCATTTATTTCAATTTTCTTTTACAATCTCGTATTTATACGTAAACTTGCCAAAGTAGAAATGGATTGACTTCAGCTTTCTTACGACTATATTTTGTGGCTTTTTAAATTTGTCAATAAATTTCAAGTCTCTTGCCTTCTTAATGAGACATACTCCACACACACACACACACAGCGTTACGTTGTGCCTTTGTGAATACTGCCCTCCTTGCACTGCTTAGCAGATCTGCTTCTATGGTCATAATACGTACATCGTACATCGATGGAGCAATATGCATTTTGGTCTACGTTCACATGTCACTTCCTCACAATACAGCCAACCTAGTGATCGATGATGTTACTTTGACAACAAAGATTCATGGCTGCCAACTTTACACAATCATGAACTCTCCCGTTGAAATATTCACGAAGAGTTTTCTTCGTGTCGCTTGCTGTGGAATATTGTCGTTCAAATTACGGAGACGAACAAAGTTCTGTATCTCACAGCTGACATGTCTGCCTCAACGTAAACTTAAAGATAAGCTTAAGAAAGTGAAAAAGGTAGAAACGCGGCCGAAATATCGACTCCCTTAAAGTATATGTTACAATCTAAAGCAAGTTACTTAGTGTCGCTTTGCTGTCCAATGATGAAATCATTTCATTGTTTTTAAAAAACCTAAGTGAGCAGAATACCGTTTTGGTTCCGTACAGGTAGAGTAGCCCACGTAAAATGAGGTGTAACAAGAAACTGTCTGGTTTACACAGCTTACTTAATATAATTACGGTATAAATTTAAGATATGTGCTTCTTGTAACGTACCGAACTAAAGAAGAAAAAGAGATAAAACTATGCTGAAAGATTTTGTGCGGAAGCATTCTTAGAAAATCAAGTCCTTCAAGGAAGAGGTGTCTATGAAGTTAGCGATGATTGAATTTCATACAGACGTAGGGTGTGAGGATGTCACGTGTATCAGTTATACCCACAGTACAGAAGTATGCAAAATGCAACAGCATTCATGCAAGATTGAAACGTATAAAGGAACCCACTACTCTTTAACCTTCACACATCAGCGGCTATCACAATCAAAAATCACCAAAATTTACGCGCTTCTGTACCAATATTTAGCATCATACCGTAACGAAAACTGTAATTTTACGGCTATTAGAATTTTGAATTCTCTCTAAAACATTTCTTACAATATAATTCATACTCTTAAATAAATTTGTGTAAAGTTAATAATTAAGTGCAGATGTTATTCTTCCACTTATTACACATTACGCCTGTAAAACACACTACATATTTTTGTAATATTCAAGTGCATACTTCTAGACTATTCCATCTTCAATCTGGATGTGAGGCTCGGACAATAAAAGCAACTATAGCTGACTCTGAAATTTATCTGGCAATATTAGCAAAAGTATCAAGCAAAGGAACCGGAACTAAGAGGTTTAAGGTTGGAACTATGAGAATGGCCTTTACAGAAGAACAGAATGGCATTGGAGAAAGTCTCCTGCATTAGGCTTGCTACATATTCCAATTGTTAGCAGACTTGTAAGTTACCTTTTCTCATTATCGGCATAAAATACAAGCTTAAGCTGTTCTAGAAAAATCAGTAGCTTCTCGGAAAGGTAAACTCACAAAGGTACTTAAGTTCGACGGACTTTAGAGAAACCTCCTGGAACGAAAATAGCCTTAAAACTTCTGAGCCTAAATTTCATGGTCAGAAGAAGTGATGCATGTTCTCTGTGCGGGTAATATGTAAGTATATGTTAAAATTTTAATAATTATGAAAATGAGGTCTTTCGTATACATGTCTGTAATTCATTCACGAGAACCGCAGTGTAACCGATTTTATGACACTGTAAGAACTAACCACAACTGTGTTTTCTTTTTCGGGGATTAGTAACAATGAAGTAAATAGAGAGATCCGTTATGTTACTGGTGGTCCAAATTGCTGAATAATTTTTTAAGTTGTGTTATATACAGGGTGAGCATAAATTCTTTCCCTGACTATAAATATTTATTACAATAAAACTACTGTACGTGGAATACAAACATATTTTATTCAAAATATAACTCAAGAAGTTTTTTTAAAACACATTAGTACACTTCAACATGTGCTCATTTTGTTGCACGGAGAACGTCTAATCGGCAATCAATTTCTCTCCACGTGTTCTCCAACATGTATTCAGTTATTGTAGCAAAAGCGTCTGTTATTCTTGCCTTCAAATTTGTAATATCTGCAACTGGTGTTGAATACACTTTGTCCTTAACATACCCCAAAAAAGAAATCAAGGAGGGTGATATCAGGCGATCGTGGTGGCCAGTGTATCGGACCATCTCTCCCAATCCACCTGTTTGGAAATTTTGCATCCAAAAACCGACGAACATGTGAACCCCAGTGTGGAGGTGCATCTTCTTGTTGGAAAATTATCCACGGCTGAAACTCTTCTGAAGTGCAACAAATGTTTTCTTGTGATAAGTGTTTGTAATCAGGGAAAGAATTTATGCTCACCCTGTATACTTAATATTGTATAGAGCTAGCTTGATTTTATTTCCTCTCTTTACGATAACACTGATAAGGAATACAAGTAGTGGTGTTCATTTTATTTAACTCAACTGGAAGAGAAGTAAAACCGTTTTGAAGAATGTTAAACAGCAGGACACCCAGACATTTTTTTATTACAAACAACTAAGCTTCCTGACAAACAGCTCTCTTCCTCACATCGTGATATACAAAGCTTAAACCAGTCCGTTGGTTCATCACCGTGCTTCAGTTCAGTGCTTTAAATCTGTGTATACACCTACAGTAGGTCTTTCTTATGACATGACCAGAGGCCAAAAATTCGAATCTTCACCCCTTCACGTAAGGCGGAACCGCAGTTCACAAGTTCGCTCCACTGCTGCGCTTCCGTTAAAATACACCACAAGTTAGTTCCAAAATTCGTGAAAGTCTTCAGAGAATAAAAATGTGGTAGATAAGCTGTCAAAGATTTCTTCACAATAATTTACTTTTGAACATGTGACAGGTATGCAGTGTTCATAAAGAATTCACCCACAAGCTCTGTTACTGGAACCTTTAATAGGGACTTTTTTCTAATAGTGGTTTTAACTTATGCTGTCAAAAAGTTATTAGGTGTTTCAGATTAGGAGGGTCACATAAGTCTCTGTAAGAGTGTTGTATAATAAAAACTTTAAGAAACTTTACAGTAACTTCTTCAGGCCACTCTGAATTTACTTTCTCTTTTGTTGCCGAGAAGCCTTAGTCACGAGAATAAGCAAATTTGGGTTACCGAGTTTCAAAAAGGCTAGGTTTAGTGAATATAGGTTCAAGAGCGACATAATCCTGTGTCATCCTGCGTAACAATTGATCAGGCGATAAACTGATTCTCACACTATTATATCACAATTGAAGGTGTATAATTTTATACTTAAAGGATAAACCAAAAAAAATGCACATTTTTAAACATGTTCAACCACATATTATTACACTTCACCAATAGGTTTCGTTCACATGAGTAACCGAAGTTTAATAATATATTTATATATGTACATTTGTTGGTTTATTATACATAAGTCGGAAGGTAGCTGGTTCGATTCCAGATGGTGTCATTGGAATTTTTCATTGACATAACCCTTCCGATAGCACTACGACCCTGGGGTCGACTCAGCCTCTAAGAGAAATGAGTACCAGTAGTATTTTCTGGGGGGGTAAAAATGGCCGGTGCGTAAGGCTGACAACCTTACCACCATTCTGGGCCACTGTCACGTAATCTGGTAACCTTAACTTCCTGGAACTCTCTGGGCAGCTCGAGCCTCTAAGGGGTCTGATTTACCTTTTGTACACAAGTATAAAATATTCTTTAATGCAGGTACATGTTTCATTCCATCACTGTCGTGATGAAATGAAACTGCATAATAGGACTGACTGCAAGAACATAGCTTCTTTTTAATAAACCACGTCAAAATTTGTTGTCGTCTACTTGCACTTAATGGAAACTCTCTTACCCTAAAATCTGTGTACGATAGCTTAACACTTTCTATCAGTTCCATTCACATCTTACAACTTTCCTCGCTGGTATAAAACATTTAAACAAGTTACTTGCTTAATTATTGAGTTCCAACAATATTATAGATGACTTTCATCTTTCACCTTATGCATGCCAATGCGCACATCTTCTCGTATACCACAGTATATTTTGTGCGCGACGTTTCACCTTAAAATTCCCGTGTCTTGTGCTAGACCACAAACATTGAATCCAATATTGAAAGTATAGGCCGAAGGATCCGAAAACAATTTCTCATATACAGTCAGTTGAATAAATTCTTCGATTTACGAAAAGTTTCCCACCAAATAAACTGCCAGGGGGTATACTAGCACACTCGGATTACTCGAAAACAAGCTATAATTTTTATTACAATCACCACAAAACCTGCAAATACAAAGAGTGCATTTGTCATTACTTTTACAAAGGTTTTGCTGAAAAAAATGAAATGTATTCAGGCACGTGTTTTCACTACAGTACAGAATGCTCTGACAATCGTAGGTATTAATATCGAAGAACTGCTGGAAGCTATTATTTCTTTGTACTGAAAAGTGGTTCCATGTCATACCATTCTCTGTACTTTTACAACAGCTAATAAATAGATCGCCTGCAGGGAATTATATCGATATCACATTGTCATGTCACATGCAGACGTGATAAAAGTTTCAACTGTGTAGTGTTACTGCTTGCAGTTGTCCAATCTATACTTGTTTCACTCGAAGCTACGAACATGTGTTCTCAGTAGCTGAACATTAGAAACACATGTGTAACTTGTAACAGGCACAAGCTTCGTATAACGTGTAACCGATGGAATAAAAATACTCTGAAAATAAATGCAAGTGGAACATTAAAACTACTGAGATAAAGTATAAAGCAAACGCAGGACTGACTGAATTCCATTTATAAGTTAAATTGATTCGAAAGGTTTTTTTTTTATTTTATTTTAACTCAGTGGACACAGCACAGCAAGCCTGACACAAAATGGCCGCTAGGTGTTTTAGAAGTGACATTAATTTAATGGGATTGGAGCAAGCAGCTTGCGTTTAATTTACTGCGGCGCCGTTCCCTTACACATGGCCGCAAGTTGCCGTGCTTTATCTGCACGTCACGGATGTACAAATTCACAAAAACAAACACAAAAAATAGAACGCTGTACTACAAATAATTACTAACACTTATTTACGTCTTTTCGCTATACACTTCGTTTACTAAGTCTTTTATTAGATGAAATATTTCACATAAATTTTCTTGCACCAGTGCCACGTTCAACGCGTGGTAGAAACTGACACTAATCTTAGATGGTTTCACTTTAAAACTTTGATTATGAACTACATTTTAAAAAACCCTTCAATTTATTAACTTGAGTTGTGAACTGACGGTTATTTTTAAATTTATTTGACACATTAGGGGACCGCGGTAGCACAGTGGTTAAGATGCTGTGCTACAAATCGGAAGGTCGCTGGTTCGATCCCAGATGGTGTCAGTGGATTTTTCATTGACATAAAATCCTTCCGATCGCACTATGGCCCTGGGGTCGACTCAGCCTCTAACAGAAATGAGTACCAGGAGTATTTCCTGGGGG
>Ga0131853_10025270_pt1 | contig 10706 bp, 6 predicted proteins | sample TergutLab28metaG_FD_92764 | JGI IMG/M metagenome (GOLD analysis project Ga0131853, IMG submission 92764) | Labiotermes labralis P1 segment gut microbial communities from Petit-Saut dam, French Guiana - Lab288 P1 (version 2) (version 2) | ecosystem: Host-associated > Arthropoda: Insects >... | reverse complement strand
TAACCGCACCTAACCTCCAACCTACAGCAAACCAAGAACGAAACGACCAATGTGGTAATCAATATTATAGTCGCGAGCTCCTGATGATGGGCATAGTAGTGCCCGAAACATGTTGAGCCTATATGAAGTACAATAAAATAATAAGTGGCATCTAGTTGGTTTTTGTTTTTCAATATTACAAAGAGTTGAGACATTTATTTCCAGTGCAGTAGAACTCAACTTATCCGGATTAATTGGGACGGCCAGCCATCCGGTTATGCAGAAAATCCGGATAATTGGAGTTTTCTTTGAAAATAGGCTACATTGACAGTTCGAAGTTCGGCTGTATGTACCGGGGTCTAAACCTTTCGACCACGCCTAATTTGAAGTTCTGTAAGCCATAACACCGTACCGTACTTGATCCGATAACCGGTAATTTCAAACAAGCTAGTTTTGTAAAATTCTTGACAAATTTACCCGAAGGGCCAAGCCGACCCGGATAATTGGCGATCCGGATAACCAGTGTTTGAATACGCGGAGTTCCATTGTATTCGACATCGTGTGTTCTGTACGTGCGTACGCGCGCGCGTTAGCACACAGCGTGTTGAAGATGTTCAAAATTTGTGATGTTCAACAGTTGATATGAGGACGATGAAATCAAACCACTGAGTGCGATGCGATATAGCGTACGTGGAACAGGTGAGAAAGGTATGAATATTTTATCGGGAGAACCTGAAGAAATGAGGCCATTAGGGAAACCGGCACTTAATTGTGAGAAATATATTAAAATTGATGTTGAACACATGGCGTGTTGGAAGTTGTGGATTTGAGACACTTGGGTTCCGACAGAGTGCGGTAATTATATCGTAGGAATATCGTTACGGTTATGTAAATGGTCGGCTTTTCTAACCACATTAACGACTATCAGCTTCTCTTCGGTTACCTCTGTTAGTAGTTAACACGGAAATATGTAAAAATTGTAGAATATTCTTAAGACTATCGGTTAGGAACGGCCTTAACAACTCTTTAAAAAACACCTCTAGTGTCATTAGCGTGGAACACGTTAATAATTTCATGTTTGTATATGTGATCTCCATTCATATTCTGAGAACATATGCACGAAATGTCTCCTTCGCGTTGCGTTATTAGTGTCTGTCAACTTTAAGGTGGGACGAATGTTACCTGTGAGCAGGATGGGCAGTGTCTCAGATATCCGGAACGGGCAGTTTCTTCTGCGGTTGAAACGAACCATAAGTAATCAGACTTATGTATTTATTCTTATTAAAGAACACCCGAGATCTACCATCGTGGTAATTTTAAATTGTTAGTTTAAAATGTCAAACAGTTTCAATCAAAATTCTTGATGAAATTAATACATTTTCTTGAGTGAAATCAGTTTATTACTTTTGTGCCTTTCGTCGCGAGTGTGAAATTGCCACAGACATAGGCCACTTTTCTACTGAGAAATTTTGAAAGAATCCCTAAACATGAAACCAGAAATGTTAAGTTATGGCGAGTTATGAATTTTTATGGCATCGAGAAATTCTCTTCTTGGCGAATATATGGATTATAAGGTTTTGTGCGGAAAGATCAGTTGTTAGAATGGATACGGTAGAGTGGAATGTGATGTTGGTGGGAAACAAGATTTCATTCTTCTGATATTTGGCGCCATGTACTTAGGTAGATAAGTACAAGTGGATTTCAGAGTAACATACTTCCTCCATCATCAGGGCAGTACAATTACTTAACAATCTAACCTAATTTCTAATAATCTAACGAACAAATGTCATAAATGTTCCGGGATTTGTCGCAACATGTCTTGGTCCACCGTGCTTAGTGCTCTGTGACACATTCCTACAGCTCCCGGAAGGCTGCAGGTATCGAAGGAACATACACAACATTCTTTGAGAATCTAAAAGTGTCATATGTTGGGAAAAGCGGGGGCCATGGAATTAGGTTACGGGCTGGCAACCGAGTAATCATGGTTGCCTTCCCTCAGTTCATAATATTGACGTACCTTAAATGTACAGTTGTTTCACTAATGTGTCTTAAGGATTGAATAATTCTTTTTGTTATTCGCCTGTATGAACCCGACATATTATATTATCGGCATATATCTGCCTGATTTCTCCCAGAAGTGTTGCCATAATTTCGCGGTGTACGAAACTAGGCCCATCAAAGTTTACTCTATAAGTCTTATGAAGGGTCTAATACATCGTTACGGATGGGTACAAAGAATCAAAAGACGTTGAAGGACAACACGATGAAGGCAATAATGGCCGTTAGGAACAAGGAAATGGGGATACTGCCGGCCTCCAAAGTATAGAGAGCCAAAATCAACGCTGAAAGAACAACATTAACAGTAAAAGACATTACGATGAAAAACTAGTCAGTAGGCTATTTGAATTAATGAACAACTTGTCTTAACGGAGACCCTCAAAGAAGCGCTGGTTTCTTTTTGCCTTATAAAGAAAAGCTGTTTTGGATTCGTTGTAAAAATGTCAAGAGCAACTCTTTTTCACCCACTGTATTGTAAAGACAAAAAAAAAAGCGGTATGACTCTGTTCTCACATATTTATGCTGCGACAAACTCAGCCGAGTTAATGCAAGCTACAGCCGACATTCGCTACAACAGCAAAGGGTTTTAAATCAGAGAATATCGTAATCGTGTAGTTGTGACAACAGGTAACTTGTGAGCGCTACAGAGACGGTAAACAAAGTGGGCTAAGATGTAGGACAATTTAGACTATAGTTAGAAGCATCTGCAGGGAACATCGAACATCTGCAGATAAAACTCAAGTAATATTACTATACTATGCTATACTAATACTATACTATACTTTACTATACTGCCCTATACTATACTATACTACACTATACTATACTATACTGTACTATACTATACTATACTGTTACAATACTAATAATAATATGCTATACTATACTGTGCTATACTATACTATATTATGCTATACTATACTATACTGTACTATACTATACTATAATATAATATAATATACTATCCAATTCTACACTATAATATACTGTTACAATACTACTAATAATATGCTATACTATACTGTGCTGTACTATACTACATTATGCCATACTATACTATACTATATTATACTATACTATATTATACTGTATTGCACTACTTTACTGTATTATACTATAATGTAGTTCGACAATCTACAGATGAACGTGCAGTATTTCCTATATTTTGGAGTGTTTAATTTCGTTCGAAATTTCTGTATTTTCAAAACATTTCATTAAGTTTGTCGAGTCAGTTTTGACTCACTCTGTATTGCTGCGCCTGTTGGTCGGACTAAAGAACCAACACTTCAATTTCATTGTTTCCAAAGCTGTGTTGAGTTTGTATCACAGCACGCCAATTCAATTTGTGGCCTACTGTGCTTATTTTACTGTTTTATGGAGTGCAACTTGTTTCATTTGTACTAACCACTCGGTTTTCTTCGATATGACGTTGAGTGATTTCAAGCTTCCGCCGCGGTGTAAATGAGGCCTTCGGTCTCCTGAGATGTTACACAGCGGAAATCTGTGGTTCTTTATCGACGTTTCGGAAAAAATATCGGTCCCATCTTCAAGGGTCCAGCAGTCAAGCATTATTTGACTGCGTGTCCCTTGAAGATGCAGCCGATATATTGTCGCGAAATGTCTGTAAATAATACCAATCTACGCTGCGTAACATTCCATAAGACCGAATATCTCCTGGTGCTACGTAGTTGGTACTCTTTCGTATGATTCTGCCGAGTCTGTCTTTAGGTTGAAGACCTAGATCATGATTACCAGGCAGCACAGACGAACGTATGTACTGCATGTCCCACTTTTCTCCATAAGTTCGTCTAAGTTATGCAACCATATGCTTCTCTGCCTCGTGATTTATAACCTGAGCGCTTATAACAAAGTCGCAAAATAACCGCAAAAATAAGCGAACCAATAAAACAAATGTACTCTTTCGGAGTAAATACCCGTAGTTAATAATAGAGTGATGTGTTTCAAGTTTCCAACAAATTATTATTGCAGTTATACTAATTATATGTACATAAACCGTTCTGAAGGTTGTGAATTGTAAGTTTGGCCTGCTTCCCATTCCAGCTGTCACTTTTGCATTGCGACTTCTCTTTGTTTCCTTCTAAACCAAGCCCTTCCCTAATCACCCAGCGTTCCTTCCGTGTGCGCCACTTCAGGCTTATCCTTCTATTCCAATCCTATTTCTTCCTGCAGCTTTTTATGTGCTTCATTTTACGTATTCTTTAACCCTTCTCGTTGCTGTTCCTACTTCGTCACATCTTTTGTTGTTTAATCCTTCCCTTCTACCAAAGTACTGTGTTCAAAGGTCTTTTAACTTTAGCTATTCCTTGCTCACTTTCTGTTCACACATTTACACGACTCGATGGTTCTAATATTTAAACACTTGCCGTCTCATTGCCACTTCGTCATGTACCTGCATGTCATCGCTCTCTGTAAATTTAGATCTGTCGTAATTGTAAGTACAGTAAACGCAGGTTAAGTAGAGTAGGAGCCCGCCAAAGTATAGATTTTAATTTGATATTTTACCCGCGTGCCGGATGTTGTCCACCCCTACCCTATTGTAATATATCCGTATGAAATGTGTGGCTGTGCATCCAGTTATGTGTTTACGGGAAGGCCTATGTTTGTGTTAGTCTACGTGATGTGATGTGTTCTGCACCCTTCCGTCAAATCCTCTAAAGGATCTATTGAATGTAAAGAAATTCTAATTGTTATTAAAAAATAAGAAGATTATTCGTCCTCACCTTTCAGCTTATCTGTATCCATTCTGTAACCATGTCTGTCTGTCCTTCTGTATGGAATTCCCTTCTGTGTTCTTATTCCGTAACGACTATCTTAGAATATGTTTTCCTTTTTTAACTTTCGCTGTTTTGCCAAGTACAAGCCACTTTTTCACTCTCAAACCCTCAGTGTTCCGTATCAAGTACACGTTTATCCTACTTTTGGTCTTGCTTCTGAGTTTATTCTTTGTGTCTTTTCTTCTCCCTTCTTCCTATTTATATAAATTTTAATACAGGACTACCCTTTCTCCCCTAGCACGCGGTAGCACCGTTGATTGACGCACTGAACTACAAGCCAGAAGGTCGTGGGTTCGATTCCCGATGGTGTCATTGGAATTGTTGATTGACGTAATCCTTCCGGCTGAACTATGGCCCTGGGGTCAACTCAGCTTGTGACAGAACTAAGGCGGCCAGTTCTTAAGGCTGACAAACTTACCACCTTTAAATTCCTCAACCTTCCGGAACCGTAAGGACCTGTACAGGGATTCCTTTACTTTTTCAACCCTCCTCCCCTTCCAGCTCCTACCTTCTGTCTTAAGAGATGTACGAATGTCTCTTCTCTTCAAAATGTCAATTCCTCTCACATGCTGCCGCTATTCCTGAACAATTCAACCGCACTCACTCTCTTTATATTGTCTTCTGTCGCATACTTTAAGAGTTTACTTTTTTTTAATGTTCGTACTTCCATTTATTCTTTGCCTTGATTTATTCGCAAATTCTTAATTCTCTTCTTCTCTTGTAGGACACCAAATCCACATGACTGAGATATTTCTTGGACTTCGTCAGTTATGACTGGTAAGTTACTGTAACATTCAAAGTATTCTTGCGACGTCTTTCCCAAATTACAAACTGTAACATCTCGTTACAGTTCCCAGTTCATGTCTTGTCACTGCCGATATATATATATATATATATTGTAATTCCACAGCATGTGTGGTCACTTGTGATCACCCTGTATAACTTGTAACTTAGAAAGCCGTCTGGTCACTAGTAATTACGAAGCAGGGTAAGCCTATTACAGTATGATGTAAGAATGAGTGGTAATGGATACGAATGTCACACCAGAAGAATTACTGGAGGGTAGACGTACTTTCATATTGTGAAGAGGGTATTGCAGGACGGGGACACAGAATAACGGACAGTTTTCTATGACAGCATAAATATAAACTCTTCGGAAAGGAAAATAAGACATAATGAATGTTAGTAAGAAAAGTAGAAGAGAGAAAGGTAAAGTTCACCCTAGAACAGGCCACGAAGGCCCAGAGGAGGAGTAGAGGTATAGCTGTACTCTGTCTTTAACCTCGGTGCTAGATGGGGGTGGGTGGTCAACGCCACGACCCGGCCGCTTTACCCTCGGAAAATACCCAGTACCCACTGTATAGGAGGCTGGGTGGACCATAGGGTCGGGCTGGACAGGTGCGGAAAATCTCGCCCCCACCGGGTTTCGATCCCCGGATCGTCCAGCCCGTAGCGAGTCACTATACCGACTGCGATATCCCGGCCCACAAAAGAGAGAAAAACATTAATAAATCCAAAATAAGATAAAGCAAAAAAAAACCTGAAAGATCAGGAGAGGTGAAGGGGATAGTGGAATAATAATTTTTGTTAAATAATTCTGTTACAGGATTGTAAAATAACTGTAGGCCTGTACAAGGAAATGAATATACTGGTGAGGAAATATACAGTTCAAGGTTAATTTGTGTGGAAGTTGGTATTGTCACCCTGAATACTGGGTACTTCATCCCAGAAAGAATATACCCGTTAAAATATGTTTATGTGTTTACTAACAACCGCAAATTAAGACCGGAAGTCCACCCAAAGACTAAGTAAATTTTTCGTAATACAAACATCTATGTAAACAGGCTCTTCCATCATTTGTACTTACCCATTGATTCACAAGAAAAACGTAACTTTAGGTGGATATTAAGTGTGCTAGGAATGATCATAAAAGACTCATTAGTTAGGATAGAATTTATTTGCGTTCTTAACATGAGGTAGCTGACACAAATATGTTTGTTATTCACTTTCCCGCTGTTTAAATAGACGCTGTGAGCACGTAAATGGATGTACGTGGCTCCATCTGGATCGGATGTTTTCAGTTAGCATCTGTAAGGAAGAAAGAAAGAAATGAAATTACAGTGAATATAGCAAGAAATTTTCAGTTGAAATTTAAATGTATTATTTTCTTTGTAGATTATGATATGTAACAACACATTAAGATTCAGTTGTCTGGAGGTGTTATGAAGAGTGGACTTCTAAATATTATCGGCGTTTAGAACACCATACTGTCTCCATTTTCAGGTTTCATCAGTTCAAAAACTGACGGAACTTGAAGATGGGGGTACTACGCTGCTCCAGACCGTCGGTGGTTTTTAATTATACGTGACGTGGTGTTTCAGAAAAGGTGCATCTTTCAACACCGCTCAATTCATATCTCTTAAAATATTATTACTTTTCATGCTTCATCAGAATCAAAGTTTATACTAAAAAAATTTGTAATTTGTTTCTTTTCTTCCACTGCATTACATCTACGGAAAATCGTTACACTGAGTTTGCTTAAAAACAAGACAGGAGGCGTACGTATAACGTAACATGAAGGCGCGTTCGCCATCCATTGTTGCAATGGAAAAGGGGTTATGTATTAAATATTCTGAGTGTATGTCTGTAGCCGTAATTATCCAACATGAAAAGCGCATGCGCCGAGTTATATTGTCGTCTGTGTCCTATCTAGCTGTACCACATTTTTCCACGCATGATTTTTCGGGGAAAAAAAAATATTGAACATGAAACGTGTGTTTTGATTTTTTATGCAAAATTTGTTTGAAAAATTTCTCATCCTAAGAAAAATTCCATCGAGACATTATCATAAATTTACATAGGTCTTCATGTAAAGTGGGGACCGCGGTAGCACAGTGGTTAAGCTGCTGTGCTACAAATCGGAAGGTCGCTGGTTCGATTCCAGATTCATTGAAATTTTTCATTGACATAATCCTTCCGATCGCACTATGGCCCCTGGGGTCGACTCAGCCTCTAACAGAAATGAGTACCAGGAGTATTTCCTGGGGGTAAAAACGGCCGGTGCGTAAGGCTGACAACCTTACCACCATTCTGGGTCACTGTCATGTAATCTGGGAACCTTAACTTCCTGGAACCCTCTGGGCACCTCGGGCCTGTAATGGGACTGATTTACCTTTACTTTCATGTAAAGTACCCAGTTTTATAGCAGTACTTTAGTGAAACTTGAATTTTTTTCATCAGATTTGCGAAAAATACTCAAATATAAAATGTCAAGACAATCCGTCCAGTGGGAGACGAGTTATTTCATCCGGACATATAGACAGATCTGATGAAACTAATAGTCTTTTTTTTTTCGAATGTTGCTAATTCGCCTAATAAAGCAGCTTATTCCTTTTTCTTTCTGACAGAGTATAGCCGAAAGTCGTCAGTAGAGTTTTGTCATGCCGTAGAAAGAGAGCTTGAAGAATTGCTATTTGATGCCAAATAAGGGGTTAGGAACCAAATGCTAAAAAAATGTGCGATGAAAGTGCCATTGCTGTCCAATTTATAATTACAATTGTAATTATAGTTTAATTATCAAATACATCGTACGAATTAAACCATGTATAATTTTTATTGGATCCGATCCATTTTGAGGAATTCGGGGCTTGAATTAACATTTAGATTACATCCTTCTAGAAGTCACTTTATGGAACTCGGTACATAACATCAAATTACATGATAATTACTATACGCGAGTCTCATTCGCTTTAATTAATTCTGAGATCTACATTACTAAGTACATATCTTAAATAATCCAAGGGGGAACCTTGAAAAACAGTTAAAAACATAATTGAGAATTCTGAAAATTCTGCATATTACTACCTTCTTATCTTCCCGAAAATACACGGAGTTCGATTTATGTTTATTATTATTATTATTATTATTATTTGCACAAAGGACAATCTAGTTCGCGTCGCTTTGCATGCCCACTCTCAGGTAATTTTTGTCGTGTAGGCTGTATCAGACGGACTTCAAAGTATCAACTCCAGCTCCCGATAATAGTTCATTGGTTTGTTAACAGTTGCAGTAATTTTAACCCGGACTTTTGGTAGACGGCAATCTGTTTAGTCACGATAGTTATGTTTAGACTTCCAAACGCACAACATACGGCAGTCGCCTCACTTCGGTGTAACCGCGAACACCAATATCTCCTCCCTCTACGGCTAACTTGTGGGCCGGGTAGCGTAGTCGGTATAGCGTCTGGCTACGGGCTGGACGGTTCGGTGATCGAATCCCGGTGGGGACGAGATTTCCGCACCTGTCCAGACCGGCGCTGGGGCCCACCCAACCCCCTCTACAATGGATACCGGATCTTTCCCGGGGGTAAATAGCGGCCGGGGCGTGACGCTGACTCCTCACCCCCTTCTAGTGCCGTGGTCAAGAAAGATTAGAGCTATACCTCTACCCCCCCTATGGGCCGTACGGCCTGTACAGAACCTCAGTGCCTGTACAAGGGTGCATTTTCTTTATTACCAGTAACTTAAACTTTTTTACATGATGAACGAACACCGACGCTTGAAAGTTTTATATAGTGTGTCCCACTCGCTACCGAACCCGGCATTTCTTTAATAATTCTAAACCCAGTGATGATATTGCAACGAAATTTGAACAGGAGTAGGTTCATTGTGTGAGAAATGAAGAGGAATGTGTCTGTAGCCCGCTTCAAATTTCGTTGCAATATTCTCATTAGTGGTAAAATTATTAAAGAAATTCTGGGTTCAGTAGCGAGTGGGACACACTATATATGACCTAACGTTCCGGCCGGATAATATAGTATACCTCTGATGCGACGTAGTACGTTTCCCAGCAGCCAGTCACGGCTAGACCGAAGCGATCTTTGCTCAACAGAACAAGAGTGAATTGCATATTTGTCCATCAAGTCGTAAATCTAAAAGGTTTCATGTAAGAAAATATCACAACTGGGCACACTTTCGTCGCTCCAGAAAACCTCAGTTTTTTTAATGCCCTGCTGTGAGAAACTGCCAAAAAAATCTAAAGTTCAAGCTTGACTAATTCCCACGATTTGTATAACTAGCTGGAGTGCCCTTAAATTCACAGGGGGGGGGGAGCGAATTATATCGTTACGTCACGAAGCGTCGTACCCGATCCAACGGTAACAATATTAAAGGATTATAATTATTACTATTATTATATTATTTAGCAGGTTGTACAATGTTTCAACATCTTCCTGCGCCCATTTGACAATTATATTATCTTCTTCCTCCAGTTGCCTCTGTCATTCCAGTCTCCTTCCATTAATCCATTTTCTCCAATCAGTCCTCTAATCCCTTCCGCCCAGGTAAGTTTAGGTCTACCTCATTTTCTTCTTCCCGGTGGGCTCCATTTCATAACTCCTTTTGGTAGTCTCCCCTCTTCCATTCTCTGAACATGTCCATACCATTGAAGTTGTTTGGTTTTAATATCGTCTACAAGAGACCTTACTACATTCATTTTTTTTTTAAATAATAGTATTACTAATTTTGTCCTTTCTGGAAATTCGAGCCGATCGTCGCCAAAAGTCCATTTCTATGGAATTCATTTTTGATACCGTTTTTGCTTTTAAACACCCTGTTTCTGCTGCATATATAGTTGAACTTTTAACTATTGCATGATAAATATGAGTCTTTGTTTTGGCGGTCACATCACGGTACCACAAAATGTTGTTTAGCTTTGTTATAGCTGCTCGTCCTCTGTTAATTCTATCATGCATGCATGCTTATAGTAAGATCTTAAGTTCCCCTAAGACAACCTGAAGATGGCCAGTACAGGCCGAAACATGTAGTTGTCCATTATATAGTCATTAAATACACCTCATGTGACACGGTTGTGTTT
>Ga0131853_10025269_pt1 | contig 10706 bp, 8 predicted proteins | sample TergutLab28metaG_FD_92764 | JGI IMG/M metagenome (GOLD analysis project Ga0131853, IMG submission 92764) | Labiotermes labralis P1 segment gut microbial communities from Petit-Saut dam, French Guiana - Lab288 P1 (version 2) (version 2) | ecosystem: Host-associated > Arthropoda: Insects >... | reverse complement strand
TTTGGGGGGGGGGGGGATTTTATACTGGATTAAGGAATCTAATATTTTATTCCTTTTAGTTGAGTCAAAGGCATGTGTGTATATTATGAATATCAATATTATATTCATAGCATTTTTCAATAATTTACTATATCATAAAAATGTTGTCAATTTTAGACCTGTTAGGTCTGAATCCTGTCTGGTAGTCACCTAACTCGGTTTTGAATTGACACTATATTAGAAGTTAATTACTTTAATAAATCTATTGCTAATGCTTCATATACAAAGTTTCTGTGTTTGGTGATTGATGACACTAACTTGGGATAATCATACTGACCATTTAATTTCCAGATTGAAATCTGCATATTACACAATAAGAGCATTAACAGCAATGTTGTCAAGGAAAGCTTTAAGAAATCTATATTTTTTTTATGTACATTCTGTGATATTCTATGGCATAATTTTTGGGGGTAACACCCATAATAGTATTAAAATATTCAGAAGACAAATAAAATTAAGAATTATAACTAATTCGAGGAAAATGGATTCATGTAGGGAACTGTTTAAAACAATGGAGATTTTACCTTTCCATTTTCAGTATATATTTTCACTTTTTAAATTTGATGTATAATATTCAACCCAAAATACTGCATAGAAGTTAAATCTCGTTCACACTGTTGCATGCATGAAGGTCAATGTTGACATTGCAGTGGTATGCTCTGGGAATGATGAGGTGAGGTGAGTCTAATCTGCATGTGCAGCCTACTGCACAGACAATTTTGGGAATGTGCTGTGGTAGATACATTTTGTGTTTGTCAAATGGCCTTTTCACTTGATCCTGGAAACATGTAAGGATCACATGTGAGCTGGCAACATCATTACTAGTCAAAGTAAAAAATGTACAGAAGCCATAAAATCAAAAAGAAGAAAGAAAATACATACGAGAACAGTGCATGAACATGCAATATTGTCTGTGTTACCAGCTTAAACTGGCCACACTAAGACCCCAAGGTCGACCCAGTCTCTAACAGAAATGAGTACCAGGAATATTTCCTGGGGGTAAAGGTGGCCAGTGCATAGGGCTGACAAGTTTACCCCCTTCATGTGCTGATAGTCTGGAAATCTGGGATCTTCAACCTACTGGAACCCTCAGGGCTTGTCCAGGCCTGTAATGCAATTGCTTTACCTTTTTAACCAGCTTAAACGAAGCAGTGCTGCATACCATCTACGCAGAAGTTGCCAACATTAAAGTGAGTTACAATAGCACCAATTCTATGATGATAGGATGCATGGAGAACAATTGGATGACTCTGACTGAGCAGCAGATGGATTTAAAGGCTTTAAGATAGAAATCCCATGTGTAGTCACTCTAGAATTCAGAGCAAGTAGAGGTTAAAATGTTGGCAGCAGCTTCTTAACACACACCAGATAATTGGCTGGTTCTGATGTCATGACTGCAAAAAAACTTCCTGGAATATTATAAGAAGTGGTTTAAAATGGTAGCTGTTCAGCATAAGTGATACTGGTTTGCCTGAAAGAGTGTACCAGTGGGAACATACACATAGAAGGAAAAGGAAATGGCCCCAGGATTCACAATGGCAAGGGAACAAGCAACAATATTATGCCAAGTGGCAATGTTAAAGAAAATGTTTATTTGCAGCAAGTTGTCATTTACCTGCTGAGAATTTGGATGATTGAGGGTATTCCTCAAATTTCTGCTTCTTGTGTAAGGGTTGTCTATTTAGAAGTCATGGGTATCAGTCCAAATATTCATCGAGTGTCTCAAAACTGGAATGCAACATGAGCCAAAATCATGTTGCATGACTGAAAATATCGACTGCAAGATCTTGGTTATGTTGAATAAGTGATATCCTTGGCTGACTAAGACAATAACCAAACACATAAACCTTACTCCTTTTCCTCCCAAAGTGATGGTACTTCTCCAGCCCGCAGAAAAGTGTATTAATTGCAACATTTAAGGCCTTTTATGTCTGAAAGTCAATTGCCAAATGTTTGCAAGTGACTGATGGCAAAAACAAATTCACCGTGAAGGAATTTTTTAAATCTGTCAATATCAAACATGTTGTAGAATATCAGGGCTGAAGCATGGGCTCAAATTTCATGATCCTACGACACTGAATTTTGAAAAAAGTTATGCTGTCATTTCATTCAAGATTTTCAATGCTGTGAGTAGGGAGAAGACATGAAAGAACTGACAGAGCACTTGCTTGTAGTGACTGAACACGGCAGCTTTGGTGAACCTAAGGGGGTGGACACAGTGCAGTTCTCATGGCAAAAGAAAGTTCTCAAATGAAGGATTAATGCAGACACATGAAGAGTTTGGGCTTGCTACTTGGGATCTAGAGAAAGACTGCTATAATAAAGAAGCATTGGTATCAGAATGGATTCAGACATTTTATTCTGAAGCCATAATAAAACTAAAGGGAGCTTCAATGAGGTTTAAGAACATATCACCAAGTAAGGCAGTGTTCAAAATTAAGATCAATAATAAACACACTTCAGCCCTATTGTGTATTACAGCTTCGTTTACTGACTGGGTACAAAATGTACCCAGGCATTGAATTTTCTTGAACAATTCTTGCTGGTTTAGAGTAACATTCTTATCAATTTTTTTATTTGTTCACTTAAGTCCCACTGACATAAAATAAACATCATTCAGCACATATATTGCTTTTTACATATGGTATGCTTTTTCAAATCCAACTGGACCATTTTGTACCCATGGAAGGTGCTCAGAATGGGTGTGCAAGGACCATTCTCTCAAGACAATTCAAATAAAATGCAACAATTGCAAGGAACAATCATACTAGAGACAAATTTCATTCACATTTATGTTCTAAAATATATTTTCTTGTCCTCAAACATTTTAAGTATTTCATTCTATATAACTGCATGAAAAATGAGAAATCTGAATGAAAGCAACATTTTGACTACACTTGAGTCTGTTAATCAAACCTTGAAAAAAAAGTTACAAAAATGATTTTAAAAATATGGGTACAGTGTGTACCCAGTTCTGTAAAAGTAGGAAGTTTTTTTGCTCTATAATCCAAGGGTAAAAGGAAAAAAGGCAGGCAGTGAAACTTCTCAAGTTTAACATCTCATTTAAGAAATAAGCACAAAATAATGCAACTGAAACTTCATACAAACCTGTCCCAACCACACAATCTCAGTAATGTAGAAAGTCCCTGCTTGCTTTTTGAATGAAAAGAACTGAATAATCTCCTGACATTGACTGTCCTCCTGAAGTTTAATTAACCCAACTCTTCTCCATCACCTCCACTCCACCACAGTATTTATTATACATGCTTCTTTATTTCAATCATTTTTATTGTTACTTCCCTGCATAACACATTCACAGTAAAGCAATAAAATTGCACTGTTCATATCCTGGCTTGCAATACAACCCCACGTATTGACATTAATTAGTGAAGAAATTCATGTGAAAGCAACACAATTTTGTGTTACAGAGTCACAGCCCTGGAATGCATCTTACATTAGTTTGGAGCTGACTGTGTATGTACATCCATATAAGACTTACAGAAATTTTAGAAACTAACATTTTTGGTAATAATGTTTCAGGGAGACAGTGGTGGTGCCTTGGTGGTCCAGAACGGTAACTCCTACACGCAGATTGGAGTAGTAAGTTTTGTGTCCAATCTTGGATGTGCCAGTGGCTACCCATCAGGCTATGCCCGTGTCACATCTTTCCTGGATTGGATACAGTCAAACACAGGACTTTAGAATGCACCAGAAGCTGATGTTTCTGTTTTGATGTATATGAACATCAATGCAGTCTGTCCAGAACCAAAAAAGAAGTTTCATTGTGCCTGACATGTTTTACGAACTGACACAGAACAGTACCACTCATACATTTTGCTAGAGCAAGTCAAAATATTTGCAAAGAAATGCTAAAAAAATCGACTTTAAAGACAGACGGCATTCTAAATTTAATTAGTATGATTATGAAACATGTAATTAATAAATTCACAACACCATAATAACATACACCAGGAAATGGACTGTGTAAATATTTTACACCTTAGTGCTAAACATTAATGGCAGAACTATGTGTAAAACCCTTCTTCAATGCACATTCGATAAACTAAGTTTGGCTGTTGTCCGTAGCTGTGTAAGAATGCACTGCAATTACATGTAGTTCTATTGTGCTGAATAAATGTAGTCATACATAATTATGTATCACACATCTGGATTTCACCTTGTAACAGTATGAGGTTATCTGTGTAAACTGCAGTATGTATACATTCTAACATACTGTCCTAAACCAACCAATTCTATCATCTTACTTCAGTCCAGTTATTTTCCTGGACACTTCGTAATGAATTACTTGTAACTTACTGATTTCACAGGGCACAAAGACACAAAACTGTTGTTTCATACAATTTCTGACCCTGAGGCTGAACCAGCCTCCTATTCAATGATCACTGGAGGCTATTTCCTTGGAAGTACAGCAGCCACGCCATCTAGCTGGCTACTCACCTCCATCTAGTGCTGATGTTAACATGTGGAGCTGTACCTCCTCTCCCCAGTATGCCTTCACAGCATAACCAGGAAAGGCTTTACCTTTACCTTTAATAAACTACACTGTTTTGAACAGCAACCAGGACAATTTATGAACTCAAGCATAACAACCAATTCTAAAAATTAAAATCTAGGTTTTCCAAGAATGAAAATTCATCTTGCAGTCTTTTGGTTAATGGTACGAAATAATTCATCTGGTGGGTGCCAACAGTTGTAATGTACACCACCTTGCACACTTTCCCACATTCACAATCTGCATCTCCTTAGTTTGTCTGCCAACTACCATTCAACGCTGCACAGGGGTCGCATATGACTTGTCTCAAGGCAATGGACTGATCACATGGCACAGTATACATACTGGGCATGAAGACAGGCCTTTGGTTTGGAAACTTCCCAAACATACTTTCTGCACTCTTGGTTGGCATTCATTGACCATAAATGGGACCAAAAATTTAAATCAAAGGTGCATAATGTACTACAACTGACACATATAGTGAACACTTGATACTGTCTATAAAACATGTTTTGGAGTCTCTCCAAAAAGTCATGCTGCAGTGAAACAAAATGATGGGCGGTGTCCAATATATGTGTCAGCTCAATAACACATCATAAACACAAAACTTCTGTGTATCCACAAAGCTCAGCAGAAACCAACAGCAAAAGACAGCCACAGAAGAAACTACAAAATACTTATTCCAGAGGCAAATGACTACATGAAGCACAGTCCTTGAGAATCTTAACAGTTTCTTAACTAGTCAAGGAATTCTCTGCCTTGTATGGAACCTGATGTTGCCAGCAGGTAAACTTCAGTGTCTTGGGGATCACACTGTGCATAACCAAGAGTGGTGGTAGGTGCCGAAGGATTGAGCAAAGCATGGTTTACATACTGCTTTTTATGTTGAATTGACAACTGCTCAATGGCATTATGAGGACATCTCTAAGGAATTTCACCCAAATTTAAAAGAAATAGTCTTTTTTACTTCATAAAAACCTTATTAAAGAAACTGACTAGTTTATAATATTCAACTTATGGCACCTGCAACTATGTCCACAACAAATTGTGGAGGTTGGACAGAAAACTGAAACATAACTAAAACACTCATTTCTCTTTTCAATTTGCACTTGCCAAATGACTGAAATGTTCATAAAGCATTATCTAGTAATTAAATAAGGTGATAACATGTAGTGTAACACAACTGTATTTATTTTCTATTTAAGAATTTAGAGTGACATGTTTCAGCTCTTAGAAGCCATCTTCAGGCTTGAAGTAAAAGAGTGTTTAAATAGTACAGTGCCATAAAATAGATATCTATTTTATGGCATATATACACACCCACGGTGACTTTGGTGGTCTAGAGGTAGCATGCTGGCCTTTGGTACCCAAGTTTGCGGGTTCAAACCCGGCCGAAGCCGTTTGATTTTTAGGGCAAAAAAATCCTCAGCATGCCTTCCTTTGGAGGGGAAGTAAAGCCGTCGGTCCCATGTCGTAGATTTTTAGGGCAAAAAAATCCTCAGCATGCCTTCCTTTGGAGGGGAAGTAAAGCCGTCGGTCCCATGTCGTAGATTTACGGCACGTAAAAGATCCATAAATTTACGTGAAAGTCGGAATTTAGGCAAAATTACTACCAGACATCTTTCTCGCCCACAGTTCCACCTTTCGCTGCTAGGATCTCTCGCATCGCTGCGGATGCAGAGGCACGTTGTGGCGAAAGTGGGAACGTCTAAAGGCGGGGGAAAGCAATGGCAAACTACCCCCATGAACTTGCCTAGGATGCAGTGTGCCAAGAGCCATATCGGTTCCATAACCGGGCTCTGGCTCCCGCCTGACCGGCCTCTAGGGCTGAATACTAATAAATGAAGTGATCACACCCACACACACACACACGCACATTCTCTCTCTTTTACGTTCAGTCCGAAAATGGCTTCTTAGAGTCAAAACATGTCGCTGTAAATTCTTAAATATAAAATAAATACAGTTCCGTCAGACCACATGTTATCACCTTATTTAATTACTGGATAAGAACGCAATGGGGATGTCTTGCCTAAAAATTATAAAGGATTATCTTCTATCCCAAATCTGCAACAGGAAGTACAAAGAACGCAACTGCTTAAATTTTAGGCACACTTCAAGAAAGAAATCCAAGTACATGTATAAAAGTGACACAGAATTATTAAAACATGAATGTAGGAGAGGCTTATATGAATTTCATGACGTCTAGTACCGACGCCACAGTATTCAATGTACTCTCAGTATTAGCTGCCTCAGCACAAATTCATGTTGAGTCACCCAATAAACATTAGACTCTATAAAATTTTCACATTTCTCACATTTACACTGAAAAGTTTCTGCCTTCAAAAATAGACTGCTTGCACTACTATGATACCTATTTATTACATACACTAGTCAAGAAGTTTATAACAATATAAAATAACACTTTTGAAACTAAATCTGATATGCTGATTCTAAATCAAGGCAAGATACTTTCACATCATATCAAAATTTCGTGTTGTGTGTATTGAACTATGAAATAAAAAAAAGTTCATATGTTTAAATTCATATTTCCATATTGTGAGAATATGAGGTGTTACAAGTGACTAAAAATTTACCCGAACTTAAATAATATTATTATTTCAAATTTAGCTATATATAAATTTTGAGAACTGTTACGTTCAGGGCAATTTTTGTAATAACTAATTTGCTTTGTGGCGCTACTTTTAATAATAATCTATAATTGTTAATGAACCAGCAAGTACTGACAAACAAAAACCCTGTTTGTAGCACTATGTACCTCAAGCCAGACGAGGCGACAAGAACAAAGACTCTTTTACAACTTTGTGATAGTAAGTTTTTAATCTGCTCACCCAGTTTGGTGAAAATGTATTTTTCATGTTTTCTGCATGTTGGTTGAGAAGGAATGGTAAAAATTTATTTTGCAGCATTACTGAATTCAGCTCCATCTTTCTACTGTATAATAAATTCATGCCAATTGGTTTTCATGGTTTATGCAACAGTGTTGTCAGTTATTTAGACTAATACCATATTAACCTGAATGCAAGACCCCCCCCCCACAAATAAAATGTGTCCTAAAAAAATAATTTTACTATTAATTACACACTTGATAAACAAAGCGTGTCAGATTGTATCTACATTTACCAATTAGTGTCATTGTCTTCATCTTCCCAGTCAGTGCCTTCAACTTCCTCACACTCACTCCTTACATGTCCATCCTCTTTAATGCCATTCGAGAACTCATCAGTTCCATCCATTGCGCTATTGAAGTGCCTTCACAGCCACTTCTGGTGAAATGCTCTGCCATGCTGTTATGATCCACTGACAAAGAAATGGTCACCCTGGGCTTCCTGATTCTTCCAGTTGGGGTCACAGCATGGCCTCTTGTCAGAAGCCATTCACCATACAGCTTCTCTTAAGTGGTTTTGAATGGTTTCTTCACCACTTTAATTTCTGGTGAAGCATGTCCCTGAAATACATCAAAGACTGGCATCCGCTGGCCCTCTGTTCCACACCACCAACAACCAATCCTTCCACCCAACCTTTATGTTGGCATCTGACAACAGGTACTCTATGCAGTTGCTCAATGGACATTCTTATGTGATACAGCATCACGTGTGGTGGAAACTTGCTACCATCTGCTAACAGCAGCAACATAACAGTCATATGGGTATTTATTTAATTAATACACCAACAAATGCACATATATTCATTTAATGAACTAAAATTCACATTAAAACACTTAAAATGCTCCTACATGTTTCGATCATATGATCATCCTCAGGGAGCATACTTTATTCGTTGCTAAAGTTATATTCACAAAGCTGATGCTGGTATAATGCTTAAAAGAAACCTCTACCTTAACACATTACTCCTCGCAGATGACCAAGTAATAATACAAGACTCTGAAGACAAACTCCAGAAGTCTGTCTATATATTAAACCAAATGAGCACAGAATACAACCTCAAAATATCTATGGACAGAACAAAAATTATGGCTTTTAAAGGAAAACACTTAGTGCATTCTAAAATAGAAATAGATGGATCAATATTAGAACAAGTGAGACAATTTAATTATTTGGGATGCGAACTGAGTTTAGATGGTGAACCAGGTTTTGGAGGGGGAAAAAAAATAGATTTCAAGGAATATGCGGTACTATTACGAAACACTTAAAGAAAACCCGTACAGATACCCAAATGAAATTTTTTAAAGTTGTAGCTAGACCATCACTACTGTATGGCAGCAAAACATGGGTAACCACGAAGAAAGACAATTCGCCTAGAAGCTGCAGAAATGCACTTTCTAAGAAGTGATACAGGATACACAAGGCTGGATAAAATACGCGAAGTCATAAGAAAAGAACTAGACATCTCTGGAATACAAGATGTGAGACTCAAATACAAACAAAACTTGATCAACCACCTTGAAAGAATGAACAACACCAGACTCCCAAAACATGCCCTCAACTACAAACCTCGAGGAAGAAGAGATCAGGGACGCCCCAGGAAACGATGGCAACACGTCGATGCCGGAACAGGTCAAATGTCCTAATCCATGGATGAAGATGATGCAGTTACAGTTTAAAAACACTCAGTGATTTACATCGTTACGTTGAGTTGGTGCTGTGGCAGCATGTCTTGTGTATTGTGTGAGTCGTATACTGTTCAGAATGAGCCTGGCTATGGATGTGCGTTGTGCAACATATAGTGTGAGACTGGCTGCCAGGCAATTTTTCTTTTCACTATGTCCTATCACATGTGGCAGAAAAGCAACAAGCTTCTCCTTTAATTCTGCTGGCAATTTAGGGCACGGTGAAGTTCTTCTATGAAGACACAACCCATTCCCGTGTCAAACGCACACACCACTCACACTGGCCTTGAAATGATGCCACGTTATGTTGTGTCACTTGGCAAGTTCCCGTGCTTTATATTTTATTGTCTCACAAGTAAACGGTATTCAACTGAAAGATTTTTGAGTTTATTGGCCTCTGCTCGTTTCCTCCATTGCCATACATTTGCTTTCACAATGTGGAACTTTACTGCTGCATTGCAATTATTTGTTTTCTCAGTACAGATGACCATTGGTTTAAATTGTGCTCATACCTTTGCCCAATTCTATTCAAAAATGCAGGTCACACTTGTACACCTCTTATTTTATGGGACTAACAAATGAGTTTCAGCACTCACAATTGGAACTAAGAATGTCATGTCATGCTCTGTTTTTTTTTTTTTCTCATCTAAATGACAATTTGGCAATGCAGGTCTTGGTTTGGATCAGCATGATTCAGTTGGTTCGGTCTGGTAAGGCACTTCACACATGAATTTCCGATGACCTCACATATTCAAGCATCATACTTAAGGATAAAACCTTGTCTATATTTGAGTAAGCATGGTATCACTGAATGGTATAATGAGTCCTAGAAGGTGATTGGAAGGAACATGGTATAAAGTTGTCCTGACATATTTTAGAGTATTCATCTGGAGATACTGAGGAGAATCACAAAAAATCAACCAGATCAGATGGTGTCCTGTCTAGGATTCAAACCTGTTGCCTCTAAAGTGCATGGCAGAAGTGTTAATGCTCAAGCCAACCTGATCAGCAATTCACATCACAGAGACGCAATCTGACATCGTAAGTCGCTCTGATCATTCTTGCCCCAGGCTTTACATGGCTTGTGTGCAGCACCTGTAACTCAAAGATTTTTGGTTTCTCTTATTGTATGTAAAACCTGTTCCAAGATTCAAACAGCTTCAACACACAACACAGATGAACCACACAAGCCAAAATCACTTCTGATCACTTAACCATAAAGTCTGAAATCTTGCACACATAACACACTTGGAAGCGCAGACATCACAACAATATTGTGACAAGGTTACAATGGGGTGACCTCCTGTAAACATAACACTCCAATTAATATAAATGCTGTAAGGTAAAAGCCTCAGCACGATACTGAGAAAAAAAATAATATTTTTATTATTTATTTGAAAACATCTGTAAAATGTAACAAGACGGCGACAACTTTACACATTACAGAATAATGTTTTGATGAAGGATAAATTCTGCATATATATATATATATATGCAGAATTTATCCTTATTATATATATATATATATATATATATATATAATATAATATAATATAATATAATCTG
>Ga0131853_10025267_pt1 | contig 10707 bp, 11 predicted proteins | sample TergutLab28metaG_FD_92764 | JGI IMG/M metagenome (GOLD analysis project Ga0131853, IMG submission 92764) | Labiotermes labralis P1 segment gut microbial communities from Petit-Saut dam, French Guiana - Lab288 P1 (version 2) (version 2) | ecosystem: Host-associated > Arthropoda: Insects >... | reverse complement strand
CTGTTGATTTATCCATTGATTTTTTAAGGTATTTGTAGTACAATTGAATAGGTAAATGAGGAGCTGATTGACATGCTTTCAACGATTAGTGAAGTTATAAAGCATCTGAAAGATTTGGATTTAAAAGCATTCGAGTTTGACTGGATGAGAAAATCTAGTGAAGCGAGTATTATTTGTGGTGCAACTATTGATGCAGAGCTTGTTGAATTGATCGAATTTGAGCCAGATGTGACATCACTGTACAATTTTATGTATTTAATCGAGGTGATACCTGCTTATCGTGGTACAAATGTAGCAGGAGAGTTGCTAGCTTTTATTGGTCGTGATTCTTTAGAGCGAGGTTTCGATGGCTTCGTTGTATGGGAAAGCAAGACAGTCTATTATCAATACTATATAGATAAATATGGTGCAAAACCAATCACAAATCGACGACTTTACTTTGATGAGGAAGCAACAAGACGCTTAATTCGTGTGTATTTGGAAGTGAACTACACATCAGATGATATTTTGAAACCACCCACAATGATAGCTGAAAAGAGGGAGGCTGTTTATACTGCAACAGTTGAGGAAAAACAGCGTCGCGAACAAGTCATTGCAGAGGGGGAAGAACTTATTCGCAAATATGGACATGGTATTGTTCCACCAAAAAATCGTAATGATTTCACTGGTTTTCGTTATTTGTTAGCTATTGAAGCAAGATTAGGAAGAAAAATTACAGATAGTGAATGGGATGGCATGTCTATACGGTAAAATAAAATAATTTTGTGGTATAATTTTATTAGTAACAAAGGATTTTACATAAAAGAGGGTGATAGGATGCGTGAATTTAATGTAACTGGAACTTGTATTCTAGAGGAAAATTATATGGTTGATATTACAAATAAGCTTGAACAAATCAGAATGTTAGTGGATAAGAAAAGATATTTCACGATCAATCGTGGTAGGCAATATGGAAAGACAACCACTTTATCAAGACTTCGACCTTTTTTAGCTGATGAATATACAGTTGTGTCACTTAGTTTTGAGGGGTTTGATGAAGAAGAATTTGCAAATGCAGCTATTTTCAGTCAAAAATTAATTGGCAGAATTGTTGATGCATTACTTTTAACAAATGAGCCTGAAGAATATCGAGAAAGTTGGGAAAATTCAGAGGTAACAGATTTTGATTCTTTAGGTAGACATATCACAAACATGTGTGAAGGAAGAAAAATAGTTCTTATGATTGATGAGGTAGATAAGGCTAGTAATCATCGCGTTTTCCTCGGTTTTTTAAACAAGTTAAGAGAAAAGTTTTTACAACGTCGAGAAGGAATTGGCGCTACATTTCATAGTGTGATTTTAGCAGGGGTTTATGATATTAAAAATATTAAGCGTAAACTTGTTCAAGAAGGAAAACATATTCCAAGTACCATGGAAAGCAAAATGTATAATTCGCCTTGGAATATAGCGGTAGCTTTTAAAGTTGATCTGTCGTTTAATGTTCTAGAGATTTCAGGAATGCTTATGGACTATGAGCAAGATCATCAAACAGGTATGGATGTGTTAGAAATTGCAGAGGAAATTTATTTTTATACACAAGGTTATCCTGTTTTGGTTTCAAAAATTTGTCAATATATGGATGAAGAGCTTGAGGTTTGGACTGTTGATGCGGTTAGAGAAGCTGTTCGATTGCTTGTTCGTGAGATTGATAATGAACTCTTTAAAAGCCTTTCACAGAATTTAGAAACAAATGAAGATGTTTCTAAGTTGATTTATGATGTGCTTTTATTAGGTGAGCGTCGCAGCTTTGTGACGGACAATCCGGCTGTTGACTTAGCCTATCGTTATGGATATATTAGAGATGACAATGAGCGCATTAAAATTTCGAATAGAATTTTTGAAATCAGAATGGCAAATTATTTCATTTCTAAAGACGAAGGAAATGCAGCAAAATTACCTAGCGGAAGTTTTATTTCTGAGGTTACGAAAAATGATCGCTTTGATATGCAGTTGTGTCTTGAACGCTTTTTGGTTTATTGGCAAGAAATTTATGATGATAAAAATGCTAAATTCTTCGAAAAAGAATGTCGGATGTTGTTTTTGATGTTTTTAAAGCCACTGTTAAATGGTGTTGGGTTTTATCATATAGAAAGTGCATTTACGGATAATCGTCGAATGGACTTAGTCATAACCTATGGCAAAGAGCGTTTTGTGCTAGAGCTTAAAACATGGAAAGGAGCTGTTTATCACGATACAGGTGTTGAGCAACTTCTGGGATATATGGAGAAGCTTGGTGAAGAAAAGGGATATTTATTAACATTTGATTTCAGACAAAAGGGTGCAAATAAAGCCAACTGGATAAATCTTGATGGCAAAGATATTTTTGAAGTTCAAGTGTAAGAAAAATAACTGATAGTGAATGGGAGGGCATGTCTATACGGTAACAGGGATAAAAAGGAGGATCTAAAGTTGGAGAAATATATTAAAGGTTTGGATTTGTGTGAAGCATTTTTTAACGAGTTTACTTTACCTATCATTAAACAGCATTATCCCGATTTGAAATTTTCGGCAGGGGTAATTACAGCGGGTTCTCAAATTTTAGGATATGACGATATCGTTTCTACTGATCATGACTGGAGTCCTGGATGTATTTTATTTTTGGCTGAAAGTGATTTGTATCTGAAAGATGAATTAACAGATCTGTTTAACAGAACCTTGCCAACTAGCTATGGTTGGTTTGAAAGTGAAGTTGCTATTCAGATATGGATCAGCACCATTGATGAAGTCATCGAAGGCTATATCGGGAAAATACCAGAAAATGATCTTGATTGGCTCACTATATCTGAGCATCGTTTACTTGGCTTGACAGCGGGTAGAATTTTTATTGATATGCTTAATATTGAGGAAACGAGACGGAAACTTTCATTTTATCCACAAGATGTTAAGTTGTATTTGATCGCTTCACAATGGTCTATTATTTCAGAAGAACAAGCTTTTGTGAAGCGTACAAGTGATGTTGGCGATGAAATAGGTTCGCGGATTATTTGTGCACGTATCGCAGAACGACTGATGCGTTTATGTTTTCTATACAAGAATAAATATGCACCAATACAGCAAATGGTTCGGCACGGCTTTTAACAAATTATCGCTTGCGGATATCCATGATGCAATCACCGCTGCCCTTTCCGCAAACACAATAGTTGAGCGTGAAAAGCATCTTGTAAATGCACAAGTTTTGGTAGCTGAATTACATAATACTTGTAATATTACTGATCCATTTGAAATCAAAGTGCAAGATTATTATGGGAGGAATATTAAAGTTATCTTCACCGATCATTTTGCTGAGAGCGTGAGAGAAAAAATCACGAACGCTGAATTGAAAAATAGTCCGCTTATTGGTTCTATGTGTCAGATTGGGAATGTTGACTACTTATGGGCTGAAGCAGAAAAAAATAGGGATAAAATTAAGCAGCTATATGGCGGATAGCTGACAATTGATTAGGATAAAAGTGCGATTACGTTGTCACCAATTGTATTCATTGTACAATTCCAAAAAAAACGTTGGGAACACGGGCTTTAACCTACACTAATCACATTAAAAGTATTCTAAAATGTTAATAATAGGATATAACAAAATTAAATAAAGGTATGAAGTGAAATGTAGTAATTTCAAGGGGTTTGAGTGGTTTATAGTAATCAGGAAATGTTTTGAAAAAAGTTTGTGTTACCTTTTGAGCAGTAAAATGTTACCTTTAATAATAGTAGAGATCATGAAATCATTACTTGGCTTCATGATTTTTTCATGCTTAAAAAATTTTAGAACACATCAAAATTTGATTAAGACCAAGCAAAATTAAAGGGGGAATATTTTTTGAAAGAGAATTGATTAAATGGATGGAGCAAAAAATGTACATGTTACAATTTGTCTGGGAAAAAGGCTATAAAGATCACACAGAATTGACACAGTTTAACTAGTAATAAAAATGATATGGTGCAAGGATTATGAATTACAAAATAGTCCTTGCACTTTTTTTGTTGGAACTGTGTAGAAATAATGAAATGGAGAATCGGCATATGAAGTACAAGAAGATAATGGATGTTAGGAGCTATAATTTAAGAAAGCACCGAGAATGGGATTTTTGTCAAGCTAATTATTCGGAGGGGCGTTGGCTAAAGGAGCAATTTGATTTCACGGAATCGGATAATGAAACAGTGGTATATACACCTTTTAAAGATTGGCGTGGCATGACTGTTAAATTCAAGGTTGATAAAGATGGGAAGCAAGGGTTATTTCTACATGACGATGGCTACTATTTGAGCCAACTAGAAGAACATTATGCGGATATTTTTCCCGAGGTCAAGCGGCAGTTTTTGGAAAGTCATACCATCATGCTTATTGAAAGTAAGTATGGTTTTATTATGAAATCTACAGGCTGTTATGATCAAAGATCGGCAAATTTTATTTTTCAAATTCAACAATATTGTTTGGCACTCACCCACCTTGTCGGACTGGTTATTGGAATTGATCAGGTATCTAAACTGAAAATTGATTCGAGGGAACATGATGATTATTAAACAGTCGCTGCTATTAGGTGAAAAGATATTGCTAACGATTGCGATGATTATACTCACAGTTGCCGTGATAGGTATGATCGGGTTTGCCATTTGGCTATCTGGTCGTGACCTGTCATTTTTAATGGGTGATTAGGTTTAGATATTATTAAGCAGAAAATGAATTTAAAGGAGAGCGATTAAGAGGTGGATGAAGTAGATTTTTATTTACAAGACCTGAAAAGTAAGTTTCAAAAAATAGATCCGTCTCGGTATTACCTTTCATACTCTGGTGGAAAAGATTCCCAAATGCTTTTATGGTTTATTAAAGAGTATTTACGTGATGAGCAGATACAAATTGTAAGCTTTAATACCTACATGGAGCATCAAGAAATATTAAGCCGAATGCGTAAGCATTGTGATGTGATGTTATTCCCGAAAATGAAGCCATCAGAAATCAAAGTAAAATATGGGATTCCATGCTTTTCTAAAAGTCAAGACGAGTTTATCAGGCGGTATCAGAGTGGCAGTCGAGCAACAAGTACTATGCAACGTGTAGCGAGGACAACACCAAGTATGTTTAATCTAAATAAAGTCGCAAGTGAGCTTACACTAGGTGACGAGCTACATAAAGTTAGTAGTAAATGTTGTGACTTTCTCAAAAAAGAGCCAGCCAAACGTTATGAAAAAGAAACAGGAAGGAAGCCGATTTTGGGTGTGAGAATGTCAGAGGGTATTTTAAGAAAAAGCAAATATACGAGTTGCTTCACGAAAGATAAGAAATTTACACCAATATTTGATTTATCAGATGACTTGTTATATGCGATCTATGAGAAATATCAAATTGAAATTCCTAAGATATATGAACATTTGCGAAGAACGGGCTGCATGGGTTGTCCCTACGGATTCCGCTCTGGAGATACACAAAAGGAATTACAAATGTTAAGTGGCAATCAATTAGCGTTTGTTAAAGATTATTTCAAGGAAAGCTATGAGGTTTTGAATATCAAAGTTGACTAGGTGATTAAGATGATTATCAAAAGAAGATGGAAAATAAAGGAACATCACATTTATATTGCTAGTGCGTTAAATACGTCAGTGGTATCACTTGCGACACTTCACTTTACAGATGGGTGCATGGCTTCACTTGCTCTTTTTGGTTGTGTTGGTAGTTCGGCAGTAATGATTTTTATAACTAGTTTACTCAATGATCGCATTGAGCGGAGAGAAAGGAAAAGTGATGAAAAAGATGAAGATGAGGGTTAAGTCTTTTGTGGGGCAAAAAGAGAAAGCGTTGGACGAGAAAATCAATGATTGGATTAAGAAGAATCCTGCTATTGAGATTGTAGAAATGCAGTCAAGCATTACAACGGTGAGCCATCATAAGATTAAGATTTTGATTACCATTCTGTACAAGTTTGGGAAGTAAGTCAGAAATAAAAGTCACACACCTAAAATCACATATTTTTTTGTATTTTGAGAAAGAAATTTCGATATAGCTATTTACATTCTTTAAAATGGATGGTAAAATAAATGTATAGCAATCACTTTTCAAATGCTTTACGAATGGGAGAGTTTAGAATGACAGTACAAGTTAATTTCCGTATGGATAAGGAAGTAAAAGCTAAAATGGAAGAAATCGTAGAAAGTCTAGGTATGACCGCAACTGTAGCTTATACCTTGTTTGCTCATGCAGTCATCAGAGAAAAAGGTATTCCATTTGATTTAAAATTAGAGGATTCTGAAAGCAGTGAAAAGAATGAAATTAATCTTGATGATACAATAAAAGAGTGAGAGGGTGTTGAGGTATGGGTATTATATTTGCGTTGTTCTTTGGAGCGGCTGTTGTGTTTATCTTTATTCTGGCTGTCATTATAACCTTGATCGAAATAGTGGGTTCTTTACTAGGTAGTGCATTCAGCTTTTTAATGCAAGTTGGTATGTACTCGCTCATACTGATTGTGGGTATTATCGGGGCTGTCATTATCTGGAAATTGTTAAAGCGAGCGTTTAAAGAAATTAAGGAAGTCAGGGCATATCTAAAAAAGATCAAAGAAATTGAGAATCTTCAGAAAGAACGGGCAATGCGAGAATAAAAAGCATTGTCCTTTTTTTATTGCATTGAATACAAAGGAGTGTTAGAAATAATGAAAATGAAGTTTAGTTTTTGGGCAACAGATGAGGTTGAAATTAAAGAGGAAGTTGTGGCACTCAAAATTCCAAGTTTTGCAAATGATGAGGCTAAAGAAGCATATGTAAGAAGTGAGTGGCGCAAATGGGCATCTGTTCATTTTGGAGATGAACATGTTCATGGTGGTTGGAAAAAAGCAACAAAAAGGCGGTGGTTTAATTGAGGGTATAAAGAAATTAGCTAACTTAATATTTATTCAAAGGCTATTTGGAGTGAAATCTGGACGGCTTTTTAGTTTGCCAAAAAATAGAAAGAGAGGTCTAAGCTATATGGTTAAAAAATCGTTTAAAAAGAAGAAAATTAAAAACAAAGGGGGTGGAGATAATCGAGTATTTGCGTTACTCTTGGCAGTAGTCATGGTATTTACAAACTTGTCTACACCGATTGTTTTCGCAACGCCAACTGATGATGATAGGACTGATATAACTTATGAGGAAGATGCAATAATTCCCGAGGTCATGGACGAACAAGATTTTATCCCACTTGATGAAAAGTTAGATGACTTACCAACGAAAGAACACGAGGTAAATTCTGACTATGACCCTGCTCATTATGTTGTGGAATCAGATACAGGAGATGCCGATTATGATATGACTAAAATTGATGAAGAAATCATCGACAGTTTTATCCTTGATCCCTTAATTGAACAGCATATCATAAATAACTTTGATGAATCTTTGACACCACTCGATGAGTTAAGTTTCATGGGTTCAATCACGGTGAGAAATAATTTACATGATGGCGAAGCGATGCAGCGACATGGTGTGAGGACATTTGATGAAATTCAGGCAACAGATGGTGCGTGGTTTGATTCGTTTATCACCATGTATCTAACATCAGTACCGCTCTATTCACTCTCGACAGAAAGCAATTATTTTGTTGCTTATGTGGATACGTTGTTTAACAACCCTGATGTTTTTGTTTCTGATTATGTGTTTGCGCTTAATGCTAATACTGGCGAGACCGTCAATGGTAGGTTTGATGCCAGTACAGGACTTGCATATATTCCACGAGAGTTGTTCGTAGATGGTGATACGTTTTATTTAGGTCGAGTTCAAGTACAGCTTTTACAAGTGCAATCGGTTCTTGATATGGATATGATGGCGTATGTGGAAGTATTGACTGATATAGAATTGACCCGTGCAACTAGTGAAGTTGTTGGTGACTTTGACCATACGGTTACAGTTGATGAAGCAAATTCTTTTGTTACTACGACTATGATTAATGCTGGGTTAAATGGTGATGAAATCGAAGTGTTTGTTAATGGCTTTTCAGTTGAAGATTTTGAGTACGATTCCGTCACAGGTGAAGTCACGGTTTATCAGAATTCAGCCAGTATTATTTCCTTGCGTGTAGAAGTTTATGGAAGTGATCGTGCAAATGTTGACGGGTCATTTGATTCTTTTCTTGATAGTTATGAGCCAAGCAGAATAGAGGTCATTGATGCTTTAGATGTAGGAATAAGTGAAGCTGCCATTAGTGCCTTTAGTGTTCAACAAGGAGTACCTACGATTACAGTTGGCGATATTGAAGTGCGAACTGGCTTGCAAAATGTAGGTGGACAAATTACCTTTAATGCGAGGTATCAGTATTTACATAATACTGCACCAACATCAGGAAACAGCCATTTGGGGATTTTCGGAGGACCCGCTAATATTGATGATGTGGCAAGTGCGATTGCAACTGGTAGCGGATTTGATATTAACAACATTAACATTTATACAGGTAGCATGATTGTTCCCTATCGCTTGATTATTGGCGGTGTTGATGATGCTGATTTCAGGTTTGAAAGTCCGTTTCGATCTGTTTCAAATGTACCAGCTGCATTTAGACATAACGGGTCAAGAAGTGTTATGAATTTACCATTAATCTGTGCATCGGTTGGGATCGCTGCTGGAAGTGGTGGCAATAATACGACACGAGCAAGGGCAAGAAATATGGGTCGCTTTACGCAAGGTGGCAACACCTATATTCTGATTGGGTTCGTCACGGAAGTGGAATTTAACCAAGCTGGGGTTGGGATTGTTCGCTTTAGGGAGGTTGAAGATTTAACGGGTGAGATTACTTTACAAAAGCAATCAAGCCACCCAGATTTAGTTGCTTCTAACCTTAATTTTAGTATTGAGGGTGCAATTTTTGGAATGTGGGAAACGAGAGCGCAAGCGGAAGCTGGAGGGTCTGCTGGTCGTGTTGGCAGATGGCGTACAGATGATCAAGGTCGAGGATGGCGTTTGTCTGGTGGTACTGCTGTTAGTAATATGACTAATGACAGAACCATTGAAGTAGATGCTGGTGAATGGTACTACGTGCGAGAACTTACCGCACCAGCTGGACATCGTTTAGACCCTACCATTCATCGGGTGCGTGTCACAGAAAATCAAGCAGATAGAGATGTTGTAGTGACTGTTACATCAGTCAATGAAGCCATATTGGGGTCAATTGGGATTCAGAAAAGATCATCAGGTCATAACGACTTTATCAACGGAAACCCACTCTACTCACTTCAAGGTGCGATTTATGGTGTGTGGTCAACACAATCTGATGCTAATTCACTAAATACCAACACTCGTTTATGGACGATGACAACCAATGCAAATGGTGTGGCTAATCGGGATAATGTGCCATTGGGTACATACTACATTAGAGAAATCACACCGTCAGCTGGACACACGCTCGACCCTACGATTCACAGGGTTACGGTGACAGCTAACAACCATCAAACAAGGCAAGTGGCAACTTCCATTCAGCCAGCATTAGTAAATCCACCAGCCTTACGGCTACAAAAAATTGATGCCGAGGGTAGCCCTGTTGCACAAGGAGATGCAACGTTATCAGGCGCACAATACACGGTGAGGTTTTTCGTTGGAACAACTGTGACTGGTACACCTACCCGAACTTGGGTATTTGAAACCAATGCAGATGGTTTGATTGATTTTCTTAACCCCTCGCATCTTGTGACATCGTTGTCTGATGTTTTGTTTACAATGGATGGACAAGTTGTTTTTCCGTTAGGAACTATTACCTTAGAGGAAACACGGCCGCCAGCTGGTTACTTACGTGACACCACTATTTTTGTTGGACATATTAGACAACAAGGTAACAATGCTCATTTTTATTGGGCATACACGGGAAATCACTTAGCTAATGGTGAATTGGCAATCAGCTACACACCAGAACAAGGAATAATTCATCGTGAACAAATTATTCGTGGTGGCTTTGAAGTGCCAAAGATTGACCGTGAACGCAATGAAGCTATTTCGCAAGGCGAAGCAACACTTCAAGGTGCGGTTGTCGAGATTCGCAACGTATCAAACGCACCAGTTCTAACCCTTGGTGGACAAACAGTAGAGCCTAATGGCGTGATGACAACCATTACCACAGGTGTTGACGGTATCGCAAGGACACTCGTCAATGAACTTCCATATGGCACATTTGAAGCTCGTGAGATTCGTGCGCCGAGGGGTTATCACTTAAATACTGATTGGGTTTACCGCTTTGAAATTCGTGAAAATGGTGTCGTAGTTGTCGCAAATGATTCCCTACCACAAGATGTTATTCGAGGTGGTGTTGAAGTTGAAAAGGCTGATCGTGAATTGACCTTGCTTGAACGTCTTGGAAACTGGACAGGGCTAAGACCAGTTCAAGGTGATGGGTCGCTGGCAGATATTCAGTTTGATATTCGCAACGTATCAGAAGCAGGTGTTGGTGGTGACGGGGCTGTTATGGTTGACGGGCAGTTGTTTGATGTAGGTGAAGTTGTTTACTCCACCTTTACGGACTATGAAGTGCGAAGTGGTGAGTTAAGAGTATTCGCAAGGACACCAGCTGATTTATTACCCTTTGGAACTTTTGAAATTCAAGAGGTCGCTACCAACGATTCGTATTTGCTGACTGATGGTGAACCACGTCGATTTGAAATACGAGAAAATGGTGTTATTGTTACAGGTACAGTAGACGGTGATGATTTGCTATTCTTGAATTATATT
>Ga0131853_10025266_pt1 | contig 10707 bp, 7 predicted proteins | sample TergutLab28metaG_FD_92764 | JGI IMG/M metagenome (GOLD analysis project Ga0131853, IMG submission 92764) | Labiotermes labralis P1 segment gut microbial communities from Petit-Saut dam, French Guiana - Lab288 P1 (version 2) (version 2) | ecosystem: Host-associated > Arthropoda: Insects >... | reverse complement strand
ATGGTGAATAATAAATGTAGAAATGAAATGACTTTTTTTATTTTTATGACTTAATTATTGCAGCGTTTAGGATATAAAAAAAAGAGGAAAGGGGGGGGGGGGGGGGGGGGGGGGGGGGTGAAATGAGAGGAGTAAGTGTATCGTGTGGAACAAGTGCTTAGACTGTTCCAGTTGGAAAGCCGATGGGAAGAGGCGACTTGCGAAGTCTTGGTATAGGTGGCAAAATTATAGTTTTTGATCTTAAAACAAGTGTACAAAATTGTGTTTTACTGCATTTATCTCAGAGACCAGTGGCTCACTACTGTGATCATGGAGATGAAGCGCTGGATTCCATAAAGGACGGGAAATTTCTATACAACCCTCAACAGCTCTCTCTGCCGTAAAACGTACTTTCTCCCCCACGTCATGAAATATGTTGTTATTTATTGTGTGCTCGATCCCTGCTGAAACCTCGATGCCTTCCGGTACGCATGGTACATAGGACGACTTCGTGAAGTGTCGTGGGCAGAACACAGCTCCATAAAACAGGTTGAAGTTTGTTTTGGATAAATCCCGTCAATGCATGTCCCGTCAACGGACCATCACGTTCCTATTTCCTGCTCATTTCCTGCATACATTTCAGTACATCCAGACTCAGAAGCGAGTAAACATCACTGGCATATTAAAATAAACGTCAGAATTAGTATGGTTAAAACCTAGGATTCTGCGGTATTCAGTGTCGAAAGCAACAAAAAGAATTGTAAGACGTGTCACGACTCCGCTGAGAACAAAAGACTTTATCTACTCCAGGCCCGTCGAGAGATGTTCAGAGGCTTCTACTGCCTCCCGTACAATGGGTAGCCTGGGGTCAGTTCTGGGGGGTAAAAAGGCCGGGGTGTGGCTTTGGTCACCCACCCCCATCTAGCGTCGAGGTTAAGAATGTGTAGAGCTATACCTCTACGCCCTCTGTGCGTGCATGGCATGTTGTGGGAACACCTTCGGATATCAGACGAGAAAAATGGAATAACTCATTTCTAGGTAGAATTGCTGCAATGTAGCCATTTCTTGACTTCTACGTAGTTTGAATTTTTATTCCATATTTCATTTTCTTCAAATATTCCAAATCTTCTAAATATCTTAATTATTTATTGTAGTAGAGTTTGTCACGAATATATTTACATGCAAAGCCGGTCCCAGTGGCCGCGCGGTCTTAGGCGTAAGTCTACGGCCTCTCGCCTGCTGAGATCGTGGACTCGAATCCCGCCGGAGGCATGGATGTCTGTCTATTTGAGTGTTGTGTATTAGCAGGTAGAGGTCTCTGAGACGCGCTGATCACGCGTCCAGAGGAGTCCTACCGACTGTGATGTGTCGTGTGTGATCTGGAAACCTCAAGAATGAGGAGGCCATGGCCCGCGTTGGGTTGTAGCGCCAAAGGGGGGGGGGGGAATTTACATGTATAATGCGAAGCCTTATTATTGAGATTAATGAAAAAACACATTCAGTACAATTTTGAAACTTATGTGCATTCCAAATTAGAATAACATTTTCGTGAAAGTTCCCTAAACCATAATTCACTTTTTGCAAGGAAATTTTCAAGGACGAAACTGTGCTATTTCTCTGGCTCTCTTGTGACAAATATGGAGAGTTAAAACAGCCACCTGGAACACATTAGTAATCGTGTTATATTGTTGTTATGACAACAGAATATGACAACATTATCATACTGTTGTTGTACACATGCAGCACGTCACTTCTAAATTACGGACATTTCCGTTCCGAGCAGTGTAATAGCACTGTGCTGCGGAAACAAGGGGCGCTGGTTTATATTCTTGTTCGTAATACTCATGCCTATAGTCAAATCCAGAACACAAAATAACACGTAACAAAATTAAGCCCTGAATCATAATTTGGCAACCGATTTAGACCACGTCTTTACTGGGGATCCAGTGTTGGAATCTTGTTCGTATTATATCTTCTGTTGACGATGGCTTGCGGTGTTTTATTTATTGCAATCCGCCATTGAAGAGCCTATATAGACTGTCTGTGTGCAATTTAGGAAAGGTGAAACAGAGGATGACACCTCTTCAATGGAACTGCAACGCCAAAACGAATAGGAAATTCACTGAAGTTACTGATTCTGTACCCGCTTGTTCTAGTTGCATCAAACAACCGAGGCATTAAAATACTCTTCGCTGTATTAATAATTGTCCAAAAAGATGCAACACAAAGCAGTCTATTTATTATTCTGCAAGTTCACTCTACATGTTTCGGGTGTCAAACACACGCATCATCAGGAGTACACATAACTGTAACTACAGCCTCCGGTACTGGTCATATTTTTGTGTAGCTACCTCCCTACAACGTAACCAAGCAAGCATTTCGTTGGACAAATATTAATATAGATCAGCGATACACGGAACCATAAACATAAACATAAAAAAAACACTGTTCTCTTTCAGCATTTGTTCGTAGTGTGAATGACTGCTTCAAGGAATAGGACGATGAGTCAGGTCTGATAGAAATTTCCAACATAACTGGTGGCAAACTGATAGTTTCCAGACGTTGCAATTTTGAGAATGTTATATTCTATGGTATGACATATTGAATTGTGATGGGTGGATCATACTTTTCGAAAAAAGAATGTTGCATCTCTCTTCAAGGTCGAAACGCCTACTGTCAGAGGACACTGCTATTAACAGTTGTTGTCGAAATCTATGTATAATTCTCGTATTGACGTACAAAAGCGTCTGCTTATTGCATTACATTTGAATAATTTCTAGTTCACAACAGAGTTAAAATTGATTGAGAGAGCTTCGTACGAAAATTTCATTAGTCTGTTTTTATTGCCTAATTCACTTTAAGGGTTATGTTGTGCTCATTAACAGTTTAAACGCTGCAGAATGTATTGATTTTTCACACAGATTCTGAAACAAATCATCACTGGAATTCCGGAGGAAAATTTTCAGCTAAACCAAAGGTAGGTTGTTACTAATGAACGGTACATTAATAGCAATAATACAATTTACACATAGCACAAAACATAAGTCAGAACTGTATACTCCCCCCCCCCCCACAATCATCAAATCTTATTTTATCACTCAATAACAGCCGTTGATTTACACGTAATTTAGACCCAAATATTCAGAAAGTATTTCACATGTTCACTTCCGTTAAAGTAGGTATTTAATTAATCTAGATATTGTTTCGAACAACGTTTAATTTCCGGGAGTAGAGAAAATTTATAGAGGCCAAGAAACTGTGATGTGTCACACAGTGAAATGCATTGTGTTTACTATTAATTAATTTCGTCAGTAGTTTATATGTACCTGCTTTGGATAAACAGGAATTCGCTGTGTTTTTTTCAGAGACGCACAGTAAATTGCACTCTGGCTGTGGTTTACCGCATGCTACCGGCTTGCAATAAATACCGCCCCAAATGCAGTCTTTCATGTGCGGTCCAATTCCCACGAGTGCAGAAGATAGCACGTGTTGTTGCTGGGTTTCTTCAGACAGCCTTTTAATAGCCTCTCGGTAGTTGCAATCCACATTACATTAACCTACTTTTGGTTGTGAAGAACGCCTTTTGATATTTCAGATGCTGGGAAGTAATTTCCAGCCGCGCAGTCTTTACTTATTCAATACACTCCAGGCCCAGCGCTGGTCTCTACAATGAAACACTGAAATGGAATTCCCATAATTACATCTTACTTTTAAAGTTCCTTTCCTATGAGTTACAAGTGCTTTTCAGAATTTCCTGTTTACAGGATTGTGAAGAATAAATAGCTCTTACAGCTACGTTATTTCCATGGGAATTGGCGTCGAGAAATGCGCGTCTGCAGGAGATATGGTGTCAATTTTCATACCGCCTCAGTCAATATCTTTCTTCATGAATGTCGACAGAACTAAGTTACGACCGACTTTCTCCTCCCTCTCGTAAAAACTCGTCGAGGCGAGATGTTTGCAATTGTTCAGACAGGACTTCGTTTCCTCTTTGTGGAAGGTACATCCACTGCCACTGCCACGGTGGACATGGGGGCCCAAAATTGTGAGACGTACAACACTTGTCTACTAACATACAACATTAAAAATATAATTTCTGTTATTTAACACAGAGGTTTCGTAATTCTTCTGAAGAAATTCAAAGCAGATTAAATTCGAGGAATGCTTTCTCCGCTCAGTTCAGTTCAGAAACTTTTATCTTCCCATCCCCTCTCCGGGCGGCTAAAGATTAGCTGTGATTTTTCCCGTGTTTTGGACGGGTGTAAAACTTGATCTGACATCCGAAAAGAAAAAGATAGATTGAGGATATTTGAGAACAGGGTGTTCGAAAAGTATATGGACGTGAATCAAAGAAGAAAAGAGAGATGAAGCAAATTACATAAAGCTTACTCTTGTTTAATTCTCCCTGCAGGGTCAGTGGGTATGTTATATACAGCATAGCGGCATACTAAGTAAAGAATTTCATTGTTTCAGTATAATTAATTTTAAGAAATTCCCTAACTGAGGAAAAGAATTTCATTTGTTCATTTTATCCAATAATTTTTTTATAGAAGCTTCGAACTACCAAATTATGAATCTCAGCCTCATTTATTTTTCATAATTCATCCCAACAATAATGTTTCATTTGTGTTACTTGATACTTTGTTTCAGTCGATGCGCATTTCACAACCGCATTCCTTACTCAATACCGGAATGGCGTAGCCGATATAGGGACTGTGTACTACGGACTGGGCAATTCGGGGTTCGAAACCTGGTGGGGGAAAGAGATTTTCTGTTCTCCAAACCCGTCTAGACAGACGGTGGCTCCCACCCAGTTTCCTGTGCACTGAGTAGAGGGGTGCGGGTTTTGTTTACCGAGGTCAAGCGACCGGGTTGTGGTGTTGACCACCCATCTTTATATAACACCTTAATTAAGAATAAGTTGAGACGTGCTTCTTCTTCCCCTTCTGAGACTTCATGCTACGTTACGTAGAGAGCTTTACTTTCCTGTATTCCTATCTTACTAGGCTTTCTTTGCAAAGCAAAGGGAACTGTGTATGTGGTGACATCCGTCTGTAAGCTGCCATCAGCACTTTACCTTTAGACAGACATTCTTTTTAATTCCGATTACGATATTTATGTAAACATTGTCAAATAATTTCCATTTTCAGTCATATTGATGTCTAATTAATTATTCTTACTGCACAGCCATAATTAACTTCTTCATATACGTCATAATTCGTTAAACAAATTTGGCTTCAGTTTGCTGTGAAAGATGTAGCCAGTGTTTCCTGACCATCCTGAATTTGAGGAAAAATGGTTGATCGCACAACCCGTTTTACATGCAGCTTGAATGTGCTTCTTTCTTTATCCTGTAGACGGTTCCATGGGTGTACTTTAGACGTGATTCTGTAGGCTTTTATTGAATATTGTTGCGAAACTCTGATTTTTAGCTATAGTGGCTCATAATTAGTCTAATTTACATGAAAGTACAAAGTACTTTTATATACTTGGCAGACAAAACTGAGCATGTTCCGCTCTTTTGGGGCACATTATGCAAAGCCATAAATGACCTTCCCCTCTATCGCGCACACCACCTCACATATTTGTTGCAATCTGTATTGTGTACTTTTATAATGTTGAAATATAAACTTTGTTCTTTCCTTATAGAGGCTAATTTGTGTTTTGCTGACCTTCGTCAGAATCTGTATGTTAAGTTACGCAGTACATAATTTACAGTCTTACTATTGGTGTGGTCATTGCAACAGAAGACACGTGTACCGGTGTGAAGAGGCAATGTACGTCCTGAGTAAACGTTAGACTGTAATGAGTACAGTTCTTCTTTAAATCCCAAATATTTGAATATTATATTTCGTTGACCATGCATCGCTGTATAATCTTGTAAATAAAGTCAATTTGGTGCACAGTTTTTCTTAGTATATTTATTTCTTAGTATATTTTTCAAACTCTACATGTTTCGGGCAGCTATGTAGCCATCGTCAGGAGAAATAACTGTGTGCTGCACTTGGTACTTGTTATTCTGTGTGGATGACTGTCTGGAATGCAGGGTGGACCACCCTGCATACCAGACAGTCATCCATACAGAATAACAAGTACCAAGTGTCACATAAATACAGTTGTTTCTCCTGATGATGGGGAAGTAGTCGCACGAAACATGTAGAGCAAAGAAATAGACATATTAAAAAAATTGTGAGCCAAGTTGGCTTTATTTACAAGATTTGAATATTAACCCGAAGACTTATTGCCCTCGTAACACGAGTCCATGATTTGTCTCGATTCTGAGCCAGATGCCTTCACTAAACATAATCCCAAACCATTTTTTAAGAGCAATTCTTATCTGCGCCTGGATATTCCAAATTATTTCCTTCCTTTCAGTTTATTAACGACACTCTGTACGCATTTTTCTTCTCTACATTTCGTGCCATATGAGCCCCCCCTCCCCTCCCCATTTAATCCTCCTAGATTTTATGAACCGAATAATATTTTGTGAGCATTACAGCATTACAGCAACTGAAGTTCCTACTTATAAAATGTTATTCAACCTCGTTTGCTTCCTTCCTCTTAGGCCGCAATGTTTTCTTCAGGATCCTTTATTCAGCACCCTCAATATATTTTCTTTCGTTAATGTGAAAGACCAGGCTTGGTGTCTATGACAATCAAGAGTCAATATTATAAATATTATAAATATGTATATTTTGGTGTTTATTTTGTGGATGGAAAATGAAAGAGAGAACCTTCTGGACCGAATGTTAGCAGGAAGAGTAGTTTTAGAATACACACATAAGAACTTGCAGCGTACGCTTTACATACTAAGAAAGTATAGCTAAGAATGTTCCACGATCTTGCTCAATCTAATACCACTTGTTTTCAGAAAGTATGGGATTTGTATTTGCAATTGGTAAAATTCAAGGGAGATGCTCGTTGAAAAATTGTGAAGATTATATCCCGAAACTTTGTGAAGATCCTATTTCTAAGACAACGCATACAGTGCAGTTGGGTCTTGTGCATGGGTTCAAGTGTATTTCTGTATGTTGCCGCCTGATACACCCTGTGAGACTCACGCCAACCCCCCCCCCCCCGCCCCAAACAGACATTCTTTATGGGAGGTTTTGTAACTGTTGGGTATTTGATTTGGTTGTGCATAGCCTTCTAATGACGATATCATCCATCATCGTACCATGAGTCCTTCTTTCAGAAATGATGACGTTATTTTCTAACAGGGAGTACATCTTAGGCCGATTTCATACTTTCTGCCTCTTTTTTAAAAGAGAGAACATAAAAAGAAGAAACAAAGAATAAAAAAAAAGAGGGAGAAGATCTGCTCTTAACCTCTTTACACTTCAGATACTTTATACAAGACCCCAACATTCAACCTCAAATTACGTCTCTTTGTAACCAGAGAGAAGCATTTTGTAATGGGGGGGGGGAGAGACGGCACATACTTTATTTCGTGTTTGCGGCCAGAAAACTCATACGAAAGTATTTTCATTCATTTTCTTTCGCAGCTTGTATCTTAGGACAATGGACAGGATGAGAAGTTTGGTGATCATATCTTGAAGTTCGGGTGAAGAACGAAGACAATAATCACGCTCTTCTTTTTAGTTTTTAGAACAGTGTTCAAGCTAGCACAGATACTATTTTATTTACACATTTCAGAAAGTCACATGTTTCCGCTAATTGTATGATATCCTCAGACTATATACGGTTAAAAAGTAGTGTAAAACACGTGTGATAACATTGCATTGTCAGGTGAAATCAGTTGAGCTAAACTGATTACATGACGAGAGTAGTATTCTAAATAGGACAGTTGAACTCATTATGTTTAGCCTGAGGTTAGGGTATAATTAACCGAAATGCGTTGCTCCATCAGTAGTGTTAGTAAATAATACAGGTGTGCCATACTGAACAATGCTGCCATTATTGGTACTTCGCAAAACGTTATGAACAATATACGGTATATTCGCGGGCGTAAATCTCTTGAAACGGCCACTTGGAAGACAAAAAAGCAGAAGAAAGAACAGCATTAAACTGTTTTTTACATAGTGAAGTTATGTTCTTAATTAAACGAGCTACGGATCATGTCCAGTTGCATGCTTTAATGTTACAGCAGTTGGTACTTAATATTGTCTGCACTGATTTATAAGAGCGACCAGAGTTTTGTATTTTGAAGTCACAGAAAAGATTCTAAAGTTCGTTACAGCAAGGTTAGCTGCCCATGCAGCCTCGTCGCTCTCCCACTTGCGTAACCTCCTGCATAATTCGTCCTTTGTTACATATCTTACCGACTTATTTTAGCCCACAGACCGAACTGTGCGTAACTGAATTCACTGGCTTGGCTTTCCAAATGTTTGTATAATTAGCTGCATCAGAGGCTTTTGTGTCCAGCGTGAGCATAATTTCAAAGGCAGCAGGAAAATTCATCATGTCTTTTGTTAGATGGTTGAGGCATGAATTATTCAAGGTGGGATGAGAGAAATGCCTGCAGGATTTTGGTGAGGAAATCAACAGGAAAGAAACTGCTTGTGAAACACAGGCATAGAAGGATGGGATAATATTAAAATCGTTTTTAAAGGAAAGGAATGTAAGACTGAGCACTGGATATGTTTGGTTCCGGATAGTGACCAGTGGCGTGTCCTTATCAAAAAGGCAATGATATTTCGTGTTATAGTGTTACACGTGTATAGTGTTACACGTGTATAATACGCGGTGACACTCTTGATTGCACAACTGTTAGCTACTCAGGAAGGGCTGCGTTCAATCGGCGGAGTGATTTAGTTAGCAATATTGAGACCACTGGTACGGTATAAGCTACATCTATAAGACCTTAATAGACTAAAATACGATAATTGTGTAATATAACAAATGTATCTGTGACCAGCAATTAAAATATAACAAGTCTTTTAGAAGGCACTTTGAGGATGAACGCAAACCGGATTTCATATAAATTTCCGACATACAATAAAGAGAGAGAGGACGACCCGAGAAACAACAGAAGAACCAACTTGAGACTGGTAAATGGGAACAGGTCGAAAGGTTTAAGTGATTAAGCTACCGATAACTTAGTGATGCCATTGATGAAGTCCTTTATTTCACACGGGTAAGATTATTCGTTTGTAGAAATCTTAGATTACCTCTAAATTACAAATATCTGTCTCTGCTTACGCGTTGCCCCATGAAGTTGTAGGGGGAATGAAGGAAATGTCTGACTCTTCTAAGCCGAAATAGGGGAGAGAGAGAGAGATTTTATATGATTAATCATAAGGTTAAACTCAATGGATCAGACTGAGCGTGAACGTGGTGGTAAAAGGAAACACACTGGACTGCTGCGGTAGCTTAATTTTGATCTTATAGTTCCTTAGACTGTGCGGTTAAAATTTTGTTCTCTTCTATCCTGACAAGAAATATGAAAAGTAGAAAATAAAAAGCTGCAGAAATTTTAATTCTCTTGGTCCTGGCTTTATAAAACCTTCGAAGAAACACATTTTGAGTGAAGGCGGAAAGCAGTAAAAATAAATCTTTTCTTTTTCTGTACACTCTGGGTTTCCTTGAATATAAATTACGAATCGCCTCACATATATTCCCGTTACTTTCTGTTTTCTAGTTCTAAATATTATTCTCACTACTTTGCTACCAAACATCTTCATAGAAACGTTTCATTTTCAGAAGAAAAGTAAATGTTTTTTGTGCACGAGAAACTTAATACCAAACATAAGAGAAGGACATATATCAAGGATGTCTTGAAGCAACTTGCTGAGAAGAATATTTTCTTGCAAGAGATAGATAAGACAAGAACGGAAAAAGCACATATTGGGGCGCTGCATTATTTGAATTTTCTTCAAATTAGATCTATTATTGGAGTGATTAAATCAAGGATAATTATGAGAGGATAATTAATGTGCACGGGTTGAGAAATTAGATAAAGAATTCTAGTCTGAAAACTGAATGTAAGAAAGGAATTTCGGGATCTAGACTTCAGTGGAAACGAGGTTTTGAAATGAATCTACAAGTTGCAGTGCCTTAGGACGTGAAGTGTGTAAGTGATTTAGTCACGGACCAGCAGGGGGCTGTCATTAATATGCTGTAGATAACAAGGATAAACAAATACAGGATAATTCCTTGATAGCTACACCACAACCAGCTTGTCAAGAAGGACCTTACTGCGTAGAGTTAGTCATAGGCTGCCGTTGTAGAGTCACACGCCAAGATTCAAGTATTTGTATTTTTTATTTTGAAAATGAAAGAAAACATATTTTTAAAATGTGCTTGGTATACGTAATTTATATCTTCCTAAACTTTCCATCTTTGTAACTGAGGCGTAATGTGTATTATATTCCATTTGATCTGAAATAAAAATCATTAAACTATATTTTCGAACCGTGTGAACAGGCCGTTTTGAAATTTCTGTCTGTTCTGCACTTGTATAACTGACTCGCGCGAAACGTTTCTGTAGAGCGTCTTTTTTCCATCTTCTTCCTTTCCTCTTTCCTTTGTGAATTGTGGGAGACTTTCCGGTGGAGGGTTCAGCTCTGCCATATGGAAACTTTCATGCTGAAAGGAATTAATCTTTTCGTGTTCTTCTTTGGTATAAGTCGAGAAGACAAGAATCACCTCTAAGGGTCAGGAACGGCGAATCCTATAGTGATAACTGCCGATCGATTAAGTGTCTTATAGATCAATGCAATTCATGATGTGACCCGAAATGAAGGAAGGATATATATATATATATAT
>Ga0131853_10025265_pt1 | contig 10707 bp, 8 predicted proteins | sample TergutLab28metaG_FD_92764 | JGI IMG/M metagenome (GOLD analysis project Ga0131853, IMG submission 92764) | Labiotermes labralis P1 segment gut microbial communities from Petit-Saut dam, French Guiana - Lab288 P1 (version 2) (version 2) | ecosystem: Host-associated > Arthropoda: Insects >... | reverse complement strand
ACACACACACACACACACACACATATACAGCGCTGGGAAATATCCGTATCAACCAGCATGAAGTGGCATCTAAGGCTCACACCTGAGATACTGCATTACAATTATATCCCTCTCCACTAATGGGACAGAATACAAAACATTATGACAGTTACAACAGCCTAAACTCATTACCATAGGACATGACAGTCAAAATGGCTCCTCAGAGTACTGTAAAACATGAAAGCCACAACAGTCTACAATCAAAACCAGAGCAGTCCACATCAGATTTGTGGAGGACTGAGATGCACTGACACATGTCTTTCTCTGAGTACTTCAGCCTTCCCATTAAAAACAGTTTACCAATGCTCCTTACTTACATTTGATTCATCTACCAGTGATCCTGTACGATCTTAGTGACCGAGCACGTCATTAAATAATTGAATACTACAGCCTAAAGGCTCCTTACTGAAAGACACAATGGAACAGCATCCAGCAAATTACTATAAAATATGACAGTCACAACTGCATTAAGCAAATTTTATGAGGTCAGGACACATTCATTTTAAAGATTACTGTCTTCTGAGATATGACAGTACACAGTCTGATAAAAATTTATTAATATTTTGGAAAACCCACTGTCTCCATCTTTTGTCTACCCAGAGGAATGAGGCAGCAGGTTTCCGTAACACAATGGTAGATGTCCACCAGGCAAGAAGGCATCACACCTCTTTAGTCACTGCTGCAAGAACCTCAATTCTGTACACAGACACCAGACTCTGACTCTTAGTTTATGCAAAAGGAACTTGAAAAACTGCACAGATGTTTTCAAACACAATATCTGTTATTCCAGCTGTGTACCTTCCCACTTAATGTAAAAATGCCTCACCTAAAAAAAAAAATCTGGATCAAAAAAAAATCCAATGGCTAGTGTTCCTGAAATCTGCAATATTGGTTTCTTCCTTTCCAGTCCAGAGGAATAAGTTGCTTCACAACTCCAATTTTACAGTGGTGTAGTTTTAAAAGTCTTCCTGTAGTATGATACCTCACGGTGAGCAGTAAATGGGGGCAACATTTTCTGAGGTTTGTTTCCATTCATGTGCCAATATCATGCAATTTCTCTTCAATTCACTCGAGATTTTTTTTATTTTCATATTGTTCAGCATTCAACATGCTGTTAAAAATTCTTCCACTGTTTTGCTGTTTTGTATATTGTTGTTTTACAAGGCACTCCTGTCACATGACATTTTTTACAAAACCCTTGTCAAATTTTGCCCATGATGCATACTTTGTAAAAGCACCGCAAATTAACACCATTTGTTCAACAGCATACATTCATTATAAGCAATGACTTCTTCCTATTAGATACAAAACACAACTTGATGAGTCTTTGTTGCATGGCATGGGTGCAGGAAGGATGATGCAACACTCCGATGACTGGCCTGTACCAAGCTCAAACTTCCCTATACTCAAACCAGAGATTAAAGATGTGTTCAGCATAACTGCCATTTTTGACAGTAAATATTTTTTTCATTTGACCATTTGTTATGTGCTAATATCTTAAATTCCTAGGCACTCTCATAAATAAGCCTCTGGATAACAACAGTGTCATGTGGACTGCTCTGCCGTGACTGAAATATTCTAGGCTTGATGTTGACAGAGACAGGTAAATGCCATACACATATGTGAAATGTACGGTTCTAACAGTGGTTCCCGAAATTTACTGTATATACAACTGATACCCTACTTTTCTTGGCTGCCCAACTTTCTTCTCTACTGCACTTGTTTTTATTACTAATTCCTAGCCATGAGTTGGGTTGCAACGTAGACACTTATCATACTGTCTGAATTTAGCAGCTGTTAAGGGAAATTTCATTTGCAGTGGCGAAATTTATGTTCAGTCTACAGAGAGAAACGAATTTGTCATGTTCCGGAAATGGTATGACACACACTTCTCAAATTAATGATAATGTACAATGAAAAAATAAAAAGTTGCAAACACTATATAAAGTGTGTGTGTTGTGTCTAAAGTACACACACACACCAATAAATGATCTATCTAATTGAAAGCATTATATGATCAAGTTCATGATCATGATGATGATGATGACAACAACAAAGGCAACTGTCAAATCATCAACCACCCCACACACCCTTCAGCACACCAAATGATGATGTAGCAGGAGTTCACATCTTGATTCAAAATAAGATCTAATTAAATGCCTAAGAGACACAGAAATCAAGTGGAACTCTGCCAGTTTCTCTCGATGAATTCCAAGCTGCACATTTAGAATAACGCTGTCTCTCAGCAAGGTCCACATATCATCTGCTGCCTGATGACAAAAATAAACGAGAAACTCCATGGCATTCAGATTAGTTGTAATGCAAAGACGCACAAATCTCACATCCCAAATCGCCATGGCAAATAAATTGTGTATAGCTGCGCCTAATATCTGTGGGTCCTTAGTATGGAATTGGCATCATGTCACTTTTCTAGTACAGAGAATTTTGAAGTTTCTCCTAGATTTTTGGATAATTTGTGCAACCCTACCTTAAGCTGTCACTGACCATAAGAAATCAAAAGTAACATCTGAATACATGACACTCTACCACAAACTTAATGTTTTTCATAAAAGACATGCAAAAGCACAATCATGTCAATTTGCAGCATTACCTACAGAGAGAACTTCACACAGACATTCTCAGTTTGAAGGTAACACCTATGACAAAACTCAAACTGATACTGATATGGAGAAATCTTGATGACATCATTACAAGTCAAGAAAAATTTCTGGTGCACCTGTTCAGTACACAACACATAAAATCCTTCCAATCTCTAGGCTTGCTGTGTCCAAATGCAAGCCACCTACTCTGAAGAGGACACCATCATACAGAGATTTAAATGACACCATGCATAAGGTATGGGCTGGGTGGCGTAGTCGGTACAGCGAATGGCTACGGGCTGAACGGTCCGGGGGATCGAATCCCAGTGGGGGTGAGATTTTCCGCACCTGTCCAGACCGGCCCTGGGCCCCACCCAGCCTCCTGTACAATGGGTACTGAGTCTTTCCCGGGATAAAGAGTGGCCGGGGCGTGACGCTGAACCCTCACCCCTTCTAGCGCCATGGTCAAGAAAGAATAGAGCTATACCTCTACTCCCCCTAGGGGCCATACGGCCTGAACAGAGCCTCAGTGCCTGTACAAAAGGTGCACTTTACTTACTTTATGCATAAGGTAATCAGCATGAAACAGCTCTGAATTTCACTGATTTTCTGACATAAGTACCTGGGATCATGTACCCTCATTTCCATTCCACAGTATACAACTTCAAGCACATCACTCATGATCACCTCAGTGACAGTAGTAACAAACCCCACTTCTCTAAAAACAAAACCGATCAAAAATACTGCAGAATTAGTGGAGACGGAGAATTCCTGCAGTATCACTTGCTCTAGCAAATAAAAACTTCAGACTACTAAACCTGCCATCATGCACATCACAAATAAACACTGTGTTAAAATGAACTGCTTCAGCAAGTTATGAAAGTCCTACCACATGGACTTATATCATCATACTAGTATGCTTTGAAAGTTCTGCCAGTACAACACAAACATTAACATACAATAGCAAAAACAATTCAGATAGACTTAAAATAAAATACTCAAATTTGTTCAAGCAGGAACATTTTTTTGACTTGTATTCCATGGCTGACCCATTCAAAGCTCTAAAATCTAAGATACTGACAGTATCATTAAACAAACCACAAAAAATAAATAACTGCTTACAGTTCAACACAGTAAGCAAAACCATCTAAAAGATGGCCATACAGGTGAAAACATGATTGTTTTAGGCATCTATTTTTAGTTGTGATGTGGTATATTATAAAGTCTGCAGTTTTTAATTTGTAAATTTTCTGCTGCCCTTGTATAAGAAATGTGTGCGTAGAAGCTGGTAACTAATTTCATGGGCACAATTTATCTCTTGAGAAGCTGGTACTCTATAAATTATCTGCCTTTTATGAAGCAAAAAGTTTCATTACAATGTTTGCAAACGACAACCCCCAGCCCCCATCCTGCCTGACAAACCAGCCCATATCCTCACACTTTAATTTTCCATCTCTCAGGTGGTTTTAAAGAATCAGAGACCCCATGCAACAATTCCTACAACACATGTCTATATATATCTCTCTCTCTCCTTTTTTAAGCAGGGCGTTATTAATTTTCCATCCAATTCCGAAATGTAAAATGCCTTAAACTCTGCTCATTCAACATGGTCACAGCTGCCCTCCATACACACACTGTCTCCTCTACACGCAAACTCAGGAGGCAATATGCTATGGAGACGTAAGACACACTGCAGGTGGCCATGCTACCATGTCAGCTTTAAACATAAGTACACAAAGTAACCTCCACTCCAGTTCATTGAACACAACATGCTTTAAGTTTACTGATTCCTGCAAAACATTCCAGGGCCTCACTTGATGATGGCCACTCCACAATCCTGACTCTCAATGTACAACAAATAGCATAATGTGGTACAATGCTGAAAATGCTGAGAAGGCATCCCCACGCAATATCAAAATCCAATATATGTACATAGTACACATTACTCAGTGAAATTCAGGTGTTGTTTCATGAAGCTTTCTGTATGATACAATTGGAGGTCAGGTAACTGCAAAAGGTTTTCTGTTTGCTGCAGAAGCATCAACAAAGCTTATTAGTTCCACAGTTCAGTACTTAATACACTGAGGTCATTCGATATATTCAGTACAACAACAAATCTGTTCTATTACCTGCATATATTGTGTTACATGTAAACAGAAAAATTTAGCATATTGTTTACAACATGTCTATTCTTGTGGACAGTTCACAGAAGTGATGGATCCAAGTTGCAAACAATTTTTTGAAACCCAAACACAAATTATCCCCTTCAACCTGCCACTAATGAAGAGAATCAAGAACATCACACATAAAAACTATTTTGTTACATACTTTGCAGCAGGAGTAATAAAGAGGAAACTAAAAACAGTTACCACCAAGAGTTTGCCAAACATATTCTCACAATATTCTAAAATGATCATAAGAATGTTTGGCATAGTTCCTTCTAATTAAAAAAAAATAAACCAAACTCACCACCTCCCAAGGTCCAGCGGTTCTCAGTCATCCCCCCTGTTTTGCGCAATGCTCCATCTGTAATCTGGATGAAAAGATACTCTATCAATCATCTACTGTGGAAAGTAAGATATAATATACACCCTAGTACAACCTTGTCAATAACAATACTGATAAAACCTAAATCTCCACATAACACTTTTAATATTCTAGTACACTTTCACAAACTGCACACTAAGGTTAGGGTTGGCATTACCACATCCACTATATTATGGCAAATACGTTACACTAAAAACAAAAATTTTACACCTCAAAATGAAATTGCCAAGCCGAAGGAAAATTAGTCATCGCCACTGACACTGTAAACTACACGTGAATAATTCAAGGCATCACACCAAGCAAACAAGACAATCCTCTCTCCACAAGAATACCTGAAGATGAAGTCTGTTTCGGACATTCATCGCTTCCTTCACTACGAGATCTTGATTTCGTCTCCCATTTCAACGGTTATCTTTCTTATAAACACAACTACTGAGAAGCTATCCTAAAAGATGCACTTCTATCATATTCTACACTGCGTATATAGGGTATAATAACCCACATAATGCACACAATTTAAATTACAATAAAATATTACGGAGCTTGTCAATGTTCTCCCGAAGTTATGCACTCCTAAAATGTTACGATGAACGATGCACCCACAGCAGCAAAACATACCTCTTTCTCGGATCCAGGGTATTTTTCAAAGTTCAGGGATCCTTTTTGCGTCAATAAGCACTAAGTACTCAAGTATAAAAGCACATTATTTTAATAAAATAATTTTCACAAGCAAGGAGAAAAACTCATCTAGAAGATGGCGACCGTCCGTCACTTGCCGATTTATGATCATTTTCCTGCATGGTCACTTTGAACTGAGAATAACTGCACAAACCTGCATTTCTGTCAACTTAATTCATATTCCAAAACATTCGTCCATCTTAATTATTTGTCAGTTCACTTGGTATAAATTACGAATTTTACGTTAAAAAAATACTTGCCATGCTTCCTACAAATACATCAAAACTACTCCAATTTGTTTCGCAGGTGACAATGACGTCATGTCATGTAACTTTCGGGTATATTCGGACACTTTCGCGGTCAATTTGAGAATGCATCAGTTTCAATATCCCTTAACTTATTTTTATATATGTTCAGCTTGTAGTTGACGTACTTATGAGACAACGTTAAAAATTTGACCCGCAAAAATTCATACTTCCCATAAATGTCAATGTTACTCATTTTCCTTACACTTCCCAAATTATACATATGAAATTACAGTTGGGGTAAAACCCATTATTTCTATTACTAAAAAAAAAGTCAATTATGACAGAAATAACAGCAAACAACTTCTTAAAATAATAGCAAAATGATCTAATAAATGACCTTAAATCAGATGTCACTGAGGTTTTAATATCCAGTTTCAGAATTGACACTTTACAGATGAAGCACATCTGTTTTATATATGAATTCAGTGTGTACCACAAAGTAAACATTCTCTACCTTGGTTATAAAAAAAAACCAATCCATTAATACTTTTAAAAGAAAAAGCCGCTGTTTGTTCTGAGACCCACGGACAACATGTAAGTATAATGTCAGCGGCATGTAAAATTTTTAATGCCAAACCTGGAAGAGCATAAAGCAAACATTAGGCCTTAAAAGGTTAAAAAAGTATCCAATTAACAGAGAATATAACAATTCCTCAGGTTCATATTAAAATTTATAAGTTATGGACATAATGTTTGAATTTACAGAGATTTTGACCGGCTAATATCAATTGATATCTACAGTGTAATAAAACATGCATCTGCAGTCAGTCAAACTTCCTTGTGGAATTCCATATACAGTTTGGATGACATGTGTCTACCTCTCCCACTACACCAGCTTTAGACACACATACACAAAAACACTGGAGAAAAATCAACACACAAAAATACTTTAATGTTTTGACATTTTAATTGTTCCCTAGTGGCATCATTATTACATATTTTACATGAAATGCATATAAATAAATTATTCATAAAAAAAGAATACATAAAATAGATAGCACAAAAAGGATAAATACAACTGTATGCAAATATGTTGGAAGACAGACATATACCAGACAGAATATAATAATCATATAATAAACAAGCTGAAGGGTTCTAAATAATTAAGATGTCAAACAGCAACTACAGTGAGAGTAACAGCAGGTAAAAAAAGAATAAAAGAGAGAGCAAAACTTTAACAATCTCTGGGGATATGTTTTTCAAATGGAAAATGCTTATGAAGGGATAAGTATATCTATTTAAAAGTTACACATTCATATCCATATACAGCAGATACATGGATATGGATGAAGGCACACATTAGCAAACCAACAGCTATAAAGAGATTTTTTGGAAATATGTGATAAACCAGAAGTGACAGTAAAATGTAAACATGCACAAAAATTAAGCTAAATACACTATGTTAAACTAATAATAGAATTATATGATGAAGATTCAAGTTGTTATATTAATTGTATATTAATGGTCAAATTTCATCACTTATTGTAAATCAGAAATATGCTTTTTATAAACACATATATATACACAATATTGACTAATACTATATCCAAAAGGTTTCTTTGACCTCATTAGGATCCATGGAATGTAGTGGAATGAAGAAATGATAGTGTTCAGTCGTGTTATGCTGTGTGGACTGGTAAAGAGTCAACAAGAAAGATCATCAGCGTCATGTAATACAAGAATAATTCATTCCTGGAATACTTAACTCTAAACATGAAGGCACAATCCTTCCGAATATCAGTACCTGCTTATCAATCAACACATCATAACATCCCATAAAACTTGAATCTTCAGTAACACTATGGTGTGAACCTCAAATCTCACAATATATCATTTTCAAGAATGAGAGGTGATTTTATCTCAAGGATGGTTCTGAATGTTAAACTGACAGGAAAACACCCAACAAAATGATGAAGATCTGGGGGGGGGCAGTTTGAGGAGAGATGTCATACAGAAGGGAAGATAAAGAAAAGGACCGTAGGGAAGTCAGAGTTGGAGGGGCATTGGTTGCTAGAAGACCCACACAAAATAAATAAAAGTCTCTCAAGAGAGAGAGAGAAAAAAAGAAAGGGTGGGAAAAAAAGATGATAGTACTTAGTATCACCATTAGCACACTGCAACCAACGAATAAATTTATTTTTAATATGTATACAACAAATCTATAAAGTATAATATACTCACAGAAACAACAGTAGATTATACATACAGCCATTAAACTGCACAATGGATGTTATGCCTGTTTGCTTGATAAAAATATTGAAAAATGAAACAATGACAATAAACAGGAAACTATCTACAGAATGGGTAAGAAGTAACCTTAACCTCTAGCCATAGGCAATGACATACAGAACTGGACAATTTATTTAATTATATCTTTAGAAATCAACTGTTCTTGAATGGAGTAACTGCTTGTTCCAGCCATGGTAACAACTCAAAAGACTTTCTGAAACAGATAAGGGCCATCAAAGCTATTATAACCAGCAAACCAAGGTGTCTTGTTTCCATTGGAGGAGGGGTGTGGCGACTTCTTACCCAGACTGTACAAGGACACAGAATATTAATCTTGACGTCTAACTACATGCAGAGGAGCAAAGGAACAACATACAAAGCTTCATTTCTTTTCCAACATTTAGACACAGAATTGATACATCAATACTGCAATTACGTTATGTCACCTCTCCATTTTCTAAATGTACATGGAACAGGCTCCTTTACACGTCAACAAAACTGTCCAAAATTTCTGTCTCATATAACCTCCAAAATTCATTATCACGTTCTACAGCTTACCACTAAGACTCTTCACATTTACTTAACTCCGAAGCTGAACACAAAATTAATTTATTTTTCCAATATTTTCCCTTTGAATGTTACTTTTCTTACCCTTTCATTTGTTTAAATGACAGAGATCCTTGAGACTAAAAAACATTTCAGTTTCTATGACTCAATGTGTATGTACTTCATTATTATATGGCAGTGCATATATTTCTGAGCCTATGTAGGATGAAAATAGAAAGATTATAGAACATGACAGAACAGAGATGCAGAACCATGTATCTCAGTCAGTAATGCTCAATTTATATTCAGAAGGTGCCCAGTTTGAATCTTGACCCGACACTGAGCAATCCTCACAGATTTATGTACTTTTAAATCAGTCCTTTCAGAAGAGTACCACAAATTAAGCCACAATGGCTTCCCTCCTCACCACATAATCTGTAATTTGCACCTGCACTGATATACAGCTACTAGACTACAAGGCATCACATCCCAGAAGACAGTAAACTGCATAGTCACTGCCAATGAAACTTCAAATCACACATAATGAACATTTTTACTTTTATTTCCATCGAAATTAAACAACAAAACAATTATCATTTCATGCATATAAGAAGGCTTGAACAATGAAAGGAACCCAACACACCCGACTGCAATATATGCAATGAAGTACAAATCATGCTACACATTACACCAGAGTGTCACAAGTCTCAGACTCACTTACTGAAAATATTTAAAATCTAGACAGCTGAAACACAGATAATCACAGTGTGTTGCTTTTTACCACCTTATGTAAGGGGAAGCTGTGCATTTCTTTACCTTTAACTGACAAACAGCTGCACTGTGACCTGTACGTAAGACCATGTTGTGGTAAAAGCAAATACTTAGCACACACGTGAAACACAAGTGCATGTGCATGTGCACACACACACATACAAACACACATACACATATTACAATATTATGTAGGCAACACTCTCACCTCCATTGCCCCACACACCATCATGGCATGATGCTTAATTATGGAGAGGACAACTCTAGTTTTGCTTTCCTTGTGATGTAGAAGAATTTGTTGCACAGAAGACAGAAATAAAAAACAGACCACCATTAATGTACCAATTGGTCACAAGCATTTACCAGGAAAAATGAAACTCTCCAGACTCAAATACTCAGATATGTAAGCCTCAGTTTCCTGAAGCAGTGAAATTTTTAGTGGCTTCTAACTTACTTGTACAAATGGCTTACAAAATCAAGCTTACAATTAATACCTCAATTTAAAGTTAAGAGCCCTGTGAGATGAACCAGAACAAGGGTCACACAAATACTGGAACACATCAGGAAGAAAGTAAAGAGCTGACACAATATAAAAAATAAAAGAGTGTGGTAAGACAAATGACACCAAGACAGAAAACGAACAGAAATTTCCTTTCCATTTGCCGCAGCATGGCATACATCTGCTCCAGTTTATTTTGCATGAATTTAAAACTGTCAGACTAAATTGTATAAACTATGATATTTTCAGTGTAAATCTAAAATAGTAATTATGATTTCTAGCTACAGCCTTCATGAACACTTTATAAACTACATCACATTGTCACTGGTTAGGACTACTACAAAACTGGAAAGTCCTTGAAAGATGGCTGGACAGAATAAGTGGTGCTTTTCTCTAGAAATAATTTTTACAGCAAACTTTGAAGACAGCAAAATGAACTGACAAGTTCTTACTTCACGACTGCTTCATAATGACAAGCTTTTTTTTTTTT
>Ga0131853_10025264_pt1 | contig 10707 bp, 7 predicted proteins | sample TergutLab28metaG_FD_92764 | JGI IMG/M metagenome (GOLD analysis project Ga0131853, IMG submission 92764) | Labiotermes labralis P1 segment gut microbial communities from Petit-Saut dam, French Guiana - Lab288 P1 (version 2) (version 2) | ecosystem: Host-associated > Arthropoda: Insects >... | reverse complement strand
GGACCGAATTAATGTAGGAAAAATCGGGATTACAGCATTATTATAAAAACCCTTCCAGCGGTTCTCGATATTTTGTATCGCTGCACGCCAACACCGGGGGGGGGGGGGGGGGGCCCGGGGGGGGGCGCAGGCGGGGGGGGGGGGGGGGTGACAAAAAACAGAACAAAATCAGTACTATAAATTTTTATATTTTTTAAAATAAACTTTTCTTATTTTAACAAGCCAACGCTTTAATTATGCTTATATGAACGAACAAAACATATATTGGCAGGTTGGCTTGTACACCCTTTGTTGCAATGACTCCGTGAAGATGGCACCTAAGTGCCGAAACATGTAGCTGCTTGTGTATGTTACGTGTGTTATATCACCAAGTGCATTTGTTGGATAATGTATTGATTGTAAGCACATACACGGTGTGAATGACATGAAGTGTGGTGAGCCACGACGATACTCAGAGTGGCGCAAAGGTCACTTGACACTGCAGGCAACATGTTGGGCTAAACATCGAGTGTCGGGTAACATTTGTACCATTCTGTTTATTGCTGCCAGAACCATTCTTACAGGCGTGTCATGGTAATATTGTTCAGGTCGGATTAAGGGGCGGGCCTGTCCGGACAGTTTTCCGGGACCCCGATCTGTAAGGGGCGCTTGGACGTCACTGGAATAATTGGAAATTCGGTGCCAATTAACTAGGGTTTCCCCACGCTACACCGGTTTTGAAATGGCGCCAAATTTTTAGCCTACCCAGGACTCCCACATTTCTCAGTCCGGCTCTGATGCTGTTGTGACATGTGTATTGGCTCGGCCACCAAGTTTTAAGAAACTTGCCGCATGTTGTATGACTTAAGGACCGCTGTGGCACAAGAATTTCCTTTACCATCGATTAGCAAGGTGAAGGTGCAGATGGCACGAATATCTGACGCATTATCCCGCACTGCTGCAGAAACATTGCACGTTTAGCAGGCATGTAGATCATACGGGATATTTCAGGACAATTTGTCGGTTAAGTTGACTGTATATTTGCAGATAACCAATTAGTTACTGTGCTCTGGTGTCTGCAGCGTATCCCTTCTTCAAATTGGTTCATGCAAAAAATGACAAACCACAATGAAGACACTGCAGGCGCATACATCTTCAGTCATTGTTTGCGATAAAAAAAAATTCTGGAACACACTGTGTTACAAATTTGAAAAGCGTCTTTGCTCTTGTCGACGTTAGTGTTCTTTGAAGGCTGGGGTTCATCAAATTTGTGAATAAAAATTTTATTTCTACCTCACAGAGAACACAGGCCATGTCCATTATGAGAACTATCCTTAGAGATTGTTCATTGAAGAAGAAATATTCATAGCGTGATGTCACTTGTTTATAATGTAGATTTAAAACTTAGATAAAATCTCTGCCACCCTCACTTCTAGGAATTGTTAGTATTGTTGCCATCATGCCAGTACCACTATCATGTATCATCGTCGTCGCCGTCGTAATCATCATCATTCTCATAATGGTGGTGGTGGTGGTGGTTAATATTAACACTGAATTTCGTTGTAATGAACTAGCTCGGAACTGGTGTTGTCAAATCTAGAAACAAGGTTACAGACTTGCAGTACATTTAACAAGTGAATATATCTAGAATTTCACTTTATATAAAATAGTTTACTAAATTTTTTACATTTCCAAAATCTTGGAAATGATCATGCAAATAATTTGTTCATTTTGTGTGGAATGCCATAAAAATGACATAAATAATTCAGCCACTATAACAAAATAGAAATATTTTGCAAGGAATATAGCCATTTGTATTTCATGTGTAACATATTAAGAGTGCAGAAACAGAATTTATTTGTTTTCCAGAAAATAAATCCTGAAAGCTACAGATATCCAAGTTGCAGTAGTGTGTGAAAGAGTTTCCAAATTACAAGAATAAATTACTTTAATGACCACATTTAATCTAAATTTCCGTATATGAATTTTATTATTTGCAAAATCCATAATATGGTTTAATAAGACCACTGATATTGCTTATTGCTGTTTCATGAATTACAATTACTTCATGATGAATGAATCACGCTAAAGCCGTTTTAAATTTGCACACAACAACGTTTCATGCACAGAAAATGATGCAATATACAGGATTATTCGAAATGATTGTCAGGGTTTTAACAGCTTGTCATACACAATACACTTGAGGTATGAGTGTATGTATTTTTTTATTTAACAGAACAACACTCCACATTTTTGTTACATACCTTACAGGTGCTCTATATGTGCATCCTTTGTGATTCTACAAACATCAACACGATAATCGAGTTCACTCCAAACTGTCTGTAGCATGTCAGCGGTGACGGTTTCAATGGCGGTTCTGATTTGTACCTTCAGTTCCGGGATACTTGCGGGAAGAGGAGGAACATAAACCTGAGTCTTGACGTAACCCCATAGAAAGAAATCACATGGGGTTGCATCTGGAGAACGTGGTGGCAATTGTTAAAACCCCGACAGTCATTTCGAATAACCCTGTATAATTAATTTAATTTTATAATATATAAATCACATACTTTACATAATTTGCCATTTCTAGTTCTTACAAAACCAACACACGAAGAAATCCAAAACAGTGACCAGCCAGTAGTTTTCATTTGTGACAATTCCATTCAGATAGCACCTAACAGTAGCAAGACCACTGTTCTGTAGTACCACCTGTTAAATTCATACTACCGCATTCACATCAGCCAGCATTATGCAGAGATACTCTGTCAGGCCAGTAGAATATTTGGTCTGGAAGTAAACACAAATAAAACTGAGTATGAGAGCTGGATGTTGAAAATACCAGGACTGATTTTGTTGTGTACCAGTAATATGATATGACCCATTTGTATCTCTTAATATCACATGATATTCTTAATTTTTTGACTTCACACAACTGGATGGAAGTTGACAGATATGGTGTTAGTAGACTCCAGATGAAATGTGATGGCACAAGGTGATGCATGGGAGGGGAAGTGAAGGGGAAACTGGAAAATGAAGTGGGTAGCCAGTACCCTTCACACTACCTCGGAACATGGTGTGTCCAGCATTACTACCACTGATGTGCACACCTCGGCTGCCAGTAGTCGACTGAACTGACGCCCCTGCTGATTTTAAATGGACTCGTCCATTTCGCAGAAAGGCAAAATCTGGTTTCCTCATATGTGCCATCACATTTCAACTGGCCTCTACCTGTGTTCATCGTCTGTTACAAATGCATTGTAAATGCTTTATGTATTTTTACAGTTTCTAGGGAGCACGGAAGTGGACCAACCAAAGGGTATCGAGGTGGTGAAGGAAGGGATCCGTAAACTGAAATTCAACCAGCAGCTGCGGAAGGCAGAGGGAAACAAGACACCAAAAGTAGAGCTGACCATCAGTATAGATGGAGTTGCCATACAGGAACCCAAGACAAAGGTACTGTTTGAGAGTTCATCTGATAAGCTGCTAAGCTGCAGCATTTGAAATTATGCTGATAAACATATAGTAGAATAAGTACTACATCATGTAGGTGAATAGAGGGATTGAATATAGTTTCACATGTTCTTCACCACAGATTCATCGTCAGTCACTTTGATTCAAAGTAAATGAGTCCTTGGTATGTATTTGATACAACAGTGAGGATCTAGATGGTCTAGACACAGTGGTGGTGAAGAAGACGGAAGGAACCTCCGCATATGTTTACTTGTTAATCTGTATTGCATTATACTAGATTCTGTCTCACTGAGTAAAAATTTACATATGAATTTACCAGTTGAAATGGTAACTATTTGTTGTGTAGAATCGAGTTTGGGACGTCTGGAGTCCAGACTGCAAGCAAGGTAACTATCTGTGTCAGGCAGATTCCTTGACAAGCTCGTAGTTTCTCAGCTAGTCAAATTCCTTGCATGTTATGGAACCTGAAAGTTTGTTAGCATGTTCACAGTGGCTTGCCACTTCTCAGTGTCCTGAACTTTATAAATCCAGTCCACACCCTGCCAAGCTATTTGTTTAAGATCCGTTTACATATTGTTCTATCATCAGTGTCTGGGTCTTCCAAGTGCTTGGCTTCCTTCAGTTTTACCTCTAAAACCCGTACATTTTTAAGCCACTTTAAGAGTTATTGGTTGTTATATTATCTACCGCCACTTTATACAGTTGGTTCAGTTGACAGTTTTTAATGAGCGAATAGAAAATATCCATAAATGATTTTGTTAAAAAACTCGAAGGAAGCCCCATATATGTAGCAGCCATTTTGCTCGTAGATCATAAGGCACAAAAGCTGCAGATTTTTGACAGTTGGTTTGCATATTTGTGTTTCTTGCATGCAGTGTCTTACCCAGATAGTGGTGACAAATTTGAAACATTTTCATTGTGTCATAGACAGGTTTAGTCTCCTGGTACCTGTATACCTTACTTGATTTAAACATTTTCATATTTCAAAACTTCAGACTCCACTGACTCCTAGAATTTGCTCGGGCACTTACTGACACCTTCAAGAGCTATGTAAAGTTGATAAAAATTTGTATGGTAACAATTTTAAAGAATAAGTTTATTTACAAACAGGAGTAATTAAAAAGACAAGCAATGTATGTGTAATGTAACAGTGAGGTGTGTTTGTGCAACCATTGTTGCAGTGGAAAAGCAATAAGTACTGCATAATCTGACTGGGTAAAGCCATAGGTATCCAGCATGCAATGCTCATGCACCATATTGCCACCTGTGACCTGCCCAGCTCTACAATATTTTTCCACATTATCTCATAAAAATGGCATGGGTTAAAAAAAAGTTCTTGAACATGAAGTTTGTGTTTTGACTTCCTCTGCAACTTCTTTGTGAAATATTTCTCATTCTGGGAAGAATTCAGCGAAATATTGTCCTAAATTTACATATATCTTCACACACAGTACCTGTTATTCTTGTCAGATTTGCATGAAACTTCAGTCTTTTCAACTGATTTTCAAAAAAATATTCCAATGTCAGGTTTGACGAAAATTTGTCTAGTGGGAGCTACATTTTTCCACATGGAGAGACGGACAGACATGCCTAAGCTAATAGCCACACTTCACAATTGTGCGAACACGCCTGAAAAATGGAATACCTAAAAGATCAGATTGTTTGTTACCTGTTGCTGTTCTGTGCAGTATCAAAAGGAGCAGAAAAATGTCATAGGAGGAGGAGCAGAAAAATCAAATGGAAAGAGTGTGTCAAATGTAAGATGTATATTTCTGTGACCTTGTTGGAAGATACTGATAAATGGAAGGGTCTGGAGGAGGGCAGATATGGGCAGCATTACGTTAAAACTTGAGGACTGCTCATCTGCAATTTTGATATAACTTTTCATCATGTCTTCCTCAAACAAGCGTCTCACTAATCGTATTCTTGACTGGAGACTTTTAATATCCTGGTAGTTGGTGGTAGATCCTGGTAGAAGGAATAGGAGTAAAATAACTTTGCTATTGCATGTCTGGGTCTGAATGCACAAAAATTTCTTTCTGCTTCATGTTACGCAGTTAGAGTGAAATCTTTTTGCTCAGGGAAACCCCTTACTTGCATCATTACTAGGATATGTGGAAAACACAAAGTAGCGCCATTGGTAGGAGATGGAGAACCTCAATGTGGGCAGTACCCAGCCCACAGTTTTTATGTATTTACTGGGAAATAAAAAGACAACAAATTCCAGGCTGGTAATTTATTAGTGTGTAGCATGGTTGCTTCTTTATATTTACGAATGATAGGCAGAAATGTTCCACCAGGTTGTCAATATGTATTCTGGTTTATTGTGCAGCGCATCATGCATCAGTACCCACTGCACCGCATATCGTACTGTGCCGACGACAAGGGGGAGAAGAGATTCTTCAGCTTCATTGCTAAAGAGGCCGACTCAGAGAGACATATGTGTTTTGTGTTCGTCAGTGACAAGCTAGTAAGTAACAGCAAAACTGGATTGCACTGAATAGTGAGGATGAAGAAACTAATTGTTTTAACGGCACACGTAAATTTTAACCCCTTGGTGCGTAACATCGAATACACTTGTTACTCAGTGGTGCTCACTGCGCCAAATGTTAGGTATAGATGATGGCCACTGAATGGCATTTCTTGTGCAGCTCTCGTTGAAATCTTAGGCTCCTGCACATCGTAATGGCCCATTTAATCCTAGTATCCAAGGGTTAAATGTAAAACAGAGAGGAAAGAAGTTTGAGAGTTTTATGATGAGACCTGTAGTTTTAATGCTTTACTCAGGTGCTACCAGTGGTGTCATGCACATTGGTACACAACTTTTGTGTAGAGACACTGACCCCAAGGAAAATACAGGAACCTTTTTGATGTTTCATTTGTAGTGTACTTATGCACATCTTGCCCCAGTACACCTATGCACCCACATCTTGTTCTGATTTGGTGTGCCTGTAATGAAGGTTGTGTGGGCTGTGTGCTCTGCCTACATACAATGGCTGGGGGAAGAGAAAGATCTGCTGTTCTTGGAATCCTTATCTTGGTTGTTCAGTCTGTAGTCCATAATTTGCTAAGTGAGTTACTGTGCCTCTGTAGTGCACAGAATAAATGACAATGGAACATTCCTGCCATTATTTACTTTGGCTTTCGTTGATGATTGTAGGCAGAGGAGATTACACTGACAATTGGACAGGCATTCGATTTGGCGTACCGGCGATTCTTGGAGACATCTGGCAAGGATTTGGAAGTTCAGCGTCGGCTAATGCTACTGCAGCAGAAAGTAAAACGGCTGGAATCAGAGAACTCGATCCTGCGACAGAGATTGACAGATGTGGCACAGATAAAGGGACAGGTCAGTAAACATTTTGTCCTGCACTACACTGTTTAGTGCAAATGAGAATAGTGTGCATATGTTGGAGGGGAATTCAGAGACAAGTGTGAAGTTACAGTGGGTTTGAACCTGAGCCATGGAGGAGTATGATAGTTTCTTCTCTCTCTCTCTCTCTCTCTCTCTTCCTCCCTCTCTCTCTCTCCTCCCTCTCCCCCCACCCACCCACCCCACCCCCACACCCACCCTGTAAATGTTGTGTCTCTAAATATTTGCAATTAGATCTTGATTATTTGCAGAGTGATGTTGAAGAGTACATGTCACAGAATGGGATCACAGATCTACTAAGTATAAGCACCACCTCCAGCAGCAGTGTTACCACCACATCACCATCCAGTAATGAATTTAACTACAGTTCTGACAACACACACAGTGGGGACAGCAAGGTGAAGTGTAATGAAATCATCACCTAAAATGTAATAGGCAATCATGTATAAAATGTATAGTATAAAATATACACATCTCACTAAAAGTTGTTTGCATCCAAGCATCTTCTTTTGAAATAATTGTCCCTGTGCATGCCGTAAAGACGGATGAGAGAATGGAGGTGTAGCTTCACCCACTCTTGGCTGTGCCACTAAATGAAGGTGAGTGGTCAGCATTTTTCCCCATTTGCTCCCCCCTCTCCTCCCCCACCACCTGTCAAAGTGCGAGTAAAAGCCCCACTGCAGAGGAGTTAACCCAGAGTCAACAAGTAACCACTGTGCAAGGCTTTGTTCATGATGGTTTTACCGTGTCTAGGAATTTTGTAATTTTGTTTTGTTTAAATACATGAGTTAATACAATGTTAAAATAAGCCAGGAAATTTGTGGATGTTGAGTGGGGATGAGGCACATACATTTTATTTGTAAGTTCAGACTGATCAAGGAAATTGCTGTTTACTCCAACATCTCACATTTCTGTTTTATCTTGGGACTTTTTTATAGCAGTGGAAAACATACTCACCATGGGTGTGTTATAATTAAGGAGAGAATCCTCAGAGAGAACCTAATGGTACAAGCTTGCTCAACATTTGCATGCTAGCAGAGTTAGCTCACCCAAAGCACGTTGCCTCCAATTTGATGGCTCTAAATGTGTATGTTAAATTAATATTCATGTTGTTTAACATATATTAAACAAGTCTTTCACCAGGTTCATTGCAATAATAGCAGGAAATTTTTGTAACATCCAGATAACTTTTGACTGTTCAGAAAATGCTGTACACTTACGTCACTATCGCCATCATTGTCATCGTCACCACCACCACCACCACCCATACAATTAATGCTACTATTTAGCATTGTCATATAAATGGATTCCACAATCATCCTAGTCAATGCTTGAACCTTGCTTTTGATGTGAGCCTGTGCAAGTAACCTGAAATTTGTTCAACAGGAGAATGGGAACCTGCTTAACTTGAGCACAGGATCCAGTAATGGGATCAGTTCTCCCCTCAATACATCAGGCATGGCCCAGCCACCTCCGATACCACCCAGAGCCAGTAGCAGTGGCAGAGAATTCAGAGAAAACGATTTTACGCTGTTACCATCATTTCTGCCATCTGTTGGAACAAAACTAGAAGGGTTGCTGCTGGATGAACTAGAGGAAGATTTCAACCCACGCGCATACGAACAGATGACCAGCAATATCAATAACAATGGCAGTCTTACATCATCAAACTCAAATGGCTCAGCCTCCTCTCCGCCTTTATGTGAGTAGAGAAAGGGTACTGTCTTTGTCATGGCTTCCAGTTAAGGCTGCATTTGTGTGCTCTTTCATGCATATTTATTTCATTTGCTTAAATATAAAGTGCTTACATATAACGTTACCTCAAAATACCTCCAACAAAGGAGTGACTATACATTCTATTCATATTTCTTACTTGTTTTAGGCACTTTGCTAGAAGGTACCGGCAGAAATGTTAAATGTAATCATGGTTAGAAAGTCTTAATGAAACTGTGGATGATTTACTTAATATATTATCATGTACAAGGTTTTTGGCATGTTTTTACAATTTTGTCCTCAAAAATATTTTAAAATGTTGAGGAATATCATGTCCTACATTTAGAAGATGTACAATTTGTTGTGTATAATTGATGCTTAAAATAGATTGCCTTCTATGAATTTGGGAGCAAATTGTGTTGTGTTTTCCAACATTGTGAGTTCAGAATCTTTGGAATGAAGTTTATCGAACCTTGTCGTCTTTTTATGTTTGTGTTACAGCAAAGTTTCTAGTTAAAGATTAATAGTTATCAACACTAAAATCTGAAATAGAGTTAATTAAAACTGTCATTTGAGACCATAAAAATTTAATTTTAAAATGTTAAATGAGGATTTTATTATAATGTTAATTGTGTCATGAACATAATTCACCAGACCTGTACTAGCAGCCAGTGATTTTCTTCAGTTACAACACTTGTTAGTTATCAGTTTTTAAGATGGATGCTGTTATTTTTGAGTGTTAGTAGGTGCACTTCAGGTTTGTTCGTTTACTATGGATTCCTTTCAGAAAGTCAATAAATTTAAGCCTAGAGGGTAGCTTACATCTGTCTGCCACATGTAATTGGCCTGCAACTCTTGAATGAATTTCAAAGAAACTTGGTATTATGGACCTGCATTACAGGTTATAGGAGCTTAAATTTTATCATTTGTGAGCTTAATGTAGTCCATTTCTATATGAATTCTTTTAAGAACTTCACTGAATTTTTCAGATTAGGATCATCATGTATAAAACAAGGCAGGCAATGTACATGTAATGTAACACTGAAGTGCACTCATATAACCATTGTTGGAATGGAAGAGCAATAATTATTACGTATTCTGAGAGTTTGTTCATAGCCGTAGGTATCCAGTATGCAATGCACATGTGCCATATTGTCATCTGTCTCTGGCCTATCTGACTCTACTGAATTTTTGTATATCTCAAAAATGGCAAAATTTAAAAAAAAAAGTTACCGAGTATAGAATGTGTGTTTTGATTTTCTCTACTACTCTTGTGTCGAAACATTTTTCATTCTATGAAGAACTGAGCAAGATATGATAAAAATGTATACTGGACGTCATGTAAAGTACCAGTTATTCTTGTCAGATTTTAACGAAACTTGAATTTTCTCCACAGATTTTAAAAAAAAATACCCAAATATCAAATTTCATGAAAATCCATCCAGTGGGAGATGAGTTGTTCCTTGCAGACAGACAGACATGACGACACTAATAGTCTCTTTGGCAATTATGCAAAAATGCCTCAAAAGTTGTACATGATGCTATAAATGTTGACCTCATTAAGGGATTGTAACATTTGTTTTACAGGTATCTTGATATGGTGACTGTGTAGCAAAATGCAAACAAAAGTGTTTGTCTGATAGTTGTGTAGCGTGACAACTTTGCCACTGTAGATTAATATTCCAGTAATTGATCAGCATATGCCTAACATTCATTGTTTTGAGACAGTGTCGTTAATATGAGATATTCCTATGACAAACACCATCTTCTGTTATATGCTTGACAACACATCCCAGAAGACTGTAAAATGTTCTTATGTTCACACATTTTTTAAACCAGATGCGTTTGTGAAATGTAAGTTTGTGTAACACAGTTTCTTGTGTATGAATTGGCATGTATCTGTGTATGTGTGTGTGTGTGCTTTAACATTAATGCGATGAGAACAATTTGTTACAGTGGCTCCACCTCCAAAAGTGCCTAGAGACTCATCCAGACGTTCACACACACACAATGGCACAGTGTCACAGCATGCAGATCCATTTAAAGAGGACCTGTTTGGTTCCACTCCATTTAATCCTGCTTCATCATCAACTCTGTCAGTACCCTCTGCCACCAGCAGGTAAGATACAGTATACTTAACTAAATTTTTGCCTCATTATTATTATTAT
>Ga0131853_10025263_pt1 | contig 10707 bp, 7 predicted proteins | sample TergutLab28metaG_FD_92764 | JGI IMG/M metagenome (GOLD analysis project Ga0131853, IMG submission 92764) | Labiotermes labralis P1 segment gut microbial communities from Petit-Saut dam, French Guiana - Lab288 P1 (version 2) (version 2) | ecosystem: Host-associated > Arthropoda: Insects >... | reverse complement strand
GGGGAGTTGGTGGGTTTTTTTCCGAGGGGTTCTATTGGATTTTTTTTTTTCCTATGTGCCCCCGGCCCCCCTGGAGCCGGGGGGGGGGGGGGTTTGTTGATTCAGCCTCTAACAGAAATGAATACCAGGAATATTTCCTGGGGGTAAGGGCAGTCAGTGCGTAGGGCTGACAACCTTACCACCTTCATGTGCTAATTGTCTTGAAATCTGGGAGCCTAAACCTCCTGGAACCCTCAGGGCCTGTCCAGGCATATAATGGGATTGCTTTACCATTACCTTATGGTTCAGTGCCTACCTGACCTGAGCTTATCTAAAAATTTTGTAAGTTCAGTATGGCATCAGAAACAGTAATAAATGTTCTCACACTCTTTTTGATGGGATATTTTGCTTTTTTTTTTTTTTATTTCTGCCAGGCTATACACATGTAATAGGCGGTTGGGGTGTTGGTTTTATAATGGTAGGCTGAGCCTGATTTTTGCATTTATGAGAATGCTTATAATTTGTTACTTATAGTTGCATGGTGAATGACATTTTATTTTGTACAATATGTACTTTGCACAGAAACATATCTCAGTTGTCTGTATCCTGCAGATGTACTTTTGTGGCCTGGTTTTCATTATTGTATAAAAGTGTAGAAATGGTCATAACTTTGTCAAATTTAACTTTGTGTCCTGTTTTGCCATTGAGCATTCAGTTAATGTTTTCACATGTGGATGGGAACTTAATACATTTTTTGTGCATATCATTGTTTTGTTAGCTGCTATTGTACCTTAAACATTTAAACTGTCTCACTCGTTTCTGTATTACGGTTATCAGTTACTATATTTAATCATGTATGATTTGTCTTTAAAAAGCAATATTTATCTTTTTTTTTATTTTAAAATCATACACTTTTGCCTTTAATGTCATAACTGACATGAACCTTTTAATATATGCTCTCTTAGTTGCTGGGATAAAGATCCTGCCAATCGACCATCAATGGATGATGTGGTACACATCATGAATCAGCTGTTGCCCTTCTTTACTGGGCATGATGAACCAGTGAAGTATCCCTCAGAAGGTGATTTATTGTGATTGTACAGTACAGTAGGGATTTAAGATAGGAGTGATTAGCATATAAATGTTGATTTAAACATTTGAAGTTTCTTGTTTGGTTGCATAATATTTGAAAATTTGCTTCTTACTTAATAGACAACCTTTGAAATGGAGTAGAATTGTACTAGCAATGTGACTGTACAAGACTGTGTGTCACATGAAACGTATATATATATACATACATACATAATTGCATTCAAATCTTCATAGCTAATCAGCCACATCATGGGTATGTTGAAAATTAATGTTTCAGACTTCTTCAGGGTAGTGCCAGACAATTAAATATGTATATAATAAGAAGTAAAAGGGGAGGGGGGAATAAAAAACAAACTACCCTTGCACCTCCCTACCAACAGTTACCAGTCTGCACACCGATTGGCCATGGTGACAGACGCAGTAAGTGTCATCCATGACACTGATCAAGAATTTTGTACATTATTTTCTTTGAATACTTTGGAACTCACTGACACCAAATATACATTAACCAACACTAGACTCAATTACATGTGTTATACAGTTATGACATATTTTGTTGTTACCAGTACACTCTTGGCACCACAATAATGTAGCTATACATAAATCAAACCATTGGCTTAGTAGTAAATTGAAATTATATCATTTAAATGTAAAATTGTGTAATTAATATTTGTTTATCAAGTAGAGGCAAATGAAATCATAAAATAAGTTATTTTGCTTTCATTTACCTGGAAGAAGGGTACAGTTTAGGTAATAATAAAGAATTACTGCGGACCCACTGAACACACAGTTCCATTTCTGCTGAAAGAATGCAGTAATTGAATGGCACAGAAGAAGCGCTGTTTTGTTTTCACTAAGCTTTTTTAGTTTGTCTCTCCTGATGCTCCAATTTCAGCCTAATTATGTTCTTCATTTTCAGCTTGGATCTGTCCACAGACCACTTGTGGAACCCTTGACAGACCCTCAATGGTCAACTCAGATTCAGGTAAATGCAGCGACTAAATCCTCTGAACTATGAATGACAGGATTTTGACAATATTTGGAGAGTCTGGAAGGAAATGTATTTAAAAGGTGAAAACTGTTAACAAATTTAATTGATTTGACCAAGTATGACTCTTGAAAATATTACAGGAAATAAATCCAGGTACTAAAATCCCACTAATCATATTTATTCTTCATGTTAACCACAAACTGTTATATTGCTTCTGCATCCTTCCTGATTCTGCATTTGAAATCTTTGTTCTTGCTTTGTAGAATGGTACAGATTTTAACATTCAAACAAGGTAATAGTGTACTGAATATACAGAACGGTTTTGATCATATTAACGTAGTAATGTTTTTACATAGGAGTGACATTTTAATATTTAGTCTAAAATGTACCATTTTAGTGTCAATTTTCTGTATCAATGTACGATCATTAATTCCCAGACCATTATTTTTTTTATTTCTGCCAGTTAAAAATCTAATTTATTAATGTTATGGCCTTGCAGGATGTTAAGCCATGTCACTTGGTGAATAGGTACCATTGTTTTGAAGTGTGTGATACGTTTATTTTCATGGTACAGGGTGGATACATCTGGTTTTTCCAAAATGTTGGTATTGTCTGCATGATTTCAGGTTTCTGCCGTGGTATAAATGAGATCTTTCTTTTTTGCAATGTTAAACAGCATAGATTGGTAGTTAGTTACCTTTGTTTCGGGACAACCTATTGGTCCCATCTTCAAGGAAAAGCAGTCCAAGAAGAATGACAGAAACACTTAGGTACACAGTTCTACAGGGAGTGGTGTGGGCAGTGATTGGTCCTCAGAGAATGTGGAGCTAGGAAATAGGGTTAGTAGAGTGTGAAGGAGGGGAAGGAGAGGAAGGAAGTTGAGTTTCCTAGGGGGTGCTGTGCGGTAAAGTGGCCCCAGAACATGAAGCCACTGCAAGGTGCAGGAAGGGGGGACATACAGGAAAAAGAAAGGGAAAGAAGTATGAGAGAGAGGGAGAAAAGGGGGGGGGGGAAATGTGAAAGAAGAGGGATGAGGAATATACAAAGGCCATCCAGAAAGTAAAGACCATTTGTGCATAGTGCTTGCTCAGGTTGATACTCCAGCATCCAGCATATAGTCCAGACTTGGCCTCAAGTGATTTTCACTTGTTCCCAACAGTGAAGGTATATTTGGTTGGCAGATGCTTCAGCAGCAATGAAGAAGTGAAGGATGCCATCAAGGAGTGGTTAAATGGACTGGCGGCAGAGGCCTATGATGATGGCATACAGAAACTTGTCACGCTGTGACAAGTGCCTGAATGTTGGTGCGACTATGTAGAAAAATAACTTAGGGTCTGTAATAATGGTACACTAAATTTATTTTTCTTTTTCTTTTTTATAGCCATATGGTCTTTACTTTTGGATGACCTGCATAGAAGGCAGCCCTTTGAGGCTGGGGTGAACAAGTGGTGAAGGAAAGTGGCCATTTCATCAAAAGGGGAATAAGTGTTACAGGATAAAGGTTCAGAACAATGGGAAAATGAAAATAGACTCGGAAAGGAGGGCGGGAGGGAGGGAGGAAATAGAATTGCCCTGGCCCAGGGGAGAAGTGAGTGGAGGCAGGAGGGCTACCAAAGTCGCTCTGATGGAAAACTGCACTGGATGATGAAGCCACTGCCAGGACATGGGGCTGAGAAGGGAAGTAAGGGAAAGCTTATGAGTAAAAGAAAAAAGAGGAAAGAAAAAGGGGAAAAAGAGGACGAGGAGGAGGAAATGAAGAAGGAAATTGAGGGATAGTATATGGGTGGCATGTGAGCTATATTGGGATGAGGAGATAAGTGTATGGAGGAGAGAGGGCCATTTTGTCAGTTTGGAGAATGTGTGCTAGAGGGATTATTGCTGAAGAATGCAAATGAAATCAGCTAGGCAGAAGAGAAAGTAGGGAGAAAGCTTCCTGAGTCCAGTGGGAGGAGGAGGGGGACAGTAAGGAGGGCTGCCAAGGGCTCTGACGAATAGTGACGCTGTAGAGTGAAGCCATAGTTAGAGCATGGGAGAGGAGCAAGGAGAGTTTTGTCTTCAAGAGGACCTTGAGCCAGTTACCACTCCTGAGAAGGCCATCTTCTTTCTCTGAAGAGGCAAATGAGAGGTTTTCCTGACTTAGGTCAGGCCATCCTGCTTGTTCATATTGTTTGGATCAAGCTTGAACTCAATTGCCTTCCTGATAAGTTGTGTATATAGCCAGATTTAGTAGAGAGGATTTTGGTGTCCTTGAGTTTTGTGTGGTTGTATGAGCAGAATGTGCCTGTGGTGTTCCTTTACCCTGGTCTTGATGGTTTGACCAATCTATCTGATGTACACATGGCCACACTGACAGGGGATACTGTACATACCAGGAGTCTTCAGCCCCCAGGTTGTCCTTCACAGGATGGAGGAAGCTGAAGATCTTCCTTGGCGGCAGGTCAGCACTCTTGCAGTTGTGTTTGGCCACCATTCTGCTGAGGCAGCTGTATATTATCTGGACATAGGGCAGGAGAGTGCCTGAGGTGGGCTTTTATCTGCTGAAGAATGTACCTGTTTCCTTGAAAGTGGTTATGAGGAATTCCAACTCATTATGGAGGATTTCCTTGTTGCACAGAGCCCTGGCCCTTTGCACCAATGTTGCAAAAATAGCCTCTTTGCTGGAAGGATGGTGATGTGATCTGCAACAGGTAGAGGTTTGTGTGGGTATGTTTCTGATAGACCTTATGGCTTAGTTAGCCATACAGTGTCTTGTAGATGTAGATGTCCAAAAGAGGATGGTGGCTGTCCTTGTCTGTCTCTGTGGTACAGAAATCTTTCCAGCTTCTCTCATCCATGTGGCCAGACAACAAAAGTGTTATCCACATAGTGAAACCACCACATTGGGTATTCGGTCACTTGTTCTAAAGCCCTTTCCTCAAAGTCCTTTATAAGAAGTTGGTGATGACCAATCTACAGTGTTTAATATCCCAGAAGAGTGAATATCTTGGTACCTCTCTACCAAACAACATGGTGTCACATCTTTGAAGACCATAATCTTGATATTCTTGGCCTTGAGAATCTTGAGTATTATAGTCTTGTGCAGATGCTTCTTTACTTTTGTAGTAGTTACGTTCCAGAAAGCCTGGCCCAAGTCAGATTTAGTATGCATGTGGTCCACTTTATACTCGTACATATGTACAGGATGCTCCAGTTTCAGTCCAAACCCAACACACTGGAACTTAATTGGCCACAGCAAGAGTACCTTGGTGCCTGTTTTATTGCCCGTCAGTGTTCTTCCAGCTCCTCTTTCTCAATGCTCTTTTAATTCGTATGAGATGAAATTGGGCAGGCTTTTCAGAAATGTTAGTTTTTTTCTTTTTCTTTTTTTATTTATTTATTATTATTATTATTATTTTTTTTAAATTGCATAAGTCTGAAATTTTGTAACTTGAAATTACTGTAAGTTGTGGAATGTTTGGATTTAGTTTTAGTAGTCAGAATACTAATTGCCTGTTGATAACTGGGGCTCAGTTATGTTGTAGGACAGGTTTTCTTTTTTTGCCACTGTGTCCAGATCACTCCTGGATCTGATATAGCTTTTGCCTATTGGCCCAGTGGGTACTGTTGCTGTTTTCCTAGAATGGCTCTTGCCTACGAAGCTGACAGTCCCTGTTTGTCAAGTGTTCAGGTCTAGAATGTATCACATTGTACTTTCATGTCATCTGTTTTGCTTTTTTGGAGTGGCACTTAGTTTTAGTAGCAAGTGTAGCAGTCCCTTACAACTGTACTTTGCTTCATTCTGCTGTATTATCTGTATCGATAATGATTGAAAAGAGACCTCTTGCTTTTCATTTAATCGGATATTTTGTCTAAATAATGCAATTGTTGTGACTTTATCATGCTGTACACTGAAATGACCAAGCTGCAATCGTGTTTTCACATTTAACGCTTTGTGTTTCCACTGACTGCCTGCCTGACTGTCCAACTGTTTAACATACTTACCTGTTCACTGTGACTGACTAGTGAAGTAGCAAGCTAACCAAGTAACAGCTGTTCATCTAATTGCATGGTATTTTAATCCACATATTGAATACTGCCAAAACAAAACTGTTTAATTTAATCCTGTCCTGAGCAAGTTTAGTTCAGTCTGTGTTAACTTCCAAAGAAGGTGAACCAGAAATTATACAAACTCTAATTCATCTGAAAACATATGGTCACTTACAATAGGAAGGCAAAGACTGCTGCCTGTGTCCACACAATAAACTTTTGTGATAGAGGAAAACTCTAACTCCTTTCCATCTTATTGTCACCAACTTAGGCAGTGAACTATTACCAGAATGATTTAAGGCTGTCAGATCCAGTAAGGACTAATTTCTATAGAAAAGAATGATGAAGTGAATTTTTTAATTCAACACGTCATGTAATAGGCTTCACAACACAAAATAAGGCAAGTTTAAACAATAACATCCGTCCCATTGAGTTCCACAACCTTAATTCAGTATTATGTTTTTTTAAACTCCTGTTATGAAGTGGAATATGTGAGTTTTGTGTCAGACAGCTTCATTTGATTGTCAGATTTGTTGGAAAAGAATTATGCTGTTAATTTAGGTTCAATCTTGCTGCTTATACTGGAGGGTATTGAAGTTTCTTCCATTTTAATTTTTTGTGAAATTCGCAGGTGTCTGACTGTATACTAGTGGGCCAAAGGCACTGACTCAGGAAACAGAGGTCCTGCCCCTGCCTTGGGCATGATATGCATTTCAAAGAAACAAAATTGTACTAAGATAAGCCTTAATTGTATTGAAATATTCACTTCATACTGTGCATTAAACACACATCCTCTCGGTTATAAAAGCAAGTAATTGCTGCACAAGGAAATAATCAGTGTTTTTCTGAGAGCCATTCAGAACACACAACTGCATTATGTGGGCAAGACATAGAATTTTGGAATGTTAAACCTGTTGCTGTTTGAAGTAACAACTGGCTTAAAGGGTTGATCTGATGTAATTAAGGAAATGTCATGTCTTGGTGCATCATTGTGATAGACTTTGATATCCCATTATAAGATATTCTTGAATAGTGTTGGAACATGGGCGCCTTGGGTTCTGTTGCAACTCAAGACAACAAATTATTGCTTTAACAAAATTATACTTTATTAAGTTATTTCCACAATTTTCCTCTGGACATTTTTATGTCAAGTTTTTATGTCCTACCACAGCAGCATTATTAAGAATGTCTGTGAAATTTTGTATGTTGCAGAAAGTGAGGATGCTGAAGAAGATGATTATGGATCAGATACACTTGATTCACAGTCAGAATTCAGGAGTACCATAAGTGGTAAGTCACTTAAGTTTAAGCCTTCTGTTTCGGTGAAATTAGTGACACAACCTGACATGTTCAGGTTTGTCTTAGTGTGCATTCTTTGATGATATGCTTAAATTGAATGCACGGTTGGGTATTTCCATCTGTTCATCTATCCATCCATCTGTCATGCCCACCTTTAATCTTTGAATACCCTTCCCTTTTTTATTTAAGGAGTCTACATTGGAAATAATGAGAGAATTTCATTTTCAGCCATGTTAGTCAAGTCAACTATAACCCTTATTTCACGGAAAACTAAAATTAAACTTTATCAGTCTTCTTAAGAAGGGTTCATCTTGTAAAAAACATAGGGTCATCTTCAAGGGTGAAGAGGTTCTTGATGCAGAGACCTCGACCCATGATGATGAAGGTGATACATTCATTCAAAATGTCAGGAACCACTCAGCCAGTGACACATTGTCATATCCCAGGAGGCCTGAATCCTCAGTAACAATTCAGAACTTCGGATTTTTGCAAGAAATATGGATGCTTTTAAATTCTGCAATTTTTATTGTAAATGTTCTGCTCAAATATAATGTAGAAATTGTGTCACTCAACAGCAGATCAGCGATTTTATGTTTGTAACATTTTACAACAAAAATAAAAAAATAGATTTAAATGTTTTTATGTCATTTGCAAATTATATGAGCCTTAATGTAAAACATTACCCATTCGAGATGCTGTTACGTAGTTGTACTGATTGGATCACAGTGTAAGAATATGTTGTAAAAATATTATGATTTAAGGATTAAAACTGTCTCATGACAGGTAAGAAAACTGTGAGATTTGAGGTTTTTGCAGTGGTGATGTTGAAGATTAAAGTCTTCTGTGTTGTGTCCCTGTGTTGTTGAGTGAATATTTCCCATTGTTTTGAAGGTTTGTTGTACCATCCTTTTCATGGTCAAGAATTTCTGAAAGATGAAGATGAGGACCCTGAAGATGAAGCCACTGTGATCCTTAGAAATGTCACAAACTGCTTGCTCTGGGACACAGCATTCTATCCAAGAAGACTTTCATTTTCAGATAAAAGACTTTTCCCAAGGGTCCATATAGTGTCCTACATATTATGACGGTTGTTTTGTGTGTTGGTTTTCATCTTGCTGTTTACTGACATTTCACTGTAAATACTAAATTAGGTAATGCAGTTGGTCAGGCTACATTGTCTGTGCTTTATGGTTGGCATTGTAACAGCACTTCTTTGGATTAACTTACTCTGCTTCTGTATTTCAGGCTAATATGTTGATCTGCTTTACTTATTTAAAAATGGAACTTTTCTCTAAAAAAGCCTGTGATAAACTTCTTTCTGATTCAAATGATATGTGTATTTCATTTATTCATGTCACATGCATTATATCTTTGACAAATACAGTAACTTCTTTAGTGCATTTGAAAGCTGTGTGGTCAACCTCCAGGTTCCATAATATGCTGTAGTGAGAGAACTGTTCTTATGGAACTGCAGCTAATATAATGATTTGTAACTCACTCCACCTGCCTGCTTGCTTTGGATATTGTATCTGCTGCTGTCTCTGGCAGACTTTGGTAAAGAATTTGTTAATTAAATATTTCTTTGTTTGAATTTTTGTACATGAAGAAAATGGGAGTTGGTGAAATATATTGTAATGTATCTTCTTCTTTGTGTTACTGTGAAGAATGAGTGTACAAGAATTACATAAAGATGTAAATTATGTGTTTAAATACAGTATTTGTCACCTCAGGTACAAGTGCTAAAAAACTGTTGACCTGGTACAGTAATAATTATTCTTGTATTCTTTCTTTTGGATGATTCTCCAGTGTCTGAATTTTTTGTGCTGACATTTTGGAACACTCTGTCAGTTCCATCTTACACCACCTCTGACGATGGAAGTGTTCCGATATGTTGGCACATAAAATTCATACACCAGGGAATCACCCAAAAGAAAGAATACAGCATTCAGAACATGGCAAAAGTTTGAAATCAAGAATCATTATTCTTGCTTTTGCAGAAAACCAAGTTCCTCCTTCTGCCTTTAATGGTTCACTGAGTGCAGGCACTACAGTGACTAGAGAAGAACAGGAGCGGCTTTCCACACCTCTCCATGTTCATGTGGACCCTGTAAGTTTCTTGCACATGAATTGTTAATGTTTTGGTTCTTAAGGACCATCAACAGGTACCAAAATGCATGGTTTAAAATGTAAGAACATCTACATGCATTATTACAGATGTTTAAATCATGTATTTTAATGTCTGATGATGGTCCTTAAGGATTGAAACATGTAGCCTTTATTTATGATATTATGAAAAGTCTGTTGTGTGACATATTTGCCAATATTAAGCTGATGTACTGCTTCATTGTATTCCCATTTTATATCAAGTATTTGATAAATGCAGAGCCTATAACCTGTAGTTGACCTGTTGCATTGAGATCCACACTGATTATCCCCAGTAATTTCCTCTGCGTGTGATGTTAACGTTGACAGAAAGATGTTGGATAAAATTTTATATATAGTTGATAAAAGTGATGTGCCTTAAAAATTAGTGCATTCTGTTTTATCACTTTTCTTGTATGTAGGTACAATGATTGACTATTCCACTGCTCAGCTCAGCCAGTTCTTTTCCTTTTACACATATAATAAACAAGCTTGTAGATATCAGAACAAGTTTTCCTGCCTCCTGCTTTAATCTTTTCTGCTGGAATTGCATTAGTACCTGGTGATTTTTGTGTTTTTAGCTTTTCGGTAGCCTTCTCTGTCTCCCAAAGGCACTGGGCTGAGGCACTAGTGGCTCTGATAAATTTATTTCAGTCTGCCTAATGTCCTTAACTCAATGTGTATTCAATAGCTGAGGGAAATGATTCCTGTACCTAGCCAAAACGCTGTGGCGGTCTGCAACCAGATCACCCTTCTCATCCTATACCATATTAGTTTTAGGTTGGTAACCCTTCTTAAAGTCATTGATGGCCCTATACAAGTATCTGATACTCCATTTTGTATACCCATCACACAGTTTGGTGCTCAAAATGCTGAATGTCAGGTGTAGACTGTGGTTGTTCAGTCTCCTTTTGCAGCTCTCATTTAAATTCTGGTCACTTGCACATCACATTTGGCATTTAATTCAGACACCAAGGGGATTTAAGGTAAATAATAATCTGATGATACTGGAAATTTTAATCAGAATATTAGTTTGAATAAAGATTGACCAACTTGATGACACTTGCTTTATTATCTACTGCTCAACATGTTTCAGACGTTAATACGTCCATCTTCAGGAGCTTGCGACTACTTGTTGCATTGTGTAGGCTGACTTGAGGCGTGCTGGTGTTATGTAG
>Ga0131853_10025262_pt1 | contig 10708 bp, 9 predicted proteins | sample TergutLab28metaG_FD_92764 | JGI IMG/M metagenome (GOLD analysis project Ga0131853, IMG submission 92764) | Labiotermes labralis P1 segment gut microbial communities from Petit-Saut dam, French Guiana - Lab288 P1 (version 2) (version 2) | ecosystem: Host-associated > Arthropoda: Insects >... | reverse complement strand
AGATGACTAACATCTAGTCGAAACATGTAGCCATACTATAGAATAAATAGATTGTGCTGACGTACGTTTGTGTAATACTTATTGATTTTCAAGCACATCGTGATGCCTTCATTCAGAATAACCACTGGGCCTAAAAGGTTAAAATTTATTCGGTTGAACCGCTTGTGTGTGGGTTCCAGTGAAGTGCCATGATGGTCCTTGCAATGCTGTAGCACAAACTGATATGCCTACTGCCAGAATACAGGATGCTAGGGGCACTGCAAGCAAGGAAAGTCAGAATGGCGAAACTGCGTGATGAGAATGCTTTATGATTACTGATTGTCAGATAGTATTAGGGTATCGAAATGAGGCTGATGGGACGGTTAGTCATGTAGTGTGCATTGCGAACTGAGAAGTGTTGCAAAATTTTGATAAAGAAACATGTAACTCTCGCCTGCCACTTGTGACGTCACAACATAGACACGAATCGTGTGAGGATAACATTAAGATGTGTGGAGTAGCAGACTGCCAGCTGTGGACTGTTCCTGCAGTTTGGTGCACTGTTCTTACGTGCCAATATCGGACCGTTGCTCGTTTTGTGACGTTTTTAGTTAGAAGTCGTAGGCTTAGATCCATTCGCTGCCTTTGTCCTGTGACCTTACAGTACTATATTTGTGTTTACATTGCCCCAGAGGTTTTTCTTTGTCAACACTATTGGCTACTTACACGCAGACATGCAGGTAGAGCTAACTAACTGTGTGGAAGAGAGTTCTTCTGGGAAGTTACTCATTCCACAGTTAGACAAATTCTCCGCAGGTTCATCACAGTGTTCACAACAGTCCGACACTTGTTCCTGTCCCGCTCAACATGAATCTTGACCACGACCTGCACCCTTATTTATTTAAGATACATTTTAGTATTATCCTGCCTTCTACCGTTAGGTGTTCCAAGCAGGCTCTTTCCTTTAGGTTTCCTTCCCAAATCCCTGTATGTATTTCTTTTCTCCATACATGCCACGCGCCCTACCAATCCCCTCCATTTAATCACGTGACCAATACAGATGACGAAGCTCCTCAGTATGCAGCGTTCTCCAGTCTCAGCACCCTATTTCCGAACACTCTCAGCCTGTTATGCTACAGCTCGTCATTCCCTGCACTCAGTTTCTTGCACCAATCCAGTGCACTATATTCAGTATGTATGGATATCAAAGACGCATCTCCGCCATGTTTCGCTACAAGTGTGCCATCTTCAGGGAGAACAATGTGCCGTGTTTAAAACCAACTGCCAATGATCTGCTGTTGTGAACATTGTTGTACAGTCCGTTGTAGCTCTGTCGTTGGTGTCGATTCAGTGTAAAGGTACAAACTGTACGGTGTTTAAATATCGTGGTTAAGATACGATTAAAACAATTTTGAAGTGGTTTTGTAAAAAGTCAAATTGTTGTTGGTGCTGTTGGTAGTGGAGACTGGCAGTTATGTGGCACGTTATGTTCAGGTCTGCGGTGCGAATCTCGATCCAAAGTGGTCGGGTCTCTGTGTCTAGTTGTGCCGAGTGCCGGAGCCTGTAGGATGCTGCTATATTGCATGTCTTGTCACCAGTTTCTGCTGCTGATGTATGGCCACCCTTGGCCAGCCCGTATGACCTGCACTGCCACTACGTCAGTGCCATACTTGCGCCTGTGTCCTGTGACCCTGGCCTATACTGGCTACTCACATTCCAAGTTTTAAATCTCGTGCCCATCTTCTCTCGCTGAGGTCATTCCGAAAGATCTGCCCGCGTGACTTGTAATGTTTTGACTCTTACGGTTAGTGCTTGTTAGCCCCGGCATGCACGGAGCACGGATACACACGTGTGGGGGCTTGTGCGGCTGTAGAAAAGAGTAGCTTGTAGCGACACGTGTTAGGTGAAACGTGCAGAACTGGTACCGGCTTCAATGCTTATCCTGTCCGATGTGTGGAGTTACTACACAGGACAGACGGACAGACTGACAGTGATGCTAATTTGATAACTTTTACCACGTTCCCACCTTTCACTGCTTTCGCGCCAAATTGCATCTGGATAGCAATTCTTATCGCTCCCTTGTCCTGAACTAATACTGACCAACATATTTTTGTTGGAGCGTGAGTCTCCACGTCACAGTGCTGTACATTTCGCTGTGCAACTGCACTGTCCTCCTACTGTTCGCCGTGCAACTTCATTTTACTGCAGTCCGTTATGCAACTTCACTGTACTCCTGCAGTACACTGTGCAACTTCGCTGTCCTCCTGCATTCCACCGTGCAACTTCGCTGTACTCCTGCAGTCCACCGTGCAACTTCGCTATACTCCTGCAGTTCGCTGTGCAACTTCACTCTACTCCTGCAGTCCACTGTGCAACTTCGCTATACTCCTGCAGCCCCCCCGTGCAACTTCGCTATACTTCTGCAGTCCGCTGTGCAGCTTCACTGTACTCCTGCAGTCCACTTTGCAACTTCGCTATGCTCCTGCAGTCCCCCGTGCAAATTCGCTATACTCCTACAGTCCGCTGTGCAGCTTCATTGTACACCTGCAGTCCGCCGTGCAACTTCACTGTGCTCCTGCAGTCCGCCGTGCAACTTCACTGCACTCCTGCAGTCCACTGTGCAACTCCATTATACTCCTGCAGTCCGCCGTACAACTTCACCGTGCTCCTGAAGTCCACTGCGCAACTCCGCTATACTCCTGTATTCCATTGTGCAACTTCACTATACTCCTTCAGTCCCCCGTGCACCTTTGTTATAATCCTGCAGTCCGCTGTGCAGCTTCACTGTGCTCCTGCAGTCCACTTTGCAACTTCGCTATGCTCCTGCAGTCCACTGTGCAACTCCGCTATACTCCTGCAGTTCACTGTGCAACTTCACTATACTCCTGCAGTTCCCCGTGCAACTTCGCTATAATCCTGCAGACCGCTGTGCAGCTTCACTGTGCTCCTGCATTCCACTTTGCAACTTCGCTATGCTCCTGCAGTCCTCCGTGCAACTTCGCTATACTCCTACGTTTCGCTGTGCAGCTTCATTGTGCTCCTGCAGTCCGCTGTGCAACTTCACTGTACTCCTGCAGTCCACTGTGCAACTTCGCTATACTCCTGCAGTCTACAGTGCAACTTCGCTATACTCCTGCAGTCCGCCATACAACTTCACAGTGCTCCTGAAGTCCGCCGTGCAACTTCACTGTGCTCCGGCCACACCGTGAGTCTGCAGTCCGCTGTGTTCCTCCCTAATTGGAGCCGCAGTGACTGGACATTTCGGCATCCTCTAATTTAATGCCGCTAAACTTCAGCCACGCCCACCCTATACCGACAGCCGCACCGTTGGAGCCACCTGTTTCCGAGCTACATGTCCAGCCAATCTGTCTCTCACTTGATACTTTGCAGGTTATTGTGAGTTTCTGTAATTTCGCCTTAACGTCGCCAAGCAGGTGACGACACTGCGCCGGTGTGACAGCAGCAGTATAGCTACTGGATGCTCTGAAAGTTCAGCGAAGTTCTGATATTTGGGAACGACATGGACAACAGAAATGACGGAAATTCATAGCAGCCTGAACTGAACTGAACTGAGGCATGTCGGTGCAGAATGTCTTACCGTCCAGACATTACAACACACAGAACTGTAATTGGCGTTTTGCTTTGTTTGGGTGTCAAAGTTTGTTTCTCACCTTAGGGCAAGAACATAGGCTGAGGGTGTTCGAGAATGGGGTGCTGAGGGAGGTGTTTGGGACTGAGAAGGACGAGGTGACAGGAGACTGGAGGAAGCAGTATAATGAGACGCTGCATGATTTGTGCTGCTCACCAGATGTTGTGCGGGTGATAAGATCGAGAAGATGAGAGGGGCGGGACGGGGCAGGGCGGTGTTTTGTTGGGGGACGGACGTAAAGAGCTTGCTTGTAAGACCTAGACGTAGATGGGAGGTTACTAGTAATGTATCTCAAATAACTGGTTTGTTGGAACATGTATTGGACCAGTGACAGGCTGTTGTGGATACGGTACTGAGCCTTGGCCTTCTATAAAACGCGGGGAATTTCTTCACTGGCTTCTCAACAAGGGCATTCCTTTGAGTTGGTTGTTTGGTTGTTTAACGACGCTGGCAGTGCTCATGCAGCACGGTTAATGAACGGAGGACTGGAAGCATGTGCAAGGAAGCGATCATGCCCGTGTGCTGCTGCATTTCTGTTTATCAAATTTCGTCCACTTGCTTGAGATGCCCTTTGTGTCTGAGCAGGGCGCCGTAGAGGGCATGTTCGTAGAGTCACAGCTGAATGCACGTGAGCGGTTAGGTTGACGCTCCGGCAGTCTTGTGCCGGTAACCGTTAGCTGGACTGGGGCACAAGGAAGACGTTACCTGTCACTTTACCGACTGAGCCGAGACATTTGTGTTGTGTTTAGCATATTTGCAAGTCTGGTTATGCCGGTGTATAATGATGGGACGGTTTTCTTTTTTTTATGGGTGCGAAACTTTGGTTCGCGTATAGAGGGTGTTGAAGATAAGTGGCTGGAAGGAGTTTGGTTTTGTGGTGGAATGTGTGACAACACTGGAGAAATACGTAGTGAGGAGCTTCAGTGCGTCATGTTTCAGTGATAACATCAAGCAGCATTTGATGGACTGGCCTTGTAACACGCATATTTCAAGTAAGGAATGCTGACAGCAATTTTATTGGATGGGCTCAGTGGACATTTCAAACAAGTTATTGTCGTTTGAAACGTATACAGCGATAACTATACGTACCACCTGCTTTCATATTCAGAGCTCAGCACTTTGCCCACAACTGCCCATGTTCGATCAGTAGCAATAACAGGACCAACCACACAGCTGGATTGTTACAATCCCGCACACTGCCACAGTACAGCCAGTCAGTACAGTACTGGTGGCTACGTATTTCCGTTAATTGCCGTGGCAATTTTTCATAACTTTCCGAATATCTCAGGTTACATTTGCACACAGTAACGCCAGTTTTAATCACAATTGTATTATCTTATCAAATAATATTTCAGTTATCACAGTAAGTAGATCACGTGTGTAGCCGAATGTTCGATAGTATTAATGGATATTCGTCTACTTCATTAACTGATCATCTTGCTGCTTTCAGTAACGTACGTTCGAACAGTCCTGCTGCGCTGTAGAAACACAGCTGTGTATATCATACAGATATTAGGGTACTGTAGAAGCAGAGCTGTGTGCATCATACAGATATTAGGGTACTGTAGAAACAGCAGTGTTTATCATACAGATATTAGGGTACTGTAGAAACACAGCGTGTGTATCATACAGATATTAGGGTACCGTAGAAATACAGCTGTGTATATCATACAGATATTAGGGTACTGTAGAAACACAGCTGTTTGTATAATACAGATATTAGGGTACTGTAGAAACACAGTTGTGTATCATGCAGATATTAGGGTAGTGTAGAAACACAGCTGTATGTATCATACAGATATTAGTGTAATGTAGAAGCACAGCTGTGTGCATTATACAGATATTAGGGTACTGTAGAAACACAGCTGTGTGTATCATACAGATATTAGGGTACTGTAGAAACAGCTGTGTATATCATACAGATATTAGGGAACTGTAGAAGCAGAGCTGTGTGCATCATACAGATATTAGGGTACTGTAGAAGCACAGCTGTGTGCATCATGCAGATATTAGGGTACTGTAGAAACACAGCTGTGTGTATCATACAGATATTAGGGTACGGTAGAAACACAGCTGTGTATCATACAGATATTAGGGTACTGTAGAAACACAGCTGTGTGTATTATACAGATATTAGGGTACTGTAGAAGCACAGCTGTGTGCATTATACAGATATTAGGGTACTGTAGAAACACAGCCCTGTGCATTATACAGATATTAGGGTACTGTAGAAACACAGTTGTGTGTATCATACAGATATTCGGGTACTGTACAAACACAGCAGTGTGCATCATACAAATATTAGGGTACTGTAGAAACACAGCTGCGTGCATCACACAGATATTAGTGTACTGCAGAAACACAGCTGTGTATATCATACAGATATTAGGGTACTGTAGAAGCACAGCTGTGTGCATCATACAGATATTCGGGTACTGTAGAAACAGCTGTGTGCATCATACAGATATTAGAGTACTATAGAAACACAGCTGTGTGAATCATACAGATATTAGGGTACTGTAGAAACACTGCCGTGTGCATCACACAGATATTAGGGTACTGTAGAAACAGCCGTGTGCATCAAATACATATTAGGGTACCGTAGAAGCACAGCTGTATGCATCTTACAGATATTAGGGTACTGTAGAAACACCGCCGTGTGCATCATACAGATATTAGGGATTAGGGTACTGTAGAAACAGCCGTGTGAATCATACAGATGTTAGGGTACTGTAGAAACACTGCCGTGTGCATCATAAAGATATTAGGGTACTGTAGAAACACAGCCGTTTGCATCATACAGATATTAGGGTGCTGTAGAAACACAGCCGTGTGCATCATACACATATTAGGGTACTGTAGAAACACAGCTGTTTGTATCATACAGATATTAGGGTACTGTAGAAACACAGCTGTGTGTATCATACAGATATTAGGGTACTGTAGAAACACAGCTGTGTGCGTCATACAGATGTTAGGGTACTATAGAAACACTGCCGTGTGCATCATACAGGTATTAGGGTACTGTAGAAACACAGCTGTATGTATAATACAGATATTAAGGTACCGTAGAAACACAGCTGTCTGTATAATACAGATATTAGGGTAATGTAGAAGCACAGCTGTGTGCATCATACAGATATTGGGGTACTGTAGAAACACAGCCGTGTGCATCATACAGATATTAGGGTACTGTAGAAACAGCTGTGTGCATCATACAGATATTAGGGTACTGTAGAAACACAGCTGTGTGCTTCATACAGATGTTAGGGTACTGTAGAAACACTGCCGTGTGCATCATACAGGTATTAGGGTACCGTAGAATCACAGCTATGTGCGTCATACAGATATGAGGGTACTGTAGAAACACAGCCGTGTGCATCATACAGATATTAGGGTACTGTAGGTACACAGCTGTGTGTATCATACAGATCTTAGGGTACTGTAGAAACACAGCTATGTGCATCATACAGATATTAGGGTACTGTAGAAACACAGGTGTGTGCGTCATACAGATATTACGGTACCGTAGAAACACTGCTGTATGAATCATACAGACATAAGGTACTGTAGAAACACAGCCGTCTGCATCATACAGATATTAGGGTACTGTAGAAGCACAGCTGTATGCATCTTACAGATATTAGGGTACTGTAGAAACACAGCCGCGTGCATCATACAGATATTAGGGTACTGTAGAAACAGCTGTGTGCATCATACAGATATTAGGGTACTGTAGAAACACTGCCGTGTGCATCATATAGATATTAGGGTACTGTAGAAACACAGTCGTGTGCATCATACAGATATTAGGGTACTGTAGAAACACAGCCGTGTGCATCATACAGATATTAGGGTACTGTAGAAACACAGCCGTGTGCATCATACAGATATTAGGGTACTGTAGTAGCACAGCTGTATGCATCTTACAGATATTAAGTCACTGTAGAAACACAGCTGTGTGCATCATACAGATATTCGGGTACTGTAGAAACACAGCCGTGTGGATCATACAGATGTTTGGGTACTGTAGAAACAGCCGTGTGCATCGTACAGATATTAGGGTACTGTAGAAACACAGCCGTTTGCATCATACAGATATTAGGGTACTGTAGAAACACAGCCGTGTGCGTCATACAGATATTAGTGTACTGTAGAAACACAGCTGTTTGTATCATACAGATATTAGGGTACTGTACAAGCACAGCCGTGTAGCTCATACAGATATTGGGGTACTGTAGAAACACAGCTATGTGTATCATACAGATATTAGGGTACTGTAGAAACACAGCTGTGTGCACCATACAGATATTAGGGTACTGTAGAAATACAGCCGTGTGCATCATACAGATATTAGGGTACTGTAGAAGCACGGCTGTATGCATCTTATAGATATTAGGGTACTGTGGAAACACAGCCGTGTGCATCATACAGCTATTAGGGTACTGTAGAAACACAGCTGTGTGCATCATACAGATATTAGGGTACTGTAGAAACACAGCTGCGTGCATCACACATATTAGGGTACTGTAGAAACACAGCTGTGTGCATCATACAGATATTAGGGTACTGTAGAAACACAGCTGCGTGCATCACACAGATATTAGGGTACTGTAGAAACACAGCTGCGTGCATCACACAGATATTAGCGTACTGTAGAAACACAGCGTGTGTATCATACAGATATTAGGGTACAGTAAAAACACAGCTGTGTGCATCACACAAATATTGGGGTGCACTTATTTGTTTTATATGACTCTGTGAATGAATAGCGATTATTTCAATAAGCGATATTAACCGGTTCATATTGTTACGATTCAGATCTTGTTTACCGTGCGGTAGGAAGTGACTGTAATTGTTCTGGCCAACTTAATATTGCAATTGGCCGTGCGGACGATGAGACCGATTTCACCGGCTGTCAGTGCTGAGACCCAAGTTCGATTGCCGCACGGTCCCTGTAGGATTTGTGGAGGACAGAATAGCATTTCTCCGTGTCCGCCTGTCAGTATATCGCACCGATGCTTGGTGTTCGTCTGCATTATTACAAGAATGTAAATCGGGCGCAGCGAGGGAACCTTCCGCAGAGCATGCTCTGTCGGATATGGGTGGGTATTCGGCAGTAGTCATTAGCCAGAGGACATTGGCCGAGCTTTAGTGCTGATGGCGATGAACGTGGAGCAAATCAGCGCGTGTGCCTGCAACTGTATAGTTCATCTGAACTTCCGAACGCCTTCAGCGGACACCAGCCCCGACACCTGCCATCGTTCTGTGGCAGTCTACTCAGTACCGTGCAGTATCGCTGTTGTTCAGCTTACTGCCCAAACACGTCGATGCGTCTGTCCCATCTTGGCTGAAATTTAAAATTTGCGCCGCTTTGCAAGTCGAGTTGTTGCATTCGCAAACATTCACGAGCGTCGATTGACACTTGCAAGGCCACTCTTGTTATGTTGGTGACAAAGGCACTTTTCGAAATGTGCACAGTCCATCACACTCACATTTATTATGCTACAAACTTTCCTGTTTAAAACCCTCACGAACGCTATTCGGATAATTTCGTCACATTTTATCTGACAACTGTCCATTGACATTTGCCGTCGCTGTTCCGCTGCGCGTGGGGTTGGTCGGCTAACTGGGCTACTTCAATACTATAAGCGAACCGGCAGGAAGTGACAACTTATAGTTGTCAAATATAATAATGACTTTGTATGACACTGTTTCACCCTTGACTCGTTCATGTCCCGCAAGCTGCTGGTTGTCCAGCCAAAGGAAGAGACCCTCCAGAAAGCAACTGCGGCTGGGATTCGCGTGTTTGAGTGCCGGCTGTCACTGTGCATCGGGAGGTCCTGTGACCGGCGAAGTGGTCAGTGGTTTTCCTTGATTATTCTCGGTCCTGGAATTTTGGAGAGCAAAATGATGTCTTGGAACCTTTCATAATTATCATTAATTATTTGCACGTAACAATTATAATTATGTAATTAGTTTGCAGTACAATTACTGTATTGTATCTGTAATAAAGGCCTCCTCAAGAAATGCGATAAGTAACAAAACATGGCAGTAACTGACTGCTGCCACTTCCTGTTCAAAAGCAGACAGTAAAACGTTCTGCCCAATGTCCACTATTGGTCCAGTCACCGCCAGACCGGCGCCCCAACGATAAATATCCAGTCAGCACTTCGCACCGCTCCGATATGTGTAGAAACGTTTCACGGTAATTCATATACAGTCTGTATGTGTGTACATACACATGTTGTGCACAGTGTAGAGACGATCGTGGAGCAAAAGAAATAAACAAGTTTTGGGACAGCAGTGAACGCTGCGTGCCAAAGTGTCTTCATTCCTGGTCTGTAGGACTGTCCGTGTGACCCGTGCCACAGGTTGGATTGCACAGCCATAAAGATCCCAAAAGGGGGGGGGGGGTAACGCGGCTTGCGAGACGTTTCCTTTGCAACGAACAAGATGGGAGAAGTGGCCCGCGGGCTGCCGGTTGCATTGCTTCCCGTTCCTCTTTTGTCTTGAGTCGAGGTAATGAGGCTGTTCCACACGAGAATTTAAATTTCATGTGAGAAGCATGTGCAGGAAGGAAAGGAGCCTTTTATATCAGCGCTTCCTGCGAGTCAGTGTCGGCTCGTGTGCTGTCCGGACACGTTCTGCACCACAGGAGCGTCTGGAAACCTTGCTGGCCGCCACTGCCAGCCGGAAGCACCGCATAAATTACACAGCCATCTTGGATTTATTTCTTCGAAACAAAAGGGAGAAATGACTGGCTGAGCAACCCGTGGCACAGCGGTGACTGGCGACAGTGGACTGTGCTGTGTTAGGCGTTGTGTTGTGACTAGCGACAGTGGACTGTGCTGTGTTAGGCGTTGTGTTGTGACTAGCGACAGTGGACTGTGCTGTGTTAGGCGTTCTGTTATGACTAGCGGCAGTTGACTGTGCTGTGTTAGGCGTTGTGTATGTGACTAACGACAGTGGACTGTGCTGTGTTAGGCGTTGTGTTGTGACTAGCGACAGTGGACTGTGCTGTGTTAGGCGTTGTGTTATGACTAGCGACAGTGGACTGTGCTGTGTTAGGCGTTGTGT
>Ga0131853_10025261_pt1 | contig 10709 bp, 6 predicted proteins | sample TergutLab28metaG_FD_92764 | JGI IMG/M metagenome (GOLD analysis project Ga0131853, IMG submission 92764) | Labiotermes labralis P1 segment gut microbial communities from Petit-Saut dam, French Guiana - Lab288 P1 (version 2) (version 2) | ecosystem: Host-associated > Arthropoda: Insects >... | reverse complement strand
TATGATGATGAGCTTGGGATTGTTACTTGGTTTGAGCGAGGTCGGATGGAGCTTCAGTGGGAATGGGCGAGTGAGTCTGAGACTGGGGTGACGATCAATTTTGATGGAAAGGCGTATCAAACGGCGATTCCGATTCCGATCCTTGAGTTGTTTTCGAATTCGTTTGTTGCTAGGGAGATTGCTCGTGTTTTGAATAAGATGGTGAGTTCGCCGATTGATGTGACGGAGTTGCTGCGAATTGGGCGGTTGGATTTATCTCGGTTGGGCTTGCCACCTGATGGGAAGCTTTACTTTGCGGATCTTGAGGGGTTAGAGTTTTTGTTTAAGTTGAAGTTTTTGAATTTGTGTAATACTGGGCTTATGCGTAGTACGGCGATTGAGGAGATGTTTCCTGGGGTTGTGTTAAAGTTTGATGGATAAGGATGATTGAAGTGTGGCTCTGCCCTTTATATAATGGGTTAGAGTCTTTTCAATATATGCCAGTTTTGCAATTGAAGCAAAATTATGAAAAATTTGAAATAGTCTCTGTTAAATGTTATAATAATTGTCAAGAGCACATAAAGACTAGGAGTGGATGAAGATGATAATGCCAAAAAAACATATCACATTATCAGAGTCGTATTTGGGGCTAGGTGCCTATGTACTTGATGTATTATCTGCGCCTATGACTGTTGATTCGTGCTGGAGTAAAATTCTGTCATATATTAATAAAGGAAAGATTTCGAAAAAGCATTCTTTTAATAATTTTATTTTAACCTTGGATTTATTATATGCATTAAGCGCTATCGACTTAAATCAAAAAGGAGAAATTTATAATGTATTTAAAGAAACTAAGTGCAAATAAAGAATCTTTTCGCGATTTAGTGTTAGAGCCTAATTCAATCAATATCATTCTAGGTAGCAAAAGTACAGAAGATGAAAAAAAGACCAACACCGTTAACGGTGTTGGGAAAACTCTCTCAATGAAATTGATAGATTTTTGTCTGGGATGTAGTCGAGATGCGCATAAGGAGATATCGAAATTAACTGATTGGAATTTTAGATTATTGATAAGTTGTCAGGGCAAAGATTATGAGATTGTACGTGGTGTTGATGATGCATCTGTTTATTTGGACAATAAAAATGTTAAATTGTCCGAATTAAAAAGCTTCCTTGAAGCGGAAGCGTACCGATATGTAGAAAATTACAAGTACATTTCTTTTAGAGGTCTGATTAGTCGTAATTTGAGAATCCCTAAGGCGGGATATTTAGAGTGGAATAAATATAAAAAAGGCGAAACAGATGAACGATCACTACTTTTGAATTCATTTATACTAGGTTTTGATGTGCTGCTAGTATTAGAAAAAATCAGACTCAAAGAAGAAATTAACAAAATTAATACTAGTATGAATTTGCTGAAAAATAACTCTGAAATTAAAGATGCAATGTCAGGGAGCGATATTCGCATAGAAATTACCAATTTAAAAAAGGAAATTAGTGATTTAAAAAATAAATTGAATAACTTTCAAATCTCTGAAGGATATAATGATATCAAAGCTGGTATAGAAAAAAGCACATCAGAAAAGAATTATTTAATTAATCAAATTGTTAAACATGAGAATATAATCAAAAGTATAGACGAAAACTTAAAACTTGAAGTAGACATTGAAGCAAATCAAGTGAGTGAACTTTATAAAGAAGCTAATGTTATCTTCCCTAGGGAAATGCTCAAAAATTTAAATGAACTTTCTCTTTTTCATGAAAAATTACTAGCTGGAAGAAAAGCTCGACTAGTTAAAGATAAGAAGGTTTATGTAGTAAAAATTAAAAAGCTAAAAGAGCAACTTAATCAAGTAGATAAAATTATAAATAATAGTATGGAATTTATTAAAGATAAAGTCTCAACTTCAGAATATGAGCAGCTTCAAGGAAGGCTTACAGAATTAAATGTTATGCTGGCTAGGATGCAGCAATATGATTTGGCAATTAATACTATGGAGATAAAAAAAGCTGAGTATACAGAAGAGATGGCGAGGAATAACACTCTATCCATAAAATATATTAATGAAATTGATCAAGTTAAACTGAATAATAAATTTTCGAAATATGTTGATTACATCTATGGTGAAAGAAAGTACTCCGGCATAGATATTGTGAATAACTCTGGAGATAACAAAATTAGATTTGACATAAACGTGGAGATTGAAGATGATGATTCTGGAGGAATTGGGAATGTAAAGATATTTTGCATGGATATGTTAATGTGGAATATACAGAATGGTGATGTTCAATTCCTTTATCATGATGGCAGCTTGTTTGCAGAGACAGATCCAAGACAGTGTTATCGAATGTTGAAAATAGCAGATGAAATGTGTATTAACCATAATAAGCAATATATAGTAAACATGAATTACGATATATTTGATAATATAATTGAAGCGGCTCGAGCTTCTGATGATGATATGTTTGCTGAAAAGCTCGAAGAATGTGTGAAACTAAAGCTATATGATACAAGTCCTCAAGATAAATTGTTAGGAATACAAATAAAGTAGTGGATGACCACTACTTTTTTAGATTATTGCTTTCTTTATTAACTAGTTGCACTAACTCCTGATTTTTCCGGATTATTAAATATATCACATGTTTCGAAGTATTTTGCCATCATAACATAGCTATTTGTTTCTATGATTTGCAATTGGGTGCTTGGAGTAGTAGGTCTGTGGCAAGAATCAAGAATGTGCTGAAATTGCAATATTGGATTATCTGGATGAAGTGATTGTGCATCTTCATATAGCTTCTTAAAAATAGAGCAAAGCAAGTCTGCCATATTACTATCCGAATAAGACGAAAGGTAATCATCTAGTTGTTCTATCTTGTAACTTGCAATTCTTAAATTTAAAGCTTGGAAATCTGAAATCTCATTAAAAACAATTTTTTCTTCAAAATCAGGTGGAATTTTAGTCGTATCTACACTTTTAGCAGATCCTAAAGAAATCAAATGTTCAATGATTTCACCTATAATCTGAAAGCTAATCATTTCAAAATCTGGCTCTGGAATGAATGTGTCAGCAACAACAGACATTTTTGCTGTACTCAATTCAGAAAATTTCCGTAATAGTTCATCAATGTCACAAATTGAGAAGGACACAGTTGGATTTTCTTTTTCCAGCTTTTTTAATTCCTCAAGAACATCTGGATATGAACCACGAAACGCTTTAAAGACGAATTCATATGCTTTGATTTCCTCCCAATAACCGGAGTTAACCTTGCTTTGAAGGTCATTGAAATCATTTGACATTTTTTTAATCGCTGTCGCTTGTGAGGTGAGATTTACAGCTACATCTTCTGGACCATACACTTGATAGAAAATACCCTGGTTACGTATATATCCATCATTTTTTCTATCTCCAATAGCACCCTGTGTTTTAGTTTTCTCAAACGATGGGAAAAGCTCACATAAAAGTTGATAGACTAAAAATTGAAATGCATCTCCAGAAGATCTCAGTAGTTTATTCTCAAAAATTTTTCGATATAGAAATTTAATTGGAAGATCAGACATGTTGAAGTATCCTTCCTGCTACAATACTTTGTATTGTGCAATGTTATTTAAGTTCAGCTAAAAAGTTATTTGCCTAAGCTACTGAATTAATCAAATGCAAACCCAACCTAAGCTGCTGCAACTATTCTATCATATTTTGTAAAATCAAGCTTTTAAAGGATTTTTGGAGTACAGTTAACAGTCATAAAGTCAATAAGAATATCTTACTTGATGATAATGTAGAAGTTATGGAAATTGGCGATAAATCAGTCATTAAAATTCATGTGCCACGTGCAAATTATAAAGACAGGCCGATATTTGTTGGAGAAAATCCATATCAAGGGACTTATAAGCGTCAAAATGATGGTGATTTCAAATGCTGCCAAGATGAAGTGAATACGTTGATTCGTGATGCTAGTGAAGAAGGTAGTGATTCTAGAATTATTGAGCACTACGATATGGATGATATTGATCTCGAAACACTCAGAAAATATCGAAACCATTTTGAGGTTAGAAATTCTAAACATGCTTTTATCGATTTAAATGATCAGGAATTTTTATTGAAGTTAAGAGGAATAGGAAGGGATAGAGTAACAAAGAAATACTACCTAACACAAGCTGGCTTGCTGTTATTTGGGAAAGGGTTAAGTATCCAAGAAGTATTTCCGGGTCTAAATTTTGATTATTTGGATAAAAGGGATTTGATAGGTGATCAGCGTTGGTCTGATAGATTAACGATTGATTTTACTTGGGAAAACAATTTGTATAACTTTTATACAAGGGTTTTGAGAAAGATCGTTGATGATTTGAAACGTTCATTTAGGCTTGACACAAAGACGTTAGCTAGAATTGATGATACTCCTATTCATGCTGCAGTTCGTGAGGCATTTGCCAATGCCGTTATTCATAGTGATTATAATATATCAGGAACATTGAAAGTTGAGAGGCATAAAATCCACTTTATGTTTTCAAATCCTGGGATTTTAAAATTACCTTTAGAAGAAATATTTCAAGGCGGAAGATCAGTAGCTAGAAATCCAATCATTCAAAAATGTTTTCGTATGATTGGATATGGGGAGAGTATTGGATCTGGATTTCCTACGATAATACGAGCATGGAGGGAACAGCATTGGCGAGTCCCGCAGCTTGAGGAGAATCATCATATTAGGGATGTTACTTTGACTCTTTGGATGACATCGTTAATCTCTGAGGAATGTTTGGAGAAATTGAAGCTTTTGTTTGGTAGAAAAATGGATTCATTAAATTCGACAGAGATTTTGGCACTGAGTACAGCAGAATTGGAAGGGGTAATTAACAATGTGAAATTACAATCTATTACAGATGTGCATGGTTACGATCTAGGGAAAATGTTAATGAATTTGGTTCGGCGTGGTTTTTTGGCTGAAAAGGGCTATGGTCGTGGTAAAGTTTATTTTCTTAATGAAGAAGGTTTTAATGAGAAAAGATCAAATCAAAAGGTTCAAATCAAAAGTTCAAATGGAAAAGGTTCAAATCAAAAGGTTCAAATCAAAGGTTCAAATAATTTAGATGAGATGGAACAACGTGAGATAGAAATTTTAGAAGTTTTGAAAAAAAACCCACAAACATCAAGAGCAATGATTGTGGAAACATTAGGATTATCCCAAAAGAAAGTCCAATCTGCATTAATCAGTTTAACTGAACAAAATAGAATCAGACGTATAGGTTCAACACGTGGATATTGGGAAATAATTGAATAGACGAAAAAACAATAAAGGGGCTGTAGCGAACCACGAAAAACGGTTCTCCAACCGCGAAAACTCGGTCAATGAGTCGCTTTTCGCAGAAAAAAGCGCAAAAAATGGCTCTATAACCGCAAAAACTCGGTCAAAAAGCCGTTTTTCAATAAAAAAACCACAAAAAGCGGCTCTATAACCGCAAAAACTCGGTCAAAAAGCCGTTTTTCGAAGAAAAAACCACAAAAAGCGGCTCTATAACCGCAAAAACTCGGTCAATGAGTCGCTTTTCGCAGAAAAAAGCGCAAAAAATGGCTCTATAACCGCAAAAACTCGGTCAAAGAGCCGTTTTTCGAAGAAAAAACCACAAAAAGCGGCTCTCCAACCGCAAAAACTCGGTCAAAGAGCTGTTTTTCAATAAAAAAACCACAAAAAGCGGCTCTCCAACCGCAAAAACTCGGTCAAAAAGCCGCTTTTCAATAAAAAACCACAAAAACAGCTCTCCAACCGCAAAAATTCGGTCAAAGAGCCGTTTTTCAATAAAAAACCACAAAAAACGGCTCTCCAACCGCGAAAATTCGGTCAAAAAGCCGCTTTTCGATGAAAAACCGCAAAAAGCGGCTCTCCAACCGGGTTTGGAGTTCTACACCACCGTAAATCACAAAAAAATCTGCCGTTTCTGTCATCATCATCGAAAGCTCAGCCATTTCACTACAGCCTGATTCCGCTCTACGCTGCTTACCTTTAACCACTAGTAGAGCCGCCGAACCACTTTTCAATAAGGTGGTCGATTTCGCCTCCTGGCTCCTTCAGTTCAGCAATGATGCCATTGATGACCTCCACGAGGCTGCTTCCAAGGGGTAGGGCGAAGGAACAGGTCTCAATGTTTTCGAATAGAAAAAATTCATCTGTGTGTTCCAAAACTTGAGATGGTGGTTCTTTTTGACTGCGTTGCACGTAACCATCGGCTACTTTATCAATCATGATGCTTGCAAATATCGGATGTTCTTCTTTAATATCGCCAACTGACACTTCCACAGGTGTTTGCGTTGCCATTAGGTTGACAATGGTCGGCAGGTGGGTATGGGTGTAAATAATCATATCGGGAGCAAGCGGCTCTTTAAATGGTGAGCCATCTTCTCCATCACCTTCTTTTATGATCCAAAGCAATTCCTCTTGGGTTGTGCCGCTTTGGGCAGCGACTACTTTGTCATTTAGCTGGTCAAATGGATTAGGCAGATCCTTGTCAATGGGGTTTTGATGGCGATACAGTAAAACCATCGCAGATGAAAAGTAGTGGTCGGTAAAGCTTGCAAACTTACTTCGCTCCGGGGTTTCCGAAACAGCTGCGGCAATGACATCTATGTATCTCACGCCCAAAGCTGGAAATAGGGAATCAAAATCCATGTCGTGAAGATCCACGGCGAATCTCAGCTTTTGGGCGATTATTTTAATAAGGTCTATGTCAAAACCGATGATTGCACCGTTTGGATCACGGTCTTCAAATGGTGCATAGTCTGCCGAGGTTCCAACGCGCCACACCCTTCTTAAATCCACAGGTCCGAAAGTTTTTGCACAGGTGCAAGGGCATTTTGGGGCAGGGCATCCACAAGTTCCTGATATACAATTCGCCATTGAAATCACTCCTCTAATTTAGAGCGGCACAACCTGCGTTAGTGCCGTTTTTTTGTTTGGTCACGGGGATTCCCCGGATTTTAGTATTTTTAAAGGTAAACCGTTAAGAACTGTGCTTGGAATAAATACGAAGTTCAATTCAAAGCGCGTCTTTTTCTGTATTCAAGGTTGAACCTTCGTTAACCTTCACCAATGTCAATAATGTCCTCTCGCTTCAAGATCAAGTAAGCCTCCGCTGAGATTTCAACTTCGAGTTCGACATCATGGGTTACAAGGGCAGGTTGCTTGTATGAGGCGTTGTCTCGATAAGTTAGTTCTTCTATTTGAGCTAAGATGGAAACTCGGCTGGAAATAGCATCAGGATCAGGGGTTGAGTTGGAGAGTCTAATAGCGTATGGGTCGACATTTGGTAGGAGGTGTTCAGGTGATTGATTGGTGGTGTAGGCAAAGTAGTTGTTAGTGCCGATGGTGTATTCAAGTTCTTCGATGACTACGAATGAAACGTTGGAAAGTTGGTCGAGGTTGTTTATGAGGATGAGATAAGTGTAAGATGATAGTCCAGAGATAGGATGTCCGGTAGTGAGAGGGGTGAATTGGCGACGGTAGTTGCTTGCTGGTAAGAAGATGGTGTCGCCGCCAAGGGTTTCTAGTTGGACGGTTTCGGCAGTTAGAGGGATTGGTTTGAGGGTGACATCGATTGGCTCTTTGATGCCGGTTAGCTCGACTATGAGCGCTCCATCGTGAGTGTTTACGCCACTGATGGTTATGGTTGCATCAGTTGCTAAGTTGACAGTCCCAGTGATCGGGAGATATCCCTCTTGAAGTCCAGTTAGTTCAACGAAGAAGGCTCCGTCGTGAACATCCACGCCACTGATAGATACAGTTGCATCAGCTGCTAAGTTGACAGTCCCAGTGATAGGGAGATACCCCTCTTGAAGTCCAGTTAGTTCAACGACGAAAGCTCCATCGTGAACATCCACGCCACTGATAGATACAGTTGCATCAGCTGCTAAGTTGACAGTCCCAGTGATAGGGAGATATCCGTCCTCTAACCCTGTTAATTCAACGAAGAAGGCTCCGTCATGAGTATTGAGTCCACTGATTGAAACCGTCGCATCGGCATCTAAACCTACAGTCCCCGTGATAGGGAGATACCCCTCTTGAAGTCCCGTTAATTCAACGAAGAAAGCCCCGTCATGAGTATTGAGTCCACTGATTGAAACCGTCGCATCAGCATCTAACCCTACAGTCCCAGTGATAGGGAGGTATCCGCCCTCCAGCCCCGTTAACTCAACGAAGAAAGCCCCGTCATGAGTATTGAGCCCACTAATGGAGACCGTCGCATCAGCTGCCAAGTCAACAGTTCCAGTGATAGGGAGATACCCCCCCTCTAGCCCTGTTAGCTCGACAAAAAGCACACCAGCATTTTCCAGCCCAGTTAGCGAAACTGTGGAATTAGGGTCAATCTTAACTTTTATTTCATCTCCACTTAATGTTATTGTTCCGGTTACTGGAAGTGCCCCATGGTAAGCCTCTATTCCACTGAGAGAAACTATTGCGCCTTCTGCTAAGTCGACAACTCCAGTCACTCGGGTGATTGCGTTGCATTTTCCCCAAATATGAACTACTTGAACAGCGTATGCCCCTGTTTCTACATCCCAGATCGTAATTTCAAAATGGTCATTGCGATCTTTACCAATTGTGCAAAGGTAAATCCAAGTCCCTGCATCCTCATCAAGCTCAAGCACCCCATTATGTGGTCGGTGGCTCAATAGAAACTTTGCTGAAGCAATCGGTTCCTTCAGCTTGATGCTTCCAAACACTGGATTTGGGCAACGATTTTGGCGATCTTTCTTTGAATTCACCTCAATCGTGCCCGTCTCACTAATTTCATCAATTGCAATCCTTTCCACTACATCATCTGTAGACAACGTATAAATAAGCCATGGTACAGAGACCTGCCTAATGACTGCTGGTCCCACTTCCAAGGCTTTTAAAACCTTATTATGATCACTTTTTTCGCCATAAAAAAGGGAGTATGGAGCTAGCACCTCCATTACTTGTAGCTCCAGCTCAACATCATCCCCACTATCTGTCTTGCTCATCACTTTAAAAACTGGTGAATCCATAGACTGTCCAGTCGAGGCAAAGAAGTAACCTCCCTCCTCAAGCGGGATTCGGATCAAATCGCCTATTCCAACCTCACTAATATCAACGATATCCACATAAATCCCTTCTTTCTTTTTGCTTGTTCCTAGAAATATTTCTCCGTATTTAGGCACAAACATCTTATTATATACACTATATATATAATATGTCAAAGTGTGGGAAGGGTGCTATCAAAAGCTGAGAGTCAAACCAATCAATATTTCTTATAATTATACAGCTTAAAATTTTGTGACTTTTGCAGAGTGCGATGTGGATCAGCTAACTGTATAGCGATTACATCTTGAGGAGCACTGGCTGGGATGGCAATATACACAAAGGTGCGTTTCACTCTAAAAATGTATATTTTTTTGGGCGATATTCGCTACAAAAACAGATTAAGCGTAAATTCAGCAGAAATAGGTGTAAAAATGCGCGCCCATGAGCTGATTTTAAACTGATTTTGACCATTTAGTATACACAAAGCAGCGTTTCACTCAAAAATGTATATTGCAAGGGGATGCATTTTGCATTACTGCTGCGCTTTTCCTAAAAGCTGTCCCCGCAGATTTTCCGACTCCCAAACACCATTTTTTGACAAAAAATCATTCGCTTCGCTATAAAATCCTTTATCAAGCAAAAGCTTAACATAAGCTACCCGATTCAAGTCATCCTCCAAATTGAAAAACCGCTTAACAACTTCAGCAACCTTCTTCCGATCATCCTCCAATTCTACCAAACAATCAAACATTGGATACAACAACTCATACCTAGACTTCTCCAATCGCAGACTCTCTTGATAATGGTTAAATGCCTTAGTAAATTCTTCCTGCTGCTCATAGATTTCTGCTAAATGAAAGTGAGCCCCATAACCATACGACAACTTTGAAAATTCAAGCGCCGCTCGCGGTTTCCCCATAGCTAAACATTTTTTAAAACTAGCAATTGCCTTTAGTACTAAACCCTTCTTTTTTTCTACTACCCCTCGCTGATAAACTAAATCAGTGAAATCCGGATAAGCTGCTAAACCATCATCAATTGCCTCTAAAGCTTCATCCCATTGTTTTTCACGAATCATTGCTAGCAACCTAAACATCATCAACTTTGGCATAAAACCAGCACCAAAATCACGATAAGCATAAGCACGATTATAGAGATTAAGTGCTTCTTGCTGCTTATCTGGATCATTACTAAGCTCATTGGCCAAATTGAACAAACTAAACATCGTCTCAGGTTCTTCCTCAGATAACGCCTTCAAAATTGCCAGATTACGCTGATTTTTTTGCTTCTTTTCTCGCTCACTGCGCAAGTATCCAGTATGAAAAAATCCAACATCAATTGCTACAAAACCTTCCCCTTTCCTCTTAGGATCAATACATACCACTTGTTCATGAATCCTTCCCCGATAGCGAAAATTACCGTTATTTTTAAAAATCCTTTGATTAAGATTAACAATATATTGCTGATGACCTTCCTGATTAAAATTCAAAGTTTTAATTAAAAATCCATCATATTGCCTAAGTTTCAGAGCCTGCCTCAACATTTGTATATCCTCCTGCCTAAGATACTCATCCGCATCAGCCACCACGATCCAATCCATAGTCGCCATCTCCAAGTTCCGATTCCTTGCTTCACTAAAGTCATCATTCCACGCAAAGAAATCAATCTTAGCTCCAAAACTTTCAGCAATCTCAACC
>Ga0131853_10025258_pt1 | contig 10709 bp, 7 predicted proteins | sample TergutLab28metaG_FD_92764 | JGI IMG/M metagenome (GOLD analysis project Ga0131853, IMG submission 92764) | Labiotermes labralis P1 segment gut microbial communities from Petit-Saut dam, French Guiana - Lab288 P1 (version 2) (version 2) | ecosystem: Host-associated > Arthropoda: Insects >... | reverse complement strand
GGGGGAATGGAGGAGATTGCATAACGAGGAGCTAAATGATTTGTACTCCTCACCCAATATTGTGCTGGTGATAAAATCGAGAAGAATGAGATGGGCTGGGCATGTGGCGCGTATGGGTGAGGAAAGGGGGGGGGTGTATAGGGTCTTGGTGGGGAAACCGGAAGGAAAGAGACCACTGGGGAGACCTAGGCGTAGATGGGTGGATAATATTAGGACGGATCTCCAGGAGGTGGGATGTGGGTATATGGTCTGTATTGGGCTGGCCCAGGATAGAGACAGGTGGCGGACACTTGTGAGTGTGGTAATGAACCTTCGGGTTCCGTGAAATGCGGGGAATTTCTTGACTAGCTGCAAACCGTTAGCTTCTCAAGAAGGACTCTGCACCAAGCAGTAAGTAAGTTATGTATTGAGAAGGTCACATAAGAAGGAGCTTTATGCTCTGTACTGCTGCACCAAATGTTATTTGGATAATGAAATCAAAAAGAATGAGGTGGGTGGGGCAAGCGGCATATATGGTGGACAGGAGAAGTGTGTACAGGGTTTGGTGGGGAGAGCTGATGGAAAGAGACTACTTGGAAGACATGGGCGTAGATGGGAATATAATATTAAAGCGAATCTTCAAGAAATGGAATGGGGAGACATGGACTGGATTGCTGTGGCTCAGGATAGGGACTGGTGGCGGGCGCTTGTGAATGCGGTAATGAACCTTCGGGTTCCATAAAATGCGGGGAATTTCTTGACAGGCTGAGGACCTGTTAGCTTCTCAGGAAGGACTCTGCTTCATGGAGTTAGTTTGTTTTGTTTGTCAGTTATGTCATAGCGGTTTTTCCTAAAGTTTTAGGTTGTATTTGTATTGTTTAATGCTTGGAATATTGCACGGAAATATATGGCTGAATAAATTATAAATATGTGGGCCCGGTAGCTCAGTCGGTATGGCGACTGACTACGGGCTGGACGGTCCGGGATCGAACCCCGATGGGGATGAGATTTTCCGCCCGTCCAGACCGGCTCTGGGGCCCACCCAGCTTTCTGTAAAATGGGTACCGGGTCTTTCCCTGGGATAAAGTGCGGCCGGGGCGTGCTGCTGACCACTCACTCCCTTCTAGTGCCGTGGTCGTGGAAACGTAGAGCTAGCTATACCTCTACCCCCCTCCCCCCTCTGGGTCACACCGGGCCTGTAACGGGATCACTTTACCTTTACAGTATAAATATTCCTGCTGATATTACTGTGCAAACTGTACAACTGAAGGAATATACACACCTTAAGTGCGTCCTAGAGGCTATTCACATGTCTGTAGTTACAATGCCTTCATTTTTCTGTAGTTAGGAAAGTGAACTGCGATTGAGCAGTAGCAGTAGATCTACCGATCGCGAGTGGAGCTTCACATGGTCACCGTCCTGCCAAGGCCAGCCACCAGCAGCGTGGCTGACTGAAGGTGGCCTTGCATCGCATTCATTGTCTGTGCCACCACCCGCTCGTCTTCAAAGAAACAAAGCGATCACACTGATCATAATGATCCTTAGCCAAGTGGCTGCTTGCTGACTCCACGATCAGTTCTGAAGGAGCGGATACTAGCATATCTGGTCAAGACGGATCCGACCAAGCCGTTTCCATTGTCTTGTTGATAAGAGCCACCACTGGGCGCTACCCTCAGCGCTATGAACCTTGTCCATATCGCATCCAAGTTCCTTTAATTCCATTTTAATATTATCCTATCATCTACGTTTAGACATCTTAATAAGCACTTCGCGTCAGGTATTCCGACGAACACTGCATTTCGTTATGACATTCCTTGCTGCCTTCGGGTAAAATGTTCAGGATTTTCTAAACAAGAAATTAATTCAGAATTTTGGAAATGTTTACTTGGAAAATGGATGAAGACATACAAAGATGGCATTAACATGAATATCAGGGAAGTAGCATGTGAGGTTGAGAGGTGGATGGAACTGGCCCAGTTTCGTGTCCAATGGCACATCTCTATCAGCGGTGTTTAATTTTCGGATTCTGCTGTCAGAAATTCGGTTAGACGTGATTTGGAACTTGTAGCCCGTTAACGGTATAATTTGACATTTGCAGCATCTAATGTTAACCCTTTACAGACGAAACGTTACCTGCTTTATATAACGACTCAGTGCGTACCGCGCGGTAAACACTCTCCACCTCGGTTATAAAATTAATTTGCTGATGTAAGAGGTGAAAGTTGAAATTTGTTCCGAGATCCGTACAGACCCCATAAACGCAATATGAGCACCATGTTGGATTGCAGAGTTGGTGCTAGACGAAGGAACCGCTAGGCTTTGAAACTTTGATAACGGCCCCAGCGGATTGTATTTATGGAGAGGGCCTGGTGTAGATAAGGCCTACTGCATTCATCCCTTAAAAGCTTGCAAACAGTATTAAAGTATACTTTTCTTTTCGAAGCTCTCCGGTGTCGGAAAGAGTTCTAATTTGTGTGAAGGTTTCATGGATTAGCCCACTTGTCCTTCTGATATTAGTAGTATTAAGGTAGAAATGAATATGGACAATTTGTGGAATGATACTAGTAGGGGTAAACTGAAGAACTCGCTGAAAAACTTGGGCAAGTGTCACTTCGCCTACCACAACATTTCAAATAGACCGACACGGTATCGAACCCGGACCTCCCCGGTTAGATTCCAGCGACTAACCACCTGAGTCAAAGCCACAAATTTATGTGAATCATATTAAAAAATCGGTTCCTACCTCACAGATAATATAAGCTTTTCCATTATGCGGACCCACTAATTATTTCTCTCGGGGGAAATAATGGATGTTTTTCGTAAGGTTAATACGAAACGTGAAGATATAGTGTGTGGACAGAATACAGAGTTCGTGAATGTCCACGCAAGTGGTTAGTATATTTACCAGATTTACCTGAGAATCGACGTTCGCAGTGAACAAATGTTATTGGCTCCAATCATGTGTAAAGCAGCTGGTAAGAGGTTTTTTAATGTTTTTGAATTATTGGACGTGTGGAGGTAGTAACCTTATGAATACACGAGGTTGCGTGCACTGTCGTATTTAACTCTAAACATTCCGCACACACGCTGTATTTATGTTTTTTCGGCCATCACAATAAGCACCGAAGTTTTCTTATGTTGGACCGTGCATTATCTTGATAGTTGAATAAAGAGAGACCAACTTGATGTCACTTGCTTTATTATTTCATTATTTACTGCTCAACATGTTTCGGATCTTAATACATCCATCCTCAGGAGCTTGCAACTTATTTGATGCGTTATTACGTGGGTTGTATTGTTCTGTAAGGATAACTACGCTAACGTATCAACCTCTGTCCTTACAGAACAATACAACCCACGTAATAACGCATCAAATAAGTCGCAAGCTCCTGAGGATGGATGTATTAAGATCCGAAACATGTTGAGCAGTAAATAAGGAAATTCAACTACCGAAGTTTTCCTTAATGACATTAGTCTAACGGACTGGTCTAGACTGTGCATGGTGCAGTGCGGAAACTGAAGTGTGCTATATCGGTCTTTAAAGACACAAGGACGTGCAGAATAAGGGTTAGGAGTACGCTGGGGGGGGGGGGGACAAAACACAGTGTAACCTGGACATAACGGAAACCCGCATTCAATGGAACCCGAACATCGCGGAAACCTGTCGTTAGCGGTATTTTTTTTAAGTCTTGGCCTGACGTCCAGACAATCCAAAGTTCAAGTACCTGTATGAAACTGAACCTGTCTGCAACGAAAAATGTTCGTTTCCCTGCTTTTCAGTTACAGGCAGGTTTTACTGTGCTTAAAATGAATCGGGTAGCCGTAAGTTAGATAGCACGCGTTGCTTGCGTGAGAGGAAACGAATGTAGTTAGTTGTGTGTGTGTCTTCTATCAACTGGGGATGTTGTGAATGCGGCGTTTGTATTTCGGGCGCTTTTATGCCAAGCAGGTACTCACGGGTCTCGCAGTTAATGTCTGGTCACTCCGTTGTTTAATTGTCGTACGGACCAATTCGAAAATTTTGACCAGTGGATCCGAATGCATTGCGCTTACCCATCTAGAAGATGTAAAGGAAAGAAGCTATTGGGGAGACCTAGACGTAAGTGAGAGAATAATATTGGCAAATATCTTGAAGAAGTAGAATATGAGCTTATTTACTGGATTAAACTGACACAGAATAATGTCCATTAGCCGTCACTTGTGATCAGGGTTCTATAGAAAGTAGGGAATATCTTCACCAGCCATGCGAGTGACAGCGTCTTAAGAAGGCAGCTTCTTCTGTTTATTATTATTGTTATTATTATCATCATCATCATCGAGATCATCACCATCTTCATCATCAGAGTGTGTTCTTGGTTGGAGACTATGGATAATCATGAATTGATGTTGACTTTTCTGTGAGGTGGATGAACTGTGTGCTTTTGTAACGGGTAAATCAACCGACCGTTGGTACTGGGACGAACAAAGCACTGACTGGTGTGTCACTGTTACTTGGGTCAGTTTGTCTTGCAGCTGAGTCCGATAACACTCCTTAACCTGTCACCTTCAGTTACGTCATCACGGAACTCCTTCAAAGTGATCTCCACAAGATCATCGTATCTCCGCAGCACCTGTCAGCTGACCACATCAAAGTCTTCCTATACCAGATACTACGAGGTAAGTCGCTCATCGCCTGTGAAGCACTCCGGTATTCGTACCAACTGCTTAACATTAAGACACCTATATTTTGTCTAAGAGAGTGTATTTTTTAGTTTCATGTTCTTTAGAGTGGTCTGTATGAGTTATACTGCAAAAGAATCAATTCTTATGTCTTTGTAATTTTAATATGATTATAGTCTTCATGCAATTCCTTCATACGAACAAGCCGATTTCCAATTGCTTTCGAGATATTTATTTTTCGCTTCTGCTTGTTTCGACTACAGAAACGTAACCATCTTCGGGAGCTACAGTATTTGAGGACTCAGGCAGCGTGCTTTGAAAATTGTAAATTATACATGTAGTATCATTGTACAAACTTGTAACAATATCTAGTATTATTTATATGAAGCATTTAATGAACCAAACATTGTTAATTACATCAAAGTCAATAGACTAGCATGAGCTGGGCACTTGATGCGTATGAATAATGATGGAACTATTAAAAAAATACTCAACACCAAACCGGATGGAGTAAGAAGAGTCGGAAGACCGGAGTTACGATGGGAAGATGGAGTTGATCAAGACGGGAGAGAATATTAGAGGTCAAGAGTTGGAAGAAGGTCGCCCTTGACAGGGATGAATGGGCAAAGCTTCTGAAGAAGGCCAGGGCCCATCAGGGGCTGTCGAGCCAATGGTGATGATCTAGTGTCATTAAAATTATGTAATTATTAATACACGAAGGACTTCAGTACAGTCTGTGTCCCGGTTGGGATAAGAACTGGCCGCATACAGGATATAAGTCGAAAGTCACTAATACACGAGCCTGCTGGGTAATGTGGTCAGATTGTAAAGAGACGTATCGAATGTCTGTCTTATCAACGGAAATGTGTTAATGCGCTTTGCAATTAACACACGTGGAGTGTGCTAAGTTGAACTATCAGTGATAGTGAAGGTTACTTTCTTCTGAGATGTGACACATTGTAACTTGTTAGACAGGTAGCAATGTTTTCTCTAACACTGCTGCACATTGGTCGTATAGTTATGGTCTGTTTTGGCCTGAAGGTGGTTGCAGCACTCTTCTCCTCATGATAGGGTAGTTTTAGTCTTTGGCCTGCAGTTGGTTGCAGCACTGTACTCCACATGATCAGGGTAGTTTTAGTCTGTGGCCTGAAGGTGGATGCAGCATTGTGTACACGATCACTCTTTTGAACTTGGTTGTCCCGATGTGCTGAGTCTGGTAGGTGATCCTCTTTCGAGAAACGGGTGTGGTTCACCGAATCAAGACAGTTTTAGTTACTTTTTGTTGTTTTATTTACTCTATTATTGATAAAATGAAAAAAAGTTGTGCTGTATCACGTTAAACAACTAAATCATAGATTATTAAAATAACACAGTCACTTGTACTCCCTCAATCACACCTCTCGTAAGCGACTGACTGCTTTACTGGACTGCTAGCGTCCGTTGTCCGCTACTAACGTTTTCTCATTTAAATCTCTCCCCGTACAACCCCTCCGACCTATCGCTAACGGTTCCTGAACATACGTTGACAGACCGTCCGTAAATGGCGCCAGAAAACCTAATAAACAACTATACTAGAATGATCGGCTACAGCTGTACTCCCCATGATCAGGGTAGTTTAGTCGCTTGTGGCCTGCGGATCTGGACAGCACTGTACTTGGGAAGTCTGGTACCTTACTGGTAAGCCAGACGTCGCCACGTTCTGTAAGTATACAGTGCTAACACACTCGTGAAAAATTCAGATTGTGCTGCTGTGAATTTGCGCGAATGTAATCAATTTTCAGACTGAAAGGGGATAGCGTATGCGACGTGAATTTTGTGTAGATTGTTATTATAACAAACCCCGCGCTCCTACAGCTCCAGAGCAATACAGCCTGTCCGTACAAGAAATGTTTGTCTGACCTCAAACCGTCATTATGTGCGTCGTGTGGGAGAGGTTTAGCTGTGGCCACATTGCTCACCAAATTATATTACGTACCTGTAACTAGTTGCAGCAGTGGAGTGGGACTGAGTCCATTCATACTGCAGCCTCTGTACCTGTACGTGACAACAACTGGTATGGAACACTGGTGGAATACTAATACAGAGCAAGGGAAACGCAGTTGCTCGGAGAACCTCTCCCAGTGTCACTGTGGCCACCACAAATCTTATGTGGACTGTCGTGGGATTGAATCCAAGCCTCCTGTGACTATCTCCACACATCCCAAGAATCTGATCGGCTTATGCTGTAGAAGTTTTCTGCCTTTCATGGTACCTGTTTTGATAAGAACCCACACCAAATGCAACTAGTCTGATCAAATCAAGGAGAATCGGAAGATCGGGGCTCGTATGAAGCATGGAAGAGATTCAGAATGCCAAGAGATTATATGAAGGCTTGAACAAGACCGGAAAGCTTGATAGGGAGGTACTGTGTGTACGTGGAAGGATGAAACTGAGGGATCGAAGGTACAGGGTGGGAGAGTGCGGACTCGTACGTGAAGAGTTGGGTGCGGGCTCCTGGGGACGTTCCGAGTTGCGTCCCAAGGTCTGTTCCATGTAGGTCACACAGAGACAAGGCCAGACGCACGGACCTGACCCACAAGCGAACCCGCAGCGCAGCGAGGGACACCACTTCACAGACACGCCACCCAAAGTCTAAGTTTTCGACGTTTTCGGCGACCACGTGATGCATGGCATTTCGTAAGCTGTTTCATATGCTTTGGTGGTAACTTTATTGTGTAAATTGAGTTCTAGCTCCAACCATTCTGACTTCTTGGATACAAAACTCTGTTGGCTTCTTCTTGCATCAACCCCATATTTTCAAAACTCCACTACAAACAGGACACACAGCCTGACGAATTTCCCTTGATGCACGCCGAGACGAAATCAGCCCAAAACGAGATGTAAAATAATAATTATGTTTATATTAATAAAAATGAAGGTAAAAGTGATTAAAAATATAAAATAAAGCAATTACCGTTTAATTAATATCTGTTTAGTTTTTAGGCGCTTTCGCAAAATTGCGGAAAGCGGCTGTTAGATTCGTCATGTCTGTCCGTCCGTCCGCATGGAACAACTCGGCTCCCACTGGACGGATTTTCATGAAATTTGATATTTGAGAATTTTTCGAAACTCTTTTGATAAAATTCAAGTTTCATTAAAATCGGAAAAGAATAAAGGACACTTTACACGAAAACCCAATGTACATTTTTGATCATATCTCGCTAATTTCTTCATAGAATGAGAAATATTTAAGATTAAAGCTGTAGAGAAAATCAAAACACATATTTTATGGTCAATTTTTTTTTTATTTGCAGTTTGTGAGATAATGTAGAAAAATACTGTAGAGCCGAGCAGACCGCATGCGCATTGCATGCTGGATACCTAAGATTACAAATACACACACTTAGAATATGTAATACCTATTGCTTTTCCACTGTAACAATGGTTGCACGAACGGCTGTCCTGCAATAGAATAAATGTAAAGCGTTATCTAGCTTCTTAATTAAAAACAGAAATATCTGTGCGTCCATTTGTCGCTGTTTTGAAGTATTCCCTCTTAATATTGCTGTACTCGCCTTTCCTTGTATGTCCGAAGCTTAAACCACTCCTTGTGCTTTAATTTTGTATTCATCTGGTAACAATTGTAGCCAGGTTTTTCATAGTTTACTGCCAACCGTATAATAATATATAGATACGTATATGTGTAGGAATATAAAGTATATGTTTAGAAGGATAACGTGCTTAATCTGCACGCTTCGTTAGTCATTGGCACTGTGCCAGCTTTTTATTAAAATGGACGGTAGGCACTCAGAATGGTAGATAACATGTCAAGCCACATGATCAGATTATATCAGTGCATGACACTACTTAATGCAGTCGTTAATAACTTGCGGAGTAGCTTATATTAGCAGATACGTTTTTATGTACTAATAATCAGGTTCAAAGCCACACTACAATTCAACAAACAGAGCTGGATCTCCTCAGATCAAATTTTCTGCTGTACGTTAATAATGGACTTCAGATTTTAGTGCACAAAAAATAGCATAATATAAATTGAAATAAAAATTATTTATTTGTCATGAAATATTTACGTTTTTAATTAGTTCACACATTGTTTGACCTTACTTCTGTTCGCCGTTCGGGAGTTCAATTAACAAATTAAACTGTTCCCGTAAAAAAAAAAAATTAGCAAACCGTTAGCAGAGTACCTTTCCAAACCGCTGCTACTAACAACGCTCTGATTTAATTTATACATCAACCAACATGTGTTTAATAAAATAAATTTATGAAAATATTACAATTATTAAACTTCTACATGTTTCGGCACCGGGATGTTATCCTCAGGAAATCTTTCAGATGAAAGGAATGTAAGCGGCGCCGTCGTTGGAATTATTTAAAATATAGAAATTCTAAAAGATATAAAATGTAAAAACGTAAAATTACAGCGTTACTTACGTACATATTTTCAGCTAGTCAAGAAATTCCCCACATTTTATGGAAACCGAAGGTTCGCTACCGCATTCACAGTACCCAACACCTGTCCCTATCCTGAGCCAGATCGATTCAATCAATGCTCCCACGTCCCACTTCCTGAAAATCCATCTTAATGTTATCCTTCCTTCTACGCTTGGGTCTTCCAAGTGGTCTCTTTTCCTCAGGTTTTCCCACCAAAACCCCGTATACGCCTCCCCTCCTCCTCCTCCTCTTCCTCCCCATACATGCTACATGCCCCGCCCATCTCGTTGTTCGCTATTTTATCTTCCGAACAATATTGGGTGAGCGTTACAGATAGTTAAGCTCCTCATTATGTAGTTTTCTCCAATCCCTTGTCATCTTGTCTCTCTTAGGCCCAAATATTCTCAACGCCCTATTCTCAAACACCCTCAGCCTACGTTCCTCCCTCAATGTTAGCGACCAAGTTTCACACCCATACGAAACAACAGGCAAAATTATAGCTCTGTATTTTTGTGGCATTCAAACTATGTGCTAGCCGCTGCAGTTATCTGTCTCGATCTATGTGATCCGAAGAGTTCTCGTCCTGTAAATAAGTTGTTACTGTTACTTTTATATAACTGAGTGTATATGTATATATTATTCGCGGAAAATGAATTTATGTTGTGTACTGTACAGTAACGTAATGTGGAAGTCGGTGAATTTGATTTTGGCCAGCTGTCGCTTAATTTGCCCCAGTGAGCATCGCCGCAGACTGACATCGAACCAAGGTACCCTGGAACCGATTCTACACTAGAGCTGTTCGGTTTGTCCCTAGCAGCCCGGTGCACAACTGTTGTAACTTCAAACAGACCGCTGGACCCAGCTAAATACCCTGATCCTCAGCAGCCTGGACGCCGATACGCAACCTTATCTGGAAAGTGACTGCGGGACGCAACTAGTAAACCCCAGGGCTCTTGATTGATATGGCAGTGAATATTCGGTAATATTTTATGTCTTAGCGGGCGGGCTGTTATTGATACGGTAAGGAACATGTGGTATATCAGAAGTTCTATCGACGTGCTGTTATTGGTACGGTAAAGAACATGTGGTATATGGGAAGTTCCAGCGACGTGCTGTTATTGATACGGCAAGGAACATGTGGTATAAATTATTAGAAGTTCTGGCGACGTGCTGTTATTGGTACGGTAAAGAACATGTGGTATATGGGAAGTTCTAGCGACGCGCTGTTATTGATACGGTAAGGAACATGCGGTATATGAGAAGTTCTAGCGACGTGCTGTTATTAGTACGGTAAAGAACATGTGGTATATCGGAAGTTCTAGCGACGTGCTGTTATTGGTACGGCAAGGAACATGTGGTTTATGGGAAGTTCCAGCGACGTGCTGTTATTGATACGGCAAGGAACACGTGGTATAACTTAGAAGTTCTGGCGATTTGCTGTTATTGGTACGGTAAAGAACATGTGGTATATGGGAAGTTCTAGCGACGTGCTGTTATTGATACGGTAAGGAACATGCGGTATATGGGAAGTTCTAGCGACGTGCTGTTATTGATACGGTAAGGAACATGCGGTATATGGGAAGTTCTAGCGACGTGCTGTTATTAGTACGGTAAAGAACATGTGGTATATCGGAAGT
>Ga0131853_10025257_pt1 | contig 10709 bp, 9 predicted proteins | sample TergutLab28metaG_FD_92764 | JGI IMG/M metagenome (GOLD analysis project Ga0131853, IMG submission 92764) | Labiotermes labralis P1 segment gut microbial communities from Petit-Saut dam, French Guiana - Lab288 P1 (version 2) (version 2) | ecosystem: Host-associated > Arthropoda: Insects >... | reverse complement strand
CCACCATCCGCCGCGACACCCTCCACGTCGTGGGAGACAGGCGAGGCCGCATCGGCACAGGCGCGCTGGTGGCTTACGCCCGGCAAATCGTCGGGTATAATCTCCTCACCGGCACCTACTCCTTTAGCGGAGAGGGCAACACCGTACGGCTCACCATAGACGCGGAGCTGCACCGGGTAGCCTATGAAGCTCTCGCCGGCCGCCGGGGAGCGGTGGTAGTGATGAACTACGAAACAGGGGAGATTCTCACCCTAGTCTCCACTCCAACCTATGACCCCATGAATCCGCCTCAGTTCGCCCCGGATGACCCAAACTTTGAAGGTGTCTACTTAAATCGGGGACTCTCCGCCGCCATCGTCCCGGGCTCCATATTCAAAATCGTCACAGCCGCTGCCGCCATGGACACCTTTGCCGATGCCCTGACCAGAGAATATGTCTGCAACGGCTTCGTGATGGTAGACGGCAACCGAGTCACCTGTCTTGGTAACCACGGCAGAATCAACATGACCCGGGCCATGGGCTATTCCTGCAACCCATTTTTCGCTCAGCTTGCCTTAGACCTGGGCGGCCCTCTCCTCCGTCAATACGCGGAGCGTTTCGGGCTCCTCAGTTCTCACAATTTAGACGGCATCCAAACTGTCCCCGGCAACTTTGTGGCGGCGGACTGGGACACGGCAGCCCTGGCCTGGTCTGGGGTGGGGCAGAGTGAGGTCCTCATCAACCCCCTCAGCATGACCCGCTTCCTCGGTGCCATTGCCCGAGGCGGCACACCGGTAGAGCCACGGCTCTTAGAGAGCATCTCCGGCGGCCTCCCATTCGGCGGCCCCCGGACAAGAACTGGAGACTCTGTCCTACCCCCCAGCGTAGCGAACCCTCTGCGCGACCTCTTGCGCCAAACGGGGATCGACTTCTACGCAGGCACCTTCCCAGGCCTTGCCGTAGCCGGCAAGACCGGTACCGCAGAGGTAGGGGAGGGGCGGCGTCCTCACGCCTGGTTCGCAGGCTTTTTAGACGACCCCGACCATCCGCTGGCCTTCGTCGTGGTGGTGGAAAACAGCGGCTTCGGCCTAACGGTGGCCGGCGCAGTGGCAAACACCGTACTCCAGGCCGCAGTGAGAAGATAAACCAAGCGAAAGGGTAGTTATGGAGCAAATAGATCGTCACGCACGCATAAAGCAAATGCGCGAACAACATAAAGAGCGTCAAGAACACCGGACAGAGCGTCGGAGTAACCTCTATCGCCTGGCCTTTTTCCCCATTTCTATTTTCTATATGGAATTGGTGCTTCGTCTCTGGGGCAGTCACCCCTTTGGTGGGCTCGGACTTCTCTATGTACTCTTATTCTCACTGGGCGCGGGTCTGGTCTGCAACCTGCTGGTGAGCCTTGGACCGGAAAATGTCAGGCGGACAATCCATTGGGCAATTCTCAGTTTGCTCACCCTCCTCTTTATCATCCAGGTAGTATTCTATACCATTTTCCGCAGCTATGCAGAACTCGGTATGCTAGGTGCCGCTCCGGCGGCCATCAGTGACTTTTTCTTAGAAACCATCCGCATGATCGGCTCAGCGGCCCTCCCAGTCCTCCTCCTCCTCTTGCCCTTAGCGCTGTTTCAGGCTCTGCACCTCTGGAAACAGCGCCCTGTGTCCCAGGGTGTGCCTCGGGTGTTTGCCCTTGCGACGACAATCCATCTGCTGGTCATCGGCTCCATTCTGCTGAGTACAGGGGGCCTGTTGCCCCTTCGAGATATCTACCGCTACCACTTCACCTTAAACCTCGCGATCCCCAACTTCGGCCTAGTCACAGGGATGCGGCTAGATTTGCTCTACACCTTCTTCGGTCGACCCGAAGCGGACATTTCCGACCTCGTATACACCATGGCCCCGGCAGAGCCGACCCCAACCCCACTCGAAGAACGCGAACCAGAGCCAGAGGAGCCAAATATCCCAACGGGCTATAACATCTTAGACATCGATTTCGAGGCCCTCATAGCGGCAGAGACCAATGAGACCATCCGGGAAATGCACCGTTTCTTCATGAACCGCAGACCCACGCCCCGGAACGCATTCACCGGCATGTTCGAAGACCACAACCTCATCTGGATCGTCGCCGAAGCCTTCCACACCCTGGCCATCCACCCAGAGATCACACCCACCCTCTATCGTCTCTCCCAAGAGGGCTTCATATTCCCAAACTTCTACACGCCAGACACGGGCTTTTCCACCACCGGCGGCGAATTTGCCACCCTCGTCAGTTTAATCCCCCGCCACATAGACGCCTTCCCAAATACGGGCCGCATGTACATGCCTTTCGGCTTTGGCAATATGTTCCGCGAACTTGGCTATGTGACCTTCGCCTATCACAACCACACCCATACATTCTACGGCAGACACCGTTCCCACCCCAACTTGGGCTATGAGTGGATCGCCATCGGCAGCGGCCTGAATATCACCAACCAGTGGCCGCGCTCCGATCTGGAAATGTTCCAAGCCACCATAGACGACTTCATCCACGCTGACCGTTTCCACGTCTACTACTTGACTGTGAGCGGCCACTTAGAATACAATTTCAGTGGCAACGCCATGGCCCTCAGAAACCGCGACGCGGTGGCGCACCTGCCATACTCCACAGGTCCCATGGCCTATCTGGCCACCCAAAGAGAGTTCGACCTAGCCCTAGAGTATCTGCTATACCGACTAGAGGCGGCAGGTATCTTAGAAAACACTGTCATCGCCATCTCAGCAGATCACTATCCCTTTGGCCTCACCGACGCCCAGATGGAAGAGTTGGCCGGCACCCCCATGGCTGAGCCCATCATTGACAGACATCACAGCACCTTTATTCTCTGGAACGCCGCCATGGAAGAGCCCGTCGTCGTGAATGCCTTCAGCTCTTCTTACGACGTGATGCCAACCCTTGCAAACCTCTTCAACCTACCTTTTGACTCTAGACTTGTGATGGGGGTGGACCTCCTCTCCGGTGCGGATGCCTTCGTCCCTTTCGCCAGCCGCAGTTGGATTTCCCAACTGGGCCGCTTCAACTCTCAAACCAGGGAATTCACCCCTCATCCCCATATCGATCCAGCGAAAATCCCAGAAGATCACGCCCTACAGATGGCAGGCCGCTTTAACATCCTAGAAGTCCAATCCGAACGAATCTTAGCCCACGACTACTACCGCATCGTCCTCGGCAATCGTGGAAATTGAGATAGGAGTGTAATAACATGGCAAGCATTACAAACGTCCAGCTCTTCGGTCTAGATGAGTCCATCTACCGCAGTGGCTATCCCATGCTCAAAAAGCCCCCCACAGCGGAGGAGTTCCAGGCGGCCGTGGCAGAGATCAAGGCCGCGAGAGAGGGAGGAGACACCCAAAATCCCCACATCAAAAGAGCGATAAATCTCGCAAACGCCAAGGGCGGGGGACACGAGCAATTTCTCTCCGGCATCACTGTTACCTTTGACATGACCCTCTCCAACAAAGCCTGGGTTGAGGCAGAGCGCTATCGTTTTTTGACCTTCATCTCCTCCATGAGCACCATGCACCGTGTGGCCCACTTCCAGATCGCCGACTCCTGTAACACCTACACCTCAAAAGCCGCCATCGCCGCCGCCGAAACTCTACAAGAGGCCTATCACGCCATCGATGGAGGAGCCGAACCCGAGCGCAAAAAGACAGCCTACCTAGAGCTCCTCTACAATCTCCCCGCGGGCTTTGAACTCATGGCAGGCATGATCACCAACTACCGCTGCCTAAAAAACATCTACGAACAACGCCGCAACCACCGCCTGCCCGATTGGCACATCGTCTGCGACTGGATCGAGACCTTGCCATTGGCGGCGGAGTTGATTACCCTTGTGGGGGAGTAAGGGGGGGGCCTGCGAAGCTAATCTATATTTTCAGGTCATAAAGAGGAGTCATTTATGCCAAAATTTGTTGGCTATGCAACAAACGGTAAATACTCTGTCGGCTGCACCGGGCAGACGGTATATGTTTACGATGCTTCAGGCAATGAAATTGCACGATTTAAAGATATAAAACATGCCTATACTCCTATGTTCTGCCCTGGACGAAGTATGTTTGTTGTTAAATCAACAGATGGCAGGCTTGCCGTTTATTCTCTTGACACCATGCAGCTCATTAAAAAATTTCGTTTTTCTAAGGTTAATGGAGCGCAGGATGATGGTTTTTGCTTTTCCCCCGATGGGAAATACTTCTACAACATTGAACGCCATATAAACAGTCTCAATTCCTGTCTTTCCATATATGAGACCTCAAACTTTAACAGAGAAAAGCAACTGTTCTTATCTGATCCTGAAATCTGTTTGAACCATATAGAGTATGATGCTGAACGAGACGGGTTTTTTGTGTCAGGGTTTATGCGTGGGAAGTCGGGTGTTTGCGAATATGGTTTTGTGGCAGCGCTTGAAAACGATGCCCTATCAGGTATTACGCGAATCTCTGATGAAGACCGTTGGAATAACCACATTTATAAGAATACTGAACTTCACGGTTTTACGCAGGAGGCGAAAAGTATATGGTCTCGCTTGCCAGGACACGAATGGGTCAACATGGTCGGTGATGACGAATTGGAGCATATAAACCTATCCGACATGATGCAAACCGAATAAGCAACCTCCATCTACCGCCCCACACCCCCACACCGATTCCCCCAAGAATCCAACAACACCCCATCCCGATAAAACCGCACAAGCTCACAACGATTCAAACACCCCTCACAACAAACAGCCCTCGTCTCATAATCCGCTTCCACAAGCTCAAAACAAAAGGGAGGCTCCGACCGAGGCCCCTCGCACGCCAAAAGCGCCGCCCCAACGGCCCCCATCAAGTGCCCATCTGGGTCCACCAAAACCTCGCAACCCAATTCCCGCCGAAAGGCCTCCACAACACCTTGATTCCGACTCACGCCCCCCTGAAAAATCACAGGAGGCGTGATTTTTTTGCCCTTGCCCACGTTAGAGAGATAATTCGACACCACCGCCTGGCAGAGCCCCGCCACCAGGTCGGCCCGCCCGTGGCCCACCTGGGCCTTGTGGATCAAGTCTGACTCAGCAAATACCGTGCAACGGGCCGCGAGCCGTGCCGGGGACACTGACTGGAGTGCCACCGCCCCCATCTCCTCCACAGCAAGTCCGAGGCGCCCGGCCTGGGCGGCCAAAAAAGCCCCAGTCCCGGCGGCGCAGAGGGTATTCATGGCATAATCCCGCACAATGCCGCCTGCCACTTGGATGAGCTTCGAATCCTGACCGCCGATCTCCAAGATGGTTTGCACCTCCGGATGGCGGGAGAGGGTCCCCACAGCATGGGCAGTGATCTCATTCTTCACAGCCCCCGCCCCCAGCATAGCCCCCACCAGCCGCCGAGCGGAGCCGGTGGTCCCCACGCTGGAGATGGCGACATCCTCCGAAACCTGTCGTCGGAGTTCAGTTAAGAGCTGTCTCGTCGCGCCCAAGGGGTCACCTTCGGTCAAGAGATAGGCGAGGGCAAGAGGCCGATCACGTTCATCTAGTATGACTCCCTTTGTGGAAATGGACCCGATGTCCACCCCCAGACTGTAGCCTCTCTCCATCCCGCCGCCTCCTCATCGCGATCATGTCCAAAAACGCCTCCAGCCGCGTCTCTATGCCTATCTCGCTGGAGTGGGTGTCAAAACTCATGTGCATAACTGGGATATCAAAATCCCGACGGATATTCATCAAGGCCGGGACCGCATTTAACTCCGGCGCACAGCCAAAGGCTTTGATATGGAGAATCCCATCATATCCCGCCTTGGCATATCGCAAGCTTTGGCCTACGCTGTCAATCCCATTTGCCCCCACAGGCCGACGAAGATAGCCCCCCGCCGCCCGAATCTTTCTGCCCTTTGAGGGAGGAAAGAGGAGAAAAGAAACGCTCATTTGCCTGCTGACAGAAACACCCCGCTCAATGAGTCGCCGTTCTAAGTCATAGTTGGCAAAGGGCTCCATCACCGTATAAAGGTCCCCCACAATGCCGACTCTAAGGGGCTTTTGGCCTCGGGCTTGCGGAATCTTGCGCAGCTTTTCCCAAGAAGCCCGGGAGAGAGAGGAAACTTTAAGGAGACTATCGACCTGGCCCAAATCCTTTAAAAATCCAGCATACACCGCCCGCATCTCCTCCGGTCGCTCCGCAAAACACGAATTCTCCCGCAGATACCCAGCCAGCTTGTCCATACTGCGGATGCTCTGCAGGGCCATGAGGAGAGCGGATGTCACCCGGAAAACAGGCAGGGGAGACCCCAAGGAACCGAGTTCACGATAAGCCTTGTGGGGGAGAGCCCTCTCTCGATTTAAGCACAAAAAGCGGAACTCGTAGCCAAGGTCTTCCAAAATCTGTCGCTGTAACTCCCCATAATAACCATATCGACAACCCGTGCCCGTCTGAAAGAGGGTATTCGCGCCCTCTTCTAGAGCTTCAATGAAATTGCCCATATTATACTTGAAAGGTTCACAAATAAAGTCCGGACTATGGCGTGCCCCCAGGACAGCGGTCTCTCTGGTGATAGGTGGTGACGACCGGACCTCGCTCTCCGGGTAGAGCCGCTGCAAAAAAGCCCGGATAGGCACATGGTAATCCCCCATGTGAGGAAAGGAAATACGCATATTTCCGCTCATAACACCCCACGCCTCCCTTTGATCATATCCAGAAAGCTCTCAATCCGGGTGGCGAGCCCTTCCTGGCTCTGGTGTTCGTCTAAAATGATCTGGATCACCGGCAATTCCTTCACCCGCCGGAGGATCAGTTCATTTGCCAGCACCTCAGAGCCACAGGGGAAAGCAGTGAGGAGGAGTATCCCATCCACCTGTCTTTGGGCCAGATAGATAGCGCCTAATATCTCTTGATTTAAGGTCCAGTAGAGGTCTTTCGAAATCATTCGCCCAGCCTCTCGACAAGCCCTCCGCTCAAAGCCCTCCACAAACACAGGCACCGCCCCCAAGTCCCGGACAAGTCTGGTCACAGTTCCACCCAGCCAAGGGTCGTGGTTGACATAACTTTGTGCAGCCACCAAAATCTTCGTCCCTTTGACCTGGAGAGGAGCAGAATTCTCCACAAATCGCAAAAAGTCCGCCTCCCGCTGACAACTCTGCGCGACATCATAGGCCCGCGCGGCGGCAATGGAGCTTTTCCCCAAGACTTTGGCCATCTGCAGAAAGCCAAGCCACTCCGCACCTGGGAAGCTGGACTTTTGCTCATAAGTGAGTAGCCGCACCTGAGAAAAGCTCGTCTCTACCATGTCGGGCAAACCCCAGAAGCGGACACAGAATTCCTCCTTTCGAGAAAAACGCAGAAAACGAGGACAAAGCAGCAAATCACACCGCTCCAGAAGGGAGGCCACATGACCCATATAGAGTTTGAGTGGAAGGCAACTCTCATCCACACTATGTGCTTGCCCAGCGGTCAGAAGCTCCGGATTGGTCTCGGCGCTAGTCACAGTCTGAATGTCGAGTTCTTGAAAAAAAGTCTCCCACAGGGTCCCATAGCGATGGTAAGCAAGAGCTCTCGGGATGCCGATTATCATGTTGTATCACCAGAAAGTAGGATAGCCCAAAAACCGCCTTTCCATTCATTGCCACCAAAGAAAAACGTAGGGGCGGACTCCATATCCGCCCCTACAAGCTGCATGCTTCACCCATTGGCCTTCTTCAAAAGCATCTGCACATGTCGCTCCGCGAGAGCATACACACCCGCAAAATCCACATGAGGATTCACAAGCCCCTCCAACTCATCATGGAGCGCTTTCGCCTCTCCCAAAGTCGACACGGCTTCCTCCATGAGAAGGGCAAAAACCTTCTTCGAAAAGCGAATTCTGGCCTTACAAGCTCTCAATCTCTCACCCTCTGCCATAGCGTCCAGTCGGATGTGTCGATAGACAGGCCCCGCATACTGGACCTGATAGTTCGAGGAAATAAACGCCAAGTCCAAGAGCGGAATAAACAGATGATCTAAGCGCTCAGGGTAAAGAGGCGAGGGGCAGGCGATACAGTCCAACCCAACGACAGCAGCTGCCTCTAGTAAATCATTGAGCATATAGTGGGCAAGCCCCAGATGATTGTCCAGATGATAAACCCGCCCCCCAAGGGCCTCCACAGTATCAAAACAAGCAATATGTCCTTTGTGGGTCAGGGCGGTGAGGAAACGGCGGGTGACTTTTCCCTCGCCCTTCCTGCGTTTTCCAATTTCCCGGGCAATGATACCCTGGGTCCGCTTTTTCAAAGCGGCAATGACAGCCTCATCCGCCACCAAGCTGCCGATCTCTCGGACCACACCACAGGCAGCGGCGATGCAATCATAAGCTCTCGCGTAAAGACTCTTGTACGCGTGGGTCAGAACGATGACTTGGCCCTTATGAGGCGCGAGGGCCTCTAAGTCATAAAAAGCCCCTAAGTTGATATATTGATCCAAAACCGCGGGATAAGTCGGCTCCATCACATGAGGGGCCGTCCCGTCCGCATAGGCGGTTTTGAGGGCCGGGATATAGATGGCGTCCAAGGCCTCTGGGTCTGCCGAGCAGTGGATGTATTCCACCCTGAGCCCCGCTCCGATAAGGCCCTCCGCGATGGTCCGCATAAAACTAGACTTCCCACAGCCGGCACCGCCTTTGATGATGTAGAGACGCTCGTCTGTATATGGATCAACCAGCTCGTCATACAAGGAATAAAAACCCGCTGGAGAATTTGCGCCGAGAAAGAAACGAATATCCTGTTGTGTTTGCATAGCAGTAAACCCTTTCCCATAGATTCTTGCTCTAGCCTATGCAAAAGGGAACTGATGTGCCATAGGATATAAAAATGCGGGACCGGGAGAATCTCCAGACCCCGCATGATTATTACGCGGAATACATTCCGCCGCCACAGTTGTTCTACAACAACTGCTGCCCGTTGATCGTCAGCGTAAAGCGCAACTGGAGCATCTCTGCGGCCCTGCGGCAGAGGCTCATGCGGGTGAGGAAAATTTCAAAATAGTCCATAACGGCACACTGGCTGGTGTCGATGGTGAGGTCCAAGTTGATCTCCGTCCGCTCCTTGTTGATCGTGAGACCAGACTCTGTCACAGAATAGTTGACCCGGTCATGAATGTCGAAGGTGCCAATATTCCGATTACGGACCCGGCTCCGGCGCACATCGCTCTTATCGGCCAAAATCACGGCGGCGCAGATGGGGCTCACCGGGGCAGAGGTCCCCTCGTCGTGGTTGCCGATGGCCGTGATGACCGTGGCAACCTCCTCAGGGTCCGCGCCCATCTCTTTTAGGAGTTGAAAGGCGATTAGAGCGCCACTCTGGGCATGACCCGAGCGGTTGATCACATTGCCGATATCGTGTAGAAAACCCGATATCTGGGCAAGTTCCGCCTCTCGCTCGCTATAGCCCAGGGCGGAGAGAATCTCTCCCGCTTCCACGGCAACCTTCGTCACATGGGGAAAGCTGTGGTCTGTAAACCCCTGCACGCTGAGGGTTTCGTCGGCCTTTTGGATATAAGTGCGAATGGCTTGGTTCTGCTGAATGTCGGTAAACCGAATCATAATTCTACCTCCTTATGGGACATCAGTATCCTCTAACTATAGCCTGATTTCGCCTCCCTGTAAAGTACTACCCAACTTTTCCACTGCATATAGATTAGCTATATGAGTTTGGGGAGTGGTAGCTTTTGAAATCGAACATCGAGGAGCGTGCCTGTGACCTGGCAGTGTACATCATAGAAAGCAACGCGACGGTGCGCACAGCTGCGAAAGAGTTTGGTATTTCAAAATCGACCGTACATAAAGATTTATCGGAGCGCCTCCAACAATTCAATAAACCCCTGTACTTACAGGTCAAAGAAGTACTAGAGAAAAATAAGGCGGAGCGTCACATCAGAGGCGGAATTGCCACTCGAATGAAGTATAAAGGAAAATAGCAAAAAAAACGCCGTGTCGCAAGCTGACACGGTGTTTCTTTTTGCGCAAGGACCTCAGCACTTGATCTAAGACACTTTCCTTTACTTATAGGGACTTTCATGCTACAATTGCCGTAGTTTGTTTTATCAAACCTGTCTTGACAAACATAAATTTAGAGGTGCCGAATGAGTACATGGAACAACAGTGCTCAACCGCCAAAAAAGAAAGTCTCCATCAGTCTGCAGACAAAGCCACTCCACGCCGAAGACGCGGGGGGCAAAGTGCCCACGCGAAAAGACCCCGCCGCACTGCTGAGCATTGTTTCTAAGATGCTCAGAGACATCGTTTCCAACGTGGAATGTGTCATGATCGGAAAAAGAGAAGTGATCGAACTCGCCCTCTGCTCCGTTTTATGCAAGGGCCATGTTCTCGTAGAGGACATGCCTGGCGTCGGGAAGACAAGCCTCGTATCCGCCATCGCGAAGTCCTTCGACTGCTCCTTTCGGCGAATCCAGTTCACACCAGACATTCTGCCTTCTGACATCACGGGCTTTTCCATGTACAACCAAAAGATGGGCGAGTTTGAATACCGACAGGGCGCCATTATGGCCCAAATCATTTTGGCCGACGAAATCAACCGCACTTCGCCCAAAACCCAGTCTAGCCTTCTAGAGGCTATGGAAGAAAATCAGGTCACAGTAGATGGTAAAACCTATGAACTCCCACAGCCCTTCCTCGTGTTTGCCACCCAAAACCCTGTCGAATACCTAGGGACCTATCCTTTGCCCGAGGCCCAGCT
>Ga0131853_10025255_pt1 | contig 10709 bp, 2 predicted proteins | sample TergutLab28metaG_FD_92764 | JGI IMG/M metagenome (GOLD analysis project Ga0131853, IMG submission 92764) | Labiotermes labralis P1 segment gut microbial communities from Petit-Saut dam, French Guiana - Lab288 P1 (version 2) (version 2) | ecosystem: Host-associated > Arthropoda: Insects >... | reverse complement strand
TGGGAAAGTCATATTTTTAAAACAATAACATTTACCGGAAAGGTTATTGAATGGGCCGGGTCCCCCTCCCCCCCCCAAAATGGACAAATAAGTAGGTAACAATATTAGTAATGAGTAGTTAATGACAGTTCATTATTTCCTAGAAGTGTTAATCACTTATAGGGATATGCGGTGGCACAGTTGGTTGAGGCACTGTACTACAAGCTGGAAGGTCACAGGTTCAATTCCCAGTGGTGTCACTGGAATTTGTAAAGTGTTATTCCATGCCCTGGTGATCAAAAGCATGCTTGTTTTCTTCTTGTTGCTAGTGATATCCATTGCAGAGTTAATTGACTTCAGTAGATTGTACACACATTGGCCTCAGTTCCTTAGTTATATGGCTTAATGTAAAATTTAGAATAGTTGTGTGAAGTAATAGGGGGTGAATCATGGTTCATGGGCTGAAGAGCAAAATAATAATTCAATGTGTTTGTTTCTGCAGGGAAAGAAAAGAAATGTGAAACCACTGAGAGCTCAGAATGCTTCTCTGAATGCCTCACTGACAGCCAAAAAGGGTGGTGTGAAACCTCTTTCACATCCAGCCAAGAAGGGTGGCATGAAACCTCTTTCACATTTAAAGAGTGAAGTTTCTCTAAGAGTACAAAAGTCTGGGTCACTCAACAGATCCTTCAAAGCAGCTCTCAGTACAGATAAACTGAAACAGGGGTACAGTATATCAGATGAAAAATTTACCACTATTCAGGGTAATAGACTACCACCCTGTTCACTTCCATCCACACCTACTCGTCGGGAAACTTATGTTGTTATGCAGGATTTTGGCGAATCGGACAAGGAAAATGCAGAATTTAAACAACTTAAACACACAACAAAATCAGCTAATGATACTTTTGTGACTAGAAAATCTACAGTATCTGAATATGTATCTTCTTTGCACGATGTTTCTCCTGCGTTAGCCTCACCACCTTGCCAGACAAGGGACAAGTTTTCTGATGAAAATGCAGAACCTCAAGTCTACACAGCAGTTTCCAACAGCCATCCAGATCATAATTTACTTTGCACTATTGGCAGAAATAGAGTTAAAACAGGAAGTAGCACAAGTTCATCATCAGGCAGTCATCAGAACTTTTTAGATATGTTGAATGGTTTGGCTTTCACACCAACATCCTCAAGTTCAGGGCAAGAGCAGCAAGAGTTCGCACCTAACGTTGAAAGTTTCTCTCCTGAAGACAGTGTGCTTCCACTCTGTACTGTATCACCCACTCCTGTCCGTAGACAAACATATGCAATCCCTCCTGTTTCTGGACTCCAAAATAAATCACCAATGCAGTTTCCTGAGGAAACTGTCTTTATATCAAGCCGAGTTACACGTGTGCGCTCAACTCGTTCTCTAAATCGTAGGACAAGAATTATATCTGATGAGTTTAATGATAGTTTGGAAGCACAAAATGCTGTTTTTAAACAAGAATCTGTTTTAGAAAGTGGAACTGGACGGTGGTCTGAATGGCAAGAGCATTATTTCAGCAGATCTGAAAGCAGCTCAAAAGGGTCACCAGGCACACATTGTGAATCTGTACACAGCTCTCCGGGAAGTAACATGTACAGCACAGGACTGACACCAGACTTTGATAAACTCAACTTTAATGTCCAGAATTCTTTTTCATTTCATTCCGGATCCCCAGTTGATTTCTCTATGTTACCTCCGACTGAAGATACCCACAGGTGTTCTACCATTACAAAAACAGCAGAAAAAATGTCTTATGACTCTGTTTATGATACCATATGTAAAGACCTTTTTTCTGCAGATGTAGTGGAGCATGTGGCTGATCCCATTTCTCCTGATGAATTGAATCATCTAAGATCAGAAACATATGTGAAATCTGGTTCCTCATATTGTGATATGAATTGCAAGTATCCAGACACAAACTGTGAACAATCTTTAAGTCATCAAAATAGTTGTCAGTTGGATCAAGACAGAACAAAACCTCACATTTCCTTAAACCTGAAAGACAACAGTGCACAAAGTGTCATAGAGGCAGGTTTGTGGGTAAAAGAGTCAAGTAATGAGAAGTTGGAAAAAACAGTAGTTAGTGCAAATGTTAATCTAGATGCCACTGCTGAAGACAGAAAATTTGGAACTACTTTCTCACTGAAGGAACAAAAATCGAAGGAATCTAAAGGAAAATCTGCAATTCCTATGAAACAAACTAAGAAACCTGAAATGGATGAATCTGCAGGAGTGTTTCTAGAAATTTCACCACCACCAAGGAGAGAGATTTATGATTTGTGTGGCAGTATCACAAAAACACAGAGAACATCTCAAATCACTGGATGGTCAAAAACTTCTGTTTATAGCAGAAACTTCCCAAATATAAACATAGCACAAGGTAAACATTAATCACATAATCCAGTAATTCACTGCTACTAAAATTATAAATTTAAACAGTAATGCACTTTTGAACACTATGATAATATTTTCACATTCTTATTTTCTCAGGTGCATCTTGTCAGCCTGGTGTGAATGCAAGCAAGCTGATAGGGAAGAAACGGCCACATGATGACATTAAGACCATTGAAACTGTCAGGAAGCGGCGTATTTTGAATGATGATAGCATTCAGATGCATGAGAACAAAATTCCAAGAGGTTTTTTTTTAAGCACAATTATGTATAATAGTGGCAATATTTATTTCTCTTGTAGGATTCAACTGTACACTATTCTTGCTTCACTTACGCTTAGATAATTCACACTATTATTTGTTTAATAAAGCAATATTTTTATGTGCACTTGGGAACGTAATCAATATGAGGGGCATTTGACAGTAGGGTGACTAGTAACACTGCACATCTGCAATAATGTAGATGAAGAAAACCCACACACCACATTGCTACTTGAAGTGTGATGCATAACTGCTACCAGTAGCACTGCAAGCTTATTAATGGTCAGTCTTTTCAACATATTTCACAAGACCCTTTTTTCAATGGTGGTGGAAAATGTTACTTCATGTGTTTTAAGATAGTTGTCTTACAGTTCACATGCTGTAGTAAGGTATATACCTTGCATAGAACTGTTTGTCACATGTTGAGGATTATACTGTGATACCAGTTTGGCTTAAAGTGTTTGTGACTGTGTTCAAGTCGATGCACTACAGGGTGCTGCTAAGTCCTTAGCCCGACCCTGGAAGGAGACAAGCTTCAGTGACCAAGACTTAAAACACTATACCAAGACTTATGGTGTACAAACAACAGGAATATATTCCTGTTGTTTGTACTACAGCAACTGTTGTCAAAACTTCTCTGATCTTATACTAGGTGACCAAGCAAATCATGTTCATCTTCCAAGGCCTTTGTAAATTGTACGCATGTCTTAACAGTTGTTTACCACTGACCTAAAATACGCACTATGCATCAAGGATAGGCAGTATAATTTTAAGACAATTCATATCCACCCTGCTTTTAAGCAATTACATAGAGTTACAATAAGTTCAGCAAAGTGCAACAGTTTATAAGACATTTCATCCCTTTGGTGCTTTTAAGTAATTAGAATTACAGTAAATTCAGTCAAAACACAGCTGTTGTGTTTTGACTGAATTTATCGTAATTCTACTAGGCAGAAAAACTCATTTTCCTACATGTTGGTTGTAATCATGAAACAAATTGATCATGTAAAGTGAAGCCTTCAATATACTACAGAAAATTGCTCATTTTTTACCCTTGTCACAGTGGAATGACCTCTCTTAGCCCTACTGCCTTATTTTATATGGAGAGATAAGTCTTACAGTATTATTTACTAAAATCTGCCCTCTGATTCACCTCTAAACATTTGACTGAACACATAGATTTCTATGAAACTTGGTTTGAACATCGTGTCACTGGAGGCCACCAGGTTTTGGAGCTTTATAACCATAAGGGGATGACCATTATCTCATACAACTTAAATATTTTGTGGTATCACAAAAGAACAAAAACTTACAAGATTCCTCTACATTTATTATTCCTGTAAGTAATTTTACAAACCACATATTTAGGAGTTGGGATTGCATAGTGCATATAGTGATGGCTACAGACTGAGTGATCTGCGGTTCAGATCAAGGCAAGGGGCAAGAGACTATTTTCCAAATCATCCAGCTTGGTTCTTCGGCCCACCTGGCTGCCAATGTGATGACCACTCACCTCCATCCAGTGCCAGAGATAATAATAAATGCACCTATACCTGCAGACACTGTGTATACCTTCATGGCATGTGTTGAAGCAGTCTTTACCTTGTACAACCCAAATTTCACATTGTGTACCCATATGTGTGTCAATTACTACTAATACTACTACTTTACTACAACTACTACCACTACTACTACTATTGAATTGTATAATTATTTAGGGTTCTGCTAGCCTCACCATAAGCATTGCAAAATCTCTGAAGCCTGTCTTTGAGCTTCTTGGTCATGCTTATTAGACTGTTCCTTTTAGCTGATGCATTGTATATATTATGTTCAATTTTGTTTGGCCTACTGTACTGTTATTTCTGTTGCTGACAGGTACACCTGCTAGAAGACCTCTCAAGAGTTCATACTCTTCTGTACCTCGAACGTGTACCAAATTAACGCTGTCAAAAACCAAGAAACAAAAGGAAGAGAGTGTTCAACTTCACAGCCCTGATGCTGTTCTTAACAAGCTAGCAAACCCTGGTCTTTTTGAAGCAACCAATACTACTGAACCATTCACCACAAGTTCTGTGTATTTTGATGAAGAGTGGATGGTACAACAAGAGAAAGAGTTTACCAAGTGGCTGAACTCTCTGCTAACACCACCTGAAGAACTCACCAGCACAACTGCACTTCCAAAAGGTTGCAAAAATAATATATAGCAAGAATGGTACCCCTTTTGTTGTCTAAGTATGAGGCATATAATATGTAGGGGTGCACAAATTGTCCATTAATCTGGGAGCCACCTCATAATTTTAGGCGTCATGTGAGATGAAGGAAGTTCATATTGAGGAACCATAAAATTAGGTGCCAATGTACAAAATTTAGTTGGCCATGGCAACCTGGCACCCAGGATTTGTGCATCCCTGATCATATATCAAGTGACATTAAGTATAGCTGGAGTTTTATTATAGTAACATGAATTACAGCAATAAGTATGCTCATCATGTGACCACCCCACACTCTTGCTGTCACATCTTTTACTTATGTAGTGAGTACTGATAATGTTTAGACACTCTTACAAAATAAACCAAAACGCCTTATGTGAAGATATGTTTTTCTCTCCCAGTGTCTGTTGTTTGACCTAGTATCAACGCATAAATGACTAGACAGATTTTTTAAATTTATGTATGGCAGACTTAATGCTAAAAGTTGTAAAATTACAATCCTCGGCCATATTTGCCCATAACAATGTTCACCTCACTTGAGGCCATCGGGTTATGGTGGGGAAACCTGAAGGAAACTGACTGGAAGACCTAGGCATAGATGGGAGAATATTACAGTGGATCTTGCAGAAATAATTGGAGAGTGTGGACTGGATGAATTTGACTCAGGACACAAACAAGTGGCAGGCTGTTCTGAACACATTACTGAAACTTCAGGTTCTATAAAACATTGGGAAATTGAGTAGCTGAGGAAGTATGAGCTGCTACAGAATGCTCTGCTGCATGGTGTTATTTACTTAAGGTTATAAATGGATAAACGGGCTGCAAGTAAGCATTAAACTGCAAAGAATGTCATTATAAAATTTTGTGTATTGCATTGTGGAGTACATCTTTTATGATCTTTTACATATATTCCAAGTTTCAGTGAAACAGTTCATCATAACTGTTTTCAGGTATCACTTGATTATAAGCATAATGACATATAACAACTCCGAATGTTAGTAATAAGCCACACTCCAGACACTGGTATATAATAACATAATTTGGTAACTGCATTTTAGTGGATGTGACAGAGCTGTGGATTCAAAGCTGTCGCAAACAGGATGTAGTCCCTGCCCCAACTCGAGAGATGGTGTCCTGTCAATACAACACCCACCATCGTCTGGATGCGCTGCGGAAGGCAGCCTGTGCCCTCTTCCGTTCACGAGAGGTTGCTCAAGTTCTGTCCAAAGTTGTGGTACATGTGGACAAGAAGTTGATAGCAATTCGCAGTGACCGGGATCTCCACCTTGATTTTGGTATATAAGGAAACTAGTTCATTTAGTACTTTAATAATTACTATAAACCATGTCCACTAAGTGTACCTGAATTCCATCCTTCATACAAATATAATGTAGAATAATTGCAATTATTAAGGTACTTGTGGAATATTCCATATGATTATAAGTATCAATTAGAAAGTGTTAAAGTGACTACAGAATATCTTATGAAAAAGTGTCATCTAAACAGAATATTACATGCAAGATTTAAGGTTCTCACAGTAGTGTTGATGATAATTAAATTTTTCTGAGATTTTTCTGGTAAATGATTACTGATGTGGAGAAGCATAGTGCTGTAGCATCAAGGTCAACTAATCCCCAAAAAAATGCACTGTGATCCTTTGAAACGTTGGGAACTACTCACCCAGCAACTCAGTGTTGTATCCCACACTTCGATCTCCAACAAAACCACTGTGACAACCTCAGATCTCTTTGGAAAATTGTTGAAATGAGATCATTATTGCCAAAAGAAAGACAAGATTTAATCTTCAATATCCTTGCTGCATCTGAATCAGACAAAATTTCATATAATGATAAAGGGCATTACTTTCATTTGTTTCAGGCCTGAAATGTAATGTGATGAAACTGCTTCTCAGTTACAATCCTCTGTGGCTCCGAATTGCTTTGGAGGCTGTCTATGGCCAAACCATTCCATTGGAGTCAAATTCAGATGTTCAGGGCTTAACAAAATTCATTGCAACACGTCTGCTGTCTGATCCCTATATTGTGCAACAGTATTCACACCCAACAGTGTCACATCTGTTCCGGCCAGGATATGAGGATGCAATGAAGAAGTTTACTCTTAAAAAATTCCTCTTGCTTGTTTACTTTTTGGATAGAGCTAAAGAAAGGAAACTTATCAGCCATGACCCATGCCTCTTCTGCAAGGATGCTGAACTGAAGGTAAGCTGAAAGCTGTGTGTTACAACACTGCTACTCTGAATATTTACCAGAACTACTGTTTCCCATAAATGAGACTAAGTAGCCCGTAAACTTTGTCATCACTGTGTGTTCGTGATCCAAAGTAGACTGTTGCGTAGCCATCATAATAACATGGGTAGTAACAGTTTCTCTTGTGCAGATTGTCAGGCAAATAGAATTTTTGTCTTATGGTGAAATGGGCCAACATTTATTTATCCCTAGATACAGAACCTTTAAGAACTTCATAAATACATTATTCATGAAGGAGTGTTACAGTGATCAAATCAGAAGATTAGAGGGGTAGGTCATGTATCATGCATGGGGCACATAAACTGGTATGAAATTTCAACCAAGAAAAAAAAACCCTGAATGCAAGATCCCTCTTCGGAGATCTGAGAGTAGAAGGGAGCATAATATTAAAATAGTAAAAACATAAAGTAATCCCTATACTTGCCTGGACAAGCTCTGGAGTCTCTAGTAGGTTGAGGCTCCTAGAATTTCTAGACAGCATGTGAAAGTGGCAAGATTAGCCCTATGCACTATCTGCCTCTACCTCCCAGGAGATATTCCTGATACTGATTTCTGTTAGAGGCTGAGTCGATCCCTGGGTCACAGTGTGGCTGGAAGGATTAAGTCAATCAAAAATCCCGATAACCCCATCAAGAATCAAACCTACAACCTTCAATACAATGCATAAAACTAACTGCTCCATTGCGTACCCCTAATATTAAAATAAAAATAGCATGCCATGAGGTGGACTTGATTCATCTGCTTCAGCGTATGGTCCAGTGACAGTTTCTTGTGAACACAGAAATGAACCTTTTGATTTTGTAAATGGTGGTCAATTTCTACAGCTGAACAACTGTATTAACTGTTCAAGAAGCACCTATTCCATGAAGTTGGCCCCATTATCAGGCACACCATATAACAAATTCCAAAATTCTGCTCCTTGAATGTTACTATTATATGTAGAAAGCCTTCAGAGCAAAAGAAAGGCAATAATGTGTTTGGACTAGAAAAAGTATTGCTGCTGTAGGGTTCTGTCCTAGATTATCCAGAATCCATGCAATTGTGAATCCAATCAAACTCGGCCGCCTAATATGTTCTCACCCATGTGACAAATTAGCCTGCAGTACAATATCCATGTTGCATAGCTGATAGTGTTGAGTATCATCATCATGATGCTGAAACATTTTTTTACATTCTAGCAGCTCTGTCCATGGGTACAACTATGCAGTGTAAACAGGTCACTCGGTTAACTCCACTGTGTCTGAGTATGTACTGATCTTTATGTCTTGGCTCTCCGTTAAGTCAGGATGGAATGATGTTTGTGTTCAGTACTAACTTCTGCCATAACTGGAGCAAGAAGAACTTACTGATCCTCAATAAACATCTTAATTTTTTTAGGACAGTCGACAAATTCTGCTAGCTTTCTCACGCGACTTACTGTCTGGGGTTGGAGACATAACAAAACACTTAAAAAGTCTTGGCTATGTTGTAACACAGAGCCAGACGTATCTGGATGAATTTGAATATGCTGTCAGTTGCCTTGGAAGAGACCTGCGTGATGGTATTAGGCTTACGTGAGTATTTAAATTTATGTTTAAATTTACTATCTCTTCTTTATTACTTCCTTTGCTGTATTTCATATGTGAAGATGTATAAATGGCTGCCTTTTTATTTCTGACATACTTCTTTTGAAATGAATGCAAATGAATGAACTACTGATATGTGATCATTTGACTTTTTTTTTATGTGTTGCAGTCGTGTGATGGAGATAATTTTACAGAAACGAACACTGTCAAATGAACTTCGAGTACCTCCTGTTTCAAGACTTCAAAAGATACACAATGTGGATGTTGCTCTGTTGGCCTTGAAAGATGCTGGTTATGTCCTCACTGGCAACATCACAGCAAAGGATATATCTGATGGCCACAGAGAGAAAACACTATCCTTGCTGTGGCAGATAATATACAAATTCCAGGTAAAATCTGTATACCCATAAACCTGAAGTACTACGAAGAGTGATCTAGAAAGACTACAAACTTCTCTGTACCCAGTCTTATGTTTATGGAATAATACAGTGAACTGTACAGTTGAATTATCATGTTCCATATGCATGATTCTGGTTTCAGGCAAAAAAAATGTTTATTCATAGATACAGGTAGCTTACATTGTCATAAATATTTTCTTAGATAGGTAACTCCATTCAATAATTCTTAGATGTATCGGTTCCATTTTTTCTCCTGCAGATTCGGATGAAGTGGATTAAAAGGGGAACTGATTATTCAGTTGTAGGCATAAGTTTATTTCAGCAGGTAACTGGTGAAAGTTAGGTTTTAGTGTACGAACTAACTGAAGAATGATGACCCCAACTTATAATCAGATGCACCTCAAGGTGAAATTTATAAACAATAACCTGTTTTCTTCTGGAGCTGCAAAGGTTTTCAGTTTTAATTTTCTACCTCTTATAATTTGGCAAAATTGTCTTGATTGTATTTACAGGAGCCACGATTCATTAATGCAGCAAAGAAGATTCAGAAGTGGTGGCATACTCAGTCACTCAAATTGGAGATATGTTGCCGAATACAAGCCAGGGAGGTGGCTCATCTTACACAAGCTGCAACTACAATTCAAGCCTGTTGGAGAAGTTACTGCGCTCAGAAACAACTGAAAATACTCAAAGAACAAGAAGCAGTAAAATCTGTAGCTCATCAGAAGGCCAGCATTATTATACAAAAGAACTGGAGAATGTATATAGAACATAAGAAATACAACTGCACTTTGAATTCTGTCAAGAAAATTCAAGAATGGTACCGAAGTATTAAGATGGCAAAAAAGGAACAAACTGAGTATCTTAAGAGGTGCAACACTTTAAGAAATTTTCAGGCAGTATGCCGAGGATACCTGTATAGGAAGAAACTCGAAAACCTTCAACAAACAGCTGCTGCACTTAAGATACAGACATGGTATAGACGACAGAGAGCACGCCAGAAAATAGAATCTTTAACAGCATTCATACAGAAATTTATTGAAGAAAAGCGTTTGATTTCTGCAGCTATAATTGTTCAACAGAAATTCAGAGCAACAATGCTAATGAGATCTGAAAGGCAATGCTTCCTCAAACAGAAGTATGCAGCAGCTGTCATCCACAGAAGATTCCGAGCCACGTTACTTATGAAGACACAGGTTGCATGGTACCAAAAACAAAGACATGCAGCAATAATTATTCAGAAGAAATTCAGAGCTACAGTGCTGATGCAATATGAAAGGCAACACTTCCTGCAGCAGAAGTCTGCAGCAGTGTTCATCCAAAGAAAATTCCGAGCCACATTACTTATGCAGAAACAGGTTGCATGGTACCAGCAAAAAAGACATGCAGCAATAATCATTCAGAACAAATTTAGAGCTACAGTGCTGATGAGCTATGAAAGGCAACAATTCCTGCAGCAGAAGTTTGCATCAACTGTCATCCAAAGAAGATTCCGAGCCACATTACTTATGAAAAAACAGGTTGCATGGTACCAGCAACAAAGACATGCTGCAATAATCATTCAGAACAAATTCAGAGCAACAATGCTGATGAGATCTGACAGGCAACACTTCC
>Ga0131853_10025254_pt1 | contig 10709 bp, 10 predicted proteins | sample TergutLab28metaG_FD_92764 | JGI IMG/M metagenome (GOLD analysis project Ga0131853, IMG submission 92764) | Labiotermes labralis P1 segment gut microbial communities from Petit-Saut dam, French Guiana - Lab288 P1 (version 2) (version 2) | ecosystem: Host-associated > Arthropoda: Insects >... | reverse complement strand
TGTATGAAAGTTTAAAACAAACTACTGGAGTATGGGCGACAACGAACAGTACTCAAAGGAGGTGTTGATATGCCATCTTTCTCTCTTTTCTTTCTGGTCACACTGCTCTCACACCTTATTACAATATCGCCGAAAGTCACCCTGCGTCTGATAACCGGAAAGACTTGAGAGAGTAGGCTAATTAAATGGGCTAAAATGACTTATTTACGTACTTACTTACTCCATGGACCAGAGTCCTTCTTGATAAGCTAACCGGTTCTCAGCTAGTAAAGAAATTCTCCGCATGTTATGTAACCCGGAGGCTCAGTACCGCGTTTACAAGTGCCCGCCACCTGTCCTTATCCTGAGCCAGATGGATCAAATCCGCAAAAATGCCTTGCTAATTACAGGATGCATCTTATCACTTGTATCGTCTTATGAGGCGGGAAATACAGCATATTTTAGTGTGAACCTTGGACTATTATTTGGTGTAACTGGGTTATTTCGGCTGCAGAGGCTGTTCAGTGTTTACTGACACGGGATATAAAGGCATTCTAGGAGACTGTTGTATTCTCTTTGAAGATAAACGCAGAATTATCTTGGACAGTCTAGGGAAATTTCAGTAAAGCCTCCAGGATAACCGTACCTCGCTATGAACTCGTACTGTGTTACCGCCTCATCGCCGCTTCTATTATTTATCTCTGATTGCCTTTGCCGACGCAAATTTGTATCAAATTTAATGTTCTCTATACCCGGGCGAGATGCACATGCAGTTATAATTAATGGGTAATGAGCTATTCTTGGTCGCAATGCATAATCAGTTCCCTATTCCCAATTGCTGTTTAATGCACTTCTGAAAAGACATACACAGATCATCTTCGCACCTGCTCGCTCTATGAATAGCAACAGAACACTGGTTGGCGCCACTTATGACGTAAACATTTATCCCAGTGACGTATCTTGTTCGCGAATGTAAGACTTCTGGTTTGAAGGTAGGCCATTCATGTAGAAAAGAAGTTGGATTAAACGTGTCGCTATAATGTGTACCGGCAGCAGTTCGACGATTTACAGACTGAGTGTATTTGTGTGTCTCTCAAAGCAAATAGCAATTATTGCCACAAACAGCGTTCATCGGTTGGTCTTTGTAATGGGGATCAAGGTAAAGGTAAAGGTAAAGTTCACGCTAGAACAGGCCACGAAGGCCCAGAGGTGGAATAAAGGTATAGCTCTGTTCTTTCTTGAACCTCGGCGCTAGATGGGATGGGTGGTCAATGCCTCGTCCCGGCCGCTTTACCCCCGGGAAAGACCCAGTACCCATTGTATAGGAGGCTGGGTGGGCCCCAGGGTCGGTCTGGACGGGTGCGGGAAATCTCGTCCCTACCGGGATTCGGTTCCCGGACCGTCCAGCCCGTAGCGAGTCGGTATACCGACTGAGCTATTCCGGCCCACCGTTGTAATGGGATACGTGTTTCTGTGCGGAACGAACCGATCCTTTAAATAGAATTCTGCTTAATGCTAATTTTGAAAGGAATAATCAGGTTTTACCGTCATGTGGTGGACATAGGCCTGTATAGTTCTCGTGTTATGGTTAACGTTGAAAATAAGGAGAATATAATTTGGCTGGCTCTCTGAGTGTTATTACCATAATTATTACAATAAGGCAGTGGTTGTTGTATCATATAATGACAGGAAAACTTGAAATGATGACAGACAAAATGTTGTAACCATGTGTATCTCAGTTATTTAGTGTCAGGAGCCGGCGAGTACTTATGTGAATGACTCACTCGGAAACTTCTGGGTTATTCTGTGTCAGACCGATTACTTAATCGTCATTTCAGGCTGCTAAGGTATTTGGCCGTCTGATGACCTGTTTCGACCTCAGTTATCTCATATAATCTTCAGCTGTTCTCAACTGATTTATTGTTTCAGTTTATCTGTATATTATTGTTTCTTTGGGGAGTATATCGTTTTGCTTGCTGTCTAACTGGAAATTCTGTAGGCCTATTGCAGTCCAATATTTTGGTGAATGCGAATTCGGTATTTAATTCTTCATGTATTCTTTCCTTTATGTAAGCGTGGTTTGCATATTTTCAGGACCGTCTCACGATTTGCGTCATATTACCTGTGATTCCGGGTTTGAGTTTCATCTGTATTGTTAAGGTTTCACTAGCGTGGAAAATAGGTGGGAAATTGAACACGTTTTATATTCTCATTATTATACTTCGAAAAGTTACCGACCTCGTGGTCTAGTGGTCAGAGTCTCTGACTACTAATCATGAGGTCCCGGGTTCGATTCCCGGCTCTACCGTGGGAATTTTCCCTGAAAGGAGGGGAGGATTACCGCGGTGACCATGGTCTGGGTAGATTGGTAGAATTTAGGTTTAAGGGCCCTCCTGGCACTACATCCTCCTATGTCACCACTCATATCATCGGGACAACGTAACTGCGCCTCATGGGCGTCCCAACCTCAGAAGTCGGTTACACTCCTGTCATGCCCAGGAGGGAGGACCGCGAAGTCCACAAGGACATGTGGTGGCACTGGGGGAGAGGGGGATATATATAATACAGTAATACACAACTTTACATTTTAATAGATTATAGTAGATTATAATTCCAGCTATATGTTTCGGCCCACTTTAGGGCCATTTTGAGGCTGATCTTCAAAGATCAGCCTGAAGATGGCCCTAAATTGGGCCGAAACATGTAGCTGGAATTATAATCTATTATAATCTAATAAAATATAGAGTTGTGTATTACTGTATTATATATATTTTATATTATATTTTAGCTTATATTCAACACAACTGGGATGCCTCACTAGGAAGTTATTCTTTAGTGACGATGCTTTGGCTGTCTCGGATATGCCGCTCAGTACACACTTTACCTCAGCACTTGTTTGCCCTCGTCGGAATCACTCCACCCATTCGTAAAGTTTCCTCTCGCCAGTGAAGTTATCGCGTTATTAAACCGCCATTCGACCGTGAATTTCACGTGTTTTCACACCCTCTGTGCACAAAAGTCGGGTCATTTAGATCGTTATTTTTTTTTGATGCATTCTATCGATAGAGAAGCCTCGGTGGAACTGGGACAATATTATCATTACGTTTAAAATATGCAGACCAACCAGATGTCGGTGAGGGAAGGTTCACAGTGTGTATTCCAACAACTGCACTATAATTAGTGCTCATTCATCCATGGAGACATAAACAACCATAGGATTACAATACATGGACGTATCTCTGAACACGAAGTTGAATTTCTGCAGTGGATATTTGTTTACAATCAAGTAACAACTGTTATGAAACACACTGTACTGTACTGTACTGTACTGTACTATGATTTTTACTCTTTTTAGCCGTTTTAACATTTGTGTATTAACTTGAATATTGCACGTCTGCGACATAACGAGCCTTTATTTAATTTTTTTTTGCCGAGTTCCACCCTGAAGATGGCCGAAGAAGGAGGCCGAAACGTGTTATTATACTGCAGTTGTTGGAATAAATACTGCGAACTGTCTTTCTGCACGTAGCATGGATTATTGTAAATGAGAAAAAGTTTATATTATATATATATATGTATATATATATGTGTGTGTGTGTGTGTAGATAGATAGATAGATAGATAGATAGATGGATGAATGGATGGATGGATAGAAAGAAAGAGAGATAGATAGGTAGATAGATAGATAGATAGATTGATTGATTGATTGATTGATTTGCAGTGGGTTCGAACCCTTACGGTCCCGATGCATCTAGACCTTATATACGGGCCTTTTGTACCCCATAATCTATCAGCTCAGGAGAGCCCTGTCCATTTACCAAGTTCCAGATGGTCCCCAGATTAAACATCTTAGTGTCCTCTGGGTTTAAGAAAGGATCCCAGGTATACCATCCTCTTCTCTCAAAAAGTCCCGGCAAGCGAATCCCCTCCAGGTTCCCCAACGGGGACCCTATGGAGAGAGATACCCGCTTAGAAGGCATTTTTACATCTCTCTTGATATAACTCTTTAACGTATCTTTCGGTTCGGGTTCCCCAGTAAAGGAACCCACCCTCCACGTCCCCTTTATGGAGTCCCCTCGGAGAGAGATGCCCCGTTCCTAGAGCCCTCCTTCATTCATCATTAAATGTCCCCGGTATACGAGCCCCCCTCCTGATTCCAGGTTCCCCTCGGACATAAAGAGGCCCCTATGGAGAGAGATGCCCATATCCGGAGCCTTTCTTAACATCTTCCAGGGTCCCCAGTAAGGGAGCCCTCACCAGACGCCCTCCGCAACGAGTTTCTTCAGAGAGAAACGCTCCATTCCTAGTGCCTCCTTAATCCATCTCTCAAAGTCCTTGGTAGATGAGCCTCCTTCCAGGTTCTCCAGCGCGGCTACTACCAACATAACTTCTGAGGTAAACAGTAATTACCTCAGGTCTTTCACTTGCCCTTTTCTACATTCAGACACTGTAGTAAACAGTCAGTTGTAGACGTACCGAGTACTGGATGAGCCAAAAGTCTATGTGTGTCTGTGGGAAGTAGGCTTTAGGTTAGAGTGGAAGTCAACAGTGATTGTGTTGGAAGCTACCCTAACGGGCAGGTGACTAGAGGTCGCGTATGCCACCTGGTATGACATTTATGTTGGACTTCAACTTCGACGCAGTGCAGCACCGTTGTTGTCCAAGTGAATAAAAACTTTTGGCTCATCCTGTAGAAAGCGACATTGCTCATCAACGTAATGCTACTTATAATGTGGTAGGAAGTTGGGTGCTGTGTGATAAGAGCAGAAGGCTAGTGACTTGAGGATAACATTTACGGTCGATTGTAGGAAGAGTAGAAATCAAGAGTGAAAATGAAGATTGATAAGATTAGGATGTCTTGAGACTTCATTTATAAGGCACTAAAGGGATTCGTTGTTGTTCTGTCTGGGTTTGTAACTTCGTCTCTCCATATCAGAAAGACAGAATGAAGGCTTTTGAGAATTAAGGGGCATATTGTGAATATTTGGACCTAAGAAGGGGGAAATGGAGGAAGGGAAAATTTTTTATTATTTTTTTTATTTTCCCTTAATTAGCAATCAGAAAACATCACTTCACCGTTTCCTATGAGCTAATGCGCTGTCCCATTTGGCGGTGGTCTAGGAGACGTCCAGCGACGCTTCCTTAGTGTATCTCGTCAAATGTCCATCTTCGTTTTAAGCCCCTGTTGTTTGGCGGGTGCACTAGTGGTTCCATGAGAGGGTTTGGGAGGATGGGAAAATGTGCTCTGTGTTGAGTGGAATTGTCCAATGACGCACGTGGGAAAAAAAATGGCAAATGTTCACAGCCTGTTAGTGGCAACATGTGAACGGCAGCATTTTGGATACCTAGGCGTTGATGGGAGGATAACATTAATGTTAAGGAATTTGGGTGTAAAAGGTTTGCAGGTCTGAAGGTGAAACAAATGCTCGTATTTCCTGAAGTAAAGAGTTGTTCCTTGAGAGCGGAGTGATTGATTTGCATTTGGGTTCGAACCCTTAGATCCCGATGCACCTAGGCCTTAATTGGTGGGCCTTTTGTGCCCCATATCAATTCGAGGGAGCCTTGTTATTTTGCTGAAGTTCCAGATGGCCCCCGGCATTATACTCGTAATGTCCTGTGGATCCAAAGACAGGGACCTATAGTGGCATGATATGTATAGCGAATTTCTTGATAATCCATTAATTGTTTCGAATTTGTTAAAAGGAAATAAAACACGTGCTCAACACCATAGGCCTGTATTTGTTAATAAAATAAGAAAAGCAGTGACTGGCGCAGTACGAGATGGACGGACAGACGGATGAAGGGGCCAGTTGTTGAGGATAAACTGATTAATAACATTTTGTTATCAACCGTACATATTGGTATTCCTGTGATTTATTAAGTAGTTGTTTGTGTGCGTAACCGGCAATGGACGTGTAATAATAAATCATGAATGGCTCATGGGTAGATGTTTGGCGGTTGAAATTGGTGGCCTAGTTCAGTATACTGTCCAGAAATTTTGCTGGAGTTAATCAGGAAAAACAGAAAACCTCAGGATAGCCGGTAATCCGGCCGAGATTCAAACCTGTTACGTCTTAACCAAAGTTCTAGTTCGTTATCACCACACTAACCTGTTCAGGTGCCTTTACGAGACCAAATATCGTGTGATAACGTTTGTTTGCGAACATAAGTTCAGAAATGTTTACGGCAGTTAGCTGGTAAACAATGATTGTGCAACTTGTTTGCTTGTCATTTTGTACTTCCATTTGGGAGCCGAATGGTTCATACATTTGCTTGTGAACCCCTCGTGATTCACAGCGCAGGGAACGTTTCTGGTGTGGCGTTATTCTCATCTTTCACAGGCGACTTGGTTACGAAGGTAGAGAGGTAACTCTCGGAAATGTCTGCACAACTGTATAGTTTATTGCTGTGTAGCCATAAATGATTAGCATAACCGCTTTCTCTGAAACTACCGGTGTGCTGATAAGTCCTTAGAGCACCCAGGAAGGAAACAAGCTCGGAAGCATGTCAGGGACGTGCGCGATTTCAACAACATCGAGACGCGAGCTGTCATCAAGTTTTTTTTTTCTGCAAGGCAAGGCGCCGAAGGAAATTCACGCCATTCTAACAGAAACATTAGCTTGTTTCCATCGTGGTCGGGCTAAGGACTTATCAGCACCCCTGTAAGGTGACCTAATTTGTTGCGCTTATGAATATTCTCATTTTTTTGTGTTATTTTTCTGCAAATGCTACCACAGTGTGGCAGAGGTCAAGATACAACTGAATTCACGGAGTACATACTTGTTACCATTAGGTTAAGACTTTTGTTTGGCAGTCTCCTGTCCGGAATCCTAACACTGTAATGTGACCTATTGTTCTGTAAAGGTAAAGACAAATTCACCCTATAATAGGCCATGAAGGCCCAGAGGGGGAGTAGAGGTATGACTCTACGCTTTCTTTAACCTCGGTAGTAGAGGGGAATGGGTTGTCAACTCCACGCCCCGGCCGCTTTATGCCCAGGAAAGAGACCCGATACCCGTTGTGTAGGAGGCTGGGTGGTCCCCAAGGCCGGTCTGGACAGTTGCAGAAAACCGCGCCCCCGCCGGGATTCAGTTCCCGGACCGTCCAGCCTGTAGCGAGCCGTTATACCGACGGAGCTACGCTGCCTCATTCTGTTATTTTATGTGTTTGTGAAGACGGTTCTCTTACCCTAATGAAGCAAATAGAGAAATGTGAGAACAGGCTCCTGAAGATGAAAAGAATTACTCAACTGGGAACGGCACGATTTTTCTTCTTTACGAAATACTGAGTCGTGGAAGGTTGGGTGGGTACGGCATGTAACATGCATGTCCAGATAAGGTCGGCGATTTTATTCGCAGGTCCTGAAGGGAAGAGATTACTGAGGTGTCCTAGACGTAGATGGGGTGTAACATTAAAGTGGCCCCTAAACAATGAGATTTTACGATGTGGACTGAATTGCGGTAGTGGCTGTGTGGGTCTGTTGCGAATATTAGCGTTGCAGAGAAAACGGGAACATTTCTTTACCAGGTGAACGACTGTAAGCTTCTCAACGACACTTCTCAATGGAGTTGGTTAGGAACGTGTTTATGTTGCGAACAGCACTAGGGTATTCATAATTTTTTCTCGCTTCGAGACCAGGGATTTTATACGCAATTTAAGGACATAAAGAGGCGTTCGGATTTTGAAGCTACGAATCGAATGTGTTCCGAGAAATGGATGCAAAGCTTTGGTAGGAAAACCTGGACTAAGAGGGCCACTTCGTAGACTTCGGTGTAGACGGAAGAATTTTGTTACATGGATCCTGGAGAAATAGGATGGGAGGAGGTGGGCTGGGTTTATCTGCTCAGGGTAGGGACCAGCGATGGGGCTTTTGGAAACACGGTAATGAACTTTCCTTTTCTATAAAACGCGCTGCTGGGAATAGGCTTATAATGGCTTATCGGGGAGACAGTCCCAGGCCAATTCGTATTGTATTTTTGGTGGACAAAGTGACCCTGGGACAAGTCCTCCGTTTACGTCGGTTTATCCTGTCATCATTCAACTAAGGATCCATACTCATTTATTCATCCAATACGGACGCCATGTAATCTTAGAAACTGAGAGTGTCTTTCTGTAAAAGATTGAAAAATGAGAAGCGAGGGATTTCATGCTTACAGATCGACTGTTGATGTATGCAGAGAGATTCTGTTGCATGGATTGGAAAATGAAGAGGTGAAATCTGAAAGTGTAAACTGGCTAGGACACAGTAAAAAAAGTTAAGTGATCCCGTTACAGGCCCGGTGTGGCCCAGAGGGTGGGTAGAGGTATAGCTCTACTCTTCCATGATCGCGGGAGTGAGTGGTCAGCAGCACGCCTCGGCCGCACTTTACCCCCGGGAAAGACCCGGTACCCATTTTACAGGAGGCTGGCTAGGACGCAGTGCCGTGCTATTATGTAAAAACAGTTGAACCTTCGTGTTTATTGTATTGTTTAAATTTAAAATTTTCGGAAATAAATGTGACAGTGACGCTTAAAAATACCATCGTCACTATACTTACCACTTACTTTGACACTGCAGGCAACTGTTTTCCCAAGGACATTAATCGAGTGAACTCAATAGTGGAGACTGTAAGTGTTTTGCTGTGGGGTAAGAAATGAAGTTTTATGTGTCTTTTAGATTTTTTTTTTCATTTATACATCCTGTTGGGCGTCGTCTTGTAGAGACAGAAATAAACAAATGACCATCGAACGCAACAGTTTTTTTACATGTATTAATAAGAAAGCTAGAAATTGTGAATTTATTGTGTAAGAAATGAGTTCTCGTTTCCAGTAAGTGCAGTTTTGTATATCCCGTTTAAAACATTCTAAAAACTAGCCTGATGATGACCTCGCGAAGTCGAAACATGTAGCTATATTGGTATTATATAAACATTGTTGTAACTGAAGAATAAAAAAACCAACTAGATGCCACTTGATATTTTATTGTACTTCTTATAGGCTCAATATGTTTCAAGCATTACTATGCCCATCATCAGGAGCTCGCGACTATGATGTTGATTACCACATTGGTCATGTCGTTCTTGGTTTGCTGTAGGTTGGAAGTTAGGTGCGGTTAGGCTGGAGTAGTGTCCGGGTTGCAGGCTAAAGCACAACCAGTCGTGCTTTAGCCTGCAACCCGGACACTACTCCAACCTACCCACACCTAACTTCCAACCTACAGCAAACCAAGACCGACACGACCAATGTGATAAACAACATTATAGTCGCGAGCTCCTGATGATGGGCATAGTAATGCCCGATACATGTTGCGCCTATAAGACGTACAATAAAATAATAAGTGGCATCTAGTTGGTTTTTTGATTCTTCAGTTATCACAATGATGCACGGTCCAATAAACATCAGAAACATTGTTGTGTTCGATAGTGTTTTGTGTATTTATTTCGTAATTTAGATTGATTGGAGGCTTCAAAGATTTAATGAAATAATGCTAACTGTCGTGCTCAGGATATCTCTGCAGTTTGTCTTATCGTGTTGCAACTTAAGGAGGGTTTTCCGTGCATAGCCACTTAGCTGGACAGAAACATGAACATTGATCACAGCGTTGACAAGAATCTAATGCAAACTATGCAAGACGTCTTCATTCTCCATAACTTCTGTATTTATCGCGCAAATGACTGTGATTCTAAATCACTCCAGTAATATAATTCGAAGAGCAAGGCATGCTGAAGCTTCCCTTCTTATTAATTCGTTCTGATATTTCGCCTGGCTTCATTTCAAAATATTCTCCTCAAAGCTTTGTTAGCAGACACCCTCGGTCTGTGTTCGTAAGGGGGATTAGCAGACAAAGGGTCATAACCGTATGAAACAGCAGGGGTTAAATAATGTTACCCTTCAGATATTTGTCCTTTAGTCACTACGTAAGGGCAAAATGAAGGAGGCTGAAATGAAGCAGGATTTATGTTTCTTTGGTTTGAGAGCCCCTAGGTAGAATACCTGTAGCTGTATTTCTGAACTGCTGGCGAATCTTCTTCTTCTTCTTCTTCCTCCTCCTCTTCTTCCTCTTCTTCTTCTGAACCTCCGCACTTTGATCCTATTGAGCCTGTTCCTGTCTTTGAAGGTGAATGTGGTCCCTCCATCTTCTGCTTGGTCTTCCTCGACCTCTCCTTCCCGTAGGTTTGTATTTTAGGGCTTGCTGTGGTATTAGAATTTCTCCCATTGTTTCTACATGTTTTACCAAGTCCCTCTGGCATTCTACAATTTCTTGAACTATATTTTTTACCTTTAATGTTGCTCTATGTTCTGTGTTTCTAGTGTTTCTAGTGTTGTCTAGTGTTTGTCAATCTGAGGTGCGCTCCCAGAGAAATAAGGCAGCATCTCCCCAAATGTCAACCTCGCCTACACGTGGGGGGGGGGTCCCTGTTTAGGAATAAAAGAGACTGTGATGAACGCATAATGGCGGTATAATCAGAACATGAGGAACAGAGGAAATGCCATACCAACAAGGCTAGTTAAGAAGTTATAAGGTAGCAACCCCACCACTGAACTTACCCTGCGACAGGTTGGTAGCCTTTCCGGGGGGGGGGGGGGGGGGAACCACCTTTCCCCAAAAATTTTAAAAAATGTTTCAAAAAAATATTTCAATATTGTTTTTTTCCTCCGGGCTCTTTTAAAACTTTTTGGGTAAAGGGTTTTCCCCCCCCCCCCCCCCCCCGGAAAGGCTACCAACCTGTCGCAGGGTAAGTTCAGTGGTG
>Ga0131853_10025253_pt1 | contig 10709 bp, 11 predicted proteins | sample TergutLab28metaG_FD_92764 | JGI IMG/M metagenome (GOLD analysis project Ga0131853, IMG submission 92764) | Labiotermes labralis P1 segment gut microbial communities from Petit-Saut dam, French Guiana - Lab288 P1 (version 2) (version 2) | ecosystem: Host-associated > Arthropoda: Insects >... | reverse complement strand
TTGCCGACGTGGCAGGATGCGCTTTGTCGAATGTTGGATTGATAGTTATCGGCAAATGTTACGTTCCATGCAGTAAAAAGGTTGGGTAATAATGGATAGTAAGCATTTGTCTAATAATAGGGGAATTGGTGCGTGATTTATGAAAATACCTTTTTTAGATTTGAAACGGCAGTATAAGCAATTGGAAGCGGAGATTGAGCAACGAGTGCTTGAGGTTATGCGGAGCGGTGCTTACATTGGCGGAAGATACGTTGATGGTTTTGAGAATGAAATGCGGGAATATCTTGGTGTTAAAAATGTTGTTTCTTGCGGGAACGGAACGGATGCTATTATGCTTGCACTTCGAGCATGTAATGTAGGTGTGGGTGACGAGGTTATTACTACGCCGTTTTCATTCTTTGCAACGGCAGAAGCAATTGCGGCTGTTGGTGCTGTGCCTGTTTTTGTTGATGTGCTTGAATCGGATTTTAATATGAATCCCTCTTTGATTGAACCTAAGATAACATCTAAGACAAAGGCTATATTGCCTGTTCATGTATTTGGCTTTCCTTGTGAAATGGATAATATCAATAGTCTTGCTATCAAGTATAATCTTCGTGTTATCGAAGATGCGGCACAGGCTATAGGGTGTGAGTATAAAGGGGATATGATTGGGAAAACCGATAATTTGGTGACTTTTTCATTCTATCCTACAAAAAATCTTGGCGCTTTTGGCGATGCGGGAATGGTTACAACCAATGACGATAATCTTGCTTTGGCTGTACGTGCATTTCGTGGACATGGTAGTGCAGAAGTCGGGGCGAAAGCTCGTGAGTTTTTGTATAGAGAGAAAATTGACTTTACCATGAAATCTGATTCTGAGGCGCTATACAACCCTACTAAATACTACAACTATTTGGTAGGATATAATTCTCGTCTTGATGCAATGCAGGCTGTTGTATTGAGTACAAAGCTAAAATACCTTGATGAATTCAATAAGAGTAGAGCTAGAATCGCAGCGTTATATGATGAGGGGCTTAGCGGTGTTGTGACCACGCCTAAACAATCGGCTAACGGAAAGTCGTGCTATCATCAATATGTTATCCGCACGAATCGAAAAGATGAACTTTGCGATTATCTTTCGGAAAAGGGAATAGGTACAGGTACGTTTTATCCTGTGCCACTGCATTTGCAAAAAGCACTGAGTTATCTTGGATACAAAAAAGGCGACATGCCTGTTTCGGAAATGGTTTCCAAGGAAACAGTATGTCTGCCTATTTTTCCTGAGCTTACAGATGAGGAAGTTATGACTGTGATTGAGGCGGTAAGGGAGTTTGTAGGGTGATTTGCTGAATCGCAAACTCTAATCACTATGCAATAGTTTGTTATGTATGTGTGAGGTAGTCTTCCAACCGGAGGCTACCTTAACTGGTGTGAGTTACAAATCCTTGCGGTAGTGCTCAATTTCAGTTGGTGAACCGAGTACAAAATGATTGGGTAGTATTTCCACAAACTCCGGCTGCTCTTTTGAATAGTCGTGGATAGTGCTGTCGTATTCTGTGCGTATTCTGTGACGTTCGTATTCGGGATCGGGTAGCGGTATAGCCGAGAGTAGAGACTTTGTGTACGGGTGTATGGGGTTTGTGTAGATTGATTTGGAATCACTTAGTTCAACCAACTTTCCACCGTACATAACGCCTGTGCGATTAGAGATATATTTAACGACTGACAGGTCGTGGGCAATGAAAAGTATGGTCAGGTCGAACTGTTTTTTTAGTTTGTTCAGAAGATTAAGCACTTGCGCCTGAATGGATACATCCAAAGCAGATATGGGCTCATCGGCTATTACAACGCTAGGCCGGGTTATAAGGGCTCGGGCTACTCCGATTCTTTGTCGCTGTCCGCCGGAAAACTCATGTGGATAACGTGAAGCATGGTCTTTGGACAGACCCACGATTTCTAACATTTCATAAACTTTTTCCGATACCTCGTTCTTATTTTTGCACAGCTTATTTATAACAAGTCCTTCGGCAATAATGTCCTTAACAGCCATACGTGGGTTCAGAGAAGAAATGGGGTCTTGAAAAATCATCTGCAAATTTGACGTAACGAATTTTTGCTCTTGCTTGGTCATTTTTCCACTAATAAGGCGTCCCTTTAGGTAAATTTCTCCGGTAGTAGGTTTGAGTAGCCTGATGATGGTACGGGCGGTGGTTGTTTTTCCACACCCTGTTTCGCCGACCAAACCAAATGTCTCGCCCGGGTATACATCGAAACTTACCTGCTCTGCTGCCTTGTTAACCCTCTTGTTACGCCCCTTGCCCATAGAAAAATGTTTTGAAAGATTTTTTACCTGCAGAATAGGATCTTGATTATATATATGATTTTCCATTATTAGCCGATGCCCCCTTTATGCCGCGTCTCTATTCTTTTGCGAACTATTTCCGGCATCTCGACCTTTGGTGCATCTTTGTGGAGAAGCCAAGTAGCGGCGGAATGGGTGTCTGAAATTTTGAACATAGGTGGTTCTTTTTCAAAGTCAATTCTCATTGCCATTTTGTTGCGAGGAGCGAAAGCATCGCCTTTGGGCGGGAAAAGCATATTGGGCGGAGTGCCGGGTATGCTTATCAACTCATCCTCGGATTCCGTCTCTAAATCAGGCATGGCTGCAAAAAGGTTCCATGTGTACGGATGTCGTGGATCGTAAAAGATATCGTCTGTTGTGCCCATTTCTACAATTTTCCCGGCATACATTACCGCTACTCGGTCTGCAACATTAGCCACTACACCTAAATCATGAGTGATGAGGATAACGGTAAGGTTTCTGTTTTTCTGGATTTTCTTTATCAACTCAAGAACTTGCGCCTGCACAGTCACGTCCAAAGCTGTTGTTGGCTCATCGCATATCAGTATGTTGGGTTCACAAGCCAATGCACAGGCAATAACAATTCTCTGCCTCATGCCTCCTGAAAATTGAAAAGGATACTGATTAGCTCGTAATTTTGCATCAGGAATACCTACATCGGTCATTAATTGAATTACTCTATTGTGTGCCTCTGATTTTGATATACCATGGTTTAGCACCAATGCCTCGGAAATTTGTTTGCCAATTTTCATTATCGGGTTTAGGGAGCTCATGGGATCTTGGAAAACCATGGAGATTGCTTTGCCTCGTATCTTTTCGGTAAACATAGCTTCGGTGTATTTTACTACGTTCTCGCCGTTATATATGATTTCACCTTTGTCAATAACGCCGTTCTTAGAAAGTATGCCGATTATGGCCCTGTTTGTAACAGATTTTCCTGAGCCGGATTCGCCAACTATAGCAAATGTTTCGCCTTTATATAAATCAAAAGACACACCTCGGACGGCTTGCACCACGCCACCGAATGTATTAAATGATACATGTAGATCCTTTACTTGAAGCACTTTTTCATTTTTATGTGTATAATCCATCAGACATTCTCCTCAGTACCCCTAAGAGAGGGGTCAAAAGCATCACGCAACCCATTGCCGAAAAGATTGAAGCATATCATCAGTGCGGATATGATAATAGCCGGTGGTACAATTCTATATGGAAATGTTGTCAGATGTGCGGCTCCGTCCATAAGCATGATGCCGATGGATGGTGTCGGCGGCGACAAGCCGAGTCCGAGAAACGTCAATCCGGACTCTATCATAATGGTTTGAGGTATGGTCAAAGCAAATAATGTAATAAGTGTACCTACAGCACTGGGAAAGACATGCTTCATGATTAGACGCCAATCACTTGCGCCCATAGTTTTGGAAGCTGATACGAATTCTCTGTTTTTATACCGATAAATTTGTATTCGAGTGATCCGAAAGAAGAATATCCAGCCTGCAAGAATGAATGCTGCCATAAGAGTCCATAGGCTTGCTGCACCTGCGTATATGACTAATACCATCACGATAACAATAGTTGGTATGGCTCCGATTATCTCTGAGATGCGAAATAGAATCATATCTACCCAACCACCGTAATATCCCGCCAGAGCACCAAGGAACAGCCCTATCAAGAGGTTTACCAGTGAAGATCCCACAGCTATTATCAGGGATATGAATACACCTTGCCACGTTCTGGTCCAGATACAACGCCCAAGAGTGTCTGTGCCAAACCAGAAGTATAAATCGTCCGCATCACTTAGCACATAAGCGTTAACCCTTATATCTGACATCATTACTCCCATGAGTTCGTACTCTCTGATGGTAGATATATAAGCATCAGCGAAATTAATAGGAATATTTGCCGTTTGTACGCGCATCTCGGTAGAGCCGTCAAAAATCCCAAGATCCTCCAATACCGGCACCCTGGGAGGCAGTCTGGCGGCTACAGGGGTTTGTTCCCGATAAGTATAATTACTGACCATAGGTCCGACAAAACCCATAATCATGATGACTGAAATTATGATGAAAGCAACTACTGCAGATTTACTCCTCACAAACCTTTGCATTGCGTCTCGAAAGTAGCCTACCGCTTTTGTTTCAAATGTCTGATCGTGGATAGCCTCGTCAAGCTGTACAAAGTCAAAAGAGCCATCGGGTAATTCTTCATAGTCATTCTGATAAGCTATATTTTTGCTTGGATTATACAAGTCATTCATTAGCTTCACCTTGCTTTCCACCTATCCTCACTCTTGGATCCACAACACCGTAAAGTATGTCTGTTACTAATATGGAAATAAGGTTTATGCTTGTAAAAACCATCATCCATCCCAATGCCACGGGGATATCCACAACTTGGATAGCTCTTATCAGTAACCCGCCAAGTCCGGGGATTCCAAATTGCCTTTCAATGAACAGCGAGCCGGAAAGCAGAAACACGAAAGTCGAAATTACAATCCCTGTCATAGGAAGAAAGGAGTTTCTGAGGGCATGTCTCATTGTGGCTTGCATATGACTAAGTCCTTTTGTCTTTGCAAGTAGCATAAAATCGGAAGTAAGTGCCTCGGCAAGTTCGCCGCGCATATTGCGTGCGAGGTTCATAATGCCTCCGAAAGACAAAGCTAAAATTGGTAATATCATGGAATGGAACTTTTCCCAATTCATCACCCATTCATTTGGGCGCCATACAGAAAGCAACAGAGGAAACCACTCTAATCTGAAAGCCAGAAAATACTGCATAAGCGCAGCTACTACAAATACAGGTACGGAAATGAAAATGACTACAAATACACTTAATGAAGTGTCAATATATGTATCTTTTTTAAGTGCCATAACGATGCCAAGCCCCAATCCTATCGGATAAACGAGGACTGAGGCAAACAAATTCAATTGCAATGTTATGGGCATCCTGCCCAAAATTATCTCTGTGACATCCCAACGAGGATATAACGTTGTGGACATGCCCAAATCGCCACGAGTGACGATGTTGCGCAAATAAATAAAGTATCGCTCATGTATTGGTCTGTCTAAACCATATCGTTCTATCAACATTTCCCTGATAATCGGGTCTTCGATATCATCAAGTCCGAACTGACCGGGCAGGGCAGCCATTAAAACAAAAGTGATACTTATTATGATAAACAAAGATACAATAGCCAGAACGATTCTTTGAAAGATGTATATCTTCAAAATGCCCCCCAATGAAAAAATGAATTAAAGGCAGTGTTATGAATCCTGAGCGCACGATGTGAATAAAGCACGTTATGTTCAGTTGTAAGTGACTGTAATGAACATAACGCACTTTATATAATATCGCTATCAGGCGGAGAAATCAACTCTCACTTTTAATAAAATAGTGTTGGCTCGATAGGTGTAAGGTCAACGATAGTGAAACCTCCGTTAGTGTATAACTCTAGGAAGCCTTCCGCATACCTTGAATGCAATGTTACACGGTCAGAGAACATCCAGAAAGGAAGCCCTTGCATAACAGGTACAACAGGTAAGTCGGTAAGAATCATATCTTCAAGCATGGCTAAATGTTCTATGCGCTCTTGTTCGGTAGCCTCCATACCCTCTCTTGACAAAAACCATTGGAATCCTGCATCGAATTCATCATTGCCCCAACGAGTAAATCTGGTGACATGATATGAACTGAATTGAAGCATCGGGCTTGTCCATGCGTCAAATGTACTCATACCGATACCGGCAAAAACCATGTGCCATCCGGCAGGGTCGTTTCCATATGTCGTGGTGCCGGTGTGGGCGGTTACTGCAGGCATTCCGCGAAGAACCAACTCAAATCTGTCGCTGCCAAACAGATTACTTAGGCTTTCTTGAATGAACTCTGAAGCCAAGACACGGTCGGCGACGTCAGAAAATACCATGTCTACTTCAATCTTTTGCCTACCGTTTGCTTCCCATGCCAGTTCAAAATACTCGAGGGCGCGAGCAGGATCAAATCCGTTGTTGGGTCTTATGTTTGCCACACCCTCCGGAGTGTCCCTAAAGTTGACTATTGGTTCGCCGGCAAAAAAGTCGCCGACAAATGTTTCGGTTTTTACAGCAAATGGAGCCGGTATGAATGTTTCAAGCATAGCAGCGACACCATCTCTGTCTATTCCCCAGAACATGGCACTTCTAAAGTTGTGATCATTTAGTATATTGCTTATCGGAGCGTTGGGATAATCTAAGTTGAAAGCAATGTATAAGGGTGTTCCCGCAGTGCCTATAACCATGCGAGGATCTTCTCTGTATTGGTGGAAATTAGTGGGGTTGAGTACCAACCAATCAATGAGGCCTTGCTCAAAGAGCTGGGTCTGAACTGTAAGGTCGGGTACAACGCGCCATTCAACACGTTCTGCAGGGTATAATTCGGCGTGGATATGCTCAGGTCTTCTGTCAAAAACAAGAAATTGGTCGGGTTCAAAGTGAACGAGCTGATACACGCCACTGACAGGCATGTCAACGAAGTCACTTGAGCCGTAAAAATTTTCTGTCATGCAGTCGCTAAACTGAGCTTCAAAGCTCGGAGGGTGAATGATTGCGCGTCTGCCGAGAGCGTGTATGACAACCATGGGATTCACCGGGTTTTCAAGCCTGTATTCGATAGTATAATCGTCCAATGCTTTGACACCGACTTCTTCCCATTCAACCTCTCCGGCGATAAACTCTCTGGAGTTTACTATCTGAGCCCTGTTAAAGAAGTGTTCTGCCTGCCTGTTGTTCAATAACGGGTCTAAGAGCATTCGTGCGTGAAATTCCCAAGTGTGGGCATTAATAGGATAACCGTCGCTGAATGCTAGACCTTCGCGAATTGTGAAAGTCCAAATCATACCACAGTCGCTGACGTCAGGCATATCGACAGCAGCATCACCAATAAAGTCCCAACCGGCGTTGGTCGGATGCCTTTTTAATAGGTGCATCTGGGTGAAATCAATAGCCATAAAGCAAAGAGAATCGCCGGCATTTAGCGGATTTAGGTCGCTGATGCCTCTGGGTTGTGCCTTGCGGAAGAGCCTCAATAAACCATCGTCGTTAGTTTCTTCTCCGGGCTCAGTTCCGGCGTCGGGTTCAGTCCCTGCTCCAGGTTCGGGCTCAGTTTCGGGTTCAGCCGGTGCTTCGGGTGTTTCCTGTACTACTGGGTCGGAGGCGGGTGTCGACTCATTACCGGCACACGCTGCAACCAGCATAAACACCATCGTCATAGCTAGGAGTATGCATAATAACTTTCTCATTTTTCTTTTCCTCTCAAAAAATCGAATTGATTCCAAATCATTTTATGCTTAATTTTATCGTTACACAACCCTACCAGGGGGATAAAAAACTAAAAAAGTTTACTAAAATTTAATATTTCTTCGATAAGTTTTTTAAGAAATGTCCCGAATATGATATAATATTGTTGCATTTATTAGTTTTGGGGGGTTATTTATGTTACGCAAACTCTTATTCAATAGAGGAAGTGTTGCACCTTTGCTGATTACTATAGTTGCAGTTGTGTTATTTTATCGGGTATCGCATGTAAGTGATGTATATGTAAGGCTGGCTGAGGCGTTTTTCCAAACGGCACTTATTAGCCTGCTGTTGGGTCTCTGTTGTATTGTCAGGAACGGAGGCTTGTTCAAAGGGTTAACGTATATTCGTTACCGTATACATAAAAAAAACATGAGAAAACAAAAGGAAAAAAATATCTCTGCTGACGAACGTGAAGAGAATTTTGCACAGTTCATCAACGAGAGATATTCTAAAAAATGGGTTGTCGCACCATATTTTATTTTTAGTAGCGTTTATATTTTGATGTATATTGCGTTACTTATATTTACCAATTATTGAGAATATAAGCTAAAAAGTTGAAAAGTTGGCACCGTTCAACTCAAAAAATCTTTTCTCAGCATTGCAGAGAGAACAGTTTTCAGGAGCGCTCATATTGCGGTGAATGTTACCGCACTGCTGGCAATACCAATCCTGCTCTGTTTCCTTGTTGAAGATTGTATCGTTTCTGATCTTATCAAGAATATCGGCAAGTTTCTTTTCTTGCGCTGCATCTGCCTTTGCCATCAACTCAAATGCTACAGCAATCTCCTCGAAGCCCTCTTCGCGCGCTGTTTTGGCATATTCGGGAAAAGTGCTGACATATTCACGCTCTCCGTCTATAAGTCTCTCAAGGTTTTTTTGGACATCTTCATAAGGTCCCCAAAGTACCCTGTGAATATATGCAGCGTGAACGTATTGATATGTAGCCAGTTCGCCCAGAATAGTATGTATGTGTCGCGCATCACGTCCGGCTTTTTGCTGATAAATTTGGAGCTTGCCTTTTTGCACGGACTTGGCTTTCCAATGTCTCATCAAGTTAGCTTCTGTTTTGCTATCTTTCATTTTTGTGTTTTTTAATTCCATATTATTCCAACCACCTCAAAATTAGTTTTATGATCAATAAAAACGTAGTTAAAAATCCCTGTATCTAAAGTGAAACAGCGAGACAGGGTGTTCGCAGTAGGGGCATTCTTCAGGTGCGCTATGCGCTTGGGCAACGTGACCACATGCCACACAGACCCAATCAACTTCTTCGTCTTTCTTATACACCTTGTCGTTTTCAAAGATGTATGCAAACTGCTTTAGCATATCCATATGCTCATCGTGAATTTTGGCGGTGTCAGCATAAAGAGCCGCTACATCGTCAAAGCCTTCTTCTTTTGCAATTTTAGAGCATTCGAGAAATTCTGCACCCATTTTTTGCTGATCTTCCAGCAACATTTTCATGTTCTCTTTTGTTTCTTTGACCGGACCATGCAAAAATTCGTACAGAACTTTTGTGTGGGTAGCTTCAAGTTTAGCAGCATTATACGTTGCGTCCTGTACTTGTTGTAAACCTTCATATGCAAATCTGTATGCGAAACTGTCGTACAAGTTCTTTTGGTGTGCTTTGCTCTCAAATGCGGCCAGCAGATTAGCTTCTGTTTTGCTTCCTTTTAATTCCACTACCTTACCTCCATCTAAAGGTGTTGACCTTATCTATAAATTTTTCTATCTTTTTGTTTGAGCGAACTTTATCAATCCGACGTTACAAAAAGTACAACATTATTTCAAAAACAATTTAACTGCATGCTTTAGTTTATCCAGGATTTCAGCATCACCGGTTTCGGCTGCGACCATAATGCAGTCTTCCAAGTGGTCTCTTAATATAACCTCGCTCACTTTGTTAATCGCTCCTCGTACTGCGGCAAGCTGAATCAGCACGTCGGCACAGTCACGTCTTTCCTCAATCATAGTGCTAATGCTTCTCAGATGCCCTTCGGTGCGGGCAAGGCGGTTAAGAACTGCCTTGGTGTGTTTGTGGTCATGGCTGTGAGTGTATGGGTCATGTTGATGTTCGTCGTGCGTATGTGCTGTGTCGTGGCTTGGGTGTTCATTTTTATCCATTTTATAGCCTTTCTGAAAGAAAGTTTATTATACGACAGAAACATATCTGCTGATATATTAACACATTATGAATAAAAAAACATCCCCCCGTGGGGCTTGTATAAGAAAAAAGTAGCTAATATAATTGGGAAATTGTTGTCTGGCAGAGATTAAGATAACATCATTTTGAGGGGGTCTAAATGCTTAAATTTGATGCAAAGAGAATATTCTACAGGCATTTCTGTTTTGCAAGAGATTTGGATAAGACTGCCGACAACGCAATTGATTGCTGATAAAATCCTGAGAGGAGCAACAACATGAATGATCCGGCTTTGCAAAAATGCATAGATGAATGGCATGAGGCTATGGCACAGACAGAATATTTTAGTTTGGATAAAACTACACCGGATAAAATCCATGAACTGTGGGACAGGCTTGCGTCGGAGTTTGACAGTGGTATGGGCGGTGATGTTAAGCGAGTAGATAAAACTATTGAAATCTTAACAAGTATGTCCGCGCTTAACGATGATACGGTAGCTCTCGACATAGGTTGTGGAACCGGCACCTTCGCCCTTGAACTTGCAAAACATTGTAAGAGAGTATACGCACTGGACATATCGACAAAAATGCTGGATGAGCTTGGTCAAAAAGCTGAAAAGCGCGGCATATCTAACATAGTCAGTATTTGCGGCGATTGGAAAAATCTTGATCTCACATCTTTTGATCCGGAAATCAACCTTACGCTTTCATGTTTAAATACCGGCATCAATAATTTCGAAAGCCTGAGCAAGATGACCAGGCTCTCTAAAGGCTGGAATTGTTACATGACTGTATCAGGGAAAGCACAGATTCAATCTAGAAATGAATTACAGCAGATTGTATTTGGGCGAACTCTAAAAAGCGCTTACGGTAATGATATAATATTCCCATTT
>Ga0131853_10025252_pt1 | contig 10709 bp, 7 predicted proteins | sample TergutLab28metaG_FD_92764 | JGI IMG/M metagenome (GOLD analysis project Ga0131853, IMG submission 92764) | Labiotermes labralis P1 segment gut microbial communities from Petit-Saut dam, French Guiana - Lab288 P1 (version 2) (version 2) | ecosystem: Host-associated > Arthropoda: Insects >... | reverse complement strand
GGTAAAGTGATCCCGTTACAGGCCCGGTGTGGCCCAGAGGGTGGGTAGAGGTATAGCTCTACTCTTCCATGACCACGGCACTAGAAGGGGGTGAGTGGTCAGCAGCACGCCCCGGCCGCACTTCACCCCCGGGAAAGACCCGGTACCCATTGTACAGGAGGCTGGGTGGGCCTCAGAGCCGGTCTGGACGGGTGGAAAATCTCGTCCCCACCGGGATTCGATCCCCGGACCGTCCAGCCCGTAGTCAGTCGCTATACCGACTGAGCTACCGGGCCCACATATATTCCTTAATAGGTCAATTGTTATAATAATTGACCTGAGAGCCGAAACATGTCGCAGTTCTGGTGCCATAGAGACTGCAAGGACTTTCCCTAGATACTGCTGTTTGCTGGTTGGGTCTCTTGGGTCACAATATTGAGTTTTGCTACATTCGGTCTTATGCTACCTCTTGTACCTTGACAAGGGCCAGAGACCGACGTTTCGGAGGACCCAAGAAGCAGCACATCCGCAATGTGGGTAAACATCTACGAAACTCGCACGATGGTAATGTTGTTACCACTGTGAGAGCAGTGTGTCGGCTGCCTTAGCTAACTTCGTCTGGCTGTAAAGACGCCATCGACTTCGCATCGTCCGTCGCGCGCCACCGCTCAGTGGATGATGAATCAAATTTATTCGCCCCGCCCACATCTCACCCCCTTCTTATGTACTGAAGACATTCCGGATTGTTGCGCCTTTGTTAGCAAGTGAGAATTTCGAAGTCATTCTGCTGATTTATGGAGAAACTTTCCCGGACGCCATGTGTTTCCCACAGGGTGTGTAGCCGAACGGAAACTGAAATGCAAATTACTTCCCCAAATATAAGCGTCTCCGAAACCGATAGACAGGAGCCGAACCGGAAGAGGGCGGAATATGGGACATTCCGACACTTCAGTACCCTTCCGGAACCATTCGAATATCCGCTGCGGAAAGCTTGGCGAACGCCTCCTGAACCGTTGTAGGCCTAATGTCGATGTCGGGGCGCCAGTTTAAACCTGTACTTGAACGGTGACGTTTCTGTGTCTCTGGACCAAGATTCAATCTGCGGATGGCATTATTATTATTATTATTATTATTAATGGTATTATTTTCTAATTACAATTAGGCTGTTAAGTCTTGGCGTGGATGGGGATTGTAATTGAACTAAATTGTTGGTAACGGTATCGCTACCATTATTATTATTATTATTATTATTTGTTATCACCTTTAAGCACGGTATTGACAGTTACCTGAATCAAACCACGTTTCTAGTGTATACAGTGTTGCAGCTGTTCTGTAGTTACAGTTTATGGTACACGTAATGCTATTTCCCATGTTGAAAATTCTCTGCTTTCACATCAATACTTCCCGCAGTATCTGCGCAGTACCCAATATGACTGTTTTCTGTAATTCCTTTATGTGGTTTCCCGGTACACTGCTCAGGTACTGTCTGAATGATTATGATGCGAGTCCAGTCGCCCATATTATTACCGATATCTCTTTTATTTTTACAGTCCACATGCGCTGTATTTCTATTTTAAGGTCTTCGTATTATTATTACTCCAATATAAGGCCTGTTCTCCAGCAGCTGACAATAATTAATCTGACGATTCATATTTTCTATACTTCACAGAACAACATTTCATTGTCACCGTTTTAAACCTTCGGCTCCGTTTCGTAACTGAAAGATGAACAATAACGAGCCTATTTGTTTCGCAGTGTTATCCCGTGTCTGGTAAAACATCGATACGCCTTTTCCTTACGTGTTAACGGATTTAGTGGTAATTATACACCAAGGAACGAAACAGCCAATATTGTTGCGCTATGCTTCCGTTTCCTAACTCGCTTTAGGTGTGTTATTTAACGACGCTTTCAAATACTAAAATTATATAGCATCTGTATTTGATGTCTCATGGAGCACTGGTGGAATTATACTGCGAAAAGAAACCCCGACATATTCGGAGGAAAGCCTGTGCCAGTGCCACTCTGCCCATCACTACTTTTACACGGGCGTGGGGTACGCGATGAGAGACCGCCTACTAACCACCTGATCCATGGCACGGCCAGATTTCCTAACTTGTTTAACCTGTGCAAACATATGTTGAGCACCGATAACAAAGGTTTGTTTTTATTCAAGCAGATGTGTTTAAATAACGGGTACATTTGTGAGCCTAAGTAAATTCTGTTTACAATCAACGTAACACTATTCCATAAACCGAGGTGTTATTTACTTGAGACAATTATTGTATGCTCGACAGTGCAACCGGATTAAATACGACTAAAGATAACTGCACGAAGAAGTAGGGCGGGGTGGAAGTATAGTATCTTTCTACCTACACTCGACACTAGATGATAATGAGCTGTCAGGTTGACGTCCCGGCCGCTTTGCTACGGAGAATGATCTCTAGGTACCCATTGGTAAGTGATAGGGCATGTACTGTCTGTACATTGTGGTGGGCAGAGGGGGTCTCTGCTTTTGTCACAAATCGATTCCCGGTTGTCCACAGTGCCACTGTAATCACTGAGATATGCCGACTTAATAACAATGAATTAATATTTAAATAAACGTTTAATGTGTAATGAGTAATGTTGTAAAGCTTAGATTTAATACACCGAGCCTAGCGTAACACCGTCCACAATACCTCAACACCGCAGCCTTTGTAGTGAGGTACTGAGTCTTAAATTGGACGGTACATGGTGAGTCTACATACAGCGACGACAAACGTGCTTTAAAACACATTACACACCGCGCGTTTCAACGTATTGTTAAATTAAGCCAACACTTGGAAATGAAGTTGGCTTCAATTTCGCTTCAGAGCTCGTCTTTTGTTCGGTATGAGGTTTTCCTGCATAGTGACGTAATTCCGGTCGCAGTTCGTCCATCACTCACTGTCAGGCATTGTTTCTGCTCCAGTGTCCTGTCACACACGGGGTGGATTAATCATACGGTGGCGCCCCAATAGCTACAGCGGAGAAATAAACAATTTCCACTTGTTTAACAAATGTAACATGAAAATAAACAGTCATCTGTTTCTGATAAGTTGACAGTATCAATATACTGTTGGGATTTATTCTTGCATATCGATACGAATGGACACCACAATAATTCAACGTATGCACATTTGAAAGGTATGTCTTTTTGTGAATTTGCATCCATCCACTGTTCTAATATTTTTTTATCTAAGACCTCCCGGTGTGCATCATGTTATTGTACAATATTTTATCGATTTTTACCACCAACACAATTAATTTTGTTATATGGACGTCAGGCTACGCGTTTCGACAACCAGTGGTCGTTCTCAGGCAGTCCGTGCACACACAATTTAATATCTACCATTAAAAGCCATTTGTGTTTTGCTTTTAAAAATGTTTAGTGACACGCATTTTGTAACACAGAGACCGGGATCTCAGTCTGACCACCTGTAACTGATATTCCAAATGTAATTTTAAGTTTTGTGTACATTAACCTTTGAGGATGACCACTGGTCGTCGAAACATGTAGCCGGCCATATACATAACATAACAAAATCAGGTATGTTTATGGTAAAAATTAATAAAATATTTTGTAACGCTGTTCTCAATTTAATTTGGAGTCAATACAGAATTGGTTGTTTGTTTGTTTGTTTTTCTTTTCCTACAGAATGGTAACGTCACTAATGCTCTTGATCCAGCTCCATGTTATGTCCAGGTAAGAACCCCTAAGTAGGTGTGACCCTTCACAGATGGGTCAGCTGTCTGTAAACTCTTAAAATTAAATTGTAATACACACACACACACACTCACATTCACACACACTCAAACACTCACTCTCACATATACACCACACACACACTCACATTCACACACACTCAAACACTCACTCTCACATACACACCACACACACACTCACATTCACACACTAAAACACACTCACTCTCACATACACACACACACACTCACTCACACACACACACACACCTGCACACACTCACGTCCACATATACGCACACACACACTCACACACACACACTCACTCTCACATACAATCACACACACACACACGCACACGCACTATTTACTTTCCACTAAATGAGGTTATGTTACGAACTCGATATGTGTGCGTTAGGTAATTTGCTGTGACGTCATTTAGCCGACATTCGCAAAGAAAAGTAGCGCGTCTATGGAAAAGTTGTTAGGAACATGTAAATAATTATGTCCATTACAGAATGTACACCGTACCTGAACGTATAGCAGAGATACTGTAGAACTTGATGGGGAAACTTCGCAGTGTTTTTGACTAAAGAACTGTTTTTTTTTTAAAAAACTGACTTTTCAATTTGAAGTTCGATAATGACTACAATTAAATTTGGTATTTAACTACTAGCATTCTCTCAAATACCAGATTTCTTCGAAACGCCTGCCGTAATTCAGAACGCGACGCACACGCGGTACACCTCGCCAGCACGTGTTCACGTAATTCGGTTCGTGCAAATAGCGGATCTAAAAATTAATTATTTGAACCAACAGTTTCACCACTTCATTATGTGCTGCAATTTGATCGGGAGCGGATGTAACTGTTGGTTAGTACGGCGTTAGTTACGTTATAGTCAGCAGGTTGCGTTCAGGAGCGGCTGATATGTATACCATCTGAGGGCAGGCGACAAGCAGGTACAGAAAGTCTTTAGATCAACAGCGCGATCACGGAACAAAGTACAAATTGTGTACGCTCTTGTGGATCTCGGACAGACATCAGTGGAACCTTTTATCACAGCAAGGCCGAAAGAGTGGATATAAATATTTGTGGACTGAACTGCTCTTAGCACTGTACGTGTACGTCGCCGTAAGACCTCGAAGGTCCCAACAATAGAGGTTACAGAACACTGCCTAAAAACTTCAAAAGTCCTAGCAGAAGTGGCTATAAAACAGTGACTAAAAACCTCAAAGGTCCCAGCAATAGAGGTTAGAGAACATTGCCTAAAAACCTCAAAAGTCCTAGCAGAAGCAGCTACAGAACATTGCCTAAAAACCTCAAATATCCCAACAGAAGAAGCCACAGAACACTGCCTAAAACATCAAACGTTCCAGCAGAAGAGGCTACAGAACATTGCCTAAAAACCTCAAAAGTCCCAGCAGAAGAGGCTACAGAACATCGCCTAAAAACCTCAAAAGTCCCAGCAGAAGAGGCTACAGAACACTGCCTAAAATCCTCAAAAGTCACAACAGAAGAAGCTACAGAACACTGCCTAAGACCTCAAAAGTCCCAACAGAAGAAGCCACAGAACACTGCCTAAAACCTCAAAAGTTCCAGCAGAAGAGGCTACAGAACACTACCTAAAGTCCTCAAAAGTCCCAACAGAAGAAGCTACAGAACACTGCCTAAGACCTCAAAAGTCCCAACAGAAGAAGCTACAGAACACTACCCAAAAACCTCAAAAGTTCCAGCAGAAGAGGCTACAGAACACTGCCTAAAATCCTCAAAAGTCCCAACAGAAGAAGCTACAGAACACTGCCTAAGACCTCAAAAGTCCCAACAGAAGAAGCTACAGAACACTGCCTAAGACCTCAAAAGTCCCAACAGAAGAAGCTACAGAACACTGCCTAAGACCTCAAAAGTTCCAGCAGAAGAGGCTACAGAACACTGCCTTAAAACCTCAACGATATCAGAAACAGACGCCACAGACGAACATCCCGCAGTACTTGAAGCCGAGAAAGACATAATGACTCGTAACAGTCAGCAGTGCTTCACATATGGAACCTTACTAAAGTGTATAAAATTTAATAAGGCTCCATATCTGCGCCGTATCATCCGCATGCATAACCGTGTTTCCTTTTCCGTCCGCTGATGCGCTGTGAAACCGCTGTGATTGATTAAGTGCTTAAACCCATGGAATTGGATTCGCATATTTAATTTCTTGCCAAGTCCGGTAAAGGGCGTGAGCGTGTGATACTGAATGCACGTCGCAACCCCTCGCTGGGGGTGATAAATCAAAAACAGTCACCCCGACGATTCTTCATGCAAACTAATTACAAGTTACGTCTCTTTCCACCAGTTAGCGCTTCACTCCACTCTTTTGTTAGTCACTGCAGCTCTCTCTATCTTGTCAGCTTAACGCTCTCTGGAAATCCTCTTTCCTTCATCCATTTGCATTCTGCCAACCTTATCGCTAACTCTTATTAATAAGAACGTATAATCCTCACAGTGTAACTGGTTGGCAGTACTGATAATATCACATGACATAACTCAGCGCCGTAATTCTTTTCGACTGAAAGAAAATACACCGGCAAGTTATCAGTTTGTGTCATGTTAGTGACATCTGTAAACAGGCGGGACGTATAGCATGCGTGGAGAAGTGAGAAGTGAATACAAAATTTTTCGTATGAACACCTCAATGGGGGGAAAAAACAAGCTGGAGATTGTAGGCATGGCTTGGGAAACGTTAAAATGAATGTCACATAAATACAGTGTCAAGATGTCTGCTGGATTCGGTTGACGACGGGCGAGGTACAGTGGCGAGTTTTTGCGAAAACAGGAACGAATTTTCGGGTCACACAGAAGCAGGACTAGTTTGGACCAATTCAGCAACTACAAACCTTTCGATAAAAAATCACGAGTCTTGTTTTTTGTTTTTTGTTGTGTTCTGCTTTAGAAATGACAGACATCTAACCAGTCAAATGCAATTAGTTCATTCAAAGCCCAGTGGTTACCTGTTTTCACATTTAAAAAATTTACACATTCTGCCCACACTACGTATTTGTGTGTTCTGTATGGATCTGAGAACAAACAGCGATTGTTTTCCTAAGCAGTATTAACTGACTGCTATGGTCTTAAATGTTTTGACCAGAATGTGGTTGATGTTTACTACCGTTTCGGAGAAACTGCATTCTTCAATGGGGGTGCAACAGGTTTCTCCGAAACTTTGGTAATCACCCACTGACTTAAGCAAGGTAGAAGAAAAGCCATGAATCTGCCCTGCTGTATTTGTGTCGAATAAATAAAAATCGATAAAACAGGAAAATATGAGATACGTAAATATGGAAATCAAGAATTAAAATCTTTTTAAAATAATATATCCTTCTATCCTGAATACAAGAAGCTTTTAACGACATTCCTAACAACATCTTTGAAACGTTCTTAAATGGATTTTGGAAGAGTTTTGGATCCCTGACTTAGGGCTTAGTTCACCCACTGCAAAAACTTGGTCTACCCCGACAATCCGGTGAAACAGGGGGAAGGCACCTTCTATAGTTTGGTCCGTCGGATATGCCTAGTTCCAATCACGTGTTACTCTCGAAACCAGCTACGTAGTTGTCTCGTTCCTTTTAAAACACGAGGCGTTGAACGAGGTCCAGAAATCTAATTATCACAACTGAGATCTCATGTAACTAGGCGTAATCCCGCCAATAAACTCATATAACTATTCCTGGATGTGTTTCAGACCGAACTGTCTGTCACTAATGCTTGACCACCTCTCCAAGCACACGCAAAAGCTCTAAATCGGTAACAGAGACGCAAGTTCAATTTCAAACCGCATGGCTATACGGCCCGTATCCACGTAAATTCGTTTAACTCATTAAACTGCCTGATAGTTCAGATATCCCTGGACAGTTTCTGCGCTCTATCAATTAATTGCTCGCGTCACCCGTCCACACACAAACCGTCACCGAGATGGACAGCGAACAGCGCAGTGCACAACAAAACAATCACATGTGGGGGCGGAGGGGGGGTAGGGGCAGAAATAATTGAAGGCGACAAGCCGCTTGACCGGGACAAGAAGAGGAACTGGCCGCATGGCTCTCGTCCTATTGTTTCCAACAAATGAATACCGCGCTCTCCCTAACGGACAACAATGGCATTTTGAAGAGCGTTAACCCCTTTCTCATCATACAGAAAGTGACCGAAAGGAGAAAACAAAACAACTGACATTTAGTGCGTATTCGATCAAATCTTCCCTCCATTTAAATTTAATCAAGTGTTTAGGTCTAGCCGCTAGGGACATTTCTTCGCTGTTGCGAGGGAGGATGACATGAGATTCCGGAACAATGCAGCACGGTGGTGTTATATATAACGGCATTACGAATTTCAGAATTACCGTCAGGGGCATGTATGTTTGCCCCCTGCAGCGTACAGCTAAGTTACGTCAGTATTTTGACAAACGTAGTGTCTATAATCCCTACTACATCCTTCTCATTATACCAATATTAGGACCAACTCTGTCTGAGGTACATTTCATGCACACGATATTCCTGAAGTTGGCTCTACTGCCGATTCAAAGTGATTCCTCTTTATACCGAGATGCCACATAATTTTCTGTCGTTGGATTACTCAGTATGAATGGGAGGTGCCTTTGAATGTTAGACTAGTACTGTAATCTTTGACCACAAGGGTGGACAGGAATGATTGCTGTTAGGAGGCCAAGCTTCGACGACAACGGTCACAAAACTCGAAACAAGTGTCAATAAAAAATGTGACACACAACTACCTGAAGACGAGCGCAAAAATATTCCCTAAGACAGTGCATATATATTATGCTTCAGATTATGGACAGTGTCCATCATAACACTGCGACAAGGTAATCAGCCACTATCACAAATCCACAAGATATCAGCCACTGTCACAAACCTACAAGGTATCATCCACTGTCACAAACCTACAAGGCATCAGCCACTGTCACAAACCCACAAGGTACTGACCACTGTCAGAAACCTACAAGGTATCAGCCACTGTCACAAGCCTACAATGTATCAGTCACTGTAACAAACCCACAAGGTATCAGCCACTGTCACAAAACTAGAAGGTATCGGCCACTGATACAAACCCACAAGGTATCAGCCACTGTCGCAAACCCACAAGGTATCAGCCACTGTCACAAGCTCACAAGGTAACAGCCACTGTCACAAACCCACAAATATCAGCCACTATCGCAAAACCACAAGGTATTAGCCATTTCACAAACCTACAAGGTATTGGCCACTGTCACAAACCTACAATGTATCAGCCACTGTCACAAACCCACAAAGTATCAGCCACTATCACAAACCTACAAGGTGTCAGCCACTGTCACAAACCCACAAGGTATCAGCCACTGCCACAAACTCACAAGGTATCAACCACTATCACAAGCTCACAAGGTATCAGCCACTGTCCCAAACCCACAAATTATCAGCCACTGTCACAAACTACAAGGTATCAGCCACTGTCCCAAACCTACAAGGTATCAGCCACTGTCACAAGCTCACAAGGTATCAGCCACTGTTACAAACCTACAAGGTATCAGTCACTGTCACAAAACTACAAAAATTCGTAATTTATTCAATAATTCATTTAAAAGATTTTAATTGCCTTATAAAATTGAAATATAACACGAAACTGTGATTTAGTCAGTCTTTCAAACCTAAGGAGACAAAAATTAATGTACGTTCTATCGAAATATCCAATTCGTAGTTGACAGAAAACACAAGCCATGCTCATTACAAACGCCACTCTTTAGAGTTGTCTTGTCAAATAATCTGTGTTTGCTGTACGAATCATGGGAACACGTAAATAAATGTGTGTGGGCCCAATGAGGATATGCTTAATGTTACAGACAGTTTGTGGTAGGTATTGTTACCATTAAGCATTAAAAGGTCCAATAAAAATAGTCACTGGACGCAGCGCCTGCTTTGTCATTCAAGCCTCTGTACCCTGCTTCAGCAGTGTAATTACCAATTTCGCAAGATCATCAGAACAAAACAACTGCTATTACAATGGCCGTTTGACACAGTAATAGAGATGTGGTGGAGTTTCTATGAGGTAGGAACTGGATTTATGCACGTTATTTGGATAACGTTCAGACTACGAAGTGTCAAGCCGCGACTGCTCTCGCAATTCGCCGTGACCGAGCGGCAACTTCTCCTTCATTTCTGTTGAGCAGGTCATCTGAACGGTCCCTCAAGGCGAAAAATGAGAAAAAGGGGGCACCGGTGTTTAATTTTTTTAATCTCACCCAACTATCATTTAACATGAAGTTCTTTACTGTCATCACGAGTCCCTTGAGACAAATGTCTTCATGAATTACACCAGACAACGAACACTCTGACCCACAGTCAGAGATTGTAATTAACCACAGCAGTTGGTCGAACAGACGAGACTACAAGTGGCTTATCATTATCATTATCATCATCATGATGAACATAATCAATGTTTACGTACTAAGACGTGACTTTTAAAGAGCAAATGAGATATTTATGAGCAATATAAGAACTTAAGGCATTGGACTACCGAAGAAATTTCTAGATACTCCACAGACCAGAAGTGAACAACGGATCAGAAGACATAAAACCGTATCAGAAGAACTGAGGAGAGGGAGAGAGCCGGAAACGAATGGACAAAAATCGCCTGACGAAGCTAGACTTTCAGAACGAACGTCGGGGATGGCGAGATATGGGATTACCTAGGCAAAGATGGAAGGACCAACAGTACCTTTAGCTTTGAAAGAACTTTATTTTATTGACAAGAAACGTGCCGATAAAAGAAGAACTAGAAGTTTTACATTCATTGTTCCGTGCATCATTATAATTGTTTAAAAAAATAACCAACACGATGACACTTATGGACTATCCTTTATTTCAGGGGTAGTCGTCATTCACTCTCTACATGTTTCGAGCTTCAGGGAAGCTCATCATCAGCAGTTCATTTTTCCTGTACAGTCAGCCTCTAGCATAGTGTGTAATATGTT
>Ga0131853_10025251_pt1 | contig 10710 bp, 5 predicted proteins | sample TergutLab28metaG_FD_92764 | JGI IMG/M metagenome (GOLD analysis project Ga0131853, IMG submission 92764) | Labiotermes labralis P1 segment gut microbial communities from Petit-Saut dam, French Guiana - Lab288 P1 (version 2) (version 2) | ecosystem: Host-associated > Arthropoda: Insects >... | reverse complement strand
TATTATTATTATTATTATTATTATTGTCACTGTTTTTGTTAATATGTGAGGCTCGTTTTTCTGCTAACACATTTTCATTTCTTTCATGGCAATTTTCATTCAGGACCTTCACATTCCATAGATTATATATATACCCCCCCTCCCCCCACACACACATGAATTTATGTGTATATCTCCAGATTTACGCCTATCACAGTGGCCGCGCGTTCTAAGGCGTAGTCTGCGGCCGCTCGCATGCCGCTGTTGTGTGTTCGAATCCCGCTAGGGCACAGATGTCTGTTGTGAGTGTTGCATGTTAGGTCTCTGCGACGGGATGGCCACTCGCCCAGAGAAGTCCTAAAGACTGTGTTGCGTCGCTGTGTGTGATCTAGAAACCTGAAGAATGAGGAGACGATGGGCCGTAGCGACACAGGAAAACAAAACTCTCTATAGTAACATGCTAAATATGAATCGGAGTGAAACATTAAGAACAATCATGTTTGTGTGTGTGTGTGTGTGTATATATATATATATGTGTGTGTGTGTGTGTGTGTGTGTGTGTACATATGTGTATACCGTACATAAACATGTTCTTTATTTAGTATGTACCATAAATATGAGGAGCGAAGTTTTAAAATATATTACTAATTTATCCTCATTGTTGCACCGTGCATTTCGTAGAATTACTTTAATTATTGACCAAAAAATGCACTATATAAAATTTCACATTAAAACACTTAAAATCGCTCTGACATGTTTCGATCCTAAGATCATCCTGATGGAGCTACGTTGTTCTTGCTAAAAGTCATTTTGAAAACATTCACAAAATAATTCCATTATATTAGCAGGGTGATGTGGCAGCTGCCACAACACCCTGCTAATATAATGGAATTATTTTGTGAATGTTTTTAAAATGACTTTAGCAAGGAACAACGTAGCTCCCTGGGGATGATCTTAGGATCGAAACATGTCGGAGCGATTTTAAGCGTTTTAATATGAAATTTTATATAGTGCATTTGTCGGTTAATAATTAAAGTGATATTACTAATATATTCAGCAGGAAACTAGATGTCGCTAACACGTGTGACCTATGGCCTTATTACGATCCTGCTGCAGGTGTAAAATTTTATATTGCTCCCTTAGTAATCTAAATCTCTGTATATAATTAGTTAATAGCGCTGAACGGTGTTTACATTGTGATGAATCCTGCGATATACAATTAATTTTTTCAGACCTAATATACAGTTTTTTTTTTTTTTATTTCACGATTGTGTAAGAAACGTGAATCTGAAGTTACTAAAAGAAAGCGAACCACTTCAGAATGTGCCTGGAAGAACTTAGTTGAGGGATTAAATGGATTTATATCTGCATTTTCCTAATTTAGTATCCGATCTGAGGGGAGCTCGGACCCCTACATCTTCATGTAACTGCGATAAACAAGTATGGCTTTCTTAAAAATAAGCACAATAAAAGCACACTTTCAGAGCAAGACATTCTGTTGTAATGCCGAAATAATTAAATGAGTAAGAAAAGACCGTAAATAACAACAACGCTTTTGACAATACTTCATCGTATTTTCCTGCTACATGCTTCGGCTCACATAAAAGCCATTATCAGGCACCAGCTACAACATGTGTAGGAAAAAATACTTGTAAACAGCAGATTAGTAATAAAAGTAACTGAAACTGCAGCTGAACACAACATTAATTCTTGTACTTATTAAACGAAATTTCACCTAATGATGTCCAATTACGTATTAACATAATTCACTAAAATGTGTGACGTAGTAGGTGTAGTACTGCTGTTCAAAATGGAAGAAAAAGTTTATATGAATTTCCAATGAAGCAGTCGTGACAGTACGTTCTTACAACTGCATTAAGTCAGTACAATTGCTAGCCTTAGCCTGAGATGAATCTTAGTCTCTATAAGCAAGTACAAAAACATTATATTATTATTATTATTATTATTATTATCATCATCATCATCATCTCCTCTATGCAGGGTATTTATACTTGCATTCCTGAGACAAACTATGTCGCTAGGGAATACAGTGTTGCAGCTATTCTGTTGTTACTATTCATGGTGCTTGTATCGTTAGTTTCAGTGTTGAATCTATTATACTTTCACATTAGTACTTTCCGAAGTATGTGTGCAGTGCCCAATATGGCTGTTTTCTGTAGTTTCTTGACTTCATGTTTTCCTGGTATGTTGCTCACGTATTTTCTAAATGACTTTGAAATAGTCCCAGTCGCCCCTATTATTACTGGTATCATCTTTTTTTTTTACATTCCACATGCGCTGTAGTTCTATTGTAAGGTCTTTATATTTTAGAGTCTTCTCGGCTTCCTTCTTAATCACTTATTATTATTATTATTCAGGTGTGTTACGCCGTATATACTGGTGGAAATGTACCGACTTTTAATAGGCTCCTCCTGCTTCCATAATCAGGATATATGACGAAACATGCAGTAAAACGCTCCGAAACATCGGTAAAATGTTACTAGAATTTGGGTGTCACATCACAGAAGACAAATACAAGTCGTACTTAAAAAAGCTGCAGTCAGAAATCAGATCTCGAGCTTAATATTAATTTAGTTGTATTGAAAGCACTTTATTATCCAACAGATGCACAAATATATAATTCGTAGATACAACTAGAATTATTATAAAATATTTAAAATTGCTCCAACATGTTTCGGATCAAAAGGGACCCATCATCAGGGAGCTGTAGACAGTGCTTGGCTAAAATTACAGTAATGGTTCGATCTCGTCCGTTGATGTGGACGTGGTTGGTGTTACGACAGCATATTTGCCGGTGGTGCGTGTGTGTACTGCACAGTCTAGAGAGGCACTGTGAGACTGTGCAGTACACACACGCACCACCGGCAAATATGCTGCCATAACACTGACTACTTCCATATCAACGGACAAGATAGAACCATTACTGTAATTTTAGCCAAGCACTGTCTACAGCTCCCTGATGATGGGTCCCTTGTGATCCGAAACATGTTGGAGCAATTTTAAATATTTTATAATAATTATAATTTTATCTACGAATTATATATTTGCGCATCTGTTGGATAATAAAGTGTTTTAATCGCCATTGCTGCACGGTGCAAACATGAAGATTAGTTATATTTATGTGTAGTTACCATGGCGACGCTATTAGCAGTAAGACTGTAGCTGTGGTTTCAAATACAGGGATGAGTGTTAAATGAAAACAAAGGACATTAGGAACGGCGCTGACTGTCATAGACTGTCACAAACGCTAATTAGAAGAACAGGAGATGTGTGTGTCATTAATGCAACTAAGTGTGTTTTGCTGCCAGTCCAGTTTTCAGAAATAGTTCATAATTTAGTTGACATAAAGAAAAAAGTAAGTCGGTAACACTGTCCCTACCAACTCCATGGAGGTACATAGAGGGAGCGGAGTTACTGGCTCCGCACATTCTTAAAATAGGCAGTTGGAGGTGAGTGGTCAGCCTTGCCTTCCGGCTGATTTATCTCCGCAGGAAGAACCCCAGTACCAACCGAAAAGGAGGCTAAACGGACAGCAGGTCTGGTCTGTAAGAGAGGCAGAAGAGATGAACATGTTGCTCCTGCCCAGATTTGAACCCCGGACCGTCCAGCCCTTAGCATAGCCATTACACTGATTTGAGGGAAAGAAGAAAATATTTTTTGCGAGATTTAGTATTCTTGCAGCTGTGTTAATGAAAGATCAAATGTAGTGGGATATTGCTGCATGTCGAGTAAAGACTAAACTAGTCAATACGCCGTACACACGCCAGCCAGAATGTTCGCAACTTCAGTATCCTTTAATGTGCAGAATTCTACGAGTGCGTTACATTAGAACCAAAATCTCATATAATACAAATAGCTCTTAAATGATCCATTGCATCCCCAAGTATGTGCAACAAACAATTGTCACATACGAAATAAATATTCATAGAAACTGTCTGAAGATCCAGGACACAAAAACGGCATATCTCAAAGTTACTGAAAAATGGCGACTTACAGTGTGGTGTCGAACTTACCTGTAAAAAAATACTAATAATATCGTGTAATTTCGTGAGTTTATATCATTAACCCTTTAAACGCCGAGTTAAATCCCATCTGCCATTTGCTGGCATTGTTAGAAGCTCACCCCGTACTCCACATTAGCAGGATAAGGGTTAAATCATTATTATATGTCTCATTTTCCAATAAAAATCTAATACAAAATAACATATCCACGTCGTCGTTTAAAGAAAATCTGTGTCCGGCTTCTTTTCGTGAGACTTGCCAGTGGTTAAAATTTCCCCTGAATGGGCTACGAGTAAGTCTAGTGATAGGATTGCTACCTTTAGCCTCTGGACCGGCATGGCAGCAAAATCTGGACTATTAAAGCAAGGGTCGCCAAAGAATAACAGCAGCAGGACGAAATACATGAGAAGAAAAGCTGGATACACTTGAACAGATTATAAAACAAATGAACAAATTACAAAGGATTTAAAAATAACACCGATTTTGGACAAATTAATGGAATACAAGAGAAACTGGATACAACATGTAAATAGAAAGCCTCGAAATAGGTTACCCAGGGTAATGAAACACTATTCCCCAACGGGCAGAAGGAATCATGGTAGACCTTTGAAGAGACTTCTTGATACGTGAGACCGGAACGGGTCAACAAGTGGCCCAAATCTATGACAGATATATGATGATTATGATGATGATGATGATTATAAAAATATCACGTCTAATACGCTACGCGTTTCGACAAGACTTTTTTTCTACCTACAGGCAACAAGCTTACAACATGATAATAAAAAACACGTTTAAGTGATGGGTGAAAATTTGGCATTCTTGACTAAAAACAGCCTCGCTGGATTGCCTTACATCTTCAGTTACGAGTGCACTAATACGATAAGAGCAGGGCGAGTATGACGCAGGGGAGTCTGTTTGAATCAACCCTATTCTAAAAGGAGGAAATGGTAATGAAGAGGATTCTAATGTGTATAATCCAAATGAACTCATGGACTGTGCAGACTGTATAAAGTTACTGACATGGTAACGCACATGTGGGCTGGCCACTTAGTAACGATGTTCTACAACACAGACCTGAAAAGAATTTTGGGAAAAAGTCCCGGATGAAGAAGTCCCGCCGGAAAACGACGATTACGTGGGAAGGCGAAGTACGAAAGGATTCTGCCAAATCGCTCCGTACCAAACACACTGGGTGCAGCGGGAACACATTGGAGTGCCTGGAGGAAAACAGAGGGGACGTCATGGTCAGGAAACAGGCCGAAGATCCATAGGAGGAGAAAGACGAAGAAGAGGAGGAAAAAGAAGAAGAATTAAATTCACGGATTAGAGATACTCTGGGAAGTTAGAGGATCGCTGAGATAGTGAAGAAATTTTCTACCTGTGAAAGGAAGCCGAAGGAACATAACCTGTTCACGGACACCCACTGTCGGTCCATGCTGTCAGCCAGATTAACTCACACACACATTTATGTTGCATGCATTGCAGTCCATTTGAATATTATCCTTCGATCTGTGCGTTGGTGCCTCACACAGTGTCTGTACCTCAAATACTTCAATAGAAATTCTAAGCGCACTTATTCTCTTTCTTATGCGTGCTATATTTTCCGTCAGTCTTTTATCTCTTTGTTTTTGAGATCTGCGCTCTTCTGAGATATTACCGAGCGTAGTGTGTTAATGTCATACCGACGTTTCTTGACCCTTAAAGATGGGACGGATAGGCCCCAAAATATCGGTTTGGCATTACCACTCTACGCTGCGTAATACCCCAGAAGAGCGCAGATCTCATCTACTTGGTGGCGGAAGCCTTAAATCATACTTCTTGCTTTCATCACACACACACACACACACATCCACATATACCGACAAATGTAAACGTGTAATGGAGTCTAGGTGTCGGACAACGTAGAACGACTTTTTGCTGATAACTGTGTAATTTACAGAAAAATTATAAATATTGAAAACGTGGATAAATTGCAGAACGACCTGAACAGGCTGGGGGAGTGGGCGGTTGAAAATGCGATGAAAATAAATCCAAGTAAAAGTAAGGCAATTCGCTTCACGAGAGCCAGGGTACGGTATCCACTAAATTATTCGTTAATGGACACATTAATACCGGAAGCGAGCAGTTGCAAATATTTGGGGATAAACTTACGCAGCGACTTAAGTTGGGCGGATCAAGTCAACTACACGGTGAAAAGGGCCTGGAAAGCTCTACACTTCACAATGCGAATACTGGTAATAGTAATACCAAAAGCTTAGTCTACATGTCACTTGTACGTCCGATTCTTGAATATGGGACCGCGTGCTGGGACCCGTACAGGGAAGGACAAAAAGTGCGTTAGACAGGGTGCAAAAGAAAGCGGCCAATTTGCACATCATACGAACATTCCGAACTGGGAAACTTTGGCGTCGCGTCGAACGTTATCACGCATATGTACCCTCTTCAAAGCGTACTCTGGGGAACGCGCGTGGAAGGTTATAGGCGACAGATTACAACGGCCACACTATCTGAGCAGGGTAGATCATGAAAGGAAAATTAGGAATAGGAGGCAAAGTGGAATATAGGGAAATATTCTTTTGTGAATAGGATCATCCAACACTGGAACCAGTTACCGGCAGAAGTGTTAAGAAATCTCCCCTGCAAACCAGTCACTTTTAAAAAGAGGGTAAGGAAAGGGATAATTGAGTCGAATTAAAAGGAAGTAAAGTGTGCTGGAAATCATCGAAAAGTGTAGAGAAGCGAAGTCTAGTGATATGAATGTCAAAAGTGAAGTGAAAAGTCTAAAGTGAAGTGAAAAGTTATTCAATATAAGTGCAGCGAAGTGAAATAAAGTGAAGTGAAGTGAAGTGAACGGAGCAATGTGAAGTGGAATGAGGTTAAGGGAACGAGTCTTTATGGGAAAGGTTTATAGGGTCGTAAGTGATGAGAAGTGAAGGACTGGGGTGAAAGCGTGAGTGAATTAATGATTGAAAAAAAAACAATTACAAGAAACTGTACACAGTACTCTCTTACTTGGGTGTTTTTACCTTTTGTACATGTTGTATTCTAATTTGTCTCGCATGTATTGTCACTAGTTTTAAGTTGTCTTGTGTGTAATTGTTGTTGGTTTGGCCGTGTGTATTGTTGTAGTTGCCTTGTGTGGGTGTTGTTATCTTAAGCGTATTTGTTGTACTGTGTGTGCATTGGTTTTTTTTTACTTTAGATGCCGGACTGCTGGCTAGAAGTCAGTACTCGGAAGGTCCTGCGACCGACCACCTCGACACAGGTTTTTCTTGGTTTCCCTGTGTCTAAAAGCAAATGCTGAGATGGTTCCCAAGATTCCAAGTTGCCACTACATACTTCTCATGTAGCCCTCCTGAATTAAATTCAGTAATAACCGATTTTATGTTTTGTATACATGTAAAATAACCACTGCCACCGGGTGACAACCCAATTTCAGTTAATAATAATAATAATAATTATTATTATTATTATTATTATTATTATTATTATTATTATTAACCGATATATACATACATACTTGTAAACGTGTATGTACACCTATGTAATTACCCAGATAATGCGTAGTGAAACGTACAAACTATGAAGCTCGTAATAAATTCATATATATATATATATCTATTACTTAGTCTATGTTCTAGCTACGTATTTTCCTCACTACCTTACGGTGCGAAACAAAGTCTTGCGTTACTTCAAAACGACAGGAAAAATAATATGCTTCATCCCTAAATTATTATTAGGGCGATAAAGTCAGGGAGCATGACGATTAACACAGGTTAAAAATCGAATATCCGTATGTTCGCGTTTTTTACGTTGGCTGTGCTACCAACTCTACTACAAGCAAACATGCTCGAAGAGCCATCTACTGAGCAAGGTGGCAACCAGAACCACAATATGAACAGTCGTGCCCTCCCATCGTCAGTTGCGGGGAACACACCAGCGGTGACGTCAGCTACTGCTGCCATAACAAAATCGCGAACTTGACGCTGGTTGCTGCATTTTGGAGCGTGATACCATGCTGTGAGGTTCATGCGCAGAGGTGTTTCAGCGCCCCTCTTTTTCACCATTACAGTAGGCGCAAATATATACATATATACACCCATAGCTTACTCTCGCAGTAAGTGTACGGACATTTCCAAAGGATCCCGCTGCCACAATCATAAGCGCAGTCTGTCTACCCTGCTGATGGATAAACGATAAAAGTCTGCCGACGTTTCAGACGCTCGCTCTCTTCATGTGTTTTCTCTGATGAAGTAGGCAAGAGGATCCTCTGAAGTCAGTATATATCTACCAGACTACACGGCGTCACACTCCATAAGACATGTTCAGCAATTATCCAGACACACACGTTAATCTTTAATAATCTATGACCATGCATTAAGCTGATTCGATAGGGTGATAAAAGCCAATCAATACATATAAACATTTAGGTGTATCTTATGTATATAGTATGCCTCCTACATGTTTCGGCCACAGTTGTGGCTATCCTCAGGGAGGTGCATTACAAAGCAAATATTATCAAACTTTTTAAACCAATGTACAAATTATATTTGTGGGCCGGGTAGCTCAGTCGGTATAGCGACTGACTACGGGCTGGACGGTCCGGGGTCGTATCCCGGTGGAGGCGAAACTTTCCGCCCCTCCAGACCGACGCTGGGGCCCACCCAGACTCCTGTAAAACGGGTACCGGATATTTCCCGGGGGTAAAGTGCGGCCGGGGCGTGCTGCTGACCACTCACCACCCTCTAGTGCCGCGGTCATGGAAGAGTAGAGCTATACCTCTACCCACCCTCTGGGCCACACCGGGCCTGTAACGGGATCACTTTACCTTTTTTTTTTAATTATATTACAAAACTTTGCAAACCAACATGCAATATTGTACACTGGTTTGCAAAGTTTCGTAATAAACATTATATTTATCATCATATCGAAACACACATGCTGTTTTCATCATGCTGAGCGACCTAACTGAAAGTGTACGCAGGCCACAACACAGATGCACATCCCTCCTGGCTGACAGCAAACATCGTGGTCGCTGCCGTCACAACCGCAATCGCACCCCAACAATGCAGTTTCTATGGCGAGATACAGGGATTTCACAGCGATACCGCTCCTCCTGATGTTCAAAATCAGGGTCTTATGTTTATTGGACCGTGCATCATCTTGATAATTGAATAAAGAGAAACCAACTTGATGTCACTTGCTTTATTATTTCATTATTTACTGCTCAACATATTTCGGATGTTAATACATCCATCCTGAGGAGCTTGCGACGTATTTGATGAGTTATTTCATGGGTTGTATTGTTCTGGTTCGATATGTGTTGGTGTTACGTTGTGGTTTGGCTGGGGTGGTGTGGTATCCGGATGCAGGCTGAAGCATTAATGCTTCAGCCTGCATCCGGATAAAGCAATACAACCCATGAAATAACTCAACAAATAAGTCGCAAACTCCAGAGGATGGATGTATTAACATCCGAAACATGTTGAGCAGTAAATAATGAAATAAAAAAGCAAGTGACATCAAGTTGGTCTCTCTTTATTCAACGTTCAAATCAGCGTCTAAGCCAGCGTTTCCCAACGAGGGCTCTGCAAAACATTGTTAGGGGCCCTCTGAGAAATGGTAAAATAAATAAGTATTTCTGAAATATCGCGAAAATTTCAACTATCCCTCGAAATATAGGGCGAATTTTTGCCCGGCAATACAGGAGCAATCTTTGTGCGTCACCCACTGTCTGTTTTGGTTTTGTGTTCAAAGGCGCAGGATTATTATTTTATGAGTTTCTCCACGGAAAAGAAATTTGTAAACAGCTGGTCTAGGAAGTAAAAAATGAGCTTGCTGCCTCCATCTTCAGGGTCTATACGTTCTTTGAGCCCTTAAGTCGTGGGGGATGAGATAGTAAGCTGCTCCGAAATGTCGATAACTATTTAACAATTGCACAGACACACCCCAGAAGCCTTGACTCCTCAGTCACAAGAAGGGAAAAACAGGAATGTTGCATGTCGCCTTAGGGGTTTTGTGACCACATCTTACGACACATAATGGGCTGAACACTACGGAGATGTCGTACCCTGTGCTACCAGGAAATGGATAAGAAATAGGTGCGGAGGATTATACCAGGCATTTACGGCCGTAAGTTCTCAGAATTTAACACCACGCCTACGTATACTGCCAGGGCACTATGGAAATTCAATTATGAAAGGTGAAATTGCATTAACGGTTGATGTGTGCGATATACAGGTGGGATATTGAGAAAATGACGACCTCTCTTAGCCCGCAGAAATGTGGGAAACCTATTGTACATATTATGGGCAATACCGAAAGGTTTAGGTCAGAAACGATACGAAACAAATCATGAAACTGCATGAACTGTGAGAATGCTTGAAAGTGTTAATACACAGTGCAATACTGCATAGTTCGTACATGACAGTCTTGGACCTAATTCCGAGCTGGCCATTTTAATGTAGGTGTCTGGGTGTGTACAGCTTCAGAACATGGATATTTTTACCAGAAAATGGAGATAAAAATCGAATTTGCAAAGTGGCCGGATTAATTTCTATTCTATAAGGCAGGAATGTGAAGTTATGGATGTACTACATTAACAAACATAATCTCATGATTAAGAAACTTTTCCTTTACTTTTGGAAGACCATAATTCAAGCTTCTAATCTGCTTTCATATATATATATATATATATATATATAT
>Ga0131853_10025250_pt1 | contig 10710 bp, 7 predicted proteins | sample TergutLab28metaG_FD_92764 | JGI IMG/M metagenome (GOLD analysis project Ga0131853, IMG submission 92764) | Labiotermes labralis P1 segment gut microbial communities from Petit-Saut dam, French Guiana - Lab288 P1 (version 2) (version 2) | ecosystem: Host-associated > Arthropoda: Insects >... | reverse complement strand
TTACGAGCTTGCGGACGCTGACGCGCCGCTTAACGTCAACGGCATCGTCTATAACGAAATGAAAGGCGCTTTCGCTATCGAACGCGCCGCGGTTCACAATACGCTGAACACCTTGTACCCTGGTAGCACGGCGGCCAACGACTCCGGCGGCATTCCGAAGGAAATTCTCTCCATGACCTATGAGGACTGCGTCAATTTTCACCAGACCTATTATCACCCCTCCAACGCGCTGATTTTTCTCTATGGCGACCTGAACGTCGAGCCGTTCCTCAAACTCATCGGCGGCTACTGCAATAATTTCGACAGGAAAACGATAACAAAAAACATTCACGCTGAAAAAAGCGCTCCCTTTCCGGCCCCTGTGACTGCGGAGTTTAAATATCCTATGGAAATAAACTCCGAGATTGAGGACAACAGCGTCATATGTTACTCGTTCAACCTCGGTAAACTCTCGCCCCTGGACTACGCTTCCTTTGAAATACTGTCAACTATTCTGGATGGTGATTCTTCGCCCGTCATAAGCAAGCTCCGCGAAGTTTTGCCCGGCGCAAGCGCGTCCGTAGATTTCTACGCGACTTCCGCCGGCTGCTGCCTTTCTTTTTCCGCTATGGGAGTTAATGAACGCGACAGAGATACGCTGAAAGCCGTCGTAGACGAAGCTGTTGCGGAAATTTTGGAGAGTGGCTTTGACGCAGGGCACCTGGAGGCCGCGATAGCCACCGAGGAGTTTTTCGTGCTGTCCATACCGGAGAGATCCGGCTTAGGTCTCAGAGTAACTTCGGAAATGGCAAGGCTTGGCTCTATTGGCTTGGGGTATAACTACTGGAACGAATACCTGGACGCCATCGAAATCGCCAAGGCTAAATCCGCCTCCGGCTATTTTGAGGCGATGGTGAAAAAATATATCGCCAGCAATCCTCACAACGCGCTTGTGATAACCGTTCCCGCCCCTGGCCTGAAGGAGAAAATGGACGAACAGCTTCGCGCGGAGCTTGACGCCGTCAAAGCCGCTATGTCCGACGAAGAGATCGCCCAAATAATAAACACGGACAAGGCGCTTGCCGCCATGTCAGAAGAAACCGTGCCGCCGGAGCTTCTCAACCGCCTTACAGCCGTTACGGTGGAAACTTTTTCGGATGAGCAAATCAAAATCAAAACCTACGATATCGATGAAGCATCTTTGAATGGCGTAAAGGCATATATTGCAAAAGCAGCTACCCACAGCCTCAATTTCACCGGCGTAGACTATAACTCCGCCGCTGTAACGCTGGAAGAACTGCATTACCTTAATCTTTACGCCGACCTGCTTGGCGAGGTTCCGACAAAAAACCTGGAGCTGACCGCCCTCCAGATAAAAATGGCGCGCTGTTTGTACAAATTCAGCGCCAGAGCAAGCTCCAGGGAATTTTACGATTACTCGTACAAGCCCGTGTTCTGCGTCGGATGGTACAGCATAAATGCCTCTTACGCCGAAGCCGTGGCGCTGGTGCAGGAAATGCTTATCAATACCGATTTTTCCGACTCAGAAATTATCTCAGGTGTAATCGGGCGGCTGAGAACCTCTATTCGCAACACCATCAACAACAGCCCCCACGATATTATGCAGGTTCGCGCTATGGCCAGCCGTTTCAGCCGCGTCGCCTACGACAATCACGTGCGCGGCGTAGCTTATTATCAATTCTTATCCGAGGCTCAGAAATTCCTGAAAAGCGCTCCTGAGGGATTCAGGGACAAGCTTCTGGCTGTGCGCGCCAAGCTGGGCTTTAAAGGCGGTGTCACCGTCATGTTCACCGGCAACGCCAAGGGCATAGAGTCTTTCAAAAATAACGCCGGTGTCCTGCTGGAGCGCCTGACCGACGAGCCCGTACCGACGGCTGACCTTAATTCCATGCCCAAACCCGCTGATTCTGAGGGGTTTGTCGTTGAAGCCTCCGTGCAATTCAACGTCGCTTTCGCTGCCTATGACGAAATTGGGCTCAAATACAGCGGCAAACTTCTGCCCATAACTAAAATATTGTCCGACGCATACCTTACGCCCGCAGTTCAGTACACCATCGGAGCTTACGGGTGCTGGGCCATTGCCAACAGGTATGGGCTGGCTTTTGTTTCCTATTACGACCCTTCTGTGATTGAAACTTTCGCCGCTTATAATGAAATGGCAAACTTTGCCGCAAACCACGGCCTGAGCCAGGAGGACGTTAACCGCTACATAATTTATTCTCTGGCCCAGCGACTTGTCCACGAAGGCGAGCTAAACGGCGCGCTTAACGCCATAATACGTAAATACCAGGCCTACCCCGACGATTATAAGCTGAACATCCTAAGGGAAATCAAATCCGTTACCGTACACGACCTGACGAATTTTTCAGGATACCTGACCCTTGTCATGAACAAAGGAGTTCGCTCCACCGCCGGAGGCCAGGCTGTTATCCTTGAAAACGCCGATCTCTATAAATCTGTCGTATACCCTCTATCGGCTCGCCTAAGCTGATGTGCAGTTAGGGGGGATCAAAATACAAGACCTCCCAGCTCGGCCCGCTTGGGAGGTCTTGTATTTTGATAATTATGGCAGTATGAAAGTTCGATACATGCCTTCGTATTCGCAAGGGCGCCCTAAGGAAAACTGAACTTGATTGTAATCGACTATGGCAACTTTTGTGTCTATTGTCGCGCCTGTGTATGTTTCCGGGTAACCGCCTTCATGGCTGCATAGCGAACGGCTGGCAAGATATGCAGGCATCCATTTTTCACCGTCTGTGATCTGGTCGATGCGCTCTCCGTTTTTATTGATGATTGAATGGGTACCCCATATCTTTTTCATCATCTCAGCGTCAATTTTGCCGTAATTGAACATGGCTTCCCAAAAGGCCGTGTGGTAACGCGTTGCGCTCAATGGAACGTAATTTTCATCACCGAAGAAGGTCATAGGGAAGTCGGTTTTTACATTATTAGCGTCATAGCTGTAATTTGCTACGTAATGGTTTGTAGCGATAATGAAGCCATCTTTTTCTCCGTATTCTCCGGGGCGGCGGATAGCATATCTGTTCGCAGTTACTTCAACGACAAACGCATCATTTTTATCCATCATAATCCAGTTGTTATGCCGCGTTCGCAAAAGTGTTTTTCTTCCGGTGGCGGCGCGATACTCAGGTGTGCCAAGCGTAAGCAGCTCCAGCGCGTCGTTCGCGTTGCTTACAGAAGAGAGGGCTTTCAGAAGAATGTATTGCCATGTTACACCAAAAGCTCTTTCGTAGATATTTTGGCTGGGCAGCCAAGTTTTGTTCCCTCCTACGGTAAGTGCCAAGGCCAGCCCTTTATTGTTTGTTCCCATGATGTCGAAAAATTTTCCAGGCGAAGTCGAAGACCAAAACGCGTTTGCTCCGGGAGTATCTGGAATAGCAATATATGTATATCTCCAGGTTTCGTCGATAAAATCTCCGTCATTATTGTGAACTAACATCGATATACCATCTGAAGTAGAGCCTTTCTTTCCCAAGAGGGCTATCATGGAGCAGGAATCCTCCGAAGGCTGCTCTTCAATTATGTCAGCGGTTAAATTAGGAGGGAGTCCATGATCATCGCCTGGTTCTCCAGGGTGCCCATAAAAAAGACAATTATCGCAATTCATGAAAACGATCTTAAGGTAATTAGGAGCGTCTGCATGGTATTTCGATTTATCCAGGTATTTTGCCGCGCCATCTCCGATTCCCCTAGCGAATTCCAGCCCCTCTGAAAAGAAAAGTTTAGCCTGCGCCTCGTAGCGCCTAATATCTTCAAGGAGATGTTTCATTCCATACTTCTCAAGGTGCGCTCCAAACCTGTAATCGAAGAAATCTACAATTTCGGGACCTGATCGCTCGCCGTATTGAACACCCATTTCGTACCAGGAGCCTTTTAATATTCCTAAGTCTTTGCCGGCTGGATAATATTCAGGTAATCCTGGCGTACGCACATATTTATCGATGGCAGTACATCCGCCGCCTATAAAACCGTCGCCTGTGACGGAGTTCGATTTGCAATGCAGCTCCTTCCCATTTTCTTTCCAGCGTATTTCGGCAAAAACTGGTTTTACGTCAGATACTTCGGAAGCGCCGGTAAAAAGCGTATATTCCAGCATTGCAATTTTACCGTGGGTGATTTTTTCGATAGGAAGAGTGATTTTTTCTCCATCAGTGATGGCCCCGGAAGTAACAACGAAAATGTTCTCCTTCACGGGATTTACAGCTATAATTTTGACATTTTCAACCTCCCTGCCAATTGGTTGGACGGCAATGCGGTAGCGTACAACTCCTTTACCTTCCCATGAAGCGGCTAAAGAATAAAGAAAAGGGGCTTTCTCCCCTGCAGAAATAGCGTAATTGGCTAAACTCATTTTTAAAAACTCCTCTCTATATAAGGGGCATGATTACTCAAACAACTTGCACATAGCTGCTACATCCAGATCGTCGCACTCACAGTTAGCCAGTATAAGCTCATGCGCCAGTTTTGAAACAGGCATGGGGATTCCTTCTCCCAAAGCAATCGCATTAGCAACATCTTTGCGAGCAAGCGATAATTTAAACCCTCCTTTAAATTCGGCGTTTACCATTTTTTTAAAGCGAAGCTTAAAAGAAGTGGAAGCGCCGGAGCTGGCGCAAATGACGTCAAATAGCTTATCCATGTCAAAACCGTGTTTTTTTGCTACCCGAAACATTTCAGAGAAGGCTACGAGATTGGCCATCATTAGCAAATTATTGAGGTTTTTGAACGCCTTGCCTGTGCCGCAAGCGCCAAGGTCGAAAATCTCTTTTCCCATGGCCTCTAAAAGCGGGCGTACTGTTTGCAGCGCTTCCTTATTTCCTGATGCAAAAATAGACAAAGTTCCTTTTTGGGCTCCGGCGACTCCACCGCTTACAGGCGCGTCTACGACCGGAATGTTCTTCTGGGCATACCAGGCTTCCACCTCACAGATGGCCTCAGTTGTGCAGGAAGACATATCTACGATGACAGTGTTTTTCTTGAGTGAGGCAGCCATGGCTTCGTTGATAAAGGTAGCTTTGACCTCAGCGTCAGCCGGAAGAATTGTAATTACAGCATTTACGTCTTTTACCGCTTCAGGGATTGATGGAAAAATCAATAAGCCGTACCGCTTTGCCAAGTCATCGGCGGCAGCACGGCTTCGATGGATAGCCGTATGAAGCGTATATCCCGCTTTGAGCAGGTTTTCAGCCATAGGAGCTCCCATTGCTCCCAAACCAAAAAATGCTACTTTTTTAATCATATTGAATTCCTCCTATGTGTATCATTGTTATTTTTGCATATTTTACTATACTTAAGCCTGTTTTTGCTGTACTGGCAATCACTTCTGAAAAACACGCGTCCTATTGATTAATTAATGAACGTTAGATACAATGCTTTGCGGTAAATTCCATTCTCAAATAGCTCAATACTTAGGATAGGGAGTGAAGTTAGTCCATGAAATTTGTCAGGTTTCAGAAAGGTAGCAAAGTGTGCCTTGGACTTCAGAAGGAAGGCAATATTTGCGATATAGCTTCTGTGTTGGTAGAAATGGGCGCCGAGCCTGTCACTGAGCTTGAAAATCTGATAGCTCAAAACTTGGATTTAAGTTTATTGGAGCAAAAAGCTCAAAAAGAAAAATTCGACATACCCGTAGAGAAAGTAGATTTCCTTTCCCCTATAGCAAACCCTAATAAAATTGTGTGCGTTGCCCTCAATTACCATGATCACATTGAAGAAGTATACCGAGAGCAACCACAAAAACCTTATCTTTTCTTAAAAGCGCCAACGTCCTTGACAGGGCATAAACAACTAATCTATAACCCCAAAGGATGCGCTTCACTTTCTTTTGAAGCCGAATTAGCAGTTGTAATTGGCAAAGAAGGGAAAAATATTTCCATAGAAAAAGCTCTTGATCATGTCTTTGGTTATACGATTATGAACGATATGAGCGCAAGGGATATTGGGAAAACAACTCTTTCCAAAATTGAAATAGATTGGTATTGCACCAAAAGTTTTGACAGCGCCGGCCCTCTTGGCCCATGCGTTGTAACAAGAGATGAGATAGCTAATCCCAATGAATTGCATATTCAATTAACTGTAAACGGTGACGTTAAGCAGGATGGAAACACAAATTTAATGGTGTACAAAGTGCCTAAACTCATAGAATTTATCTCGGAAAATAATACTCTGAAACCAGGGGATATTATTGCCACGGGGACTCTGGGAGGCGCTAAAGGTACAGTAGTAAAAGGAGATGTAATATCGATTACTGTGGAAGGAGTTGGCATTTTACAGAATACCGTGGAATAAAAGTATAGTGAATAGGGCTAACCCCATAGGTAGCGTGCGGCGCGGTTTTCGTTAATAAGGTATTGAGAGGGAGGAAATTTAATGAAGCTAAGAAGGATTTTCGCAATTTCAATGATCTTGTGCATGGTTTTTGCTGGTGCGGCAAATGCGGCTGATTTCCCCAACCGCATGATTAGAATTCTTATCCCATTTTCAGCAGGCGGCTCTACAGATTTAATGGCGCGTGTCCTAGCTCCGGTGATGTCGAGATACTTGGGGAATGTTGACATCATCGTCGAAAACAGGCCTGGTGGCGGCGGAGCCATTTCCGTAATGGAATTGATACAGTCACCGGCGGACGGGCACACTCTCATGATATCCACAGGAAACGATGCGACGCTGACGCCGAACCTTACAGACGTTGGTTATGGCCCTGCGGATGTCGCGCCAATCGCTCAGGTTTCCACGCTTCCAACTACTGTATTTGTCCAAGCGGACAGCGAAATACAAACCCTGGAAGATTTGATGAGGCTTGCCGAGGGGAATTTCGGTAGAATGACATACGGCACCACTGGAGCAGGAAGTCTTCATCATATCGTGGCGGAGGCCTTCCAGTTTGCGGCAGGCAGACCGGGACTCCTAACTCACGTACCTTACAACAGCGGTCCTGAAAGCATTGCAGCTCTGATGGGTGGCCATGTTGACGTGGTTTTTGGCAACGCTTCGTACGGAGAATCCCATGTGAGACAGCAGGGCGTATTGAGAGGGATTGTGACATCGTCTGGAGATGGCTGTCCTATATTGCCGGAGATGCCTACATTCAAATCTCTTGGTTACGATGTAGATCTCGAATCGTGGTGGGGCTTTGCCGCTCCTGCGGGAACACCGGAAGAAGTTCTTGACATATTAGATGAGGCGATCAGAAACGCCATGTCTAATCCTGAGGTAATTCAAGCCCTAGAAAATATGGGGATGCTTCCTAACTACATGGGGCGCACTGACTTTACAGCCAAGTGGATGAGCCAATTTTACATTATGAGAGATCTTTTAACAGAGATCGGGCTTACTCAGTAGTTTTGTTTTGGTATGAATAAGGAGAAAGTAATGAGACTAAGAAAGATTTTAGCGATTGCTGTTGTTTTGTGTTTCACTTTGGCTGGCGCGGCCAATGCTGCCGATTTCCCCAACCGCACGATCAGACTTATTGTTCCATTTGCGGCAGGCGGAGCTACGGATTTAATGGCGCGTGTTCTCACTCCGGCGATGTCGGGCGAATTAGGCAATATTGACATCATCGTTGAAAACAGAGGCGGAGGCGGCGGCGCGATTGCAATGATGGAACTGATACAGTCGCCGCCGGATGGGTATACATTGATACTCGCCAGCACGGCCGCTGCGGTAGTGACCCCTATCATTTCGGATGTTGGTTACTCCAAAGCTGACCTTATACCAATCGTTCAGCTTGCCGAGCTTCCGACAAATATATTTGTTCTGGCTGACAGCGAAATCCAAAGCATGGAAGATTTAATGAGGCTGGGGCAGGAGAATTTCGGCAGGTTGACGTTCAGTACCTCTGGAACAGGGAGCCTTCACCACATTGTGGCTGAGCTCTTCCAGCATACAGCAGGAAAACAGGGTCTGTTAACGCATGTGCCTTATAACAGCGGTACTGAAAGCATCACGGCCGTGCTGGGCGGCCATGTCCATATGGCTTTTGCCAACGCCTCGTATGGAGAGAGCTATGTGAACCAGCAGGGCATCATGAGGGTAATTGCAACTTCGTCTGAGTATGGGTGCCCTGTAGTAGAAGGCGTTCCCACGTTCAGATCTCTTGGCTATGACGTTACGATTGCAAACTGGTGGGGCCTCTTTGCGCGCACGGGAACATCGGAAGAAATCCTTGATATAGTAGCTGAAGCAGTCAGAAACGCGATGGCTGATCCCGAGGTCTACCAAGCCATGGTAAATTTAGGAATGCTCCCGGACTATATGGGACGCGCTGATTTTACAGCTAAATATCTGGCTCAATATGATCAACTGGCAGAGGTCCTGGCGGATCTCTTTTAGTGAACGAAAACACACCGGATATCCGTTTTATAGCTGATATCCGGTGTGTTTTGCTTTGCAGCTGTACTGGCATAACAAAAAACTGATGGTTACGCGTACAGTTTTTTCCATAAAAAGAGCCAACGGCTCTAAAATAAAGTGCATTGAGGTAAATTCATGAAAAAGCTGTCATTAAGTTTTTATGTTGCTTCGGCGTTGGTAATTCTGGGGCTCTTGGTGTTGAGGGCGGCGCTGCAACTTCCGTTCAGCACTCGAATTACGGCGATGGGGGGCCCGGCTACTTTTCCTACAGCGTACTTGGCTATTATCATAATTTTTTCAGCTATTTTAGCCGTAACGGAGTTTATTAAGTCGTTTTCCGCGTCCGAATCAAAGCCATCGTCTAAAGCTAAAACTGAAGTGAACGATGTAATAAGAATTCTGATGATGATCGCGGCCGTTGCTATATACATATCTACTTTGCGCGTGGTGGGTTTTATGATTTCGACCCCCTTGCTGCTCCTCGTTTTATTATGGTTGTTTGGGTACAGGCATATAATAATTTCTCCGATACTGGCAGTAGGTTTCACAATTCTTTTGCGTCTGCTGTTCCAGACTTTTCTCAGAGTTCTATTACCAGGCGGGTACGTTATTGATTTCTTGCTCCAGACGTTCCCTTTTCTCAGAGCTCTATTATAGTGGTTGCATAATCGTGAACATGAAATTCAAGGCTAAAACCATGATAGTAACGCGCAAAAATTTGTTCATAAAAGAGCCAACGGCTCTAACGTTAATCGGCTGAGGTAGGAATTATGTTTGATATAGCTGCTGTTTTTACATTTACGAATATAATGTTTACTTTCCTGGGCACAACTGTCGGCGTAACTTTCGGGGCAGTTCCTGGGGTCACTACCACAATGACCGTCGCGCTTTTTTTGCCTTTTACGTTCGGCATGGCGCCTGTGGCGGCTTTTGGCTTTTTATTGGGAATATACGCGGGAGGGCAATATGGGGGAGCGATACCGGCTATTTTAATCAACACGCCCGGAACGCCTTCGGCATCAGCTACGATGCTTGACGGTTACCCTATGGCTCAGCAAGGCAGAGCAGTTGAGGCGCTGTCCACGGCGGCGATTTCTTCTTTTGTCGGCGGGATTTTCAGCTGTATTGTTTTAATACTTTTGGCTCCCAGGCTCGCTCAGATAGCGTTGATGTTCGGCCCAGCCGAGTACTTTGCGGTGGGTGTTTTTGGGTTAAGTATTGTAGCAAGCCTTTCCACGGATAACTTCATCAAGGGTTTCATCACAGCCGGCATTGGATTGCTGATCGCAACGGTAGGAATGGATCCGATAACAGGTTCGATAAGATTGACTTTTGGTAGCCGTGATTTAATAGGCGGTATTAATTTTATCCCCGCCCTTATAGGTTTATTCGCAGTTCCTGAGGTTATTTCAAAACTTGAAGACATTTTCAAAAAAGACAAGTCCATGGAAAACATCGTCAATATATCCGGCAAAATGGTGAGCCTGAAGACATTAAAAGCAAATGCGTTTAACTTTCTCAGATCAGGCATTATCGGAGTGCTTGTGGGGATAGCCCCTGGCACGGGAGGTTCAACTTCAGCATGGATTTCCTACAGTGAAGCAAAGCGCACCTCTAAAAACAAAGAGCTTTTCGGAAAAGGCAACATTGAAGGCGTCATTGCTCCAGAAACCGCCAACAGCGCACTTACTGGAGCGTGTTTGGTTCCAATGATGACCCTGGGAATTCCCGGAGACGCCATCACGGCGATAATATTGGGAGCTTTCCTGATACAGGGCTTGCCGGTTGGGCCAGACCTGTTTAACAATCATCCCGATGTTGTGACGGGAATTTACATAATGCTGATATTGGCGAACATATTTATGTTCGCTTATGGTATGTTAGGAATCAGGGTATTTGCGAAAATCCTGGCGATCCCGACCAATATATTGATGCCTTTTGTCCTTATACTGTGCCTGGTTGGCGCTTATGCGACCAATTTGTCTATTTTCAACATGAAGGTGGCTTTTGTAATAGGCATATTCGCGTATATCCTGAAAAAAGCGAAATTCCCGGCGCCGCCGATTTTGATCGGTATTATTCTTGGCCCTATTATGGAAACGAACTTCAGACGCGCGGTTACGATATCGCATGGAAGCCTCGACATCTTTTTACGCCCAATCAGCCTTACCCTGCTTCTGATATCGTTGCTTGCTTTTTTACTGCCTATCCTATCCCAGCAGTACGCCAAGTATAAGAAAAGCAAATCGGCTTAAAGAGAGTTAGCCAAAAAGAAAAACGCCCACCGAGTTCTCAATTCGGCGGGCGTTTTTCTTTAACAGGCTTTACAGTTTT
>Ga0131853_10025247_pt1 | contig 10711 bp, 10 predicted proteins | sample TergutLab28metaG_FD_92764 | JGI IMG/M metagenome (GOLD analysis project Ga0131853, IMG submission 92764) | Labiotermes labralis P1 segment gut microbial communities from Petit-Saut dam, French Guiana - Lab288 P1 (version 2) (version 2) | ecosystem: Host-associated > Arthropoda: Insects >... | reverse complement strand
ACTGTTTCTGCCCAAACCGGTGCTCCGTATAGAAGGAGCGGCTGTATTCCAGCCGTGTAAAGTGTTTTTAAAGCTTTGTGACTTAAGCCCCAGTTTAATTTTGCTGGTCTTGCTAAAGTGAATATTAATATCCTACTCTTTTCTTTCGCCTGTGTTTTATGTTCCCTAAATGTTGGTTTTTTGTCTATTATTTTACCCAAATATTACAAGGTTTTTATTTGACGGAGTAATTTGTTGTTTAGGTAGACTTCCACTTCCCCTCTTTCTTTCCTTCTTCTCCGCGTCATCACCATTGCCTTCGACTTCTTTTCTTTGAATCGGAAATTTTTCTCTCTTGCACAGGTTTAAATTTTTGTCAACTCTAAGTTTGGTATGATTTCTGTTTCGCTGTTTCCCACTTAATATTAGTAAGAGATCGTCAGCAAATGCTATTATTTTGTACTAATCGTGAATTGTGTTTGTAGATTTTGTTCCACATCCTGGCCCTAAACATGAGCCCTGCGGGAACCCTTTACTCACTGCTCTCTCCCGTTTGATGTTTTTTTGGCCATGGTTGCTCTTCTTTTGCTGAAGTAATTTTTTGTGAGGTTGTATATGTTTCGTGGACATCCGCTTTCTTGTAAATTTTTTAGCACGTTTGGTGCCCATGCCGAGTTGTACGCCCCTTCCACGTCCAAACTTACAATTGCTGTGATTTCACCTTTGCTATATCCTTCCTGAACAAAATTTTTAAAGCCATAATCGCTTCTGGTGTGTTCGTTTGCGGAATGAATCCATACTGGTTCTTGTTGGGGAACTCCATTGAATACATATATTGGTTTATTCTGTTTATCAGTGCCCTTTCCAGTATTTCCCTCTCACATTGAGATGGCTTATGGGGCGATGTTCGGTGACTTCCTCGCACGTCGGGGTACCCGATTTCATGATTGGTATAATTTTGGCCTTCTTCCATCCCCGAGTATATCCCCTCTTTTAGGCATCCATTGTAAATTGCTGTGATAATTTTGGAAATATTTTGAATATTATTTTATATATTTCCGCCGTTATTCCATCTTCTCCCGGGGTTTTTTATTGTTCATTCCTTCAATTACCCTTCTGATCTCTTCTCTTGTGAATTCGCGACCGTCTGGTGTGTTAGGCTGTTTTTATGTTAATTCTCTGATATGTTTGGATGATTGTTGTCGTCCAAGTCGTTGTCTTCTGCGGTAAAGTATTCCAGCATCAGTCTGAGGTTCTCTTTTGTGTCTCATGTCAGTGAGCCATCTGGTTTTTGAAGTTTTGTTATCTGTGTGTTGGTTCTCTTCTTCGCTGATACCATTCCATACACCGTATTCCAAGAGTTGACTTCTGTTGTTAGAGTGCATTATTCTTTCCACTATTTGGTTTTCTCCCTTTTTATTGTCGCCGCGTATATTTCCTTTCGAGCGAAGTATGCCTCTTTGTTTATCTCCCATTGTTCTCCGTTGTTTCTTGTTCTCTGATACATTCTCCTTAGGTAATTTGTAATTTTCCTCGCTGAAGTTTATTCGTGTGTCCACCAAAATACTGATTTGTTTTTCTGTGGTGTCTTCCTCGCCTTTTGTGTATTTATGTGTATATGTACGTATGTATATATGTGTGTTTATGTGTATATGTACGTATGTATATATGTGTGTTTATGTGTATATGTATGTATGTGTGTTTATTTGTATGTATGAATATACGTATGTGTGTATGTGTGTGTATATATTTGTATATATATATATGTGTTTGTGTATGAAAGTCTGTACATATGTATGAATGTATGTATGTATGTGTGTGTGCATTCGTGTATGTATGTGTGTGTATTTTTAAGTATGTGTATTTGTATGCATGGAAGTATTTACCCATGAATTTTTGTAAGTATAAATATATATAACTTGAGTATATATATATATGTATGTATATGCATGTATATATGTATATGTGTTTCAATGTGTGTGTGTTTGTATTTTTGTATCTATGTTTTTTGTATGTACATACATATGAGTGCGTTTGTAGATATGTACATATGTAAATATGCATGAAAATATACATATAAATGTATGTGTGTGTATGTACGTGTGTGCGTACATACTTATATATGTGTGTTTGTTTTTGTATTTATCTAAGTACGTATGAAGGAATATAAATATGTATGTTTATATCATTTGTGTAGATATATATATGTACGTACGTATGCATGTATGTATATCTGTGTGTATTTATTATGTATTTTTATAAATGTAGATATGTATGTGAATATATATATGTGTAAATGTTTACGTGTATATATGTATGAATGTGTGTTTCTATGAGTGTATGTTTGTATGTGTTTGTGTGTATGTACATATTTAATATGTAATTAGACGTGTTTATTTATGTATTTATGTACGTATGTGTGTTAGTGTGAATGTATGTACGTGTGTGTGACTGGTATGGGTGTAAGTATTTATGTGTATGTATATTTACGTGTGACGTATCTATGTATGTAACTATATAAACATGTATATGTGCATTCATCTTATGTGTGTATAAGTATGTGTGTAAATATGTATGCATGGACTTATATATTCATGCATATATATGTGTATATGTATGTATGTGCGTATATATATGTATGTATGTATATATGAATGGATGTATGTATATATGTATGTATGGAATTGTATGTGGTATATTGAAGTAAATATGTATGCATATATGTGTGTGTGTGTATAAGTATGGTTGTGTATTTAGATAGATATGAATATGCCTATTTATATATTTATGTATGCGTGTACGTAGGTGTGCTTATGTGCATGTACACATGGTTTCCCAGGAGGAATGTGCCAGATTTCCGGAGGGTGTTCCGTATGTTAAATTATACCGATGTAACCCAAAACACCTATGTCCAAAGTTGGACATTTACGGACATAATGGCCAGACGTGTTTGAAATTTTGACAGCTGTTACACACTTATTGATTACCAAATAGATATTAAAACTGGCAATAATTCGTGGTTTCTGTAATGTTAATATCTGTACTGAACATCAAACCAACTTTGAGTGACATAAAGGCATTAATTTTATCTACAAAACACTCCCTCTCGTGTCATAATTTTCCTTAGGTTTTCAAGCACTACACATGAGAAAGCCCCACGGTAACGTAACATGGCTGACTGCGCAAAGTGTCACGCAGGCACAGTGAACACTGCATTCCTCTCTGAAGGCCCTAGCATTGTCATGTGACTTATCAGCTGTGCAGATTGCAGTATTTGGTACCGCAAGTAGCTCCCACTCTTCTCTGGCCATTATCTACGTAACCGTTCAACTTTGGATGTAGGTGTTTTGGGTTATATCGGTACACTTTAACATAAGGAACACTCTCCCGAACCTTGGCACTTTCCTCCTGGGACACCCGTATATATATAATTCATTTGCGTATTTACGTACGTAAGTAAATTTTGTGTACGTAGTTGTTTATATATGTATGTATACATGAATGTTTGTGTGAATTTATGTATGTATGTTCAATTATATGTATGTATCTATGTTTATGTATGAATGTGTGAATTTATGTGTGTTTATTTGTGGGCATGTGTATGAATATATGTACGTAAGTATGTACGTATATATGTAAACGTGTATGTATATACGCATGAATGAAAGCTTGTATCTATGCTAGAATTCATTTATGTACGTATGTTTATAAGTATTTATGTGTGAGTGCATGTATATATATATATATATTATGTTAGTATGGTGTACGTATGTACGTTGATATTTATTTATGATTGTGTGTTCGTATATATTTATATACGAATGTGTGAAATGAGGTGTATTCGTATGTATATACGCCTGTATATATGTATATATGTCCTTGTTTAAGCAATTTGTATGTATATGTATACGTATGTATATATGTACGTGGGTGTGTTTGTATATATGCGTATGTGTTTGTTTATGTATATATTATTTAGGAAATTTGCATGTATGTATGAATGTATATGTGTATGTATGTATATACAGGTTGTTTCACGACTTTAGGGCATAACTGCAGGAGGTGATTTCCTAGGTCGTTTTGATCAAAAAAGTTCATATAAACGTGTGTCCGATTTTGGACAGTTACGGAGTTATGACCTTTTTTTAATTCCCGTACACGCCCTCTTGTGAACCGCGTCTATCAGGTGACGGGTCGCTATTTTTAGCCACCTACAGACTTGTATGGTACATAAGGCGTGCGGGGAAAGGTGGTGAGCTACGTGCTACCCGCGCGGTACACAACCGAGCGGGAGCCTGTGTAGCGGCCGGCGGTGGCATTTTCGAAAATCAGCTTTAAGCACCGATAAATTCAAATTAAAGGTAATTTCACGAAGGTGACTTTACATTCGTACTTTAAATGTATCATGTATTATGCTGGTTGATTATTTTGTTCCGTTTATTGTCATTAATCGTTACCTTCTATTCCGAGATTCAAACTGTCATAACTCCGTAACCGGCCAAAATCGGACACATGTTTTTATGAACTTTTTTGATCACAAAGACCTAGGAAATCACCTCCTGCAGTTATGCCCTAATGTCGTGAAACACCCTCTATATATGGATGTGTGTATATAAGTATGTATATATGTGAGTGTATGTACATATTTATGTATGTATTTATATGTGTGTTTCTAGGTATGTATATGTGTGAGTGTGTGTGTATGTATGTATGTATGTATGTATTTATGTATGTAAGTGTGTTTATCTGTGTATGTATTTAAGTATGTAGTTGTGAATTTATATGTGTACGTGTTTATGTTTAATGTATCTATAAACGTAGAATTTATTCTTTTACATATGTATGCTTCAATATGTGTATATGCATGAACACATGTGTGCATGAATGTATGTGAGTGTATTATATTGTGTGTTTCTATGTATATGTGTATGTATTTATGTAAATATGTAAGTATCTGTGTATGCGTGTTTGTATGTGTGAATTTGTTGGTGTTCTTGTATGTATGTGTTTGTACGTATGTAAACACGAATAATTGCGTGTATTTACGCTTTAACGTATCTAAGTATTTGTGCATGTATATATATATTGGTTCATATAAGCATGTGCATATTTATGTGCATATATGCATATTTGTATGTATGTATGTAATTATGTATGTAAATTTGTGTGCAGTTATGTATGTGTGGATATAGGTTTGTAAATATATATGTTTGTATGTATGTGTGGTTGTATGTATGTGTGCATTTGTGTTTGTGTTTTATTCTTGTATTTGTGTATGTATGAGTGTATATATGTTTGTGTGTATTTATGTATGTACGCATAATGAATATCTGTGTGTATGCTTGAATGTATGTGTATATATATGTATGAATATATGTTTATGAATGTATGTGTGGGTGGGGATCTCTTGGCTTTCAGGTCTTGCAATGATGGGAGAAACATTTAGCGCCCATGCAACTTTTAGAAGGGACTAAGCCTACTGGTCCCGTGGGGCGTGTTCCTAAACGCCATGAGGAAAAATTGCACCAGAATGTCCCAATTATTACCGCTCGTATTCACATAATGTGATAAGCCCTCCGCCAAAGTTTATGGAAGCGCTCTAGTTTTCCGTTTGACTACGGGTGGTATGCCGTTATGGATATTTTGCAAATTCCTAAAATTTTACACGTTTCTAGGAAAAAGGCCGATGCAAAACTTCTCCCTAGGTCACTAATCAACTTTGATCCACTACCGTGCCGTGCTACAATATGAGTCGCGTAGGCACGCGCACATTCCTCCGCCGTCATCTGCTTATTCGGAATCGCTTCTGGGTAATGTGCAGATGATCCACGAAGGTTAGCAAATACCGATTTCCATTCTCGCTTCTAGGGAAAGGTCCCCAAACGTCCATTACTGTTTTTTCAAACGGTGTTGTCGGTTCCGAAACGTTGCCCATCGGGGCCTTAAATTCGTGCGGGGGTTTGGTCCGTTGGCAGATGTGGCACCTTTGCACACAGGCTTCGACGTCCCTGCGCATCCCTGGCCAGTGGAACCTCAAGTACATTATTTTCAGCTTGCGGTTCCAGCCTGGGTGACGGGGTCATGGTTGATGTGTATAACCCTATCTACGAGGCCGTCAGGTAGCACTAATTGATGCTCACTGTTCTTCCTGCTCCTGTATATGACCACATCCTCGTCAGTAAAGTATCCCGACCTACTCTCGGGTTTTCCCACCTCTAACGACTGGCAAAATGTGTCATATTTCTGAACGCGTATAACTTCGTTCTGCGTCAAATCTTGACCGCGAGTCACAACCCGGATACCTCGGCTCAAACTGCCGACATGGCGGATCTGAGTTCCGGGACGATGCTCCACAGTAAAATCAATTTCTCTGAGCATTAGGCTCCACCGCAGCAAACTACAATTGTTGTCTGCAAACGAGTGAAGATACTCTAATGCCGAATGGTCCGTACGCAGTATAAATTTCCCACCATATAAATAACACCTAAAGAGTTTCGTCGCACACTGGACTGCACACATCTCTGCCTCAGTGGCTGAGTTATTTTGTTCAGCTTTACTCATATGTATTGAAGCATAGCTTATAAGTCGTTCAACTCCGTCCTGTACTTGTGACAATATCGCTGCTACCGCTAGCTTGGAAGCATCTGTATTGAAGATAAAAGGAACGCGGAAGTTAGGGTAGGTCAGGACTTGGTCTGAGCATAAAGCAGTCTTCAGGTTAACGAAGGCTGAATGCTGAGTTTCATCCCAAATGAACTGCGCGTCCTTGCGTAGGAGTTCGGTCAGCGTCTTGGCTATTTGAGCAAACTTTGGCACCAGCCGCCTATAAATTATAGCCAGTCCTAAAAATGACCGGACTTCTTTGACATTAGATGGGGTCGGGTAAACCTGAACCGCCCTTGTCTTGGCGGGCGAGGCTCTTATGCCATCGCGAGAAAAAACATACCCTAGCTATTCTATTCGGGGTTGAGCAAATACGCACTTGCCAGACTGCAACTGGAGATTTGCCCTCTCGAATCGCTGGAGCACGTGCTCTAGTCGACCAGCGTGTTCTTCTATGGTGTGTCCGAAGTCAATAACATCGTCGATAAACACATAGCATTCAGTTCCTACCAGGTCACGCAATACTACATCCATAAAGCGCTGGAGACTAGCGGGTGAATTGCTTAGCCCATACGGCAAACTAAAAAATTTATAGCTCCCCGAAGGCACTGTGAACGCTCTTTTCATCTTTTCCTCCTCAGCGAGTTTTATCTGCCAGAATCCGCTATACAAATAGAGTACGGAAAAGTAGCGACTACCATAGAGGGTCGAAACAGTTCCTTCGAAGAGAGGGAGGGGATAATTATCGAATTGGGTGATCTTATTAAATGCCCTGAAGTCCACACAAAAGCGATATTTAGGCATTCCGTCTGTCGACTTCTTAGGGACTAGGATAGCCGGGGCTGCCCATAGAGATGAGCTCGGCTATATCACATTAGTTCGAATCATGTTCTTGACCTGGGTTCCCATTTCATTCCACAAGGCAAAGGGAACCATGTAAGGGTGTGTTTGGTGTCACCTGTTATAAGACGGTGTTCCACCAAATCCGTACTCTGAAACTGGCTGTCCTCATTCATATGAAATACATGTGCGTAGTTACGGAGAACAGGTCCCTTCATTGCCTTTTCATGCTCGGGCAAGTGGCCTAAAACACCTTTTAAGTAATCACGGAACTTTGCCTCGTCCGCCGCTTTGTTTACTTCACTGCGCGTGCTGTAACTGCGTTTGACAACAGGGCTCGCGCCATCGTTAATGGCCGCTACCAAAGTAGGGGAAATCTTTTCGGCCACGCCCACCACAGTGGTCTTGGATGTGACTATCTCCTCCCCGGTGAAGTTCACCAACATAACGTGCACGTACTCCGCCCTATCGGGGGCCTTCTGCTGACCCATACGCGCTGGCCTCCCTTTACCTATCCTGAGCCTCTAGAACAGGCGAAAGGCATCGAGCTGCTAGCACGCCTTCATATGGCATCTGGGCCGGCTCAATGCACACCAAATGTGGGGTTTCCTGGTGTCTGAAAAACTATATTTTGCCCATCACCATCTTCTTTACCCTCGGGGGTACCTTAACGGTCTCCGTTAGTCCTACTATCCACGGTTCTGCCTCCCTTAATCTAACCAAAGTACTTACATTATCATTCTTCCTCCAGTAACACGTTTCTTCCTCCTTTACCGTAGAACTTATTAAACAAGAATTTAGTCTATCACGCCTGTAGGGAGTGGAGAAGACTGTGAGTGTCAAGCGGTCTGCAGTCCCTCGTGTACCACCTAGCCTCCGCTCAGAAGAGGCGTGTTTAGGATCAGTGCTTTTATTTAAGCACATTTCCCTAGTTTCCAGATCCAATCTAGCATTTACCATATACAAAATGTCTGTTCCTATTATGGCATCTGCGTCCGTGGATAAGGAGCACACATTAAATTCCTGGCTGTACGTTTGTCCATTGATGTTAAAACGCACAGGCTGTTCCCCTTTTATCTGGAGTTCTTCTCCTATTACTCCGTACGGTGTCACCTACGCTTTTTTGAGACGAGCTGAATTCACTCCGGGTTCGATCAATGATACGCTTGACCCGATGTCAATTATTAGTATCCTGAAGTGTCCGTCCACCACTGCCCTTATAATCGTGGCCCCGTTCAGCTGATCTAGGCGTGTAATATAGTAATCCGTAGACTTTTTACAAAATTAAAGAGGGTGGGCGCCGCCCTCACCACCATCTTTCCCTAGTTTTCCGCCGGCTTGTTCGCCCGGCTTTGTACCGCTGGTTTATGCTCTTTTTGCCTGGTATTACGATTTGCTGCCTTAACTCCCGCATCACTAACACCCGCCCGCACTTTCCTGTTTGCACAGTCCCTCGCAAAATGCCCATACCCGCTAAATTCATAACACTTCACGGGGGCATCAGACTGTGCCTTCCGAATGGGTTTTCGAGGGTTATCCTTCCGCAAGCTAGCGTGGGATGAAGGGCCGATTTTCGAGTTTGTATTTCCCCCATTTACGTGCCTAGCTGGCCGTTCCCGGGCCCTGCCCGATGGTGAAATATCTACCTCAGAGTCCAGGTAGAGGGAATTGTTCCTCCTCTCTTGCAACTCCGCTTGCTCTATCGTAATGGAGATGCGTAACGCCTCTTAGGTCGTTACCGGGGCGCGCATCCGAACTTCACGGCCTGCTGTACCGCTGAGCCCTGCGCTATATGCCGCTAAGAGCATTCGGTCAGCCTGGTCATTGTCTGTCCTCTGCATAGTTGCGTCCGTGGCGGATGTCACCGTTCTTCATGCCCAGATTTTACATCTATCCAGGAACTCGCTCGAAGTTCCGTTTTGCGCTGCCTGGCTTGCTGTAGCTGAGTCAAATGGTACTGTGCAGTACGCACATCCCGGAATCTTTTAGGAAGTGTGCTTTGAAAATTTCCCACGTTACATTTGGGTCTTTGAGTTCAGGGGTAGCTCGATAAAAGGCGCGCATTATCGGTCAACCTTAATACACAAAATTGTATTTTGTCAGCGTCAGTCCAATTTCCGATTTTCGCTGTCCCCTCAATTGCTTCAAAACGTTCCGCTAGTGGGGGCGCGTTATTTGCTCCTCCCCATTTAGGCATTAGTGTGACCAACGAGACGTCCTTAGCCGCCGAACTGCGAAGTGGGGTGCCTTCGGAAACGTTTTGCGCCTCCGTGGTTTGTTGCATTACCTACTGTGGTTCTTGAACCGCTATGGCTGTTTGCTACGTCGTAAAATTCAACCGATATTACCTACCGTCCTACTTTTTTCTTTTATCATTCTGCGAAGCCGCCGTAGGTTAATGAAAATTCAACCATTACAAATCATTTATAATTATTATATATATTTTTTGTGTAATCGAATGCCACCGCTGCAAACCACTCTGTGAGGGGGAGGTTGGTCGCGGTATTAGTACGCTCGAACGGTCCACGTGTTATGGTTGTAACTACGAGGAATACATTAGGTAGCTGTGTCCTCACGGTGTTATTTAAAGCCGCCACCTTTCGATGAGTAGGTGTCTGTTGTAGGGTTAATTACCAGGAGTTGACTTGGGATCAACGGTCGTCGACGTACAAGGATAATTCCCTCTGGCCATATTGTAAGACCAGCGTACACTTCCTCTTCGCATAAAATAGCAAGGTTTATTTTATCCTTCCTAAAGCATGTACTTTCTAAGCAAGTAAATAAAATTTGGTTACTGATAAATGCATAAGTATATGTTTCCCCTAAAACTCTATGAGAATAGGTCAGGGAGACGGATCGTCGTTCCTCAGGCTGACACGTACTGAACCTGAGCAGGGTACGGCTTTCTATGCAATGTAAACAATTCACCACCTACCTGTTATCACCAAAACCATTAACCACATTGCGCCACTAGTTGTATCCAAATATATCACTTTGCACAAATTCTTAATCACTTTAGTAAATTTCACCATGTATTTCAACTTTCGCATACTTAGTTCTGTAGTACCGTTTAATTATGTCGTAGTGCTGAGCCTTTAGCACCAACCACTGTTTTCCCTTCCACAACAATTTACCGCCCTTAGAGAAGGCGCGGAACCCTTTTTCCTCACAAGACTCTCGAACGCACACCAACGCCAGACTGCCCTTCCTACATCACTCTTCATACCACCAAGCCATGGTTCAGAACCACAAACTGCCGAAGCCAGCGTGTGATTTACCAAAGTGCATT
>Ga0131853_10025246_pt1 | contig 10711 bp, 8 predicted proteins | sample TergutLab28metaG_FD_92764 | JGI IMG/M metagenome (GOLD analysis project Ga0131853, IMG submission 92764) | Labiotermes labralis P1 segment gut microbial communities from Petit-Saut dam, French Guiana - Lab288 P1 (version 2) (version 2) | ecosystem: Host-associated > Arthropoda: Insects >... | reverse complement strand
GGCGGAAAATCTTATACCCTTGCCTATACAATATCATACCGTTGTGGGCGGCATAGGAGGAATCGGTCAGTTGTACGGCCGGTATAGAAAAGGCTGAATCTGCTGGTCCAACGCTATATAAACAGACAAACATTTCTTTGCCGGTCATCGCTCCGTTAAAATCGTTTCCTATCCTAAGAAGGCCGCTGCTTCTGGAAATATAGTCTTCATCCGGGCAGCAATCTTCTTGAGCTTCAGACAAGTATTGCGTCTTGATTGGCCGTTGATCGCCCGGGTGGTCGTGGTGGTATGTGTGCCCCCATTTCTCCAGCAAATATTCGTCCTTTTCGGCGATTACCTTTTCACGGATGTATTCTATATCCTGTTGAGTATCGGTGAGTATTGTCACCTTAGAAGGGTTGCACAGCTCCACCGCCTCATGCAAAAACGCCAAGAGTTTTGGGCAATTATTAAGTGCTGAAAAATCATCCTGCGGGGCCCAAATGAGTACGGGTTTATCAAGCCGTTTATTTTTTGTTTGCATCCCTAATCCCTCTTTTTTTCGCCGAGATGTTTTTTAAACAAATCCAGCAACCCGGTATTTTTTACGCAATTGTCCAAAGCAAAGGCAGACAATACCTCGTCTAAACGTTGCTCCGTCATTCCTTTAAAGCACTGGGCATAGGCCGGCTGCAGCTGGATGGCGGCAAACTCCGAAAATACAGACTGCCCAAGATACTTTCGGTTGGCAGTTTGGTGGATATGCGGCATGTCTATGATGGCACCTATATCATCCGCAAGCGCATGAAGCTTTTGCATCGTGGCGTTTGGCGGCAGCCAGCTTACGCCAAAATGCGAATTGAGCAGTTCTTTTTTCTCCAACACAGGTTTTATAAGCTGCATATAATCGGACTCCGGATCCGCTTTAAGGGATGCCATTGTCCCCAAATCCTTATAAGTCCATATAGCCCAGCTAGCCCCAAACTCACCAAAGATATCAAGCTGGTCATCCAGTGAGCGCAGCCGGTCTTCAACTTTTTCCGGCGGGCCGTTGTAAGCTGACCCAAATTCTGAAACCCAAAGGGGTACATTATATTTTTTTGCGAATACCGCACCCTCGCATCCAAAGAAGATTTCCCTTTGTTTTTCTTTGTCCCACCAAGCGGTCTTACCGCTGTTTATCCAAAAGTTGTCAGGATGCCCGGGATAACTGCCGCTGAGTCCGGATTCTATATAGTTATGACTGCTATACACAAGATTTTCTGCAAATGGCGGCTCCATACCGCTAAACAAGGTTGAAAAATTGTCACCCTCAAGATAAATGATATGTTTCGGATCCACTTTCCGTATTTCATTTACAGTGCGCCTATAAACATTGTTTAGCAAACTCCAGTCCGGCTCATATGTATCTGTAAACCGGCCGCGCCAAACATTGCAGATTGGCTCATTCATCAGGTCGTAACCCGCAACGGCGGCTCTGTCTTTATAGCGCACGGCTATCTCCAGCCAAAGCGCAATAAAGCGGTCTTGAAAGTGGGAATGTTTCCAAAAAAGACTGTGCCTGCTGGAGTTGTCACAGTGCCAATCGGAATTTTGCCAGCCCTGCACGGCGTGCATATCCAATATGGCATACAATCCATGTTTTTCGCACCAATCCAATGCCCTGTCAAGCCGTAAAAATGCAGCTTCCTTGTAAGAAAAAGGGGTCAAATCATCCTCAAAGCGGCGGTAATTTAGCGGCAGCCTCACTAAGTTCATCCCCAGCTCTGCCAAAAACTGCGCATCTTTTTCACTGAAGATATAATCAAGCATCCGTTCAAAAAAATAGCCGGCTTTTACTTTCCCCAGGGTGTCTGCCATTGTTTCGCGAAGGCCTTCTTCGGATCCCGGGTATCCGTTGATAAAATCCTCCATATTCATCCAGCCGCCGATAGAGACGCCCCTTAGCAGTACGGGTTTTCCTTTTGTATCGGTAATGTGACTCCCGTTTACACTTAGAAATTCCATAATGAAGCAACCCCTTCCATAACTTTTTCACCATGCATACGCTTCCGGCGCAGGCCCTCCGGGGCCCGGGAAAATTTTATCAAGCTTTTCCATTACAGTATCATCCAAGTCAATTTCAACTGCTCTAAGCGCGCTCTTTAACTGCCCGGCTGTGCGAGGGCCGATAACCGGGGCGGTTACGGCAGGGTTTGCCAGCAACCATGCTACAGCAACATCCGCTTCCTCTTCTCCAAGTTCGCGGCAAAGTGCTGAAAACATATTCATCTGCTCCGGCAGGTTTTTGTCTGCCGTGCCGATAGCCACGGAGTCCTGTCTGCGGGACTTTTCATTTTCTTTGCGGTTGATTTTTCCGGCCAGCTTTCCGCCGGCAAGAGGGCTGTAAGGGAGAAGCCCTATGCCAAGATGCCTTGCCGTTGGAACCAGCTCAAGCTCGGGCAGGCGGCAAAGCAGATTGTAATGATCCTGCGCTGATGAAAGCCCTAAAAAATGCCGCTCCTTTGCCTTGGCTTGAGCCTCCATCAAATCCATGGCCGCAAAATTACAGGCCCCCGCATAATCTATCTTCCCTTGATAAAAGAGCGATTCAAAGGCATCCCATAGTTCTTCCCAGCTTACATCCCGGTCTACATGATGCATTTGATAAAGCTCCACATGTTCACTGTTAAGCCGCTTAAGCGACTGTTCGATATGCCGGCGTATTTTATAGATTGAAAGGCCGTGCCCGTCGTTGGGGCCATCATGAGGATTTTCTGTAAACGAATATACTTTTGTCGCAAGGACTACGCTCTCTCTTCTGCCGCCGCCTTGAGCAAACCAGCGGCCAATGATCTCTTCACTTTTGCCCCGCAATCCCACATCGGGGTATGCGTTTGATGTGTCAATAAAATTGATCCCTGCATCCAACGCCGCTTCCAAAATTAAAAATGCTTCCTTTTCATCAGTATATTTACCGAAATTCCAGGTTCCAACGCATAATCTGCTCACTTTCATCCCGGTACGGCCAAGCGGACTAAATTTCATATACACCTCCGGTTCTTTTACTGTGGAGGGGCAAGCCCAAGCATTTCCCGGGCCTGCACCGGTGATGCGATAGGGCGTCCCAATTCGCGGGCTATGCGCACAATTTTTTCTACCAATTGCGCATTGTTTACTGCCTTTTCTCCTTCGCTTAAATACATATTATCTTCCATGCCGATGCGCACATGTATGCCTAAGGCAATGGCAGCCGCCAATATTCCCCACTGGGTTATGCCTCCGGCAATAGCTCCTAACATGCAGCTATCAGGAAGGGTCTTTATGGCTTCGCTTAGGCTTTCAATTTTAGAAAGATTTGTTTTTTCAGTGAAGACCAGTTGAACCCAGTGCGGTTCTTTTTCATGCAGCAGTCCAAGGTTTATAAACTCCCTGATATACCGAAAATCCTCAATCCCGTAGCACATATACTCGGGTTTGCAGCCATATTCCCTCATAAGGGCAAGGACACCCGAAGATTCTGCCGGCGTCAGCAGCGTGTCTTTGTCCCGGCCCGCTAAAGGAGATTTGAGTTTATGCGGTGTCTCCCCGGCGACCAAGTTGAAAGCATCCAAACTGGCTACTTCCGGCCGGGCGGAAACGGATGTGACAGAGGGCGCAGAAACAGCACCGTCAGAAGCCTTTATTTTACTTCCGCCGGAGGTATTGTTGATAATAACATCCGGACATTTGGCACGGATAGCGGCGTTAACTTCCTTATATTCCTCAGGGTCTGCAGACATTAAGTCGTTATCTGCCGAACTTCTCCGATGGATATGTACCATGCAGGCACCTGCGTTGAAGGCATCGTAAGTTTGCTGTACCTGCTCCGCTAAAGTTACGGGCAGGTTTGGATTTTCGCTTTTTTTGCGGCCGCCCGTGACGGCACAGGTAATGATAAGCGGCAGCCCCGGGCTGTTCATGTACTTGTTTATTTTTTCATTCATATAATCAGTCCTCTAATCAGTCCTCAGTTTTATCCGGTACGCTCTTGGCCGTCATTGCATATAACTTATCTTGGAAAGGTCCGGCTCGTGGGCTATTCCCGGTGAATTTTCGTAACCAATCAGTACTGCCATGCCAAATTCATAACCTTCCGGAAATCCCATCCTAGCCATAAATCCGGGGCCCTTATCACCGGACAGTGCAACACCGGCCTGCCAGCAGATAAGGCTGTTTATCCCCAGAGATGCGGCAGCGATAGTAATGCTTTGGCATACGATGCCGCAATCCATTCCTGCCCCGGGGCTGACAGGAATCATTATTAAACAGGGTGCGCCGCAGCAAATTGCGCCGTTGCGGGCCTTTACCGCTTCATATAGGGACTTGTCTTCCCAGCCGGATAGGATACGAAAGCCTTCCGCATCCATTTCGCTGATAAAATTTTGATCCGTTATGACAACGATACGCCAAGGTTGGTTATTCATGGCGCTTGGTGACTGAACCGCCGCCTTGGCAAGGGATTCAAGCAGGTTTTTGTCCACAGGCTTGTCAGAATAATCTCTGCAAGAATAGCGCGCCGCAATGGCTTTTAATGTTTCGTTCAAGATACATCCCTCCGGAATTATTTTTTATTTTCTTGCCGGAACAGTAATATGGCCATGCCATAGTCTGCCCTCAAAGTCGCATCGTTATGGAAGGTTACAGGAGACGGGGCAATGGTTACCTCATCATTTAAGACCAGTGTAATGAGTGTTGATAAATCCTCAAGCAGCTCTCTGCACAAGGGGTTGTAATGATTACACTCCGGAAAATCCCACCACTCCTGCCTGCGGTGACCGCCAAGGAATACGATGTCGTTAAGGCCTTCCTTATCAAGGAAATTTAAGAAACGGTCAATACTTGCCTTGTAATCGCTAAGGTTAAGAGAGCCCGGCACTTGTGCCCACACATATTCTCCGTTGCCGGCGGTGTCTCCTGCAAAACACACGCCGTGGTATCTGTCGATCAGCATAAGCGACCCCGGCGAATGCCCAGGAAGCTCAAACGCTTCAACAACCACGCCGCCGCCAAGGTCAATCTTGCCGCCGTCCTTGATGTCGACGATATCCTCCGGTACCGAAGTGTTGTCCGGCAAGAGAGACTTATAAAAATCCCAAAGGTGGGAATCTTTTTTGGACATATAAAATTTACCGAACTGATCCGTTTGGCTGATATGGTCAAAGTGTACATGGGTGGCGATTAGTTCAACCGGCAGGCGGGTCAATGATTTGACTATCCCCATGGCATCTTTTACCATGCCTGTATCGATGACCAGGGCCTTGTCCGCGCCTTCAAGGATGTAGAAGTGGGCACCAAACCAACAGTCTCCAATCTGCCATATGCCGGGCATAATAAACTCAATGTCATAGCGCTGCAGCCTGTTTTGTTCAAATAGCCATGTAAGGGCTTCTTGGTCACTGTAGGCGGCCACCCAAGCACTGTGAGGAGATACGCCCCACTGCTTTTCCATCGTGCCGGGCGGGTATTCTGTATAACGAACCTGGCGGTTGCCGATGCTGCGCAGCCGAATCACCATTCTCCTTGTACCGGACATCCCCTTCCAGCGGGGGTCGCCGGATGCGCTAACCGGTACCACAGGGTCGTCCGCCGCGTGAAATGCCCAAACCGGCAAGCTTTTTGCAGATGAAAGATCTTTAGGGACTCCTGCCCCGCATACAGGCATTGCTGCCGCAAATACATCTGGATATTTTGTTATCAAGTGCCAGGTGCCTTCGCCGCCCATAGCAATCCCTGTAAGATATATGCGGTTATTGTCTATGGGATACTGCCCGGCAAGCGATTCAATAGACTTTATAACGAGTTTTACATTTTCTTCACTCGTCCAGGACATGCCTTCCGGGCATTGGGGTGCAACTATGTAACAGGGATGCTTTGCCTGCCACTCCGGTGCCGCAAAATCAACAGCACCGTTATTTTTGAGGACAAGTGTTGTATCATTACCGCACTCACCCCCGCCATGAAGATATACAACCAGCGGGTATTCCTCACCTTCTTTAACCGCCGGCTCAAACCATCTGCACAGGATGCGCTGTGTTTCAAAGTTTAGCGCTTTTTCAATAAATTTGTTTTTGATTTGCTCATTCTTCATTTTGTTTGTCTCTCCTTTAAATTAGTTTCCGGACAGTTCCTTAGTATGCAAAATTTGTTGGTAAAGAAATACTGATAAGCGTACCTTCCCCTGGTTCACTGGCTATTTCCAATACAAACCGGTCCTTGTAGATACGCTTCAGGCGTTCCCGGATATTATAAAGCCCGATTGAACGCATTTGAGAAGCTGTACCGACAAAATCCTTGCTAAATAAGGCCTTTATCTTCTTCTGACTCATACCTATGCCGTCATCTCTGATGGTTATATTGAGCATTGTTGCTTCCATCCATATGTTTATAAAGATGTTTCCCGTTTTTTCAATGGGGAGTATCCCGTGAAAAAGGGCGTTTTCCACCAGCGGCTGCAATAAGAACCGCGGGACATATTCCGCTGATATATCTTCGCTCACGTTTATATTTACTGTAAATCGTCCGGGGTACCGGTAGGATTGGATTGACGTATAGTTTTGAACAGAGATAATTTCTTCGGCAATCGTGGCAATAACATTTTCGGGACCAATTTTTAAGTTATCATGTAAAATTTGAACAAAGATACGGCCCACATCGCAGACATCCCGGTTGCGTCCAAGATGTGACAAATAAATCATGGAATCAAGCGTGTTATAAATAAAATGCGGGTTGATTTGTGCCATCAGGAGATCCATGCGTAGGCTTTCTTTTTCCTTTTGATCTATCAGTACCTGCCTCATATGGCTTTGCAGGCTGGCAGCCATTTCGTTAAATACATTGGCAAGTATGCCAAATTCGTCTTGGCTCACAGTATCTAAGCGCACATCGAGGTTTCCTTCTGATACAGCCTGGGCCATATCGGTAAGCCGCTCCAATGGTTTTGTAAAGCTAAAACTCAAAGGGATAATTGTAGTGACAACGACGACGACAATGACTGCCGTGAGTATCAAAAAAAATTGATAAATAACATTTACTCTGCTGGTAATGAGGGTGTCGGGTACTGAAAGTAAAAGCACCCATCCGTCATCAAGATCCCGGTTGATAAACATGGTGGAGCTGTCATATTGCAAAAAAGGAGTCCCGCCTTGGAAATTGCCCAAAATAAACTCAAGTTTGGCTTGTTCGGGAACAGCCTCCCCGCTTTTGCTGATAAGTTGCCTGCCTGCCGAAAGCAGTACGATCCATTCATAATCCTGTAACGCGTAATATAAAACATCTTCAAATAGGGAAACGTCTATATACAGCAATAAATGCGCAAAATTTTGCTCAAAAGTAAGCAAATTGTTGCATATGGTGTAATAGGTGATAACATCGATCCTTCTATCCCACAATACCGCCTCATGTACATCAGAAAAGCCTGAAGTGTTTACCCTGCTGCGAAGGTCATAGTACCATGCCCGGTCTGTATTGCTGATAATGCCGCCTCTTTCGTTTAACATACTGCTAAAGACAGGGCCTTCCTCTAAAATTAAATCAATACCTATGATGTAGTCCCTCATGACTTTGTAATTGGCAAGGAGGCTGGATGTCTGCATCCGCTTAAAAACAGTGTCAAATGTATCCAATTCAACGCTGCCTAATGTTGACAGTATCTGCATATCGCTTACAATGATCCTGCTCATTTGCTCAATATCGGATTGCATGTTGCGTATTTGCAAAGTGGTAAGTTCTAATACTGCTGAATATCCTGCGACGATTTGATTGCGAAGTGTTATAGATATATACTGTACGGAAAATAAAACACATACTAAAATCACGCAAATGATAAGCGAGAGGTTGTATGTCACCAGGCGTGCACGAAGTTTTTTGCGAGGCTTAATCTCTAACATAGCCATACATAAATTCCTTTGGTGATATCCCGATTGCTGACTTAAAAGCAGTGCTGAAATACTGACTGGTCTTAAATCCGCATAACGCGGCAATTTCGTAGATTTTTTTATCCTTTTCAAGCAAAAGGCGTTTTGCTTGGCCGATACGTACTTTTAGCAAATATTCATTGACCGTACAACCAAGCTCTTTTTTGAAAACTGTCCGAAGGTGGCCGCTGCTGACATAAAGTGATTTGGCAATATCTTCTACAGATAAATCACTGCCATAGGCGTTCTCTATGTACTTCATCGTTTCTGCGGCAAGGCTGTGATTTTTGGAATAGAGATTTCCTTGTACAAGGATCAGTTCGTTAGCCAGATGGCTAATCCACCGGCTAAGCTGTATCAACGAACTCAGTTTGTCCGGCGGTTTAAAAAGCGGTATGCCTCGGTTGATATACATCCGGTTAAAGCGCTCCAGCAACGATTTTACAGGAAGCAAATGATCAACGGCGCATCTGCCCTGGTTTGGCAGATGAAGGAAAGGCGCATGGATCATATTTGATACTTCAGGGCTTCTCATATGGATATGTTCGATGACGGCATCCACAAACCGCTCGGGGAATACCGGCTCTATAACCGGCAAGTTGAAGTAATCTTTTTCTGTTAATACGCTTCCGCTGCATAGCAGGACTTCATTTAATATAGGTTTCAAATTTATTTGAGTAAGTTTAATAGGCGCATTGACCGGGCCCGCTGCCACGATGGAACAATTGCCGGATATCGCAAGGTTTATTTCTTTTTCAAGCGATTTAATACCGCTTAGCAGTAGGTCATATGTGCCTTTTGAACTGACCTGCGGGAAAAATGAACACAAAAGACCATAGGTGCTTCCCTCTAAATGGCTGACTTCCAATAAAGACAAGTTTTTGTCCTTAAGGAATCCGCAGCCTCCTATATCTTCAAAAACTGCCGTATACCCGCTGTCATACGCCGGCAGCAAATGAAAACAGCGTTCTGCTATTACAAGTAAGAAAATGTACTGCGTACCTTTCTGGTGATGATGGCCTCTGGGAAATTCAATTTCCGCACTGTTTACGATTGTATTGTACAACCATTTTTTTAGTATCATGCTTTGCATTTCACGTTGTTTGGAAAGTTTGTATATCGCTTCATTGAGCGTAACGGCAAGCGATTTCTCGTCCAACTCATGTTTGAGTATAAACCCGCCGACGCCTATTTGGATGGCCGCCTTGGCAGCGTTGAAATCCTGATAAGCAGTCAGCACAATGATGTGACAGTCCGGATGGAATTCCAGTATTTTTTTACTCAACTGAATCCCGTCCATTTTTGGCATGCGTATATCCATAAAAATAATATCCGGGCGTATCTCTTGCACGATCCTAAAGGCTTGATTTGCAGTCAATGCTGTTCCCTCAATCTTGCAGTTGAATTTTTCCCATGGAATCAAACCACACAAAAACTCAACGGTGAGGATTTCATCGTCTACAACCAATATTTTATACATAGTATCATTCCTTTACCGCCCCTGCCGTAAGCCCTTTTATAAAATTGGAAGAACCAGCGGCAAACACAATGATCAAAGGTACAATTGCAAGTAGTAAACCGGTAATCCTGGCGGCGTAGTCGTCACGGTACTCGGTTCCCAATGTCTGTATAAAAAGCGGGATGGTGTATTGAGCTGGGCTGCTGATCATAACCAAAGGCAGCAGATACATATTCCAGGACCACAAGAAGATTGTCAGTGACAAAGTCCCGAGCGCAGGCCGGATACAGGGGATGACTATATAAAAGAACGTAAGCAGTTCATTGCTCCCATCTATCCGGGCGCTTTCTATCATTTCTATTTTTAAGGCGCTTTTGAGATATTGGGTCATCCAAAATACCCCAAACCCGTTTGCAAGCCATACCAATACTAAGGGTATAAGCGAGCCGCCAAGCCCCATGACACGCATCTGCTGCATATAACCAATGAGCCTGATGGTAACCGGGACCATCATGGTTATTAGTACAAAATTGTAAATTGCATTGCGAAGCCGGAACCTGTATGCCACAAGCCCATATCCGGCCATCGCGCTGAACAGTACCGAAAAAAATGTAGAGGTTACTGATACAATAACGCTATTCATGTAAGCCGTAAAGAAAAGCGGGTCAATAACCGTATTCAAATTTGCCGTCAGGTTATTGCCGGGCAAAAAAGTAAGCCCTCTGAAAATTTCCTCGGTTGTTTGCGTGGACATGATAACCATTAAAAATAACGGAAGGAAAGAGGTTGTTGTGACAAACGCAATAACAATATATTTAGCTAAAAGTGCAGTCCTCATACGTCACCTTTCCTTCCGGTTTAGGATTGTCACATTGACCAAAGAAACCACGGCGATAATAACAAAAAGTGAAAAAGCAATGGCGGCCCCGTAACCAAACCGCGCGTGATTTAAGAATGAAACATCATAAAAATACCATACAACTGTCAAAACAGAGCGTTCCGGCCCGCCAACAGCCGTATTGCCGGCACCCAAAAACACTTGTACCGCTTCGTCAAACAATTGGAACCCGCCGATACAGCCCTGTATGATCACAAACACAGTAATTGGCCTAAGCAACGGCAGCGTTATTTTCCAAAATGTTTGAAGCGGGTTTGCACCATCAACGCGGGCGGCTTCAAGCAAATCGTCCGGAATCGTTGAAAGGCCGGCGAGATACAGTATCATGAAATATCCGAAATTTCTCCATATCGTCATAACGGCAACAACGATGGGGGCGTACTGTCTTCTTCCCAGCCAGTTGATATGCTCCGGTATCAACCTTAAAAAAGTCAAAAGTTC
>Ga0131853_10025244_pt1 | contig 10712 bp, 5 predicted proteins | sample TergutLab28metaG_FD_92764 | JGI IMG/M metagenome (GOLD analysis project Ga0131853, IMG submission 92764) | Labiotermes labralis P1 segment gut microbial communities from Petit-Saut dam, French Guiana - Lab288 P1 (version 2) (version 2) | ecosystem: Host-associated > Arthropoda: Insects >... | reverse complement strand
TGTATGTATGTATGTATGTATGTATGCATGTATGTATGTATGTATATATGTGTGTATGTATGTATGTATGTATGTATGCATGTATGTATGTATCTATGTATGTATGTTTGTATGTAGGTATGTATGTATGTATGTACATATGTATGTATCATCTATCTATCCATCCATCCAGCTGTCTCTCTATCTATCTATCCACGCACCCACCCACCTACCTACTACCTACCCACCTACCCGTCTATTTTTATTTCTTCACACTGCATACATTGCAGAATACCTTTCTGATAAATGAACACATACTTGGGCAGCCTCCTGTTGCTGCTAGCCTTGCAGAAAGTGCCTTACAAATAAACATTTATATTTGAGATTCTTGCAAACAAAGCTGCCAAGACCTAATTTACCTGGCCAAAGAGAGACGTTTTGTATCAAAAAACATTGTGGCCGTTGACTGTTAGTCATTTTTTGTACTAGATTAAAAAGCGTACAGCTGGCCACTATGTTGTCATGTAAATAACCGAACTGTTTGAATGACAATTTGAAACGTTGAAACAAACTCAGATAGACTCACACACACACACACACACACACACACACACACATGCACACGCACGCACGCGCACGCGCACGCGCGCAGGCGCAGGCACAAGGCTGTGACGCCGCATTTCCTCGAAATAGCAAGAAAGATCACAACACTCAAACAACTTAAATGTAGAAAAACAAAACTGTCGTATCACAGTGGTTACCTTATCTCCTGATGTAACGTCACAACACAAAACCTCAGGCCCACAGAGCGTGAGTGAGTGTTTCATGTAATTCTCATGATGAGTATCAATTATATTTCCTGATCAACATTAAACTGTCTGTTTCAGCAATTTGCAAGCAACATGTTTGCAACTTCTTACCTCTCAGAAAGTAGAAGACTGTAACAAAATAACTGAACCATACCTAGTTATAAATACCTCTCTTTTTACCTTAGTTCAAGTTACCATGAAACTTGACTTAGCCTTTATCTTTGAAATATTATGACAAATCTCCATCAAGTAATGAATCGCATTACATTTTATCTACTAATCCATAGTCACATGTAATTATTTTAAGTGTAGATGAGAATAGCAATACAGGAGCCCTTTATTTTTAAAACAAAGTAAGTATCTTTAATAATTACATGTTTTTCCTCAACCGTCCAGACCTACAAGTGAAATTTAGGGCACATAGCTCATACATTCATCGTTTTTATCCGGTTATTAAAAAGAAGAAATCGCTTTGTAGAAAATACGTCCTATGGTCCTCGCCATGGGAGACAAAGAAATGATACACTATACGGCTATACAAAACTGCGGTACTTTATGGGGTTTTAGAACAGTTTAAATCAATATACCCTTAGTAAGTGGGGTTACGCTGACGCGAGAAAGGCTATCGGATTACATTCTTACACGCGGCAACATTATGTCTCTTGCCTGTCAGCATCCTGGTGAGTACCTCTACTTACACAGTCATGGCTGACCTTCTTGACCTAAGTTACATGATCCTTCTGAACAATCGATTATATGATTGGCATGGCCTACTTTACTGTAGTCACCGGGGGATCTGAAAAGCAACCCGAGGCACTGACGGACCATTTATGTTTGTGTTCCGCTGCGTCACCCTGGGCGGAGGGAGGTGACAGGGGGAATTAGATATCTCATTTTCTGACTGTGGCGCAGTTCAAGGCCCTATATCACATTTAATTTATGAATAGTGTCTTTAGATCCGCGCCAATATGAAAGGTTAGAAGAAGCTCAGTGGCATGAGGGATGGTTGAATTGAAAGCTTCAGATGTACATAAATCGATATTCCGAGCGAAACTCACGCTGACATCATTATACGGACGAAATCTGCCGATAAGAAATAATTGTACTAATTGCTGAGAATTACAGTTGATTACGGGTCGGGCCTTTCTCCCCCACAAACTCTCTTTGGAATGAAAGAGAAAAGAATTATTGTCGAAGAGTGCATTTACAGAAGAAATACTGAGCGCTGAATGTCTTTACGTTAGAAAATCTTTCCTAAATTTGTGCAATAAAGTGTGTATATATATATATATATATATTTATTTACTTATTACAAAAATAATTCCACGAGGTCCGAAATCCAGCATTACTCTTCAACCTAGTTTTAAAGAATTTCTGACCTCAGTTCACAGGTGGATAATGGGATCGAGTTACTACAGGGATTACTTTCTTTATTTCAGTTGCTGAAAGAGAAAGGTATGTAAAACGGATTATGATATTATACATATCTACGTATATTTACATTTTAATGATGGGTAATTAGCAAATTATGAACCTCTCTGTACGTGCAGATTACAATTCTGGGACTACCTCTCACATCTGTTGATTAATCTCCTCGTACAGTATCTGAGGTTGTACTTGTGGTTCCTATTCTGCAAAAATCTCTGCATGAAGAAATGCTCTGTTTGAATAATTCTCAGCCAGTTACGAACTATCAGTTTATGTTGGCACAAACGCATATACATCTTTACGCATAATATCCGCTAATGTCACCTGATTTTAAACAAAACTGACAGTGTATGTTTCAACAAATTGTAGTAAAACTCACAGCTACGGCAGTGAAATAAATCGGGTCATCGGTCTTTCAATCCATTACAATGGAAAAGTTGAACATTCAGAGGGACAGACACGTAATGGAAGCATTTTCGCCACGTTCCACTGCAGACGTGATACAAAGTCGGTTCTTACTTCACAGGAAACGTATCGCATCTAAATTATAAAAATGTTCCCTTGAATGGTGTTTACGAGCACAGTGGCCATGTGGGGGCACAACGGTCCCTTTGAGACGTCGGAACATGTAGGCCAGAAAACATGACGTAAAATCCCAGTAGACTTAATCCTTCATCAGCCTCACCTTGAGAACCTAATATCTCGTTATCTCTGTTTGTCACCAGAACCAAAAGAACTCTCAAAGCAGATCTGAAATCTCAAGTTTACGCTGCAGTTAAGTGGAAGAGCGATGTCTTCTAAAATCTGAAGAAGCACAGACTAATATAAATTTACAGATATTTCGGAGAAAACTGCTGCCTCCGTCATCTTCAAAGCGGCAGTCTACCATACTACACGAAACATCCCATTACTGGCAAGGAAAGCCCTTTGGGCTCCAGGATGACGAGACTCTCAGCACTTCTAGACAGTCCACACTTGAGGGTGGTAACGTTGTCAGCCTTAAGCACTTACCGCGTTAACCTCTCAGGGCATACTCCTGGTACACATTTCTGTTAGACACTGAGTCGACCCTAGAGGGATTCAAAACCGCGACTTCAAGACTTGTAGAGCAGTGCTTGAACCAACTGCGCCATCGCGTACCTAACGGACAGGCATCTAATTACCAGCATGAACAGATCGACGGATTGTTGTGTTCTTTTCATAATCATGATGCTTACACTGATTCAGTTGTACACCGCGTACCGCACACATCACTGTACGCAATTAGACAAACATTTTATGTGAAATCATAAGCACATATTTTGTTACATTAACACTAAAGCAATGACACATTTTAATAAGTCTCCCTGAAGAAGTTTAATATCTGACCTAAACTTGCATGTATTAATTAATGCTGATGTTATTATATGTACCTAGTATGACGTCATTTCTTCATTTTCCATCATTCTGTTATTATACGACCCAGTTTTGTTTGATGGGTAGGAGAACTCGTTGGGTGCAACCGAACTAGAACCATTCAATTAGGAACCTTGAGGAGCTGGGTTCGTATTCGGGCTACCGTCTAGATAACTGAAGAACCTTGTTTTAATCACCGGCAGTGGCCAGGAACTTTTCTCCGATCCGAAAGGTATAAAGAGACCGTGAGGGCCCATGCTGCCACCCATTCAATCATTCAATCTTTACCGGGTGGCGGGAAGGAGGCCCTTCCCCTGGGAGTAATAATGCGGTTGCCGTTAGCTTCCCACGCTACTTTGTGCCGACTTTAAGAATTGGTACAGATCTACGTCCCCAGGAAGAACGATATTCAGTAGAGCAAGACAGTGTCTCGTACGTGCAGATGATGTGGTAGTTTTGATACGTGCAGCGAGACAGACGTACTGCAGAAACAGCAGAAGATAAGACAACTTTAGCAGTGCAGATGGGTTGGCCCATGAATGTATCCAGAAACAAATACAGGATTAAAACAAAAAACTAATTAACCGGAAGAAACCGAAATACGTGGACAGAAACATGAAAATGTAGAATTGTTTAACTATTTAAAGTCCTTTGTAACAAACAAAAATGAGGTTGATGCAGTGCTAAAAGCAAGATTCATTGCTCGTAATACACACTGCCATGCACTAGGCGATTCACTGGAGAAAATGTACTGTGCCTAACAGCGACACTAACAGTACGTCTTTATACAAAAGTTACAGGGCTAATTGTTGCTTAAGGTGCTGAAACTTGCACCCCGACAAATAAAATTGGAAGAGACTTAATGAAGTGGGGAAGGAAAACCCCGAGAAAAATATACGCACCAGCCTATGAAAGTGATTATTAGACAATAAAAACGGAACAAGCAATTTTATAATACAGTTATATCTCCATACATTGCAACCGGCGGCTTGGCATGTTGTAAGAATGGAAGGTACACGGCCAGTAAAGAAGGTGCTCGAACGCAAACCAGGAGAACGGAAAAAGGGGAAGGCCTAGACTAAGAATGAACGGACGACAGTGAGCCGGACATGAGGAATACGGGTGTAAAGAAATGGACAAGAAGAAATGGTCATCTCTAGTGATGGCAGCGAACGACAATCTCAAAGTTTTATAGTGTTAGAGAAGAAGAAGAAGGAGGAGAAGGAGGAGGAGAAGGAGAAGGAGGAGGATTAGAAGCAATCCATCTCCAGTTCCCATAAACCTCATGGCGTGCCCAGTAAATTTGCTTCCTGCTGCTTATGTACTGAGATCGAGAAAAAAAAAGTATATTTGCAAAATCTTCTGGCTGTTGGAAGTGTAGGAGGAGGGCAGACTTTAGTTTGCAGTCTCCAAGTTCACGATGCGTGACAACTTTTCCTGAAGATGGGGACAACAGGTTTCTCCGAACCATTTATATCTACTTAACAGAATTTGCTCTCTCATCGTAAACTTTACGACCACAATCTAAATATCATACGGATATTATTTTTGCACACTGGAAGGGGAAACATGGCGATGGCGCTCGAAATATAACGATGTCCTTCAAATCGGAAAATTTGTGTGCACACACAGGAGAGATAAATACATTCGCCGAAGCTTTATTCGTATCTTAATGCACGGAATAATCAGCTGGAAATAGCGTCGTTGTGAAATAACGTGTAGGAAACAAACTATGATCTTTCGTCCGGCTCGTGATGAGCTCGCAGTATCGTAGGATGATCTGGTCTGTGCCTGAAGCAGTCGCTCGTTACATGTCCCGTACCGACTGGTACCACGCGACGGAATGCAAATTAGACTTTCACGTTACTCGAAATCTACGCGGGAATTAGAATTCATGCTTCATTAATTCCGCACCTAAATGCTTACTTTTGCTTTATTGCTTGATAATTCTTACTTCAAACTGCTCCAATAGTGCCTAGTACAGAAGTGTTTTGGAATATAAATTAAATAAAAAAATAAAAAATCAAAATTTAAACAGATTAGATTACAGGTTGTAGGCGAGGAGATTTCTCGTGTTCTTACCCTTGCGGAGACCCACGACATTTCTTCAGAAGAAGGCATATATATGATGACTGACAAATAAAGTATGATTTTTTTTATGTGGCATGTTATGTCCCTCTGTCTGCATTTTGTCGATGCATTACAGCTTGGGCTAAACAGAAAAATAAACAGTAACAGCAGCAGTAACAACAACAACAAAACAACAACAGACATTTTATATATTTATGTATGAATTTCTGTGCGAATTGCTTGCGACTTTAGCTGTATATGTTTAGAACAAAACAACTCTAAAAGAACGCAGCACAGACGAAGAAAAAAGAAGTTAGGCCTACCACTTGCCACTTGCAGTACTTACGACTTTTTAAATAACTAAATAAAATAGGCCACGGTCATTATTTTATGCGTCCAATTCGTAAACGGTTTTATTAGGATCAACAATTATATATTTCGTAATTTATGACAAAAATTAGTATTGATAAAAACACTGAAGAGCTAAATAGACATAGGAATAGAAAGAAAGTCAATGTAATTAGAAAGGATGCGGTCTATCGAAGAGCAGAACATTAACCCCTGTTGGCAGCACTCCACAATCACCCTCGACTGTGAAAATGAAATTCCCCAATTCAGTAATATGCGACCAAAATGCTGGTATTCAGTCTTTTCTATTCAAGAGCAATTTATTTGTAAATTGCAACACTTCTTTTTGAGTCTATGTGTCTCAGATTCTGAGGTAAGTATGCAGGATACAATTTTAAAAATTCAGAAATTTGAGGCACGTAATTTCTTACGACTTCTTATTAGGCAAGGAAGAAGTAACTAGGAAAAGGTATGCAGTCAAACACAACTTAATCACTGAGGTGTATTAAATGATTATGTTATGGAAACAACTACATGTTTCGGCCTGTACTGGCCATCATCAGGTACAACTTAAGGGCTAGCTATATGCATGCATATAGCTAGACAACCTGATGATGGCCAGTACAGGCCGAAACTTGTAGTTGTTTCCATCACATAGTCATTAAATACACCTCAGTGATTAAGTTGTGTTTGACTGCATACCTTTTCCTAGTTTCACACACACAACGGGGATGACACACTTCCTAGAAGGAAGAAGTAAATCGTAGGTACCTATCCGTTCCATGTTCTCTTCAAAATGCAGAGTAGGAGCAATGTGCCTATAACGTAACATAGACGAGTTCCCATGCACCAACTGTTGCACTGGAACATCAGTACGTATTACATATGATGAGTGTGTGTTTGTAGCCTCAATTATCCAGCATGCAATGCGCGTGCGCCATATTGTCATCTGGGGCCTGCACGGTTATACAGCATTTTTCCACAGTATTCATAAACGGCACGATTTTCGAAAATAAAATCATTGAACATAAAATGTGTGTTTTGATTTTTTTCTACAGTTTTGTCTGAAACATTTCTCATTCTAAAAAGAACTGAGCGAGATATGATCAAGGACGCATACTGGTCTTCACGTAAAGTACCCGCTATTCTTATCATATTTTAATGAAACTTGAATTTTCTCGACAGATATCTGAAAAATACTCAATATCTAATATCATGAAAATACCTCCAGTGGGGCCGAGTAGTTCCATACGGTCAGACGGAAGGACGGGCAGACAGACGTGACGAAACTAATTTTCGCTTTCCCCCATTTTGCGAACAAGCCTAAACCTGCCATAGTGCTGACAAGGGGAATGACTGCAGACTATCGACATTTTTTATTTTCAGCAAGCCATGATAAATAAATATTTTTAGAGCATAAGTACTTAACACGTGTGTAAATATTGCTGCTTTTATTTAGTGTGATTTGGTGTTTAAGTTTAATTGAAAATGGACCCCTATTCTTTCTGAAAATGTAAAATTACTTTCTATCTGAAATACATTCTCCCACTTATTATTCCACATTGACTGTTAAAGAATTATCCGAAATAAAAGCAACATAATAATTCTAAATATCATATAAAGACATGATGTGGTTACTGAAATGGAATCCGGATTACAAAATTCTTATTGTGGTTTTCAAACGACCTCCAAAAACGTCTTGCGGTTCGAATTAAATCATTAAAAACAGGCTTCCGATTTATGGATCAAGGAAAAAGATTGCACAATGTGCGCTGTGAAACATTCTGGTACAACGCACACAGTGTGTGCGCAATAAATATTTTCTTGGCCACTAGTCACTACCGGGGGCTTCATAACAACAGTCTGAATTTCTTCATACAAACTTAAACTTCACTCTCATTAATTCATGGTACTGCATCTTAAAATCTACTCCTAACCTGCCTCAAATGAGAAGTTTGGTTTCAAATCCTCTGAATTATTTAAAGAATAAAGTCATTTAATTAATATCTTGAAATTAATTTCCAGCTTCACAGCAAACAAAACGATTATACATTATAAGTCAATAATTCAATGCCGCTTAGGAAAATATCCACTGCTTATTGTGAGAACCACTGAAATGCATAAATAATCTATGGTGTAAACGATGTGCAGGTTTCTGTATGTTGAAGCAGGCGGCAAGCGTAATAAAGGCATGGCGAACCTACGACATGGGTTAAAACTTCTCATCACTTTAACGAGAAATATTGGAAAAATCCTGATAAATAGAAGCTCAGTGATAAAGACTGGGGCGGGTTAAAAATAAGTTTTGTATTAGACATAAGTTTCGGGTAATAAAATGTGCCGGCACAATTTCTGACGTCACGTCTCGAGAGCTGAAAATATAGGTTTATAAAATTATCGCGTGTAAATGTAGAAAAATAATTATTGGCGTCAAATATATTAAGAGACCAACAAATGAACCTGATTTGATAAACGTAATTTTATTGCGTAGTGTTCACCAACATGTTTCGGCCCCTCCTGTGGCCATCTTCAGGGTGGTGAGAACAAGAATACAAATATAATTAAAACGTGTCGCTGTCACTCATTTTAAAAATCGTAAGATTTTTTTTTTAAATTCACGGTTGAATAATGAAATTTCAGTGAAAAAAATATCAGATTTTAAGACTGTTGTTCGAGGTACGGTTCTGTGGAATGATGTATATAGGCGATACACGTGCTGAATTGTGATTCAGGTGCAAGCGATGATATATTCTGCAGAGTTTGTGTATTGTGAATTCTTCTTTTCTCCACCCCGAAGACAGCCACATGCGTGGCAGAAAAATGTGTGAGACCACTAGGCAATACAATTATATTATACAACCGAATTCCTTTTTTCGTCTTTTAATAATTTTAGTATATTTTACATTAATTTTATATTCACATTAATTTATTATACTGTTTATATAATATACACAGGGTATACACAAAAGAATGGTGCTGTTTCAAAAGTTAACAAGAAATTTATTTCTCGCCTTACACCGTCAGCAACAGCAACTGTCCAAGTTTCTCATGCGCTACCAGCAGTTCGCTTCTCATGCTTACTGCGGGGCCGTGGGGCCCAGCAGTAAGCATGAGAAGGGATGAATTTGATTACCGCGTGGATGTGTGTCTTGTGACATAGGGTGCACACACTGAAGGATTGTGATTGACGGTAGAGAAACTTGGACAGTTGCTGCTGCTTCCGGTGTAAGGCGAGAAATAAATTTCTTGTTAACTTTTGAAACAGCACCATTCTTTTGTGTATACCCTGTATATATTAATTTGAATTTAAAATAATTTTATATTGACACATTTTAATATATTTTATGCATGGAATACGGAACATATAAAAATAATCATACATTTGTGAAAGAAATTACTTCTGCAAATATACGCACTCGGCACCATACAGCTCCGTCCATCCTGATAGCTGACTTCGTCCGAGATATCAAGAAAACACTCGTCTTTTATTAAAAAAGAATATTCATTTAGTGTTCACAAGAGCACACGTCTCTTCTTCAGTCCACCAGCACGTATCCTGTGTCTTTAAGACAGATTACAGAGAGGACATGAATATATGTTGGAATTAAAAAAAAACAGCATTTTTTTAATTTCCGGGTTCCTTATGAAAAAAACCAGCATTCACTGTTAGGATATGAGCATCACACCAATTCGCCGCATACACGTCTCCTTCATGGTAGCATAGCTGGAACAAAATCGTCACACGATGTAGACTTTTTGTGGGCCTCCTTCAATTTGTACGAAGTTTTGCGGTCTTGCAATTCTAGGACTGTTCTGTCAAGCGAATGAGATTGTGCCTTAAGTGACCTTCACTATCTGATGTAGAACAATATGTGACACAGATGTTGTACATCGGCCTATAACGGTTCAATTCTGTTCAATCAGCCAATGCGCTATTCTGTTTTATCAGTCAATACGCTTCCGAACATAATCTGAATAGACCGGTACAAAAATTACTTCTGACACCAAAAGAGGGAGTGTGGGTGTGTGATAATTTTATCGATATCTTACCGTTGTGTTTATATCATGTGTGATATAACACAAACAAAGTTCTGTAAGAATATTACGTAGCAGTTTTCCATATGAACAAATTCACTTTTAACTAAGGTTTATCACATTTCTGTTTAAACTTTATACATTAATAACATTTCACATATTTCAGATCATCACACTGCCAATCTCTACCACATTTAGGCGTGACGTATAAAACAAGTAACCATCAGTGCTATATAAAATACTTAACCAATGACTGGGCTGTAATTTCACATACATCACCTATAACAATGTATCCCACTTTTAAATGTTCTAACAACACTAACGTACATCTTACTAAGACCTAAAAGAAGCCTTTATGTACCACCAGTTTTTGACTGACCAAACTTGTAAATCTGTTGAATCCCACACAGTAAAAGTCTCTATGTGTAGTATCCATGTGTATTGTATTTTTGCCTTGTTTTAAAACATTCTACTGAAAGCTGATGGTAGTCTAAAAAGACTGAAATATTTAGTTATTTTTTAATAAAGAAAAATATTTTTGTTGTACGGAATACTAAAGGTTTAACGCTGAGCATATATGTATGTATGCATGTATGTATGTATGTATGTATGTATGTATGTATGTATGTATGTATGTATGTATGTATG
>Ga0131853_10025242_pt1 | contig 10712 bp, 12 predicted proteins | sample TergutLab28metaG_FD_92764 | JGI IMG/M metagenome (GOLD analysis project Ga0131853, IMG submission 92764) | Labiotermes labralis P1 segment gut microbial communities from Petit-Saut dam, French Guiana - Lab288 P1 (version 2) (version 2) | ecosystem: Host-associated > Arthropoda: Insects >... | reverse complement strand
TCAGCCAAAGCGTAATACACGTTATTTAAATAACTAACTTGCTCCTTCTCTCTCTATAAATCGAAACGCGTAAATTTGGAATGATATCTAATGTAATTGCCAAATCGCGCAACTCGAAATAAAGTGAATTTAGAATACCAGTGCATATATCGTAAAAAAAAACCTGTGCCTTCTACATATTATACTGCACAAAGAAATCTCATGGTTTGTTTCGATAAATTCAGTGTCATTGTAAATTATGCGTGAAAGACGGACCTGCAAGTTTAAAATCATGTGTTAATAAGTTACAAAGTTTACTCACTACCTAATCAAACGGTAAGCGTAGAAACAAATTGCGTGTTTAAAAATTTACGCGTTTTTAATCACACCGCAAGCAAATATTTGTTGGCTACCGATCAACTCTCTGCTCATTAATTAATGTAAGTGTACAAACAATAATGAAATCCTACATTGTGTATATTTTTGTGAATTGAAAAAATATGTGTGTATTAATTTTCCTTATACCAGTGATAGGATAGTAAAAAAAGAAACTTTTAAAGGAGCAGGATTCGAACCTAAATATTTCAATTATGAGTCCGGAATCATACCACTTTAGCCAACTGTTTTGAGAAACACAGTCATATAAAGTTTAATTTAAACTTAGCGCGCTGGTCGCCATATTGTAGAATGGTGAACTTTAAGTTAGGTTCAAATTAAAAGTGGCGCAATTTCAAAATGGCGGAAAGCGTTAATTCAAACTTAAAGTTAGTTTAAACAATTTTTAAAAATACCGCGCGTTTTGAGCCATATTGAGAATCGTCAATTCAAATTTAATATCAGGTTCAAATTAAAAGTACCGCGCTGGTAGACAAATTGGGAGGCGGCAATTGAAATTTAATATTTGTTACAACAAATTTAAAAATGGCCCTCTTTCAAAATGGAGGAACTTAAATTTAGTTTGGCGCTTATTCAAAATAATAGCCGGCGCCATACTGTCTAGCATAATTAGGTCATCCGCCACATTTGGTTACATACTGCGTCATTTGTTTACAATTAGATGTTAGATTTCATAGGTTTCACTCGGGGCGTAAGAATGACTCAGTAACCTTTCCGGGGAATTTAACTCTGCTCACGACCTTGTGTGCTTGTTCAAACTTGCTAGCCCCTAACGTAAATTCCAACCCTCACTTTCGGTAGTCTTGTCCGCTCTCGATGTAAGTTGTATTTTAAAAGTAGGACACTATAGTATCCATATTGTAACATGTTAGTTTATAGATTAAAAATACCCGCTCTATTGTAAAAAAGATAGGTTCTATTGATAAACACCGCTCTGGCTGTCACATTCAGAAAATGCACGCGTCTGTGTTATTGTAACATAGCGTCCATTCTAATAAACGTCAAAGAGTACCGATCTAAAAGTAATGCGACTGGGACTGAAATAATTTGCATAATAGATCAATTGCATACAAATAAAGACTATGAATATTAATTACATCATTTGCATATCAAATTAGAGCCCATAAATATCAATTAGTTAATTTGAATTTCTATTCCGCTATTTGGGTATTAATTAGGTAGACCTACTTTCAGGTATCATAGGTTTAGTCGCGTAAAAATTGGGCGGAGCCGGTCCGTCAACACATAGGTTAGGTGGTGTGGTGCTTTAATGTGATTGGTCGCTTGGGGGTAGAGCGCTTTACTGAGATTCGTCGCGTGGTGGGTAGTGCTTTGCTGTGAATAGTCGCTTGGTTGGAGGTGATTTGCTGTGATTGGTCGCTTGGTGGAAAGTACTTTGCAATGATTGGTCGCGTAAAAAGGGGTGTAGCCTGTCCGTGCCGTCATAGGGTCGTTGGTGGGACTTTTTGATGTGACGTAAAAAACTATGGTAAATTGGCACCCTATCTACAGTCGCAGTTCCAAACTGTGCTTTCAAAATAGTGCCACCAAAGTTTACTAAAACTCGTCGACGGTCAAGTCGAGGTAAAACCTGATGAAATTCATAAAACTTAATTTTCAAAATGTTTAAAAATACCTCAATCTGTTTTATTTAAAAAATCGCAGTAAACTGTTTCTTCTCCTGTTCAACTGAAAATAAGTCTGTTCTGATAGTAGATATATAAGTCAATGTTCATTGCTATGCGCCATGTGTCACTGGTAAAAAGTATTTCCCTCTCTTTCATAAATACAATATGATTTAAGGGTTGAACAAATGGTTCATGTGACTCCACTATTAAAAAGTCAAGGTGATTCCTGTAACATAAGATATGCGGTAAATTAGTATTTTTACGTAATGTTATACTATTTGGTAGTAGTTATAATTTACTAAGTTATACCAGTCTGGGATGATATTCTAGTTCGAGATCTAGTAACTGGAAGTTCGTTCGTGGTAGACTGAATTTCGCGTCTGAATCTAGGTGAGTCTGAAGGGTGGTACGTAGAATCGCGGTTGTCAGTAGTGGGCGTGTCTGTGATTATGTGGATATGAATTTGACGTAGAGGGTTTTCATGTTCACCTTTGTTTACCGTGTAATATGCACATGGTAGTGGGAGCGACCTAAGTTTCCATACACTATCCTCTGCCTCACTTGTCTCTTCCGCTTGGGTTCTAGGCTGTTTCTTCTCAAGCTTATGTTTAGCTTTGGGTTTCCAAAGTTCAGGGTTGTCAGCTATTTTCAATCTGTTTTTGTCGAAAACCTGTTTCTTGCCCTTCTGGTCCATTATCTCGTATTTTAGTTCAGAAATTCTTTTTGTTACTTTAAAGGGGCCTGCCCTCGGCCTATAAAACTTCTGTGAACGGCCGAGCTTCATGGCTGGGTTATACAAAGAGACCAAGTCTTCTACCTCAAAATTTCTTGTTTTAGTTTTACGATCATACAACTTTATGTTGTTTTGGTGCAGACGTCTGTTTGCCTTAGCTACTATGTTGTAGGCTGTTTTAAGACTAGTTTTCAGGTTCTCTGGTCGGCGTTTGTGATATAGGTTTTCTCCAGTAACTCGAGATTTCAAGTCTTTGTGACTGGGTATATCATTTCTCTACCATGTAACAAGAAGAATGGGCTAAAGCCAGTGGTGGAATGTGATGTAGCTCGATGTGACATGACACAAAATGGGGCCAGAATATCCCAATTTGTGTTGGCTGAATTTACGTAATGTGATAGGCCTGCGTGAAGGTCACGATGCAGTCTCTAAATCATGACGTTCAATTGTGGGTGATAACTTGTGGTGTGCGTCTTGCGTATTCCTAACATTTTCCACGTTTCTAGAAAAAGGGATGACATAAATGCTCGTCCTTGGTCTGTAATTAATTTTGAACCTGTGCCGTGTCGTGTAATAATTTGAGTTGCATAAACTCGGGCACATATTTCAACCATTTGGTCTGGTATGGGAAAATCCACTGCAAACTTTGTAAAGTGGTCAATGAACGTAAGTAAATACTTATTTTTCCTCGGCGTGGTGGGATAGGGCCCAGTAACATCAACCGATATGATATGAAACGGAAATTTTGTTTCTTCTACTTTGCTAAGTGGGGTTATCAATTTTCTCATGCTGTTACGTCTTTGGCATGGGTCACATTTCTTTACGTAATTCTCAATGGATTTACGTATGCTATGCCACCAATAGTTATGTGAAACTAATCTGTCGGTTCTCTGTATTCCAGGGTGTGCCACGAAAATGGGGTCATGATTTTCTCGAATGAATTCCTTAATTAAAGTTTCTGGTGCCACTAGTTGGTGTTTTCCATTTTGTTGGCATCTGTACGTAGCGCCTTCGTTCTCTAGAAGGAAATCGCTGTTACCAGAATAAGAGCCAGCGGTCTGCTTTGTACGAAAAGCGTCTTTCTTTTGCTCCTGAAGGATGGTGGCTTTGTCTAGTCAGTTGTTGACCGTGAGTGTACCGACATGTCTGCTGAGGACATCTACGTGTGCTATCTTTGCCCCGTGTCGGTGATAAACTACAAAGTCTAGCTCTGATAATTTGAAACTCCTTCTCAAGAGTCGGCTGTTATGATCGGCAAAATTTCGCAAATAAGTTAATGTGGAATGATCAGTTCTGACAATGAACTTCGTACCGTACAGGTAACAGCGGAAGTACTTATTTGCCCATACCAAAGCAAGCATTTCGGCTTTTGACGCCATGTAAGCTTGTTCCGCATTGTTCAACTGTCTACTAGCGTAGGCGATATGCTGTTCTCCATCTTGCACGTGTGACAAAATGGCGGCTATCGCTACTTTGGAGGCATCGGTGATTAAGATAAAGTGCAACTTGAAATTTGCTTAGGCCAGCATAGGATTTGAGCAAAGCCTACTCTTCAAATTTTCAAAGGCCTCGAGCTGACTAGGTCCCCAGATAAATTCCTGGTCCTTTCTGGTCAGCGTCGTTAGGGGGTTCTGCAATTGAAGCAAAATTTGGCACTAACCTCCTGTAAAATGCAGCCAGTCCTATATATGCCCTAACGTGTTTGATACTCTTAGGCGCCGGGTATTGGCGTACAGCCTTGACCTTATCAGGTGAAGCGGAAATTCCGTCCTCTGATAATATGAAGCCTAAGTACTGCACCTGAGGTTGGGCAAAGGCGCATTTGCCTGGGTCCAGTTGCATGTTGACTTCATCAAACCGATGTAATACATTTTCTAGGCGTAGAGCATGTTCCTCCGCCGTGATGGAAAATATTATTACATCATCAATAAAGACCCAACATTCTGCTCCAACTAAGTTCTTTAGTACTACATCCATGAGTCTATGGAAATTTGAAGAGCTATTGGACAGGCCAAACGGTAACCTATTAAACTCATAATGACCTGATGGCACAGTAAACGTAGTTCGTTCTTTATGCTCTTCTTTAATGTTTACCTGCCAATAGCCGCTGTAACAGTCTAATGCTGTAAAATATTTAGAACCGCAAAGGGTGGATGTAATTTCATCAAACCTCGGCAGGGGGTAAGAGTCAAATTTAGTTACCGCGTTCAGGGCGCGAAAGTCTACACAAAATCAAAATATTGGCTTTCCGTCCTCCGATTTTTTTTGAACTAAAATAGCGGGAGCAGACCAGGGCAAGGTGCTGGGGCGAATGACACCTTTTTGGAGCATTTTCTGTACTTGGTGCTCCATTTCGCCTCGTAAAGCTTACGGTGTTCTATATTGGGGCCGTCTTATAGGCTACGCGTCTCCTACGGGTAAGTGATGTTCAGTGACAGTGGTTCCCTTAAAGTCATTAGACTCTTCATCATGGGAGACATGTGCGTATTTTATGGAGACCGGTTCAATATGCTCTTTTTCTTCCGGAGTTGGGTTATCCAATTTCTTTTGCAGAAGTTTATTGTACAGGGTTTCATTTCTTCTCTTTTGAGAGGGTTTCGCTGGTTCAGTGAATTTAGTTTCAGATCTAGCGTTTATTTTGTCCACATTGCTTTCCGATATTCCTTCGGCTATGCCAAGGACTGTAGCCTTGGGAATGGTTTGGGCTTCATCACTGAAATTTGCAACCATAACACATGCACAGCTGTGAAGTCTTCCGGTTGGCTTGCGATTGTCCTGTGACGTCATCGCATGCTCAGGCTGTTCAACTTGCATTAGAGCGCGTGCAGGGAGAATTCCTTCTATTGGAATCTGTACGGGCTCTATGTAGACTAACGGGGAAATTTTTGTTTTTTTCCGATTCCACTATTTTCGTCACAATTTATCGACACCTGAGGGCAATAGTAATATTTTCTTTAGCCTTAATGAGCCACGTTTCGTTCTGGGCAGTAGTGGCGGCTGGCTGACAACTGCTCGTCTTTATGCCGAGCATCCCGTAGACAGGGATGATTGCTGTGTCCCTCTTTACCCTTTGTAAAGATAGTGAGTGCCGCGCCTTTAGTGGGTGAAATCTTACACGCTCGGGTGCTTTGCCGATGTCAGCAAGCGACATCTTACCACACCCAAAATCAATTGAGACACCTGCTTTGCTTTAAAAATCGGTGCTTAATAGACTCATATTAGTGGGAAGCTAGCACATCAGAAACGTGTAACTAAACTCGCGTCCGTCAACCACAAAAAAAAAAAACAGTGTGTTGCCCTTAATATTGAGGACTTCTCCAGTCAGTTCGTACGTTTGTATGTACGTGACTTCCACAGCACTTCCCGATATGCCGGGCTGCATTATAGAGATGTTGGACCCGGTGTCTAGAATTAGACGCCGCTCTACTCCCTCTATATCCACCGAAATGGAAGGAGTATTTTGTTCCAACAAAACCGATTTTAAAAATGCCAGGATAGCCTTCTCAGGGATGTTGAGGTGGAGGGAGCTGTCTTCACTCACACCTCGTTTGCGTTTCACTCGTTCCTGGTTTTTTTCTGGGGGCCTTGGTTGGTTACGAACGGGGGCTTGTTACTGGAGGAACATGAGCGCCTCGAACGCTCAGTTGGGCTCGTTTTGCCTTGTGAATCGGAGGGATTCGCCTCCCTTCTCAACCTTGTAGGGAATTTCCTAGCGAAGTGCCATACACCTTTGCATTCATAACACCTCAATGCAGCCTTGGTCCTTGAAATTCTAGTGCTCGGGGTTACTGAATTACTAGCACTACTGGAAGTTTTATACCGCTGACTTCGCGAGCCACTGACTGCGCGTGTGTCGGTCAGGGATCGTTTCTTCTCGTCGTCAGGGTACTTTCGGTTCGGGGATTTAGACATTAGCCTAACCGACGTATCAAAGTTTGCATAAAAACTCTCACTAATTTTTTCTTGCCTCTTTGCCTCCTGTACAGACAGCTCTTTTCAGAGCCTTGTCCATGCTGTGCGGGTTGGCATAACGACACTGAGTCCCAGGATTTCCCGTAAGTCCTGTTACAAAACCGGCTAACAGCGTACGTTCTGAGTTCTTATTGTGGATGCGTTGTGCTACAGGATCTTCCACTTTATAAATAATTTTCCCTGCTAACACCCTGCATCTATCAGCAAACGCCCGAGTATTTCGCCTTTCGTTTTTCTAGCTGTTTGTAGCTTCATGTAATGGTACTGGTACGTGTGGATGTCTTTGTACCCATTTCTAAACACAGTCTTAAATTTTGGCCAAGTTGAACCATCCGCGTGAAATTCGGAACACCCTTTATAAAATGTCTTGGCTGAGCCGGCTAGTTTCAGAAATGCGATTTCCACCTTACCAGTCTCCTCCCATCGACCTATGTGGGCGGAACTTTCGATACTAGAAATGAACTCTTGTAGGGTGACTGCTGCGTCTGTACCTGTGCAGCAAAGCATTTATCCCTCCAGACAAAAAATTGAAACAAATCTAAACTCATCCGCACCTTCTATCAGCTTTGCTGTTGTTTATGTCTTCCCTCACTTGGGTTTGAAAGGATTCTGTGGGGTTGGTTTTGGAGGTTAGGAAAATGTTGGATTGTATAAACTGTTCTACTTTGTTCTCGTACTGCTCTGTGGGTAAGATCACGAGCAAGTTCCCTTTATCTGCCCGGGTAATCATGGCATTCTTGTCAGTGAGTTTCGTTTTTTATTTTCAGGATGATCTTAGAATCAAAATGTGTGTTGTGTGCGCGTGGGAGTCTGTTGTTCTCTTGTAAAGTGTTGATGCGTTCTCCTCTCAACTTCGAATATACTTCCAGATGTGATGGTGGGAGATGCGTTATGGCAGCTTCTGCTTCGAGGGCCAGTGTTTGGAACCAGTTTTTGGGTGTGCTGTGTATGTTGTAATTAGGGCCTTTTTGTAGGATAGTCATTTCGGGTTCTGAGAAAACTATGTCTGTCATGTTGACAACTGTAGGTTAGAAAGCGTGGTTTGGTGATACGGCTTGTGTCTGTTGTTGGGCTAGCTGCGCAAGTTTGTTGTCCAGGCTAGCCTGGACAACAAACTTGCGCAACTTCTGGATAAACACAACATCACTGCATATTTTTTATATGTGAATGACATTCTGATAAATTATGACTCCGCCACACAGACATCATAAACATACAGGAAGACTTTAACACGCTCCACCATAACATGAAGTTCACAGCAGAACCGGAGGCCAATAACCAAATAAATTTCTTGGACATTAGTATTCATAGACACCTACTAAATGGACAACCTCCATATATAGAAAATCTTCCTTCGCAGACATATTCCTCGAAACACCCACCCCAAAACAAGCACGCCGCCATAAGTTACCTACGTAATTGGCTGACCACCAACTACCTGCAACATGACGAATATAAAGAGGAACTGGACACCATCCACGACATCATGCTGAACAATGGGTTCCCGATACACACACACACACATACCCCTCACCCCGAGGCAGCTTACTATAACCCCCAGCCAGAACCGAGGTAAACCGGCACATAAATGGGCTCCGTTCACATACGTCGGCAGAGAGACAACTTTTATTACGAACATTTTCAAGAAGGCAGACATAAGAATCGCTCTGTGCAATAAAAACACACTCCAGAAACTGCTAATGCCAAAGCCCGAAACCCGAGACAAATACAGCAGATCCGGCGCATACAAACTAATATGCCTGGATTGCAACAAGGCGTATGTAAGGCAGACAGGTCAATGCTTCACACAGAGATTTAAAGAACGCAGAAATGTATTCAAGTCCAGTAGAAACACCTTCGACTACGCAAAGCATGCTTTAGAACACTCACACTCATTTGGCCTCATCCAAGAAACAATACAGATCTTGCAATACCAAGCTAAATGAGCCCACCTTAACACAATAGAAAGATACTTCATTTACAAAGAATTCTCCAATAACAACCACCTAAATGACGATTCCAACATAGCCCCCAACAAAATCTTTGATGCCCTGCTAAAACTCCAGTGGTCATAAAATAAGCCCAACCACCCAGCCCATACCAATACCCCGACCAGCCGAGAGGACAGGGACCCACGCTAACTCAGGACCACCGGAAACCTTTTTCCAACGAGGAAGGATCAGACATACCTTATGGAATATTTTTATTAGCGACTTAATGGAACTTCTCTCCGATGAAGCAAACGTCACAATAGTCGTTTTCACCGATGACAATATGAGCATGCTGCAAGGACCCTCCCTTCCAGATATCCTTAAAAAATGCAAACCACACTCGAAACCATAGACAACTGGTGTAAAGAAAACAGACTGAAGATTTCCGAAGACAAATCGGCTCTAATGCCAATGTTCACAAGAAACAAAGTAGTACTTAAAAGCCATCCCACAATAATCGAAAGGGGAATAAAAATAGTCTCACAAATGAAATACCTTGGCGTAACTTTAGACTGCAAGTTGGATTGGTATCCCCACACACAGTACCTGGAAAACAAGTTACTGCGTATTCGTAACAGCCTTGTCCGCTGCTCAACAGCCACATGGGATAAGACAGTCCACAACCTGAATACGATTTATAAATACGCCATACTTCCAGTCATCACATACGCCTCAGAGGCCTGGAGTATCTCGGTGTCCAAAAGAGCAAAGAGCAAACTGCAGGAAATTCAGAGAGCCTTCCTCATTTTTAAAACAAATGCATACAAATCAGTTTCAAACGAGGCTCTATTAACAATTACAGGGATAATGCCCATAAAACAAGCTATGCAACTATAGAAAAGCAGAAGAGCAATCTTTAGAGGAAACCTCCACCAAAACCAGAGGGATCCACCGAAAAGGCAACCGCATAAGTGTAGACCTCTCAGGAACGGTAGGAAACGCTGACATGAAAATCTTTACACATGGCTCAAAAAACGGAACATCTCGTAGAGGCAAGTATGGTCGCTGAAAAAGACTCCGAGGAAATTCACATTAACACTTAGAGACTGAACACATGTCTAGTATTCCAAGCTGAACTATACGGAATAAGCATGGCCATCGACTGGATCGAAACCAAGGAAATAAAAACTCCTCCTACGCGATAACTGTATACTCCAAAGCAGCACTACTTGCCATTGCAAACAAGCACACAACTAACCCCTTAGCCGTTGCCATCAGGGTGAAAGCAATTAAACTAAGAAACTCCACCTCGATAACCTTCCACTGGGTCAAAGGACACGCGGGTCTGAAAGGTAATGAGAGGGCAGACTACCTGGCCAAAACAGTTGCGAGATACTATACTACCATCGCTTACGATGAAATCCCTATCAATCGAGGAAAGCAAATACTGGAAGACCACTACACAAAAATCTGGAACACAACATATGTAAACTCTGCAAATGCCTCCCACACAAAACTATACATACCCACCATTTTTCACAGACTTTCCCCTCCTATATGGCCCAACTTCCTTCTCACTCAGTTCCTAACAAATCACGGCAGCTTCCGTTCATACCTTCACAAAATAAACAAGACGCCCTCCCCAAATTGCAACTGCCCTGAAAAGACCGTACAAACGGCCCACGACCTTATGCTGGAATGCAGCTTATGGACAAAAGACCGCCCATCAGTTCTCAAATCTCTCCCCCCACATCCGGTTCTGCAGTACCACATAAACACCGTCAGCATCACAGGCTGCCTCAGACGTATCTTCCAAGCACTTCAAGAAGATGCCCAAGGAAATTAAATTCGGCAACACTCCTAAAGTACCGTCACAATACTGACCTGTACTCTAAGGAAAAATGGTAAAATGGGATCAACTGTAAACATCTCTCTAACAACCCACTGTAAACACCTCTCTAAATACCCCGTAGTATACCTAGATGGTAAAGCACGGTTTGAAATCAATAAACGCAAATATAAAAAAAAAAAACAGAGGCAATATACAGCAGATCAAAAAACACCACCACACAG
>Ga0131853_10025241_pt1 | contig 10712 bp, 7 predicted proteins | sample TergutLab28metaG_FD_92764 | JGI IMG/M metagenome (GOLD analysis project Ga0131853, IMG submission 92764) | Labiotermes labralis P1 segment gut microbial communities from Petit-Saut dam, French Guiana - Lab288 P1 (version 2) (version 2) | ecosystem: Host-associated > Arthropoda: Insects >... | reverse complement strand
TGACCAGCAGTAAATTCGATGGTGTCAGTTAGGGTGGTATTTATTTGTTGTGAGCTCATTTTTTTATCTCCTTGGACTAATCATATAAAAGTACCCCCTACTATTAGTTACGCAAAAAGATGACAAAATCACTTGTGAAAATTAATATTTCGCAAAGAAAACGTTTTTGATTGACGTTTTCATTGGAATGTGAAGTCTATTCTAACTAAAATTGAATTTTCTTCACCCACATATTATATCACAAATGGCGATTATTTTAAACAGTAAATTCGAAAAAATTATAATAATTTCTTCACATACCAAAAAGGCCAAAAAGGCACTACATCATCTGCATTTATGCAGGTAGTGCCTTTCTAATAAACCCAATTCTCCCCTGTGGCGTGGTCAATGATGATACCAGGTTGCTCATTGAAGATGAAGACGCTAAATATTAATTCTTCGCAAGTTGAGGCTACCTGTAACCAGATTCCTCGTGCCATTAATTCGTTTTCCCTGAAAATAGGTGCTGATTTGAAGACGACTTCACCGCCATTAGCAAGGATTGAGCGGATTTGTCCCTCATAATAGGTCATGATATTTTGATTAGAATGAGCCGTCTGGGTAAATAAATTTACAGGGTCATCATCGCTTCCTAAATAACCATAAGCAAATTGACCATAGGCATTGAAGTTGAAACTTAATGTGTAAGCAATCAAATGTCCGCGATTTTTGACCCAAACATCTGTTCCTTCAACCTCGTGGCGATTTTGTTGCCAGCCTGTTGGCTGATGAGATTGAGAGCCTCGTGATTCGGAACGTCCCAGATTTCGTTGAGATAAATAAGCGATGATCGGCAATGTCCGATCTAAATGGTCGTGTCCACCAATGAGCATTTTTTCATATTCCCAATCACTGGCTTGAATGGTCATCACATCTAAATAATAAACATTACGTCCCTCAGGGTAAAGAAGGGCTAAGTAATCTACTTTAGCATAGAAATCATCTGAAAAAGTAATTTCTGGGTGTTGTTCTCCAAGGAAAATTTCTAAAAAACTTAAACTCGTAATGTCTTCGATGGTATCATTCACATTAAAATTGTTTCTCGCAAGGAGAATCACAATTAGGATAACTAAAGCAACCAAAATGCATTTAACACCACTAATATTAGACCCTTTTTTCTGATGACTCCTAGATCTGGATTGATTATTTCTGCTTGGGGTCGTTCTTGAATTAGTCTTTCCTCTAGTAGCAGGACGTTGATTGTTTGAATTTCTATTTGACATGATAAAACTCCTCATATTAGCACTAAAATTTTCAAGATATCAGTATATCATAATATGACAAAAAATGCTATTGGTGAGGGCGATTTATCCCATCATATTCTATTTTAATCTGCTAACCAGTCATCCATCCAGCGTATTCTTTCTTCAAACCACTCCAAGAGATATTCCGTTTGTGCCAATGGACCTGATAGAATTCGCGTTTGTTCAGATGAGTTCCAATTTTCGGTGAGATTACCTTGCCTAGGCCATCTTTCGAAATCGCGTGCGAAGTCAGCTTCAAAAGTGGTGGCCATATAATAGACCCTGTCAATTGTTTGTCTGATTTCACGGTTTCTTATTTCATTCCAACGTTGATTTACTAGATTTCTAAACCAATCTGCATGGTAAAGATAGTAAAACCAATCCATTCGGGAATGCCCATAGTAGCTACGAACGGCTTGACTACCAATTGGGCTAGAGACGTAATATGTGGCACCTGCACTTAGATCGAAATCCCAGACAGGACCTGCATACAAGCGTCTATTTTCACCTTGTCCTCTAATTGTAAAAAACATACTAGCCCAGCGTGTGTCCTGGTTTCTCATAAACTCATGAACCAAATAATAATCTATGAAAGTCTCAAGATCGATTAAAGTCTCAAGGGTTTCTTGATCTTGGTTTAAAAAAGCTTCATCAACACGGGTTAAAAAAGCTTCAACATATAGGGCATGAGGATTGTTTGGTTCATCCATCCAGGCTGAGGTGCTAGGCCATCTAATGTCCCAAGGGCCACGGACTTCAACCCAATGTGTATTCACTTCATCGCCTTCATCTCGCGTTCTAATATCAAATTCAATCATGTATTCAGAGACAGTCGGATCTGCATCGAGCATCAAATTTCCACGCCCTTCTATGGCTTCTCGTTCGTCAAGCAGCATATAAACGCCACGATAATCACCATCTAAGTATAAGTGGACAAACCAAATCTGAGGTGTGAAGTGAAAAGAGAGCAGGTCTGCTAAATAGTAAGCGGCAAAATTTCTTAAGTGTGAAGGATCAGCAACATTTGCAAAGGTGACCCAGTCACGACCAACATGGGGAGAATCAAACATAGCTTGCCATTCATCATCAGGGAATCTAAATCTAATCGGTCTTTTTTCGCCAAATGACCACCAAGTGCTATTGCCACGCCCGCGTGCTAGTACACTGACATCAGTCATTTCAAATTGCTCACTGGTATTGCTGACATTTAAAGTGGCACCAAGCCAGTTTTCTCTGAAAAATCGTAGGTCATATCCAGAACTGTTCCAATCAATGGGGAATGCGAAATCTACATCGATGGAAAGAATGGGAAATCCATTTGTGTAGACTAATGGGCGATGTGCATCAGCGTCGGCATGCCTGTTGATGATGAAGGCGATTGCAAGAATGCAGATTAACATAGCTGATGGGAGGATGAATTTTTTGAAATTCACTTGACGACTTGTTTGGTTTTTGCTTGATTCTTTCATAAGAAACCTCCGAATTTTTTGGACGATGGTGATGATCCTGAATTTTATGAGTACCATTGTATCACAGATTTTTCAAATCGCAAGGAACTTGCAAGCTATGTAACACCTAAACTAACAACAATTGACTACTCTACATCTAGATGGGGAAGAGTCGCCACGGAAAATTTATTGCATCTTTTAGACGAAGAAAAAGCAAATCATGTAAAAATTGACGTAAAATTAGCTAAAGGTGGTTCGTGCTAGTCATTTTAATAACCTATCAAACTCAGACGAGCAAAGGATAGGATAAATTGACATAAAACTTAAAAAACAGACAAAGTACAGTGAATTTTTGAGTGTTTTTTTCAATTTGAGTATAAAGGTGGTGCTACTTGGTTGAAGAAAACCATACTTTATGGTATGATACTAGTAAAGCAAATCCAGTTGTTGCAGGTAAGCTTATTTGAATAATAACCTGGTTTATTTGAATCTATAAACAAGGCGGTTTACTGCAAATTTACTGTGGATTAACAAAATCCACATGCCCATTAAAAGCGGAGATGCTCTCATGTAAATTGTACTTTTAAGGTGTGAAGAAGAATGGATAATATTTGGATTTTTGTTGGAATTGGAGCTGCTGTTTTTACTATCATCATCGTCTATATTCTAGTAGGGCGTGCCAAAAAGGGAACCTACCGTAACATCATTGATGAACTGGAAATGCGCAAATACGAAATCTCTAACAAGCCTGTTATGTTTGAAATTGCGAAGTTAAAAAGTGTGCGAAAAAGTGATCGCATTGTTAAATTGGTTGTTCAATGGGAAAAACGTTGGCAAGATCTAGAAGAACAAATGGCTACCATTGAAGACAATATTGCCTATGCAGAAGAAAGCATTGCAGCAGGAGAATTTGACCGTGCAGATGAAATTGTTGAAGCTACGGAAACAGATTTGATTGAAACCTCTGAGAAAGTCGATGCATTACTATTAGAAATTGAAAATTTGAAATCATCTGAATTTAGAAATAGAGATGGGATTGTTAAATTGCGTAAGTCATTCGCTAGTTTGAACACCAAATACGAAAAGGACAAGGCAGCTTATGCGGAGCTTGAAAAAGAAATCCGCGAAAACTTCAACCAAATCAAAGCTTATTTCTCTGAATTTTCCGATCACATGGAAAAGTCAAATTACGATTTGGCCGATGAAGTGAGCGAAAAAATTCAAGAAATTTTAAATCTAATGGAAAAAGTTTTTGAAAAAATCCCATTGTACCGAGAAAGTATTGAAATAGACATTGAGCCGATGCTGGAGGGAATTTTAAAAAGCTATGTCAACATGCTAAAAGATGGCTTTTTCTTAGGACATTTGAAGGTTGAATCAGAAATTAAGAAATGCAAGAAAGAATTAGAACGCATCCCAGGCTTGTTGAAAAAATTTCAGTTTGTTGAAATTGAAAAACTCCTTATCGAGATTCCCATGGAAGCTAAAAAATTACGTGATGCCATGAAGCATGAACTAGATGTCAAACAGGCGTTTAATGCAGATTTGGCTCAGATGAAAATAGATGTTGATTTCGTAACAAAAGAAGGAACAGCATTGAGTGAACGTTACAATCAGATTAAAGAATCATGTTTAATGAAAAGTGACGATGAAGAAAATTTCAAATCTTTAATTCATGAAATTGGCATTGTAAATAAAGGTGTGAGTCACTTGAATTCAGAAATTGCAGGCGGCAAAAAGGCAATTTCAGATTTACACACTACTGTACTTGGTTATTTGGTGCAATTAGAGGAAATTACAGCGCAGCTTCGGATTTTTGATGAAGAAGTAACCATGCTTTATGAAGGTTCAGAAAGCATTAAAATCCAAGCATTTGAGTTGTTGGATCAGATTAATAAATTGAGAATCGATTTTGAAAAAGCCCCTTTTGAAAGAAATGTTTCAGGCTATAAAATTCTAATTGATAAAGCTGACAATCAAATTTCAGATTTATTAGAAGAGACAAGTAAAATTCCACTGGATTTGGCACGTGTTAAGCTCAACTCAAAAGTAGCAACTGAAATGGTTGACAAGGCAGAACAAGAAGTACGCCTCGCAGTGGAACAGCTGAAGGTGGCTGAACGCTTATTGGTTTATGGCAATCGATACATTGAACGTGAGGGCATGTATTTAATGGATTTCACCATTGCAGAAGATCAATTCCGTCAAGGCAATTATGAAAGCGTCATTGATAAAATGTACAAAATCTTGACAGATGTAGAAGGAGGAGAATTCTTCGAAGTTTTCAATAGCTTGAAGAAAGAATCTGGTTGCATCATACTTTAGTTTAATCAAAAGAAGGTTCCGGCAACGTTTTCAATGTGGTAATCATCCAAAAGGATGCAACTGCATAGCCCAGAACCTTCTTTTGAGCGTATACTAGCTGTAATAGGGTAAAGTTAGGGAGGATATTCATGGAAAGTAAAATGGTATATTTAGATTATAGTGCAACAACCCCAGTAGATAAAGAGGTGATGGACACATTTAATAAAGCAAATGCAAATTTCTGGGGCAATGCAAATTCTTTGCACAACTTCGGTGCAATAGCGGAACAGGTTTTAATAAAATCAAGCCGTCAAATTTTAGATTTATTAAATGGAACTGATCATCAAGTGATTTTTACAAGTGGAGCCACAGAGAGCAATAATTTGGCAATTAAGGGATTGGCAGATAAAAATCCAAAAGGTCATCTGATTACAACTAAAATTGAACATCCATCTGTTGCAGAAGTATGTTTGGAATTGGAAAAAAAAGGATTACGGATTAGTTATCTTGATATGACGAAGTCTACTGAAGACATTGTGCGTCAGTTGGAGCATTTGATTGAAAAAGATACGTTTTTAGTCAGCTGTATGCATGTAAACAGTGAAATGGGATTGATTTTGCCTATTAAGGAAATGGGCGAAGTGATTGCCAAGCATCCAAGGGTGAAATTTCATGTTGATGCAGTGCAAAGTGTTGGGAAGTTGCCAGTTGACATGGTGGAGGCGAATATTGACTTGTTATCAGCATCAGCTCATAAAATTCATGGGATTAAAGGTGTTGGCTGTTTGGTAATGCGCCGTAATTTATCGTTGGTGCCACAGATGGTTGGAGGTGGACAAATGGCTAGTCTGCGTTCAGGAACAGTCAATGTGGCAGGGGCGGTTTCTTTTGCAAAAGCCATGCGCTTGGTGATGGAAGGTAGAGAGGAAAGTTTTGAAAAAATAAGTCGACTGTTCGATTATACGATCAGGCAATTAGCTCATATAGATGGTGTACATGTCAACAGTATCTTTCATCAACAATCGCCCTATATTATCAATTTTTATGTAGAAGGGGTTCGTGGGGAGACGATGGTTCATGCACTGTCGGAGCATGAAGTTTATATTTCGGCAAAGTCAGCTTGTTCATCAAAGTCGAAGGAAGCTTCTTATGTGCTTCTTGCTTTAGGGTTTGATGAAGGGATTGCTAGTGAAAGTTTGCGTGTGAGTTTTGCACATGATAGTACACTTGACGAGGTGGATAGATTTTTAGAAGCTTTGCGCGTTGAGGTAGAGCGGTTGAAATAGGGTATCGTATAGGTTTACGGTAAAAGCTACCGCTTGCTAGGGTAGTCATTTGGCATTACGAACCTGCGGAAAAAACCACTGCAGAACCGCAATGCCAAACAACACCGGTTGTTTTTAACTACCGTATAGGTGAGGTTTTACGGAAGGCTTAATTTTTATTTAGTAACAGGAAGAGACGAGGTAATAATTGTGGTATATGATAGAATTTTAGTTAGGTATGGTGAGCTTTCGATCAAAGGAAAAAATAGAAAGTTTTTTAAAAATGCACTTCATCGGGCGATTCGTTATAAGTTGAAGTCATTTGAGGCATTGACCTTTGAAATTACACGTGATCGTTTTTATATTATTTTAAATGGTGTGGATGCCACTGTCGTTTCAGAAAAACTAGACGAGATTTTCGGATTACAATCTTATAGTCTAGCAGCTAAAACAGATGCTGATATTGCAGCGATCAAAAAATTAGCGTTAGCGGTCATTACTGAACAATACAAAATGCCAACCATGTTTAAAGTCGAAACAAAGCGTGCGGATAAGTCATTCCCATTGGAATCTGGAGAAATCTCCCGCACTGTAGGTGGCTTTTTGCTCGCTAAGGCACCACAGCTAAAAGTGAATGTTCATCAGCCAGATATGATTTTAAATATTGAAGTTCGCCGCGAAGGTGCCTTTGTGATGGCTGGTGCGACAAAAGGCCTTGGTGGCTTTCCGGTTGGCTCATCAGGGACTGGCTTGTTAATGATTTCAGGTGGGATCGACTCTCCGGTGGCAGGTTATCTCATGCAAAAAAGAGGTGTAGCCATTGAAGCCATTCATTTCGCATCTCCACCTTATACATCAGAGCGTTCTTTGCAAAAAGTTGTCGATTTACTAAAGAAAACAGCTGTCTATGCTGCTGACGGGCAGATTAAATTACATATCGTGCCATTTACTAAATTACAAGAAGAAATCCATAAAGAAATCCCTGATAGCTATGAAATGACCATTATGCGTCGGATGATGTATCGCATTGCTGAGGGTGTTGCCAACAACCGTGGTATTATGGTCCTTGCAAATGGAGAAAGCCTAGGGCAAGTAGCTTCACAGACTTTGGCCAGCATGAATGCCATTAATGCAGTAACTTCTATGCCGATTATTAGACCTGTTGCGACTTATGACAAATTGGAAATTATTGATATTGCCCAAAAAATTGATACTTATGAAACATCGATTTTACCATTTGAAGATTGCTGTACCATTTTTGTGCCAAAGTCACCAGCGACCAATCCAACACAAGTATTATGTGAAAAATATGAATCGAGGGTCGATTTTACACAGTTGATCCAAGATTGTATCGAAAATGTTGAGACGAGAATGATTTCAATTGATGAAGCCTCTATGAAACAGGATGCTATTAGTGCTGAAATTGATGATTTGCTGTAAATGACTCCGCCAAAACGCTTTCTAGACAGCTTTAAACACTACTTTCGAGCGATATTTTCCTAAAGTGAAAAATTTTCACGATAAATCTTGATTTTTTCAGACATTACGGCTAAAATAGAAGTATGCTCAAATTTGAGTAATGTGTTTTTATTGGAAGGAGATATTAGCATGGATTTATATATTGTAGCAAACAAAGAAGAAATTTCAAGATTAGGGTATCAAGTTATCTTGAGCACCATAAATGAAAAGGATCAGGTTACCTTAGGATTAGCAACTGGATCATCACCTGAAGGCATCTATGAACTATTCCGCCAAAATAAACCAGATGTGTCACATGTGACGACGGTCAATTTAGATGAATATATCGGGTTAGCAGCTGATCATGATCAAAGCTATGCTTACTTTATGAATGAGCAACTATTCAAGCATCTGAATTTCAAAGCAACACATATTCCAAATGGGATGAATCCTAACCAAGAAGAAGAATGCGCCCGCTATGATGCCATTTTAGCAGCAAATGTTCCTGATTTACAATTGCTCGGTATTGGTGGAAATGGTCATATCGCCTTTAATGAGCCAGGTGCTTCCTTTGAAGAAACGACTCATGTTGAGGAATTGGCAGAAGATACGATTGAAGCGAATAGCCGTTTCTTTGCCTCTCGTGACGATGTACCAACGACAGCCTATACCATGGGAATAAAATCCATTATGCAAGCAAAAGAAATCTTGTTAATCGCCAGTGGAAAAAGCAAAGCAGCAGCCATTAAAGCCATGCTTGAAGGGGAAGTAACAGAAGAAATGCCAGCTTCTATTCTCCAAACACATCCAAATGTGATTGTCATTGTGGATCAAGATGCGGCTTCTTTAATCGACCCAGCTTTATTGACGCAGGGCTCATGCTGTGGTGGTAGCGGCGGCGGTTGTGGCGGTTGTGAACATTAAATTACAATTTTTTGAAAAAAGTTATTGCTTTATCAAAAAAACTAGTGTATAATGATGATATAAGATCGACTTCTTTTGTTGGTCTTGGCCGAGAACCCTCTGACTCTTTTCCGATTTTAGAGTCAAAGGGTTTTTAATTTTGAGTTTATATACAAAAAACGCAGACTGCTCTGCGTTTTTTGCTTGCCATAAATCTATAAATAACTACGCCCTGGCAAACTGGCTTTCATACAATTTGCGATAATAACCATCTTCAACTTCCATTAATTCATCATGAGACCCTGCCTCAGCAAGAACACCTTGATTAATATAGAAAATCCTTGAGGCATTTTTAATGGTTGAAAGTCGGTGGGCAATAATGAATGAGGTACGTCCTTCAAGCAGACGATCTAAAGCAGTTTGTAACAAGGCCTCAGTTTTAGTATCAATACTCGCCGTTGCTTCATCTAAAATCAAGATTTTCGGGTCAGCAAGGAGTGTTCTAGCAAAACTTAACAGTTGTCTTTGCCCAGCAGATAAATTGCTCCCACGCTCATTGATCTCTGTTTCATAACCATCTTTCATATTGGAAATAAAATCGTGAGCTTGTACAGCTTTGGCCGCCGCAATGATTTCCTCCTCAGTAGCATCCAACTTCCCGTAACGAATGTTATCCATAATGGTTCCAGAGAAAATAAATGTGTCTTGAAGCATGACACCCATCTGCGAACGTAGAGAGCGAAGTGTCACCTGATTAATATCCTCACCATCAATGGCAATCATACCAGAGTTAATATTATAGAAACGAGAAACCAAGTTGATAATTGTTGATTTTCCAGCCCCTGTTGGTCCAACCAATGCAATAGACTCTCCCGCTTTAACATTAAAGTTTAATCCTTTGAGAATTTCAGCTTCTTCATAGCCGAATCGAACATTTTCAAAGACGATATCTCCTTTAATTGGCGTCATTTCTTTTGCATCTGGCACATCAATAACAGCAGGGACTTCGTCGATGGTTTCAAAGATACGCTCTAAATAAGCCGACCCTGTCACCAAAGAATTATAGAAGTTTCCAATGTTGACAATAGGTTGCCAAAAATTTCCAAGATAAAGGATAAATGAGATAACCACACCAAGAGTAACAGTCACCCCGATGGCATGAGCACCAAGGAAATAAATAAGAGCTGTTGCTAAAATTGAAACACTGTGGACAGCAGGTTGCATTAAGAACATAGCAGCTACTGCCTTTAACCAAGCCGTGCGGAAATCAGTCTGAACTTCGTCAAAAATATCAGTGTTTTCCTCCTCACGAACAAATGACTGCGAGGTTCTAATTCCTGAAATACTTTCATGAATATAAGCATTCATATTAGATTGCTTATTACTTAATATCTGGAAATTTTTTCGTTGCATGGTTTTGATGAATAATGCCAACGCCACAAATACAGGAATAAAAAGTAAACTAAATAACGTGAACCTGAGACTAGTATAAATCATAAAACCTAACGCAATGACCAAGCTGAATAAATCTGAGATTAAGTTAATGAATCCGTTAGAAAGTAAATCACTTAATGTATTGATATAGTTTACCACTCGAATCAAGATTTTTCCATGGGGTCTTGAATCGAAAAAGTCAAACGAGAGGGTTTGCAGGTGAGTGAACAACTCTAATCGCATATCGCGAAGAGCATTTTGACCAATTTTGGCAATATTTTTGATACGGTAACTCGCACATAACCCACTGATGACAACAGATACAAGAAAGACAATTCCTAGCATAACAAGGTGACCGACATCACCATTCGGAATGGCATAATCGAGGGCTTGCATCACGAGAAACGGACTGATTAGAGTAGCGAAGTTGGCAATGAAAATGACCACAAGTGCAAGAAATACCTGCATTTTATAGGGCTTAATATAATCAAAGACCCGCTTTAAATCTTTGAAGCTTAACTGTTCTTCAAGATCCTCATCAACATCGAACGTGTTTCTTTTTATATTTGTTTTCGTTACTGTTTTAGTATTGTTATTCGTGTCTTTTGCCATTACGC
>Ga0131853_10025235_pt1 | contig 10714 bp, 5 predicted proteins | sample TergutLab28metaG_FD_92764 | JGI IMG/M metagenome (GOLD analysis project Ga0131853, IMG submission 92764) | Labiotermes labralis P1 segment gut microbial communities from Petit-Saut dam, French Guiana - Lab288 P1 (version 2) (version 2) | ecosystem: Host-associated > Arthropoda: Insects >... | reverse complement strand
CTACTCTTCCATGACCGCGGCACTAGAAGGGGGTGAGTGGTCAGCAGTACGCCTCGGCCGCACTTTACCCCCGGGAAAGACCCGGTACCCATTTTACAGGAGGCTGGGTGGGCCCCAGGGCCGATCTGGACGGACGGAAAATCTCGTCCCCACCGGGATTCGATCCCGGACCGTCCAGCCCGTAGTCAGTCGCTATACCGACTGAGCCAACCTGCCCATAATTACCCTACACCACTCTCTAAAAATCTCTTACTCAACATTTATAATCTTAAATACAGAACAAAAATGATACATAAAATTCAATAAAAACAAAACAACTGAAAGCATCAGGACACTGCGCTGAGGTTCTCCTCGTCATATTTCTGCATTCTGATTGACAAACCTTCAACGGTACCCGCGGATCTGGTCTAGGCATGCTGCGTCCTCAACACGAAAATGGGCGACTCGATATGTTGGCGAGTTGAAATGACCTGACAGGCTGTGTGTGTGTGTGTGTGTGTGTGTGTCAGCACGGCAAAGTAATTACTGCTGAATTAGTCTAGCAGTCTTTACTGGACCATGTACTGTGCCGCGTTTAATTTACAAAGTACACCAGAAAAAGTAACAAGACAGGCAATGCACGTACAACGTAACACTGAGGCGCGTTCGCGTAACCATTGTTGCAGTGGAAAAGCGATAAGCATTACATATTCTGAGTGTGTATGTGTAGCCTTAGTTATCCAGCACGCAAAGCCCATGCTCTGTATAATATAGAGATCTGTTGTCTGTCTGACTCTACCATATTTGTCCACATGTCCACATTATCCCACAAAAGACACAACTTTAAAAAAAAATTATTGAACACAAAATGTGTGTTCTGAACTTATCTGCAATTTTTGTCTCAAACATTTTTCATTCCAAGAAATGTACAGCGAGATATTACCATAGATGTAGAAGGGGCTTCATATAGTAAAGTAAAGAACGCGTTATTCTTCTCAGATTTTAGTAAAACTGTAATTTTCTTGATAGCTTTTCGAAAAACACTCAAATATCAAGTTGCATGCGACAGGACAGAAACAGACAGTACGAAATTAATATTCGCTTTTCGGAAAACTTCCGAAAAGTGCCTATATATAGCCTATATATATATATATATATATATATATAACCGCACAAAGTAGCAACGATTTAATTTCAACACCAATAACTGCTCCGTGAAAACCAACGTTTCTGTTCGACAACATTTGGTTTAATAGACGTTCTTTTCACACATTTCCTGTCATTTGTATCGGGGTTGTGAATTTATGTTCCTTTTTCCACACAATCCCATAACACGGTTATAAGCAATGAGTGTCTGCGATTCATGCCTTTGCAATTTTACATCAAGCTACAGCGACCTCAGGCCACATTCCATTCGTCTGTGTGTGTGTGTGTGTGTGTGTGTGTGTGCGTGCGTGCGTGTGTGTGTGTGTGTGTGCACCTCCACTTCTGAGGTTCACAAACTTTGGACAGATCTTAACACAGTTCCCCCATAGTGTGGCGTTGGAATGAGCAAAGCTGCGATGAAGTTCTGTGGGGTAGAATTTAGTAATTATGAGACTAGATAACGTTATCCAGAGGACAGTTAAATTCGGCAACATCAAAAGGCATTCCTGGGCGCCTTGTGCAGGGCGCCTCGCTGCGTTAAGAACTTCGAAGCATGCACTAAAAGAAACTTGAAGAAACTCGACACAAAGGCTGTGAATTACAGAACACCGTCACCTCACGATTAGTGTGTGCATCACGTATCTCAGTCCGCCGAGATCTCCGACACTGGTCGCATCACGATCCCAAATTTTACCATCTTACTGAGATGCATGACTGCAAAGGTTTGTGACAATGTTTGGGGCCTCAGGTTTTCATCTACCGGCTTCTCAACGCAGAAACTAAGCTTGAACTTAAGCCAGTCAGTTTTGGATTTCTGGTTGACTGAGTGGCACTGAAATGGGCTTTTCTCTGAGAACTTCGACTCTATCCTCTCAGCATCCCTCCATTCATTCAGTCATCTACAGCCGACGCTATATAGTATTAGCAACCGGCAGCTTGGTTAAATAAGACACCTCTCTGCCTCTAAACCTCGCTAATATCGTGATCGACATGGCCAACTATCTAGGGTACATTGAACAGGCACCGTGTGCCTACAGTCCACTCTATCTCACCTTCTCTTCACTGTGACCCACACTTAGTGCGCCTGCAACATTTCCCTAACACATGTCCATATCGATCAAACTTCAAAATTAAACTTCTTCCCAAAGTACGCTATTAAGTCAGAAGAACTCAGAGAATCGGCGTTTGGCATCACGCTGAATATTTTTATTGTGCCTTTTCTCATTTCTAAATATCAGTTTACTCTCTACTTAACCTTGTGCTAAAACACGCAGCGGACTGCTTTTGTCGACAAAACACGCTTTTATCTTCATACGACTAATATTTAAAACTACCTTAATTTTAATTACCGTTTTAAGTCCCGTATAGGTCTCTGGTTTAGAGACTTTCCGATGTATGTGGAAGGGCGTCCTCGTGTATGAAGAGTAAGGTAAAAAGGTAAAGTGATCCCGTTACAGGCCCGGTGTGACCCAGAGGGTGGGTAGAGGTATAGCTCTACTCTTCCATGACCGCAGCACTAGAAGAGGGTGAGTGGTCAGCGGCACGCCCCGGCCGCACTTAACCCCCGGGAAAGACCCGGTACCCATTGTACAGGAGGCTGGGTGGGCCCCGGGGCCGGTGTGGATGGGCTGAAAATCTCGTCCCCTCCGGGATTCGATCCCGGACCGTCCAGCCCGTAGTCAGTCGCTATACTGACTGAGCTATCCGGCCCCTATATGAATAGTACAGACACAAATGAATAACTTTAACATAATAATGAGGAAAGACGACAAGCAACAAAATATTTGTGGTTTATGGGGGTTCCCACCAAACCGAACACTTCCGTCTTATTATTCCGGCACAAGTATTATGAGAGAGCGTCAATCAGATGTTTCCCATGCGGCATCAAGATGGCTTACATAAAACCATAATAGAACAATTGGATTAGACATGTATTTAACTCTTTGATAAGATACACTTTAAATACCAACGAGACAGCAGTATTGATGATCCAGCTAATAATTATTCATGTATAAAGCCTTGTATTGTCGTGTTAGCAGCATAAATAAACACATAAAAGCAGATCATATAGACAAACGTTATGACAAAGGCAGCACGTGTCTACGATGTGGGCAGAAATTCAGGTAAGGTGGCAATCAAACATTTCCTTTGCGGTCGAAAATAGCATACAAAATGTCATCTGGAAAATCGGAAGAGGAGTTCCGGATTCCATTTATTAATAAATTAATAGGAAGTCTAATTATGGTGTATTCAAAAACATCTTACAAAAACCCGCTATTGTTTTGTAAGTATCAGAAATGAAAGCTGTAGGAATACAACAGACGAAAAAGAGGGCCTTTGTGCTTAAACACCAGTGCTATAAATTAATGTATAATAACCTGTATAATTTTGGTGGCAGAGTCTGGGGCGTCTTGTGGTATGTCGGAACTGTAAAGTAGTAAATTAAAATATAAAACACGATAAAGCTACCCTCTTTCAAGCCTGGAGAAGCCCTTAAGGCTCCAGGAGGTTGAGGCTCCCAGAATTTCTAGAAAATCGACGCATGAAGGTGGCAAATTTGTCAGCCATATGCACCGGCCGCCTTTACCCCCCACGAAATATTCCTGGTACTCATTTCTGTTAGAGGCTGAGTCTACCCCAGGCCAATAGTGCGGCCAATAGGATTAAGGTAATGATTCCATCGGGAATCGAACGCGCGACCTTCCGGCTTGTAGCGCAGTGCCTCAAACAACTGCGCTAACGCGTAACCCAAGCAAAGTAAAGGCATGTGAGGGCGTGCATGTACTCATTTTAGCTTAAGCACTATATGGACGTCAGCAATAACCTCAAGCTCCGGCAGTTTTACGCTCGACCAAAGAGCTTCTGCTACCCACTTAATAGAAGGCTGAGTGGACATGAGAAAACGGGAATAACGAATAAAAACCGAAAAGAATGAAAGCGATTTAAAGGCGCATTACATTCGGATATGACTGTTTAGTTGCCCGCTCTTACTGCCTGGATAAAAGTGAGTCCTCGGACGGTACTCCCTATTCTTCATTTTGCCAGCGATTCCTACAGACTCTACAGGAGCACTTAGTAATGGTAACATTTTGACCTTATGCAGCGACACATTAAATGAGTACATATGACTCCAAATGTTTCAAATAAGCGTCTCTGCCCCCCCCCCCCCAAGAGCTTACAATGCATTATGTTCAGTTTTCTAATTGTATCTCTAATACAGACAGTTTACATGTGAATTTGATATTTGTTGGACCGTGCATCATTGTAATAACTGAAGAATAAAAACCAACTAGATGCCACTTATTATTTTATTGTACTTCTTATAGGCTCAACATGTTTCGGGCACTATTATGCCAATCATCAGGAGCTCGCGACTATGATGTTGATTACCGCATTGGTCGTTTCGCTCTTGGTTTGCTGTAGGTTTGAGGTTCTGTAGCCCGGACACTACTCCAGCCTAACTGCAACTAACCTCCAACATACAACAAACCAAGAACGAAACGACCAATGTAGTAATCAACATCATAGTCGCGAGCTCCTGATGATGGGCATAGTTGTGCCCGAAAAATGTTGAGCCTATAAGAAGTACAATAAAATAATAAGTGGCATCTAGTTGGTTTTCATTCTTCAGTGTACATGTATTGCCCAGCCCACTGCCCTTCCACGTAGTCTCCGATGCAACTGAGGCACTTATACCGTGTGACAACCCTCTCTCCTCCCTCCCCACATCAGCCCGTGACCTGTTTCATCATCCACTGTAACAAAATTAATCCTCGCGATCCTCTCCAGACCTGAGGCCGCCGATATTTTGCTTCAGTGCCATCAACCGACGTCAATCGAGATCTGAGGGTGTGACATCGGTGCTGCTGAAAATGTCAAGCCCTCCGGGATGTGACGCCGTGTCTTTTGGGCGAGTAGATTCCGACGTTTCGAAGAATCGTAATACATTCCCCTTCAAGATCAAGTAATCTTAGAATTTAGTACTTCAAAACGTCGTGAAATTCCGGCCCAAAACGTACGGTCGTATCTCTCAATGTTTGCAGCTTCAGATGACAATCGCTCGGGGACGTAGCCCCCCTGACGTAGCCCCCCTGACGTAGTCACAACCATCGTACATTTGTTCGTTTCGAAAATTTTACGCCACATAAAATAGTTTTCTGGCCGAGCATCGTACAAATGTTATCACGACTGTGTAATTTCCTTGTTTTGTTCACACTGCATGCAAACCCACAAGGGAGAGGGGCCTCATTGTGCGTTGCCAGTGCGTGGCTTGCAAAGTTGGGTCTCTGAAAACAAATCCATATTATACTAGTCCAACTGTGGCAGCGGCAAAGTTCAACCGCTGTACGTATATTTTAGGCAACCCGCAGCAGCTCGGCGTCTACAATGCTGTTCGCACTTGCTTTCTTCAAGGTGGGAATCGGATGGTCCAATATAACAATAATAACATTATAATCCGTAAAACAGATGCTTGCGGATGCGGTATTTTCAAAAATCATTGTTTTGCCGCAAGCATGTGGCAAGCGGTCGAAATGTGTCATCTGTTTCACAGATGGTAATTAACACAGCATAGCCTCAAGAAACCAACACACGATCGCTTGGAAGGCAGAGTTCAATGATCTATTTCTTTGTCATAATACATTATTATCATTTAACTTGATTTTAAAAAATTTTCAACAAACCATATGTTCCATTATATTCCGACTGATTATGTTACGTCATCGATACGGTGTATTCTTTGTGCAGTTTCAGGTGGCACTGAAATGTTTAGGTACAGACCAACGAAGTATTGTGAAATGCATATATTATGTAGCATAGACAGGGGAGACGGATGGGACGCAGAATGAAGAACTCTGGGGGATGAGAACAGAAGTCATTGTGGCCTAGTTCAAACTTTCATCGTTTTTCTGAAAGAAATGGAAAAGCCACGAAAATCCCTCCTCGGAAAATAAATCCCCTGACATAATGATCGAAAGAGGAATGTCCAAAATAGGGCGTGGCAATTCTTCCGATGACTTTTTTACATGATGTGGGCCTATCCTGTTGCGTTTACGTATCCCTGAGATCTATAAAGGAGAAATGACGCCGCGACAGCGATTCGTTACGGACTGGACGGTCCCGGGTTCCAGCCCCAGAGGGCAAGAGATTTTCTGTTCTCCGTAACCGTCCAAACCAGCCCTGGGACCAACCCAGCCTCCCATACAATGGGTACAGCCTTTATTCCAGGGGGTAAAGAGGCCGGGGCGTGGCGTTGACCACTCACCTCCATCTAGCACCGAGGTTAAAGAAAGAGTAGAGCTATACCGCTACTCCTTCTTGATGCCTTCATGGCACGTTACGGGGAGACCTTTCCGTAGAACGAAAGACCTTTCAAGTGACAATACAGTACTTCGTATTACTAACCAGATCACATAGTTAGACGACATGTCTAGGTCATGTTGCTCAGGCTGTTCGAGAATAGGGTGCTGAGGAAGATATTTGGGCCTAAGACGGATGAGGTAACAGGGGAGTGGAGAAAAATACATAATGAGGAGCTTAACGATTTGCACTCTTCACCAGATACTGCCTGGGTGATGAAATCAAGATCAATGAGATGGGTGGGGGCAAGTGGCATGTACTGAGGAGAGGAGAGGTGCGTACAGTGTTGTGGTGCGGATGCCTGAAGGGAAAAAAACCACTTGGAAGGAAGGAGTATATGGTTGTATAATATTAAAATGGATCTTCAAAAAGAGGGATGGCGAGGCATGAACTGGGTTGATCTGGTCCAGGATAGGGACAGGTGGCGGTCGCTTGTGAGCGCGGTAATGAACCATCGGGCTGCATAAAATGCGGGGAATTGCTTGGCTAGCTGAGGACCTGTTCGCTAGTCAGGAAGGAAGGACTCTGCTTCATGGCATTAGTTAGTTAGTTACTTTCGGCCATGTTACTTCGATGCCTGCAGATCTCGAAAATATTTCAGACTATGAATATAGAAAATCAATCGTCTCACTTTCCAGTAGAAGACGATTCTTAATTTTTAAAATCTTATATTCGAAATTCAAACCATCCATTTCCTCTAAACCTACCGTTACACTTGCAAAGTTTTCGAGACTTGAAGATCGCCTAGTGAAACGGCTGAAACATGACGTCTTTAACCATAACAATTACTTAGTAACAGAATGTGATGCTTCTACGGCTGGAAGGTCCTTCCTTCATTGCCAACTTAAGTGACTTACCGCTCAATCGTGACGGAGTGGCAGCCAGCAATATTACGTTAATACGGAGAGTTCCGATCGTGTCAGTCGGCCTGGAAAACCACCGCTCAATTTCCGGCGAAGGCAGTAGCTCTTCTGCTCGCCACTGCACCAAAATATGCTCCGGAATCGGCCTAACCTCCTAGTCTATGGGCACTGGCACATTACACCGGCACATAAAGCGTCCGGGATAAGAACTCCTGTTGGTGAGGTTCGAAACGCGTGAAGCTACTTGTCTACATCCTCACCACCTTGCATCTTCTCGCCGTGTAGCTTAATTAACCGTCTAAAACCCAGTGGTAAGTATATGGACCACCTGTTATGAAATGCAACAAAATACATCGATTATTTCCCCAAACAAAATTAACTATCTTTATATTCGAGATGGAGTGTGTTCTCTGCGAAGAAGGAATTAATTTTTTTTTTTTTTACAGGCGGTTAGTTGCAGGAACCTCACCATGGCGACTCGGGTTCCAGCCCGGGCCACGTACGTGAGATTTGTTGTGGATAAAATGACAGTGGGGCAGGCTTTTATTCCAGTACATGCCCAGAGTGCTCCACCATCTCTTCGAAGATACTGTTAACAGCATAAACGATCGATGCCTGGCAACCTTCCAGCAAAAGTGATGTTATTTCGGAAATCAAGGGCCATCAGAATAGAAAAGTACCTTCAATTTGTAAGGTTCAAACAGAGAAAAATTTTTACTTCCATACTGTCTACAATACAGCTAATTATATTGCAATCTGATTTTCAGCAAGCAAAGGAAATCCGAAACAAAGAATTCAGTGTTCATTACGTCACGACACCATACGGTACAAAAGTCCAGAAGCCCATAATCTAAATTTTTACCGCTGAGAAGGTGAAATCACAGCTCCTTCACCACACACTCGAACTACAAACAGGCGTAGGATACATGCAATCCGCAGATGTTTCTGCCGGCTTTCTCTGGCATAGATCACAAAGACCCTGCACAACCCCCCCTATTGTATTAAAATATACTTCTAAGTGGTTAATGGTTACAACAGAGCCTTAAAAACTCGTAAGGAGCCAATCTTGCCGAAAGAAAGTGCAGTAGCAGATTTCAGAATACGGGTTTTGTAACATCAGTCAAAAGGTCGATGATTGTTACTGGGAGGTCTTTGCCTTTCTTCTCTGTACAAAAGGCGTTGACAAAAGCCAACAAAACTAGCAGTATATGTATAGCTATTGACAGGCAGAGGCTGAAGGGACTGGTTGGCCAACAGGGGACATTACTTGCTGGCTGTCTCCTCCAAGTCTGGTCCACAAGTGTACCGCCTGACAGGCCTCGAGGGTCCCCACCGCACAAGGGCTCGTCTTTAAAAAAATGTAAAGAAATGAGTATAAAAGGACAAGTGGGCAGAGAATAGTTTCACAATAGACTTTCTTCTATTATTTGAGTCTATCTGAATTGTTATTTGTCATCAGCAGGTTGTTGATGGATAAACGTTGCTCCAAAGACCTCGGGCGGACCTAGCTGTCATCATTTGCTTTATGCCACCGAAACACAAGAAAGAAGAAACAAACAAAAAAACAAACCCACGATGAGAAAGAAAGAGAACTAATAATGTGTAATTTAAATTTTATAGCCTGAGTATTACTTATAAAATTCAAGATAAATGCGATACAAATACTAAACAAATAAAACGCACTTTCAAGGACGAGAAAACAGACGGCTTGCCAATGTAAACAAGCAAAAGCCTTGAGGCCTTCGTTCTTCTAGGCTGTTACACGACAAATGTTGGTAGTTGTTAAACGACGTTTCGGGACAGGCTGCTGGTCCACCTTCAAAGGTCAAGCAATCCAAGATGATGTAACAGACTTCCCGTTTCAAGAAATCAATGGTTCATGAAGTACATAAGTGGAAGTACGATCTTTATGCACAGGGTACAGTATGTCGTTCTAAAGGGTGAGAGTGGACAAGACTGGATGTGTGTTGAGCACATCCTGCTGAAGAAGGTGGGGTGGGGAGTGGAGGAAGACAACTTACAGCGGTTGTAATGACTGTGCACGAAAAAGCACTAATCCTAACGGTCACAGTTGAATCACGCGTTGAGTTTGTGAACGAAGGTGCAGGCAGGCCTGCTGGAAGTATAGGGTATATTACTTAAAAAGATTTGAACTTCAAGGTTACTATCAACACAGTAATACAGCTCAATTATTAATTTACTTATCTACTGACTCAGCACAATTGGAGCTGGGATAGCTCAGTCGGTATAGCGACTCGCTACGGGCTGGGCGGTCCAGCGATCGAATCCCGGTAGAGGCGAGATTATCCGCACCTGTCCAGACCGGCTCTGAGGCCCACCCAGCCTCCTATACAATCGGTACCGGATCTTTCCCGGGCGTAAAGCGGCCGGGGCGTGGCAATGACCACCCACCTCATCTAGCGCCGAGGTTATTGAAAGAGTATAGCTATACATTACTCCTACTCTGGGGCTTCGTGGCCTGTTCTAGGTTGTCCTTTACCTTTACCTTTCTACTGACTCAGCAGAATGGTCAATTAGAAACAAATAGGAGTAATAATAATAATAAGTTAACGATAAAAAAGTACAACATGAAAGCTACCGGAGGAAAACACATAACTCTTTAAAGTCCAGTGGTAATTATATGCACCATTTAACATTGAAGACACGCTACATTTTGCCCATACAGTGTATTTATATATTTCCTGTTATTCTAAAAGTGAGTACCGATTATTTCTATGGACAACATTAATCGTCTTGTATTTGTAATGGTCAGGGACGGTGTTCTCTGTCAGGTATTTCTGCAGATGGATTTCAGGCTATAAGTGCTAAAATGAAATCAACATTTCTGGTAATTGATTCAATTCAAGGATAATCTTCTGCATTAGACGCGCATTACATCAGCTGTCGAAGGGAAAGTCTGACGTCATGAACGACACTTGTTATATTGCGCGTGTACTTTGACTCAGAACTGCACATATGTTAAAGCTGTCATTTAATGAAAGTCTGAAAGTTGTAGAAGAGATCACACTCCGGAGACTGCGAGAATGTACAGACTTGAAGTGTCACTGTCAAGTGTGATAAACACCGCAGGATTCTCATGTGCACACAGAAGTGACCAACGATAAACATCATTTGGTTACACCACAGTAATAACAGAAGTGACCAAAGATAAACATCATTTGGTTACACCACAGTAATAACAGAAGTGACCAACGATAAACATCATTTGGTTACACCACAGTAAAAACAGAAGTGACCAACGATAAACATCATTTGGTTACACCACAGTAATAACAGAAGTGACCAACGATAAACATCATTTGGTTACACCACAGTAATAACAGAAGTGACCAACGATAAACATCATT
>Ga0131853_10025233_pt1 | contig 10715 bp, 8 predicted proteins | sample TergutLab28metaG_FD_92764 | JGI IMG/M metagenome (GOLD analysis project Ga0131853, IMG submission 92764) | Labiotermes labralis P1 segment gut microbial communities from Petit-Saut dam, French Guiana - Lab288 P1 (version 2) (version 2) | ecosystem: Host-associated > Arthropoda: Insects >... | reverse complement strand
TGTCGGTGTGTGATTCCTGCTTGTCTGCTCGTATATAGATAAATTATAACCATTAAAAAAGGAGAGCTTCATAATCTCTTGCCAGTAATTGACATTTGACAAAGTACAAATAATACGTGGGCAATCTTAGCAATTGACCAACTTAATGCACAAATTCTTGTTTTATAATAAGTTTACTATATTCCTCTACATGTTTCCAGCACTATTGTGCTCATCATCACGAGGTCAAATTGTGTTAAACAGCATCTGGTACCGTCACACTTTGTAGGTGGCCGTCCGGTGCGCACCGCTGATGAACTGCTGTGTCACAGGCTGCACACAGTAGGGTTTCGATTTTTTCGAACTTAAATAATTTTAATTTTATCGACACTCAATTTCCTTTTATAAGGTGAAAAAATAATGTTACCGAAGGGTGTATGGAGGTAAACAGTCATATATTCTTAACATCGGGTTGAATGTGAGTAAAAAGCGTGACGCCGCTGTAGCACTGACCTCAGGAAAGGAACTACCGCTAACCTCTCAGGAGAAGGCTAGGTGAGGCTAACCTAAGGCTGGATGTGGTGGCGGGGAGAGAAATGCAGCACATGCCAAGAATCGAACTCTCGAATTTCATCCCATAACAGTCAAAATACTGACAAATGTTGGATCATAGTTTTCTTGTAAAAATCACCTCGGTGCGGGAGTTGAATTTCTCTCAGTGGGCTTGTAGAAGATTCCTGTCTTTTGGTACAAGACACAGAGTAGCTAGTGTTGTTTCGGGAGAGCTTAGTGCCTCCATCTTCAGAGGAGCTCAAGAAGAGGCAACACGCTCCTACCGAACGATAGTGTCTGTACATCAGCCTGTACAGTGTCCAATCTCCGAAGCCAAGAAGGTTGAATAAGACTTCTGTCTTACGTGTCTAAACACTTTACCCATAAAGATAAAATACGTATCAGAAATGTGCCTCAGCAGTATGCGAAAAAAATTCAGGAATGAAATAAGGCAAATTACAGGGCAGTAAGGTGGCCCCTGAAGTTCCCTTAAAGCCAATTTTAATTTATATACGATTACAGCAATCAGGCGATGATGGAAAGCCATCCCACAACCAGTGTTTATTTTGTTTTTTTGGTAGCTAGTAGTACCCTCCTGTCTAATTTCATTCTTTAATCATGATTAAAGTCATGATTGCGCATGTGCGAGATTAACTCTCCACTACGAAAGCGCATGAAATTTCTAATAAAGAGGCGCCTTGATCACAGAAGCTTTCATGATCAATTTTGAAAGGTTAAGCCCCTTAATACTAAACGGTACTTTTTCAGGTAATACTCTTACCAGCCAGTAATCACTATTCATCCCAAGAATTCCGCAACCAGTAAAGGTTGTATTATTATAAGCAAAAACATCATGAGCACGTTGGATTTGTCTATCTTTGCTCAGGATAGTGCTAATAATAATTCATAGAAACGCTAGAGGCTGTCATGCTGTGTTCAGTTACTTCTAGTCGGACAAAATCTGCAACCTTGCAGATACTCTTAGTAATTAACCAACTTAATGCACAAAATCTTGTTTTATAATTGTGCACCGGACGGCCACCTACAGGCGTGATGATACCAGATGCTGTATAATACAATTCTGACCTCCTGATGGTGAGCACAACAGTGCTGGAAACATGTAGAGGCGTATTATAAATTTATTACAAAACAAGATTTTGTGAATTAATTAGGTTAATTAGTAGGATTATACTGAGATGCACTGTCAGCAAAACACCAAAAACTTGCAGATACATTAACGTAGGGGTATGCGATGAGGCAGTGCTGCAGAATTCAATGGACCTAATCCCCGCGCCAATATATCCCTCTTTATTTTGCACTAGTAAAAAGGCTGCGTCTGGCAGAAAATGCAAAGACGAAAACAGTTTGATTTCAGAAGCTTCTCCTCCCCCTCCATTCGAAGAAACAAATTATCGAATTTTCACAGTTTCTACAATGTATACATAATCTTAGTTTGACCAGTCTGGGTTCGAATCCCAAAAAGCCTTCCAACCAAACTTGTTAATTGTGTTGTTCTATGTATTGTTTTTGTGTAAATGTGTACTGTACTACTACCACCGGGTGTCAACCCAATTGCAGTTAACAAATATATCAATGTCAATATGAATACTTAAAATTTATATAGATCATTTTATTTTCTAAATTATAATTCGGGAAACAGGGTACTTAGACTCCTTACGATAAGAATGGAACAAATGCAGCCACAACACTGGCCACACAGCGCCTGCGAAAGCACTGACAATAGCAGTCGGATAATCAGAAAACAAGAAGGCAGTATGGAAACTAAGGCATAGGTTCTCCTCCTGCTAACTCAGCAACAGGAAACACGACAGGAAGTCTCGTTCTGAGGCTAACAAAAGTAGTTCCGTAGATACTTCAGTATTTAAATTCATGTTAAACAAATGGGGTCTTATAACGTGTAGCAGAAGAAAATGCCTCCGAATAGAAATCAGAGAGGACATTCATAATATTCTCCTTCTGTAAGAGGAAGAGAATTTTTGACCAGCTGAGCAACTAAGGGTTCTTCAAGCAGGAATTGTGGCCGTGCCATGGCTCAGGCGGTTATCTGACTCTCACCGCGGAAAGTGAGGTTACATCTTAGGCTAGGGCATGTGGCATTTGTGTTGCACAAAGTGGCTCTGGGCCAGGTTTTTCTCTGAAGATTTCAGTTTCACCCTTTCAAAATCATTTCACCGAATCTCAATATCCATTTACTCATCTATATAATTTTTTTCTTTCTTCTGGCGCCAACAGCCTCCGGTGGGCCAGTGCCTCCTCATTCACGAGGTTTCTAGATCACACTCAACGACGCACCACAGTCGGTAGGATCCCTGGACGAATGATCGGCCCGCCACAGAGACCTCGACCTGACAAAACACAACAATCACAACAGAGAAACATCAATGTCCCCGGTGGGATTCAAACCCACCATCTCAGCAGGCGAGCGGCCGTAGACCTACGCCTTAGACCGCGAGGCCACTGGGATCGGCCATCTATCGCCATTGTTACAACATTAACAGTGTCGTTAAACAACAAGTTTAAATATCCATGGGAGCGTGAAAATTACGGTTATGGTTTGTGCGCATTTAAATATTTTCATGCACAGGGGCGGATTTAGGCTTTGTGGAGCCTGAAGCTTATACAGTTTTGGGGCCCTCTTTGTGAAAAAGAATGCAAAATTACGAACACAAAATTAGATACCAAAGTGAATATTTATAGGGCCCCTCCGAGGGCCTAGGAAGGGGGCCGTGCAAGTGAAGGACCCTGAACCTTAAGTTTCATTAGCATCACGGTAAATCCTTCCCTGCTCATGCATGCTACATACCCATCACACATCAATGTTCAAAGTTGAGACATCCTCCGAGTAACTCCTTATAAGACGAACATAAATCAAGGAACATTAGAAAGTGATCACCGAACATCTTCAGTAAAATGGCCTTTCCATGTTAATAACGACAAATAACGGCCAGTGTGATGAACGAACGAGTTGGAGGCTGTTGGACATGCTTAGTTCTCGTGATATTAAAGCCTCTAAATCAAGCATCATCATCGCAGACAGCCGCTATACGTGATCCCATAGGAGTGCAATAAATATGGTGAAGGACAGGGTCACAGCCACTTCCTTGTGGAGAGTAGGCCGGTCTGCAGTGACCAGGAATGTGGAGCGCAACGGACAACGCCCCAACGTGTTCAGAAAAAAAAGAAAGCAAGTACCAAGTTGCAGGTTCAAGAGAAAGGATGCTGCTGATGCTGCTGCTGGGTAATTTAGCGTCCGTGTTAGCTGACCAAGCGAGGAGATACCGTGCAGCACGCTGAGAGCGACAGGGCGTTCACAAAACAACTACCTGATTCAATAAGCATTCACCTTTTCTAATCACCCGGTACCGAGTCTAAGTAATTGAATGGCCAAGCAAAATAAACAACAATTTAAATAAGCGAAATTTTAAGTAATCACAACGATGCTGATGAGGAGCTCTGTTTTTGGGACACGACACCTTGGAGACTGGTATATAAGTTCCAACTTTTCGAAGCAGCTCGCTACCTACACTTTTCTTGACCTCTGCAGCTTATCAGACCATTCAAACCATCGTGATATTTCCCGTTGTTGTAGAAGTACAGCATTTGTTACAGGCACCTTGGATCTTAGCCTGAGTCAGTTACGTCCCATGCACATGTACACTACATAATAATAATAATAATAATAATAATAATTATTATTATTATTATTATTATTATTATTTAATTATTATTTATATTTATCATCATCGTCATTATCTGGCTGTTGACTAAGCACGTTAATAATCAAGAATTTAAATGAACTATTGTTGTATCGTTTATGCCTGAAAATAACACCCAAAATTTTCCTGGTGAATAAACACTAATGTTAGATTTTTCGGTTATTAAACGAAGCCTTTCAACCACGTAATGATTGTTAACAGTGAATGAGTAAAGAATTCTAGGGACGTTGCATACTTAGGAGAAGTAGCAAGGAGGGTCTGAGAAAAACCACGACAACTTTCAGTCATGACAGGCGGTAATTGGCAGGGGTTCATAAGATACACTTGTGGAACACGCGTAAGTTATACACAGTTGTGTCTAATCCCTACTGCTTGTCACCAAGAAAGATAAAGAGAAGTGAAAAATTGGAAAGTGAAACAGAAAGGGAGATGGAAGTTTTAGGACAAGAAAAAAAAGAGATAAACGTGGAAAGGAAGTGAACAAAATGGGAAAGGATAAAAATGAGGTAAAAATAAGGAGAGGAGGACTGGATGCTGTCTGAATCTCTGCCTCTCCACCATCCTGCAACGTGCCTTTCTGCGTCACTGATAGAGCAGCAAGACAGACATGTCGCCCCCATTCCAGATTTTATCTCGACAAAGCAACGTGTTTTGATAATCTAAATAACACTTTGAGAGCGACAGACCCTTGCCACGTAATCCGAAAGGAGCCCCATAAGCAGATGATAAATGAGCATTTGGCAAAATACAGCTATGATCCGAATGAGGTCACACGATGAGAGGCACTGAACTTAACCTCCTGTTACGGCGTCTTTCCTGGTGAACACGTTTCTGTCACAAGAGGGGTATGGCCCAGACACAATACCACCTTCTGCGGAGAGCAGGCAGTATTCCTGACCAGATACTGTCACCCTGTCATGCCTTGCGCCCTACCGGCTGTATGTATATATGTATATATCGGTTTCAAAACGTCGTTCTACATTGTCCGACACCTTGCCTCCACTGCTTCCTATCTTCCCACTGGCCTTCATTTAGGTTTATTTCGTTCATGGCCTTACTTATACCTTCCATCCAGTCTCTCTTCGGTCTTCCTCGCGCCCTACCGGTTACTTTTGTTAAAGAAATAGCTGCATTCCCAACGCAGTAAAACAAAGCTTCACTTTCTTCCAGTCGCGAAAAGGGACTGTCTGTCCATCCGCATGGAAGAACTCGGCTCCCACCGGACGGATTTCCATTAAATTTTATATCTGAAGATTATTCTAAAATATGTCGAGAAAATTTAACGCTCATTACATTCTTACAATAATAATGGGTACTTTACATGAAGACACATGTACATTTTCGATTATACAGGGTTACTATAAAAGAAATAGACACTTTCAATGTTGTATTGAAAAGAAATTATTAATGACTTAGCCAAAATACTACTTACATGGTTTTGTAGTACACGTCTTTAAGTTTATATTACGAAGTTACAAATGTTCTGTGTGTGAGCCTTTTGTCACACGACAGATATCAATACGATAGTCTAATTCTGTCCAAACAGACCTGAGCATATACCACAGCAGCAGCCATTTTGCTTCAGTGATGTCAAGGGCGCTGACGTGTGCTGACGTCACGAAAGAATGCCTGGAAAAAAAAAATTCGTCTTTCCTCTACGCCACTACGCAAATTGTGTGTCCACTACGCTAACGGTTTTAATACTACATAACGTTGAAAGTGTTTATTACTTTTATAGTAACCCTGTATTTCGCCAAATTCTTCATAAAATGAAAACCTTTTGAGACAAAAAAGAAAATCAAAACATATACTTTTGTTCAATTGTTTTTTAACGAAAAATCATGATGTTTATGAGACAACGCAGAAAAATACGGTAGAGTCAGAGGGGCAACAGATGACATACTACAGCGCGTGCGCATTGCATGATGGATGGCTGAGATTATAGACACACTCCAAGAATACTTAATACTTATTGCTTTTCCACGGCAACAATGGTTACGTGAACGCGCCTCATTGTCACGTTTATATGTACATTGCTTATTTTTGTACAGTTTAGTGCCCATTATAGCACTCAACTACGGAAGTGCTTGTTTTCGACACCTCTCGTTATGCCATGCAAACAACCGGCTATCAGTCTGATGTTTATTGGACCGTGCATCATTGTGATAACTGAAGAATAAAAAACCAAATAGATATCACTTATTATTTTATTGTACTTCTTATAGGCTCAACATGTTTCGGGCATTACTATGCCCATCATCAGGAGCTCGCGACTATGATATTACCACATTGGTCGTTTCGTTCTTGGTTTGCTGTAGGTTGGAGGTTAGGTGCAGTTAGGCTGGAGTAGTGTCCGGGGTGCAGCACAATATAACCTGCCTCTAACGGAACCGCAAGGGACAGAAAATTGTTTTCCGCTTCATTCAGGTTGCGTTCAGTACAGGTACTTGAAGCGTGGATCCTTCGGATTGTAAAAGTTTTCCGCTAATAACGGTTTCCGTCACGCCCAGGTTCCGTTTAAGACAGCTTGATTGCAATAATTTCACGAACTTTCGGAATGTCTCCCATGTACGTCGTTTCGCGCAGTTTTCATTGACACGTGATGTGAAGTGTGAGGAAAGAAGATGAAGTAAAAATAAATGCGATATGAGAAAACTGTTAGAGTTGTGGGTGTTACTCAACGAAGGAATAAAATCATGGGAGATTCTATAGTGTCAATCGTTTTTGCCTTTCAGAGTGGAAAATACGCATGATTATATCTCTATCGGTTGGTCGCTTGCATCTCACCGCGGTAGCTTGGGTTCAATCCAAGGTCAGTCCCTGTGCGATTTTTGGTAGGCAAATTGGCACTCGAACAAATTTCCTGAGAGGACTTCGGTTTTCCCCTTCTGCACAATTCCACTATTGCTCCCTACTCATGCTCTCACCTAACATTGACGACTTACAATTTTAAAAACTGACAGCGTCATCAAATAGCAAACTTTGAAGGTGCCATGCGTAACAGGATTCGTGGAAAACTGACAAGATAATCGCGGGAATACGGTAGAAAAGAGAGAGAGAAAAAAACAAGGAAATGACAAAAGGAGGGAGAAGTAAAATTTCAATAAACAAATAAAAATGAAGAAGTGGAGGAAGCCGTGCACAAAGAACATAATAAAAGTGCTGCAAAAGTAGAGGCCTGTAACTAATTTGAAGTATTCTATGAAAAAAGGGAAATTGAGTACATTATTGCAAAAAAATGCCTGAATACTGGGAAATAAAAGCGAATAAAATATACTGGTCATGGGAGAAATAAAAAATGTTTACAAAATTTTGGCAGAAAACCCTGAAGACACCATACGAAAGATAAATATTTACAACAATTATTCGTGACGGTGTGGATAACATTAATTTGGATCAGGATATCTCCGGGTAAGGACGGGAGGTAGATATAAGCGCCGTTCTCCTGACACTATCACACACACACCACACACACACATACAGAGTTGAAAGCCGGTGAAACGTAACACACGTTCTGTAACTAACTATAGACCAGTAGGTACCTCACAATCGTGTTAGCATTTTTCCACGTATTTTAATGGTTTCACACATGTAACCTTATGCCCCTTGAGAAGAATAAATTTACCTCTACTTTTTATCATCACAATCATCAAGACAACAGCGTGAGCACGTCTATAGAGGTCTGACCCTGGTTAATGTTTCAGGTTCGACACTAGAACCTGAGCACATTAAGAATTCATCATCAGACTTAATAAATGACGTCCATTACCAGCCAGCAACAAGGCTGCAGTGGGAACCGGAGTGGAGCTGCAGATGATGGATCGTGTAAACCACAACAGACTCAACATTCAACAAGGTCAGGGCATGTAGATGGCAGTTCCAGACAATAATTTAGTGAAATAAAGTGAAATGCCAACTTGACACAACTAGGTATTTTTTTTTATCGGTGTATTCTTAGCTCGACATGTTTCGGGCACATACGCCCATCATCAGGAGCATTAGATGTTGAGTTGCAGCATATGGTTTTTTGCACCGAGTTTTTGGATGGGTGGTGGTCTTGAGAGCCGCAGCGTAGGTCGTGTGTACGGTGCCGTGCGTCACGGCACCATCCGCACCGTAAACACGACCTACGTAGCGGCTCTCAAGACCACCACCCATCTAAAAACTCGGTGCAGAAAACCATATGCTGCAACTCAACATCTAATGCTCCTGATGATGGGCGTATGTACACGAAACATGTCGAGATAAGAATACATCAATAAAATTACCTAGTTGCATGAAGTTGGCATTTCACTTTATTTCATAAAGAAGATGCACGGTCAAACAACCCTCAAATAATTTAGTGGTTCTAGCAATACTGGGATATTTGGTCTGGCCATTGTCTTTGTCAGGAAATAAAAGTAATTGGCGCTTCCGCTTCCTTCTGGTAAAGCAATCCCATTAAAGGCCTGGACAGGCCTTTAGAGCTCCAAGATTTTGCGGCTACCAGAATTTCTACACAATCGGCATATGAAAGCGGTAAGGTTGTCAGCCCTACGCACCGACCGCCTTTACCTCACAGAAGATAGCCGTGGTACTCATGTCTGTTAAAGGCTGAGTCGAACCCAGGGCCTTAGTGCGGCCGAAATGATTAAGTCAATGAAAAATCCCAATGATTCCATCGGGAATTGAACTCGTTACCTCCTGACGTGTAGCGCAGTGCCTCAACGAACTGCGCCTCTGCGTACTCCGGTTTTTTATGGAGCGTTTTTAACTGTTTAAAGGCCAGTATTTAATATGCCTCCAGGTTTTAGATTAAAACACTCCGTGTGGTCCACACAGCGGATATACTGTATTTGTGCCGTACAAACAAAGAGCATTTCTCTACGCAGCATTCATCGGTCTTTCTGCTGAATGTGCATTGTATTCTCTGTGAGATACAAACTAAACCTTCCTAAAAATGTACAGTAATTTTAATCCTCACGGAGTCCAAATCGTTCCGTCCGTCATTACGTACGTCTGTAAGAACCAAACACCTCTAACACCTCCGAGCGCACTTTCATACAACGCGACACTAACGATTATAATTCACCTACATCTACACATACAAACTCGGTTACAACCGGATAAATACAAGAATAATTTACAATAAATAAGGGCGTTTATGCGCCAACTCAGAGGATAACAAGTTTTGATAATTATCAAATTGAAAAATGTTTCGAACAGAAGTTCCAGATTTATGCGAAACACGTGTTTTATTTATCTCAGTATTTAACCAACTTGATGCACTAAATTTGTTTCACAATAAGTTTTATTTCATGCCTCTACATGTTTCGAGCACATGTGCCCATCATCAGGAGGTCAAAATTTCATTACACAGCCTCTGGTATCATCACACCTATAGGTGGCCGTCTTGTGCACGAGTCGGCCACCTATAGGTGTGATAATACCAGAGGCTGTGTAATGAATTTTGACCTCCTGATGATGAGCAAATAGTGCTCGAAACATGTAGAGGCATGAAATAAAAACTTATTTAAAACAACTTTTGTGCATCAAGTTGGTTAAATACTGAGATAAATGTACTGAGATGCACGGTCAGCAAAACATTTAAAAAACGTGTTTTATGTCCAGTAAAATTTTTCGATAGCTTTAGAGTTTTTCAGAAAATTAAGCGGACAGTGTTCTAAGTTGACGCTGGCACAAGCCACAAGTAAATATGAAAACAGGGCAACCTAAATAGTAGTCTGCTTGCCAAAACGAGACGTAAAAAACAAGTTGCGAGCGGAAACTCACGAAAACAATAAACAATGAAAATTCAATGCAAATAAATACTCATCCATAATGCCATCACTTCACAGGTGGGAAACAGAAAGAATACACGGAAGGTTAATATTACTAACGCGCCATAAATAATATAGATAATTACAAAACTTAGAACAATTTAATCAGTTTTACCATAACAAATTAAGCCTACTATTTTAAGTTTCATTGGGAATTTTACAAAATCTAACATATTCGGAAAAGAAAATTGTGTTACACCCTAAAAGACACAATAATAACTACATTTTAGCTACATTAAAGAAACGATTTGAATAATGACTAATCATGTACAGGTGAGAACTATATTTGTAATAACGAATTGTGTATAATTTTATATTTATATATATGGTCTCATGGTGAAACATTTGGACTAAAACAACGTAGTTTATTGTTAGCAGGATATTTTTAGACAATAAATATAAATGTTAATAAAAATCCAACTAGATTCAACAGAATGCAGATATTTATTTACTGCAAAGTCACTCTACATGTTTCGGCCTGATCAGGCAACGTTGGAGAGAAGTAGTTGTACCGATATTATCACCTGTACCGGAGGCTGCGGTTACAGTTTTTAGTACTCCTGATGACGGGTGCTGTGACACCCGAAACATGTAGAGTGACTTTGCAGTAAATAAATATCTGCATACT
>Ga0131853_10025232_pt1 | contig 10715 bp, 6 predicted proteins | sample TergutLab28metaG_FD_92764 | JGI IMG/M metagenome (GOLD analysis project Ga0131853, IMG submission 92764) | Labiotermes labralis P1 segment gut microbial communities from Petit-Saut dam, French Guiana - Lab288 P1 (version 2) (version 2) | ecosystem: Host-associated > Arthropoda: Insects >... | reverse complement strand
TGGGGGGGGTAGGCGAGCCAGGTTGAAAACCGGGTCTTTGTTGGGAAGAGGGGCCAAGGTTGTTGTGGCGGGGGTTTTTGGGTGGGTTGGGTGTGTGTGTGGGGGGGGGGGGGGGGCAGCTATAAGGAGTCCTGCTGAGATCAACGGAAAAAAATGCGATAGCCGACACTTTGCAAGTGGTGGACGAGCATTTTACGAGCAGTGTTGAACTGGCGAGGGCACTATTCTCCAGCAGAAACAAACTGCGCGCTCTCATTGACGCCATTTTGCTACTAGACGGTCGCTGTCACGTAGGACACAAAAACGCCCATCGCCTGCACGCGCGCGGAAGCGCGTGCACGCGCGCGGAAGCGCGTGCACGCAGGACGTAGCCTAAGATGGCAGTTATAATACTGTTTCCCACTTCAACAATGTATTTGCGCCTTCTGTGCTCGAAGCATAAATATCACGCGCATGAGATGGTACAAAACGTTTGGTTTTACTGTATAATAATTTTCACGTAGTATAAACATCAAACTTACTCCCTTCAATTTATAGCTGAAATACACGATTGAAACATCATCAGAATTACCTACAAGGCTACATTTTATATTCTAACAAACGGTATTACTTTCATAGGGGGAGAAAGGTAAGTCATCAGTCAAAGCATAACTTATATTCTCTTTCAGAAGCGTTAACTACATGGTTAGGATTAATTAATCCATAATCAGGCCCTTATACAAAACTACTAACAGGTATAACGTAACAACATGTCAACATACGGTACTTTTTTTTTGCGGGATACCATACCACAATTATCATTACAATAAAACTGTAAAAGATCCATTGCTAAGGATAAAAATTACTACAAATGTAACCGGTAACACATAAAATGAATTAAAAAGGGTCAAAATCTGTGGCAGAGTCGTAAGAAGACTCTCCCGTTCTATTTCGCCAGAGGGAACATAAACAGCTAACGTCGTTCTACGTACGTACGTACGTCCGTACGCAGTACGCACACACACACACACTAAGTCCATGAGCGGATGCGTAAGAAGAGCGAAGAAGGAAGATGTTTTCTTTCCTTTTCCATATATGACACTTCACATGTGAAAGGGCACAGATCATCAACGTGTAGCTACGCTCTTTTACGTCGTATATATAACTTGAGTCTACAAGAACAAAAATATTGTTTAAGACTTCAAATTAATATAAGACAACTATTTTAGGATACAAGTAACGTAAAGTAATTACAAGAATTTATCTTCTGTTCTATTATCTATATATAGGTATTACCGTTCGTTAAGCAATGTGTCAGATAAACCCACAAGGATCGCAGCATTGTATCCAACACGTTTACACATTCATCGCGTACCCAAGACTGCGTTTACCGTCAGGGTTGAAATTATTTGTAATACAAGAACCAACTATCTTTCTGCTTTACATCAACTGTTCGATGAATGTAATATATTTTTTTTTGGGGGGGGGGGGTTTGCAACAGTTTACCCCACAGTTATCACAGTATGCTTCAAAAGATTGTTCTAGTTCACGTATCTTATGGTGATACAAAGCGTGTTTTATTAAACACGGCCAATAACTACCTGAACGTCTTGGTATGACACGTCGTTTTGTAATATAAAAATCATTACGACCCAATTCCAGTAAACAGGATAATTTACTGAAATATTACGAACAGCATCACAAGGGCAATTTAAAAAATACATATACAGGAAACAGTCACCAATTGGGGGGGGGGGGTCACTCGCGGAGACGAAAATCATAAGCGATATGTGCAGGAATTGGGCCAGCTTCATATACACAACGAAACAGACGGCACGCATCACAAAGCCATTCAAGAACACCGAAATGAAAATCATCTATAAGACAAACAACACTACTGGTAAACTTTAAAAAACAAATAACAGTAACAAAGGTACAAGAACAGAGTAAGTTACTGTCTAAAACACCCAGACTTCTCCATGAAATGAATCTGACACTCAGGTAGAACTTCTCAAACCAAGTACAGGGAAAACTGACATGCCTTCCCAAATAGTTACAATTATTAAAGTACATACTGACCAACAAGTTTTAAAGACAATGAACATTACATAGGAAAAGCAGACGAAATTATGGAAATGTTAAGACATTACAAAGGACATCATATGAACAAGTTCAAAAATATATTCCTAAGGCACACATTTCAGTGACAAATGTAAGATCAGCCCACACCCAATATTTGATGTTTTTGCACAAAACTAATAACAGGGACGTCAGCAAGACTTAAAGGATGCCTCCCTCACCAAAAGTACACTATGCATCATCAGAATACAGCAGACCTTCAACACATAATTGTAAGATTCCGATAAAATGCCTGTTTTCATACAATATTCATTAAACACAAATGCATGATTATTCTAAAATGTTTCAGATATCAAATTTTAAAACTGAATGGACCCTAAGTAACTTAATTCTCTCAGCAATTTGGACATAATTAACCAAAACACTTCAATCCAGGTAGTCATTATATACTTCAGTAGTAGAATAAGTTACAACATATTAATATACTCTTAGCTCTATGCAACCCATAGTGTTGGAGAATAAATAAACGCAGATTAACAACCGTCAAAAACACACATTTATAAAAAAAAAAATTTAACCAGCTACATGTTCTGACCCTCTACGACGGGTCATCTTCAGGCTGATATTTGAAACGTATTTCCTAGTATGTTTCAAATATCAGCCTGAAGATGACCCTTCGAGGGTCACAACATGTAGCTGGTTAACTTATTTTTCTAAAGTTGTGTTTTTGACGCTTGTAAATCTGTCTTTATATTAATATACCCTGTACTAAAAACTAGCATCCCAGACCTTTAACAATAACACTGCAGTAACTATTCTATCTGCATGTATTTTTCATCAAAATAACTGAATTGATGAGGCTCGTCACTGTGCAACAAAATGTTTCCAAACCGGAAGTCTTTCAAACTTTGATTCTTACATGACTCAGTAAAGTACAGAAGGTGTCAGTGTTATGGAAAATGGCAACAGAGAATTCCCCTCATATTAGACCACAGTCACCATCTTCAGTAATACATACTTCCATTTTGGTTAGGAAGAACTCAAACTTGAAAATTAAATTAAACAAGATTCTACATGCAGAACCGAAGTTCATTACACACAAGTACTAGTAACTTACGTTAGACATTATGATGAAAAAATGCACACCCAATTTAATATGCTCTGTACGTTTTCAAAAACGACATCGGCTGATTCTGCTATCTTAGAAGGTTGGAAAAGACAATGTGCGCGCATTTCCTGCTATTTTATTACACAAGCAGTTTTAATGACCCATAAAACCCACATCCCCTACAGCAGAGACTTAAGGAGTCTTAGGAACTTTGAGTTGTTAAAACCATACTTCTATAATGCAAATTTACAGCCCACCAATAAAGTGCAACACACTGTACTATACTGTAGCATGCTGGTCTCAGGTGGGGATGGTAGCATGTTAATGATGATGATGATGATTTTTATTATTATTGTTTCAGTAACAATTTTTTTTACAGATTTGGTCTACATTACAACAGTTGGACCAAAAAAAAGTACAAAATTTTTCACCACTACCAGGTTTGTATTTGTTGACTTATAAACAACATTTCATACTGAATTTGTACTAAGGTTTTGATTTCCATATGAAGTTTCACATACTTAGTCCCAACGGTTCATCACCACCTACACACTACAAGCTAAATACTCATTTCATGCAGCTACCATTTGCTTGTATACTACAAAAATTACTGTAACAGATGTATGTTTATTGAACATTTCAATCCACATGTGATATCCCAAACCCTGATCAAAATGTTCTAACGTCACTCTCGCCTCAAAGTTTGTGTGTCTACAATTTATGTTTATCAGAAATTAAAAAGTATAAGGGAAGATTGGCCTACAGTGTGAGATTTTATAAGACATGGTCGAACAGTTAAGCTCAAGGGGGTGGGGTGGGGAGAGAGAAGCTAGAATACGGTAATCTCATGAGCGCATCGTTTACTGTAAGGAAGGGAAATGGTAAAACTATGCAGCTAATGAAACAAAAACTACAGGCAGTCCTCATTTAACACTGCCCTGAAAAAGGTTGTTTCGTTTTAACTTAGTAATCAAACATCCGTTAAACAAGTTTTCACTGAGAGCAGACACTCGAATATTTTAATTCATTCTTATTGAGGTGGTGGTGGTGGTGGTGAATTCTCCACTCTATGTTGTTTCACTCTACCTTGACATTTTCCGCAACGTCACCCCACGTTAAACAAGGACTTCCTGCATCCAGTTCCATATAACGGAACCTTCCGAACAGACGGGGGCAATCAGGTGGTCGAGAAACTCAGAAGCTTTCATGCATCCTTAAGTTCGTCACAGAATTCAGTTCCACCCTGTGCCAGTTGATTCCAGTCAACGTAACACATTCACATACCCCACACACACACACACACACACACATATATATATATATATATTTACTTAACTGCAATTGGGTGTATACCCGGTGACAGTGGTACACGTTTACAGACCAAAATTACATATAACAACAACAATCAACACCAACAATACATAGAGCAAACCATTTTCCCTACTCTGGGCAGAAGTAAGAGTGCGGACCGTGCCCCATCTTTGAGAGGAATACCCTAGCATTTGCCTTACAACCAAGGGAAAGCACAGAAAACCTCGGTCAGGGTAGTAGTCTATTACATACAATAATTATCAATGAGTTACAAAAGGAGAAACACAGTAACAGGATAATACAACTAGAACAGGATAATAGCCAAATAAAACAAAATTACAGAATAAAACAAAACATTACATTCACAATCCAACCGTATATAATACGATAGTGTTTCAGATCACTGCAATAGTCACTTCACCGCACTACAACCCACTTCACTACACTTTAACACTTCACTACACATCACGTATCTTTACGCGTGCCTTCACTACACTACAATGCCCTTTACCACAACTTCATCACTGCCCTCTACTTTTCCCCTTAATTCCCTCTCATTTAACACCTGTACTTGCCCTCCCCTGTTTCCTGTGGTTCAAATAAGGTCTTGACAGCGAACCTGTTCTCATTCACACAACCTTCACCTCCCCACAGAATATGACGAACAGACTTCATGCTGGCTCAACTTTATTCCTCTATTAAAAATGCGTACTGACGAAAGACATTTTGTCACGTAGTTCCTTTCAAAGGGTGGAAGAGTTCAAATATCTGGGAACAACTTTAATCAAAATTCCATTCAGGAAGAAATTAAGAGCAAATTGAAGTCAGGGAATGCTTGCTATAATTTGGTGCAGAATCTTTTGTCTTCCAGTTTCATATCCAAAAATTTAAAGATTAAGATATACAGAACTATAATTTTGCCAGTTGTTTTATATGGGTGTGAAACCTGGTTGCTGACATTGAGGGAGGAACGGAGGCTGAGGGTGTTTGAGAATAGGGCGTTGAGAATATATGGGCCTAAGAGGGATGAGGCAACAGGGGAGTGGAGGAAACTATATAATGATGAACTCAATGATCTGTACTGCTCACCCAATATTGTGCGAGTGATAAAATCAAGAAGAATGAGATGGGCGGGGCATGTGGCGCGTATGGGTGAGGAGAGAGGCGTGTACAGGGTTTTGATGGGGAAACTTGAGGGAAAGAGACCACTGGGGAGACCTAGGCGCGGATGGGAGAATAATATTAAGATGGATCTTCAGGAAGTGGGATGTGGGGGCATGGACTGGATCGAGCTGGCTCAGGATAGGGAGAGGTGGCGGGCACTTGTGAATGTGGTAATGGACCTTCGGGTTCCATAAAATGCGGGGAATTTCTCGACTAGATGCAAACCGGTTAGCTTCTCAAGAAGGACTCTGCTCCATGGAGCAAGTAAGTAAGTAAGTAAGTTTTAATCACACCATCTTCAGGTCTACCTTGCAAGAATTAAAAAATAGCATACTCCTCTTATATTCTTGCAAGCTACAATGAAAGATGGCTCGAATAAAAAAGACAAAACATGTCGTTCATTTAACCGTGCATACATTTTTAAGACAGGCGTAGAGCAGTCCCCATAAAACCTATTTTTGCACCGTAGCAAATATTAATTTTCAGCATGTACGTTAGAGATGCAGCACAGAAGGTGCAAGATTACGACCTAAACGGATCTGATCAGCTTTTGTCATAAAAGCAAGCAAATAAAAGGCAACGTCCTTGCGCTTAAGCGACATACTGCTTTAGCCCTCGGGAAAGACATTGGTTCCCACTGTAAATAGGAGGCTGGGTGGGCCTTGAATTTGATGTGGGTACGTAAGTGAAGTTTTCCCTGTCCACGCCATGACGGCATATAAGAGAGGAAGATGTACAGCGCCACTCATTCTTAACCTGGTCAACTTAACGCCCCGGCCGCTTTATCCCTAGAAAAGAACTCCGGTACCCACTGATGAGAATGCTAAGTCGGCCTCAGAGCTGGTCTGGAAGTTTTAGAGAAAAGAAAAAACTATTGTCCCTGCCAGGAATCGAACCGATGATGGACCAGCCGTCAGTCTAGTCCCTACACTGATTGCACTACCGCGGCTCCTGTGGGTACTTCAGACAAAAGAAAAATCTCATAACCCTGCCAAGAATTGAACCCAAACCCCATGGTTATCCAGCCTGCAGGCTAATCACTATAAAAGCCAATGGTATCCACTTAAAAGGCGGTTGAGTGAGTGGGTCTTAGGGTTGGTGTGGGTGCTTCGGACCAGAAACATATCCAACACCTGTAAATAAATGAAACCGAATTCCGTGGTCATCCAGACCATAAGCTACTACTATAGCGACTGGACATCACAGTACTTCTAGCGGTAAATAATTAACGATGACAAACAAATTATGGCAGTAAAAAAGGTATGTGGGATGGTGGTGGAAGCAGGGGGAGGGTGGGAGAAAGGAAAATCAATGACAGCAATTTAACAATTTTGATCAAAAGAAAGGATATGAATAAGGGTTCTGACCGCAAAAGCGAGGACACAAAAAAAAAAGTTCCTGTGATGGAATTAGGAAGTGGCAAGCATAAAATCAACAAATGGTTTGGTTTTACCAAGCCATCAGTAGCAACCTGAAGATGGGGACGGAGTCAGTCCCTGAAACGTTGGAGAACTTTCGCACCTTGAAGCGGCAGTCTGCCCGTTAAGATTTTATCAAACAAATGGTTTAACACCAGCTTATCTGCTGGTATTCAATTTTTATACTGCACTGTTCCTTATACACATTACAGTAAACTGACGATCTTCGATCACGTGCATTCAGACCAACCTCTCAAGTATGTTACATCACTATCTACAGAGGAAACGTGATAAAAACAAGCCAGGAGAGATACGCAAGGTGTTATCACTTCTCGTGAACCTGCTCTGTTACTGTGCCTATAAGTTTTCAGAGTATCTACTACCAAAAAACTACTCTGTGCACAGAGCTAATATGTTTAGATCGTTGATCTGCGCTTAGCTCCTGCTTGTACCCCACATATAGTCTCAGTCGTTAGTTTTAAAGGCTATAAAGGTAGAGTAACTGTTTGCAGCTGTTTTGTGAATATACCTTAAAAGTGAATGCAGTAATAATTAAATCTTACTGCCACGGATCTTCTACCTACATAGCCTTATTGTGCCAAGTACGGTACAAAACAAACACTGCAATTACTGACTTTTTATTGCAGAGAACATTCCCCATGGAAGCCAGGGACTAGGTTATGTCAAAAAACTGATACCTAATAATACTTAATTCCGTACCTAGCCTGCAACCTTTTGAACCTGACAATATGCTTCTCCAAGAACGTTAAGTGGAGTAATAAACCAGAGGTTTTAAGAATATTTAACAACCAAATTCAAACACTCGACAATCATGACTAACTATTGTAACAATTCTTGACAACATCATAACAGATCATATACATTTAAACTCAGAGAAACTCACAAGACCAACAGAATCGATCAATAGTTCAAGTTGTACGTATGAAAGTCGGTAAAAGGTATGTATAAAATAAACATTGCCAAAATATGTAAAAGGTACCTGTAAAAAGCTGATCCTGTACATGACAATAAGGCATATTAGTGGGTAAAGATACATCTCCACTCATTCTTAAATCGCACTAGATGGAGGTAGTTGTTCAAGTTCATGTCCCAGCCGCTTTACTTATGGGGAAGGAATGTCTGGTACTCACTAATTAAGAAACTGCCACAGTACAGTACCCAGACTAATTTTCTATCTGCCAAATGGAAACAGCGGAGAAGCCCTGCAAGTTGAGTCACGAGAATGCAGGAAGGAACAGAATTGTATTCAGTTCCTTTCACAGAAGCATATAATTCGAGTTACATTCCCAACCCTCATCAAAAAGGGCCAAGTTTTTAAAACACAAGTAGAATTCCACTTTTAACTGAATAGGTGAAAATGATACAACACTAACAAAATGCTACAAGTTTTTGACAATGAAAAAAAAAAGTGAAGAGATTTTCAGAAAGAACATTCGATGAAAAAGAACCCACCACTTCAGCCTTCTTCAGAGCCAATTCATGCATGGAAAGTGAATCAAAATGGCAAGAAACTACTGATAATTATCTGTTCAGAATCCAGCAAATGAACACAACGTAAACAGATGTCAGGTTGAATCACTGAAGAGTGAGCACCAATAGTGGCAAACAACCTCAGTAAAAAAGTAATGCGTTCTGTGCGCAACTCATAAGACCTACATTTTACATATTGCAGTGAATGAATATCTTATAACCTTATGTTGTTAGTACTACAATTGAAAAATAAAATAAAAAATACAGCAATGAAATTAATTATGATCATGGGCTAACACGACGGACTCTCTATCTGTACCAAATTTCAAAAGTCGCAAAAATTCACCTGTTCCTGCTATCAAACCAAAAGCTAAATATGTATTTTTTTTTTAAATTTATACAAGCTTATATACTTTTGCTTCTGTAACTGAAACTTGTGAGCATGTGGGATCCCACAATGCAGAAAACTAACAACTCTTGGATCTGTTTCCTTGGAGGGCCTGAGGATGACCGACTAGGTCGAAACATGTCGCCCTAACATATATACCAGTGTATATAAAATAACTGTTGTGTTATAGAGTGACGTATAGTATTTTCTTCTAAATACGTATGTCAGACACCCAAAATTTTAATATTCTACAAAAATATTACCTACATGAAAGTTTTGTATTGAAGATACATAATTTTGGTACACTAAATTCTTATCACCTCCACTTTACAAGTCTTAACAATTGCTATTTGTTACCAATCATAGCAAATTAGTAAGTATAACAGGGCAATCTGTCAAGATCAAACTTAGTGAAATCGCTGGTTCGCAAGTTCAAATGAAAGCAGCCCCCCGGCCCTCATCTTCAGATGCCCACACAGCACTGTGTGTTCATGAACTTTCTGTAACTTTACAGATGGAAAGTATAATAAAACTTGGGGATAGGAAATTGGTCAGAAGTGTAAGAGGGATAAATAACTAAACAAATCACCAAGACAGCCAAGCCCAAGTTCTAGGGTTCTATATTTGAAGAAGTAAGTGACAGGAGAAATCCGCACTGTAGCCAAACATTTTTTATACATTTGTTTCTTAGGTTTGTTGGCGTCAGTTACGGACGGTTCATAGCCGTACGTTTTGGGTTTCATCTGTCAACGTTGGTGACAAGTTGGGTGTACGGGAGAGAGATTTAAACGGCGAACCAGCTGGGAGCAGATACCTGACGCTAGCAGGGCAGTGCGAAAGCAGTCGCGTACGACAGTGGTGTAAGTGGGAGTACAGAGAAGTGACCATGTCAATTTCCTAGAAAATGATCTGGTTGTTTAACTGGATATAGCACTCCATTTTCTTATATCAAGAATAAAATGAATAAATAAAACGTAAGTAAAGAAAATAAAATAACTAAAACTCCATGCGATTCGGTGAACCACACCGGTCTCCCCGTAAAAGGTTCTCCTCCAGACCGAGCACGTCAGGACAAGAAAGTTACAAAGGGTGATCGTGTAGGACACCATACTGATTTTATATATTCACCACGCTTCTTAAACAGTAAATGTTTCCCTACACAACAATGACTGGTCTATGTAATTATAATCTGTGAGAACTGTGCGGTACAAATGGAACATGCACGGGCATGTGATGTCAAGCTCACAGTATAATCTCCTCCAAGAATTAACAAACCAGCACGAAGTGTAATACTCACAACCTATAATACACGATTTTTTTTTGCAACTGCTGCCTACAGAGCAGATGACATAGTTGCTGCACGGTAAGAGTTACACTGTCCGTTTTGTAATAACCAGTCCCGCACGGTTCTGTGTTACACTGTATAATGTATACCGATTTATTGTTTTCAAAGGATTAGTTAAAATACTTTACTACCAAAATTCCACAATACACGTGAATAACTGAAGCACCGTATCAGCTTCTCTGTCTCATTTGCTTAGTTCTGCAGATTCTGTAGCAGTGCTATTAATACAATCTGAAGTTTCTAGGGCAAGTGCAATGAACCCTGTCGTGCTACCAGTCGCGCCAGGTGGTTATAAGAGCAAATGTACCAACGTATCAAGAACCACCTCTGTCCTCATCATCCGGGGGGGGGGGGGGGGGAAGGGTTCCCGCAACACTGTTTTTTTTGACTTTCACCCTCCTTTGGGGGGGGTTCATCGGGGGGGTTTTTTTG